>Ga0105047_10003663_pt1 | contig 27037 bp, 16 predicted proteins | sample MAT04_FD_78384 | JGI IMG/M metagenome (GOLD analysis project Ga0105047, IMG submission 78384) | Freshwater microbial communities from Lake Fryxell liftoff mats and glacier meltwater in Antarctica - MAT-04 (megahit assembly) | ecosystem: Environmental > Aquatic > Freshwater > Ice > Liftoff... | reverse complement strand
GCGTTCCTGGACTGCTTCCGCGGTTCCCAAGTGGGCGTCTCTTCCAGCGCCTCACCGGTTTCGAGCAGGCTCTTGAGGCTGGAGAGAATCGTCGGCCAGCCATCGGAACGGCCTCGATGAACTTCGATTGGCCCGGGTCCATCTCGTGAATCACGGTCGATTTCACCATTCCTTCTGCTCCAACTCGCGAAGCATGCGGGAATCGCCCTCGACCTTCTTTTCCGGCTGCTGCACGCCGAATGCAAAACGCTCGGCAGGCGGGAATTTTTGAGAAATGCGGTTTGCGTGCATGCCTGAGCCTGAGCTCGGCGAACAAAATCTCGTTCGAGTTTGATTATGGCATTTATATTCCGTATAACTACGCATGCCAAAGCTCCAAGTTCTCAAACCCAGGGTCCTCGTCATCGACGACGATCCTTTCATCGGCTCCCTCCTGCGACGCGTCTTCGAACAGACCGGGCGTTACTCCATCGCGGCGGAAAGGAACGCTTTGTCGGCCTTGACCACGGCCCGCCTCTTTCGCCCGAGTCTGCTGATCGTCGATTTATCCATGCCCGATCGCAGTGGTTTGGAACTCGCGGTGGACTTCCGCACCGAACCCGTGCTTCGGAATTGCCCAATCATCCTTTTCTCCGGAGCCTTTGTCCCCAATCTCGAAGAGTTCGCAGGCACCGGGCAAGCCCCGATCGAGTTCATGCGCAAAACCACCCCGCTTCCCCAGTTGATCGAAGCCGTCGATCGGCTGCTCGAGGTGAAGGGGAAGAAGGAATCTGGCGGCGCGTAATCCCGTGCCTCGATCGCCGGGTGCGAAGTTCATCCCTGGGCCAGCGGGCAAAGCGGCTACGACGCCCACCGCGCCACACGCCTTGGCCCCGCAGACCAGCACGCGCTTTAAATCGGGACTCATGCTACCCTGTCCGCCCCGATGAACCTCTTTCGCTCCTATGATGTCGCCGTGGACATCGGCACCGCGACGATGCGGGCCGCGACTTCCACGAGCCGTCCTTGCGAGCAGCGATCCATTTCCCGGAATACTCCGGCCCTTGCTCAGGGAGTCGTGGTTGACCCCGATGCCACCATCGAGGTTCTGGCGCCCCTGCTCCGCAGTTTGCGACCCTCGCGGCACACCCGCCCCCGCGTCCTCGCCTGCGCCCCGTCCGACGCCACCGCCCTCGAGCGCGCGTCCTTGAAAGACTGCATCCTGCACGCGGGCGCTTCCCGGGTGTTGATCGTCCCCGAACCCCTGGCCGCGGCGGTGGGCGCGAAGATCGATATCGCCGCGAAGTACTCCAAGTTCGTCATCGATTTCGGGGAAGGCGTCACCGATTGCGCGCTCATCCATCGCGGGCAGGTCGTCCACTCCAGCGCGGTGCGGATCGGCTGCGCCAATCTCCGGCGCTCCATCCAGGATTGGGCGCGGGCGAGCCTCGACGTGGCCATTTCCCGCGACGCTGCCGATCGTTTCCTGCGCCGGTATGGCGTCATGGCGGTGCGCGACACTCCCGGCGAAGCGCTGCCCCTGGGCGTGTCCGCCAATCTGCTCCGCGGCGCCCTTGCCGCACCCGTCGCCGCGATGTTGGAGACCGTGAAAATCATGCTGCGGGATCTGCCCGCCTCCTTCGGCGCCGAGGTCATCGAAGACGGCATCTTCATGACCGGCGGCGGCGCGCTCCTGCCCGGCATGGACACCCTCGTCGAAAGGGCCACCGGCATTCACACCACCGTGACACCCCAGCCCCTCGCCTCCGTCATCCACGGCGCGCGGGCGATGCTCCCGCTGGCTGCCGCCCTCAAGCTCTGGCGATAAAATTCGCCCCGCGCGGCCACTTCCCGCGATCACCGGTCGGCCCGCCGTTTCCAGACAAGGGACGCCTTGCCTTCCGCGCCGTGCTTTACGAAGGCGCTCGCGCCCGATAGAAAAGCCCCCCGGTTCATCGATCCCTCCCCGGCGATGAACCCAGGCGGGAACAGCCCGCATCGAACTAAACTTAGCGAACTCAGAAAGGGTATTGACTGAACATGCGGGGATATTACCGGCACACCAAAATCATCGCCACGCTCGGGCCAGCCACCGAGAGCAGGGAGCGTCTGGAGCAACTCATTCGCGCTGGCGTGGATGTCATCCGGCTGAACATGGCTCACGCCACCGGCGAATGGATCACCACGGTGGTCCAGCGCATCCGCGAAGTCTCCACCGATCTCGCGCGCCATATCGCGATCATGATGGATGTGAAAGGGCCGGAGATTCGCACGGGGCCGGTCGCCGAGCCCATCGAACTGAAAATCGGCGAACTGATCGAGTTCTACACGGAGACTCCGACCGAAGGCGTGCGCGGCGTCAGCGTCAATTACCCCAATCTCCCCGCCGATGTGAAAGTGGGCGCGACCGTGCTCGTCGATAGCGGGCTCATCCGGCTGGAGATCGTGGAAACCGACGCGACGCACGTCCGCTGCCGCGTCCTCACGCCCGGCCGACTCGGCTCGCGGCGCCACATCAATCTCCCCGGCGTGGACGTGAACCTGCCGTCCCTCACGGAAAAGGACGAGCGCGACGTCGCCGCGGGCGTGGCCGCGGGCATCGACTTCGTGGCGCTCTCCTTTGTCCGGCGCGGCGAGGATATTCAAACCCTGCGCACCTATCTCGACAGCCTCGGCTCCAAGGCGCGGATCATCGCCAAGATCGAAGACCAGACCGGCCTCCGAAACCTCGCCGACATCGTCAAAGCCACCGACGCCGTGATGGTCGCCCGCGGCGATCTGGGCATCGAAATCGACTACCACATCCTGCCGCTCGTCCAGACCCGGATCGTGGAAATGTGCCAGGCCGAAGGCAAGCCGGTGATCATCGCCACGCACCTGCTCGAGTCGATGATCTCCGTGCCCATGCCGACGCGCGCGGAAGTTTCCGACATCTCGACCGCCGTGCGCGAGCAGGCCGACGCCATCATGCTCTCCGGCGAAACGACGACCGGCCTGTACCCGCTCGAATGCGTGGAGGTGATGAAGAACATCACGCAAAGCATCGAGCCGACGGTCAAAAAACGCCTCAACGACACCGTGCGCCTCGACGATCCGAAGGCCAAGATGCTGCGCTCCGCCGCCTTGCTCGCGCAGGAGTTGGGCAATTCCGGCATCGTCGTTTTCACCCGCAGCGGATTCCTCGCCTACACCCTCGCCGCATTGCGCGCGCAGGGCGTCCCGATCTACGCCTTCACCGACGAGGAAGCGCTCTTCCGGCAACTGCTCCTGCCGTGGGGAATCGAGCCATTCCTCATGCCGTTTTCCGACGACCCGGAGGAGACGATCCAGAACGCCCTCGCCTATCTCAAGCGCAGCCATTGGTGCGGCGACGGCACCTGGCTCGTGGTCATCACCAACGCCCTCGCCAATAAGAAGGTCATCGACACGCTGCAACTCAGACAGGTCGAGTAGCGAACGAAGCGAAAGCGGGCGTGGCGAGGCGGTGAATCTTCCAGTTCTTGCAACACCTGATCGCTGATGATTTTGCGCGGCCGTTTTGGTCATCCGCAGTTTCAATCACCCCCCGACGCTTTTCGTACGCACTATCATTTCGTGAACGGCGCCTAGCGCAGAATCCCGTCCTTGGGCGGCAGCCCGCGATGTTCACGGAGTGGATGGAGCGAGCCGGTCGGGCAGGTTGCGATTTTGGCGATCAAGCGGGAGGGCGTCGTCCAGATCGGCGATGCCGTCGCCATCGCTGTCGTGACCGGGCTTGAGATACGCGGGCGTGGTCGGTCGCCACTCGCCCGCCTGCTGCAACGTCGCCCAGACGAAGCGCACGCATTCGCCCCGGGTGAGCGGCTGACCTGCCTGCTTTACGAGGCCTTGGTCGGCGGGCAGTCCGAGCGCTGCGAGCCCCGCGTGCAGCGTGCTCCAGGTGGTGGGAAGGTCGGCGGAAAAATCGGCCGGCTGCTTCCATTCTCTGATCTCGGCCAGGGCACGACCGAGTCGAGCGAGGACCCCCGCCAGTTCCCGCTGCGTGACGGTCTTCGACGGCGCGAAGTCCACGCTGTCTGCATCGGCCGGCCAGATTCCGCGCACGGCGAGCATGTTTGCGGCCTCAAACCACAGGTCGTCGGGAGCCAGATCGTGCCACGGCCAGAGCAGCACGCCCGGTCCACCGCAACCGCGCACGAGCCGCTGCTGCAATTCGCGCACTTTCGCAAAATCCGCCGCGACCGCGCGCGGCTCCACGCCGTCGCGCAGGGACATCCACGCGAGTGTTCCTGAAGCCTGGCCGACGAGCATCATCTGCCCATGCAGGCGCAGCGCTGATTGCACCACGCTGCTCACGCCGATGTTCTTCCCCGCGCCGAGCAGGCCATCGCGCTCCACGGGCACGAGGCCGCGGAGCGGGAACATCGTGCGGTCGGTATCGGTGTGCCAGCCGCGCGTCGGGGTGTGGATGTATTGCCACGGCCCCGCCGTGTCGCCGTCGGCGAGGAAGTGCCGGCGCGTCGGATGAAAGTCGATATTGAACTGAAAGCCGAAGACCGCATCCGGGACCATCACCTTCGCCCACTTCGGCTCGCGCGTGGCGGCGCGGATGTCCTGCTCGCGCAGCATGTAGAGCGCTTCGAGCCGCAGACCCTCGCGCACGTAGGGCTTGAAGGGCAGTCGATCCGCGGTCCCGAATTCGTCCGTCAACGCCAGGTAGCGGAAGCTTTGCGGATAGTCGCCGACGCGGTCATGGACCTTCGTCTGCAAGTGATGAAGCATCCCGAGCGCGTGCTGCTTCACGTCGTCGAAAATGATCCGGCGCTGGCGGTGGTTGAGATCGACGATGTTCTTTCGCGAGGCGCCGGGCTCCGTGGCTTCGAGGGCATCGCGGACGGGCTGCGGAAGCTGGCAGAGCGGGTAATCCTGCACCGGCCAGTTGAGAAAGACCGCCTCCGTCCCCGGCGCAAATCCGAAATGCCAGCGGTCCACGAGACGTCGATGCGTGTAAATGCTCCAGCCCGACGGGGCATAAATCCCATCCGTGCCGGGCCAATCCACCCACGGCGGCGTCTTGTCCAGTGCGGCAAAGGAACGCGCGTCGTAGGTCGGCGGCTTCGCCAGCGTCGCGTCGCGGCCGGCTTCCCGCAGCACGAGGCACCACGTCAGCGGATTCATCTCCTGCCGCCCATCCTCGTCGAACGCTTCCGGCGCGCTGGGCTCCCCAAAGCGCGCTTTCAGATCCGGCCCCGCACCATACTTCGCGCCGCTGAGCCGGATGACATCGCCCCAGTCCGAGGAATCCACCGTCAACCGCGTGCGCACCGTGAGTTGCCCCGGGGCGCCGTCGGTGCGCTCGAAAGTCACCGCCGCCACACGCTTCCCGTCGAGGTCCACCTTCCCCGGCTGCCAGCCGCGTTCGATACGAATTTGCTTCGTCCCCTGCGCCGTGTACGGCCCGACCAGTTCCTCAAAAATCGCCGCTGCGGCCGCCGGTTCGATCGTCTCCGTGCCACACCAGGAGTTGCCCGGCGTCGCCACGCCGTAGGTGCGGCTGTTGTGCGCCCGGATCCGCTGGATCGTTTCGAGAAAAAGTCCCGAGCGTGGAAAATTCACCTTCTTCCCGCGCACCGTCGTCCATTCATCCGGACAGCCCACGCCCTCGGCGCTGAACTGCCCGCCGAGCCAGTCGATGTCATTGACGAGCACGATCTTCTTCACCCCCAGCCGCGCCGCCTGCACGGCCGCCGCACATGCGGACTCACTCCCGCCGACGACCAGCAAATCCGCCTCGATCGTTTCCGCAGAAAACGCGCGCGCGGCGGACAACCACGCGATTGCAAACAGAAAAACAAAGCGACATTCAGAAAGTGCAGAGAGACGCATGATGGGGGATTTCTGATGGGGAGGACTCGCGCGTCGCGAAACCCTTAGAGGGTGTACCGAGCCTAAGAAACGTGTCATCCTGAGCGGAGCGGAGGCGGCCAGGCGGGCGCCGCGCCGTCGAAGAGCCGAAGACAGACCCTTGGGCGGAGGCGGGCGGGGCATTCCCGCGCCTTCACGGACGATGTCGCACAGAAGCGCCGGGATTCTTCGACTGCGCAGCGCACCGCCCGCCCCGACGCCACCACCACCGCGCTGCTCCGCTCAGAATGACATGCTGTTTTTGAATTCCGGTACTTCCTCTTAGCCGCGCCGTCAGCGCTGCTGCGCTGGCGCGAGCGCGGCGTCGTCGAGATCGAGGCGGTAGAGCATCTGGTTGTAGTTGTAACGCGGCGTCGGATGCGCGCGATTGGCAAACTCCGCGGTATAGGTGCCCTCGAACAGCAGGATCGGCGAATCCGCGGGCGTGAGCTCGGGATGCAGCCGCGGATTGTAAAAGGTGTAGTTGTCGTGCGTCAGGATTTTCACCGCCGGACCCCACGGACCGACGGGCGCATCGGCCTCCGCATACCAGAGCTCGCCAAAAACCGACGGCTCACCGAACGATTCCACGAAGACCGTGACCCAGCGTTGGCGCCACGCATTCCACGCGATGGAACCGGAGTGCGGCTTCACCGCCTTTCCGCCGGTCGCCGCGCGCAGGCTGGGCTGGGGCGTGAACATTTCCCACTTCTCCGCATCCTGCCACGCCTCGAACGTCGCCCGGCAGCGCACCGTCGGGAATGGATTGCCAAAGAGCACCCAATCCTTCCCCGCGCCGTCCTTCCAAAAAACCGCATGTCCATCCGGCGCCGGGGGTTGGTGGGGCTCGTCTTCGGACTTCGTCCAGAGCACGCGGAGTTGCTCGAAGCCGCCCGTCTCGTCATTCCACACGCACAGCCCGGACTCGTAGGCTTCGAGATGATTGCGCACCTTGATGTAAGTGCCGACCAAGCGCGGCGCCCCCGTCCGGTCCGGCAGACTCACGCAAGCGCTGACCCATGTCGGTCCATTGCCGGGCATCTTCGCCACCGCCCGCGGTGCGCCTTTGTCCTCGGAGAAATAGTCGAATCTCAGGCGCAGCGGCGGCGCGAAGGACGCGAGCGGTTGCGTCGCCGTCGTCGCGGCGGTCATGTCGTAAATGCCGAGCGGATATTGCGGGACGATGCTGTCGCCCCAGGCCCAGAACAGCTTCCCGCGATGCACCGCACTTTGGACGCTGTCACAACCGAGCAGCCCCTGATCGCGCCAGTCGGGTTCGCGCCCCGTCTTCTGGCTTTCGCCAAACAACCCGCCGCCCGTCAGGCGTCCGAGACGTTTGGCAATAATGCGCCGCTCCACCTCCACGCGTAAGGTCTTGCCCGGTTCCGGCGTGAGCCGCACACCGCGCGCACCAAAGCCATCGGCCGGCACCTCATAGCCGTGACCGAAAACGCTGAACCACGTCTCGCGCCCCAGCAGTTCCGGCAGGTCGAAAGCGATCACCCCCGCGTTATCGCTGACGAATCGCACGGCATTCGTCGTCCGCAATTCCACCAGCGGCACCGGCCATCCGCTGCCCTTCTCCACGACTTCGATCCGGCAGGGCTCGATCGCCCACCCCAGCCGGGTCACGAGCAGGAGGAGACCACCGAGGAGCAATCGAAGGGATCGGGGAACAAATGCGCGCATGAAAAGCGGGGATGGAGAGGAGTGAGCCGAAAAGAAGCGCTTGTCCTAGGCTGTTCCCAGCGGACTTTGCCAGCCGGGAATTCCCGCTAAGAAACTCCGCCCCCCGCAGCTTTCCATATGCAGAATTCATTTCACATATGAAAACCCTCTGCCCAACCCGCACCAAAGTCGAGACGGCGGTCGGCGATAGCGCCCTTCAGGTTCCCGCGCTGCAACGTGGCCTGGCGATGCTGGAATATCTCGCGGCGCTACCGGACGGGGCAACACTCTCCGAACTCGGCACCCAGCTCGGTATTTCGATGGCCTCGATTTTCCGGCTCGCGGGCGGACTGGAGGAGTTGGGCTACGTGCGGCGCGATGAGAAAACGAAGCGCTATTCCGTCACGCAAAAGCTTCTGCTTCTCGGCCAGCCGCATTCCGGGCGGCGGAGCCTCGCGGAATGTTCGCTCGAACCAATGCGACGCATCCTCGCCGCGACCGGCGAAACCACCCAGCTCTGCTGCCTCGCCGACACGAGCTGCGTCATTCTCGAACAACTGCCGTCGGTCCATCCGTTCAAATACATTGTCGATCTCGGCTCGCGCGTGCAGCTCCACTGCTGCGCGCCGGGCAAGGCGATGCTCGCCTTTCTGCCCGACGCCGCACTCGATGCCATCCTCCCGAAGCTGAAACTGGAGAAGCACACCGAGCAGACCATCACCACCCGCAAGGCGCTGCTCGTCGAACTCGGACGCATTCGCGCCTGCGGTTATGCGTTCGATCGCGGCGAACATTTCGAGGGCATTCATTGCGTCGCCGCGCCGCTGCTCGATCGGCACGGTCACGCCCTCGCGGCGATCACCATTGCCGGGCCGGCGTCCCGCCTGCCCGTCCGTCGGTTTGCTGAGTTCGCAGAAACGATCGTGGCCCAATGCCACGCCGCCGCCCGCCGTTTTCAGGAATAATCCATGAAAGCGCTGCCCCCCATTTTCTGCGCTGTGCTCACCGCGTGGAGCGTCTGCGCCGCGGCCGCCCCCGCACCCATCGCCCCGGAAGCGCTGGAGTTTTTTGAGAACAAGATCCGTCCGGTGCTCGCGGCGGAATGTTACGAGTGCCACAACGCCAGGAAAACCAAAGGTGGCCTGCGGCTCGATTACCGCGCCGGCTGGCAAAAAGGCGGCGACTCGGGCGACGTCATCGTTCCCGGCGATCCGCAGAAAAGTCTCGTCATCGACTCGATCAAACACACGGACTCCGACCTCAAGATGCCGGACAAGGCGCCGAAGCTGGACGACACGGTGATCGCGGATTTCGAAAAATGGATCGCCATGGGCGCGCCGGATCCGCGCGACGAACCGCCTTCCGAGCAAGCCAGCAAGCCGACCTGGGCCGATCTGCTCGCCACCCGCCGCACCTGGTGGTCGCTCCAGCCGGTGAAAAAGCCCGCGGTGCCCGAAGTCCAAAATCCCGCATCGGCAGCGCAGCCGGTGGATCGTTTCCTCCTCGCGAAGATGGAAGCAAAAGGCCTCGCTCCTGCCGCACCTGCCGATCCACGCAGGTTCATCCGCCGACTCACTTTCGCCCTCACCGGCCTGCCACCGACGATCGAGGAAGTGAATGCGTTCGTCGCCGAAGCAAGCAGCAATCAGCCATCCGCAGTGCGCAATGCCTCCGACCGCCTGCTCGCCTCGCCGCGGTTCGGCGAGCATTGGGCGCGGCACTGGATGGACCTGATGCGTTATGCCGAGACCCATGGCAGCGAAGGTGATCCCGAGATTCGCGAGGCCTGGCGTTATCGCGATTATCTCATCCGCGCGCTGAACGCCGACGTACCGGCGGACCAGCTCATCCGCGAACATCTCGCCGGCGACCTGCTCCCGAAGCCGCGCATCAACCCCGATGGCTTCAACGAATCGATCCTCGGCACCGCGCAGTTCCGCCTCGTCGAGCACGGCTTTCAGCCGATCGACACGCTCGACGATCAGGTGAAGGCCGTGGACAACCAGATCGACGTGGTGACCAAGGCCTTCCAGGGCTTCACCGTCTCGTGCGCGCGCTGTCACGATCACAAGTTCGACGCGATCAGCCAACGCGACTGGACGGCGATGTACGGCATCTTCGCAAGCACCCGTCCGGCGCAGGTCACGATCGACACGCCGGAGGTGCTCGGAAAAAATCGCCCCGAGTTGGAACGGCTGCACGCGCAGATCAAGGCCGGGCTCGCCGATGCGTGGCAAAGCGCGGCACAGACCATCGGGCAGCGGCTTCAGCAGGCGCCCGCGAACGCCACACCGGCACTGGAGGCCGCGGCGCGCATCCGTGAACTGGAGCAAAAGATCGCCGATCTGGAGTGGAACGCGCGGTCGGCGATCCAACCCGCGAACAAGATGGATCGACCGGCCAGCACCGCGCCCGCACCCTTCGCCGTCTGGAGCTTCGACCAGGACGCCAGCGACTCGCTCGGGCGCATGCGCGGTTATCTCGAAGGGGAAGCGGAGATCAGAAACGGACGGCTGCGCCTCGACGGGCAGGGCGCGTATCTGCGCACCGATCCGATCCCCGTCCCACTGCCGGCCCGGACGCAGGAAGCGTGGGTCTCACCCGCCAATCTTACCCAGCGCGGCGGCGGCGTCATGACGGTGGAAACGACGAAGCAGCATGGCTTCGACTCCATCGTCTTCGCGGAGAAGGAGCCGAAGCGGTGGGTCGCGGGAAGCAATTATTTCGTGCGCAGCCAGATCTCGGAAGGTCCGCTCGAAACCGCCGCACCTGGAGAGTTCGTCCATCTCGCCGTCAGCTACGGCACCGATGGGACGATCGCCATCTATCGCAACGGCGTCCCGTACGGAGTGCCGTATGCAAAGGGCGAGCCGCTCGCCTTCGGCTCGGGAGATGCGCGGGTGCTGCTCGGCTGGCGTCACAAGGGCGCGGGCAATGGCTACTTCGCCGGTGAGATCGAGGAAGCGCGGCTGTACGATCGCGCGCTCACGGCGGAGGAAATCGCGGCATCCTATCGCGCCGGTCCCGGCGCGGCGATCTCGTCGCAGCAAGTGCTGGCTGCGCTCACCCCGGCGCAGCGCGAGGAGCGCTCGCGTCTGACGGGCCAAATCGAAAAGCTGCGCGCGACCGGCCACCCGACCACGAACGACGGCGAAGCATGGGCGCGGGCGCTCAAGAATGCAGACGGGGATGTCACGAGCCCGCTCCATTTGTGGGCCAAACTCGGCAGGGTGAAGGACTCCGACTTTCCCGCCGCGTGGCAAAAACTGGCGGCCTCGCTCCGGGCGAAACTCGCCGACACCCGGCAGTTCAATCGCGAAAATTTTCGGCCGGCGTGGGATCTGGCCGGCGACGATTATGCGAAATGGTTTCCCTACGGCATCGGCCTATCGAAGGCGCCGCGGCGCGCGGGCGAATTCGCCGTGGAAACCGCAGGCGACCGCGTGCTTGACGGACTCGCACCCGGCGGGGCGTTCACCGCATCGCTTTCCACCAAACACGGCGGACTGCTGACCTCACCACGGTTCAAGATCGAGTCGGAAAGCATCAGCGTGCGCGCCGCGGGCGGCGGGGGCGCGATGGTCCGGGTGATCGTGGACAACTATCCCCTGCCCTCCAATCCCATCTTCGCCAAAGCGACTCTGAACAACGACGAAACCGGCTGGGTGCGCCTCGACACGGCTTATCGCAAGGGAGCGATGGCCTATCTCGAATTCGGCAACCGCGACGACCTCACGCGCCCGCTCGAAGACAAATCGAAGGACAAAGGGAAGGCGCCGAAACTGCCCGACGGGCGGTCGTTCTTCAGTGCCAGCGCCATCGTATTCCACGACACCAAAGAACCGCCCAGGGAAGAACCGCTCGCGCTGCTCCCGCTGCTCGGAGGGACGCTCTCCCGCGCGCTCCCCAGCACCGCCAATGTTCAGGGCCGCGCAGGAGCGCAGCCCTCCGAACCGCAATCCGCCACGCAGCTCGCGGAACTTTACCAACGCGTGATTGCCGAAGCGGTGAACGCGTGGCGCGACGACCAACTGACCGAACCACAGCGCGCGCTGCTCGATGATTTGGTCCGGGCCGGGGTGCTGCCAGTCACTTTGCCCGAACTGGAAACAGTGCGCCCACTGGTCGCGGAGTATCGAAAGCTCGAGGCCGAAGTTGCGGTGGCGCTGCGGGCGCCGGGCGTGCTCGAGACGGTCGCGTATGACGCGCCCTTTCTCCCGCGCGGCGATCATCTCAAGCCAATGGCGACCGTGCCGCGCGGTTATCTCGAAGTGATCGATCCGCGCCCCTATCAGACGGCGCTGAGTGGACGCATGGAACTGGCCGACGCCATTGCCAGCTCGCAAAATCCGCTCACCGCGCGCGTCACGGTCAACCGCATCTGGCACTGGCTCTTTGGCCGCGGGATCGTGCCGACCGTCGATAACTTCGGCCGTCTCGGCGAAAAACCGACGCATCCCGAACTGCTCGATTTTCTCGCGGCGCGCTTCGTCGAGCAGGGCTGGTCGATCAAGGACATGATTCGTTTCCTCGTGACCACACGAGCCTTCCAAATGAGCAGCGCGCCCGCACCGCGCGCCGCGGAAGTCGATCCGACGAACGAACTGCTCTCGCACTTCCGGGTGCGGCGGTTGGAGGCCGAGTCGATCCGCGATGCGCTGCTCGCGGTTTCCGGCGAGTTGCTACTCCCGATGGGCGGAAAGAGCGAAATCAACGCGCCGCGACGGAGCGTGTATCTCAAAGTGCAGCGGACGAATCTGCAGCCGTTCCTGCAAGTCTTCGACGCGCCCAAACCATTCACCACGCTGGGCCGGCGCGACGCGACGAATGTGCCTGCGCAATCGCTCACCCTGCTCAATTCACCCTTCGTAATCGAGCAGGCGAACCGGTGGGCAAAAACCCTGATCGCCAGCGGCGGCGACTCCCCGGAAACCCGCATCCGCCGCATGTTCGCCCAGGCTCTCGCCCGTCCCCCCGGCGACGACGAACTCGGCGCCGCGACCGAATACCTCACTGCGCTCGCGCAGGATCGCGCCGTTCCTGCCGGCCGGTTGCTGAGCAGCGAACCCGTGTGGCAGGACTTCGCGCAATCCCTGTTTAACCTCAAGGAATTCATCTACCTTCGCTGACCTTCGCGCCATGAACTCGGGCCTCTTCCACTTTTCACTTTCCCGCCGCGCGATGCTTCGCCAGTGCTCGCTGGGCTTCGGTGGTCTCGCGCTCGCCGGGCTGCTCGCGGAAAAATTCTACGGAGCGCTCGCCCACGACGCGAAGCCGCCCGGTCCCCACTTCGCGCCGAAAGCGAAACGCGTGATTTTCTGCTACATGTCCGGCGGCGTATCGCATGTCGATTCCTTCGATCCCAAGCCGGAGCTGGCGAAGCGCCACGGTCAGCCGATGCCGGTCCCGGTGCGCCCGACGATGTTTAATAACAACGGCAACATCATGGGCTCGCCGTGGGAGTTTAAAAATCGCGGGCAGAGCGGAATGCCGATCAGCGAGCTTTTTCCCTGCGTCGCCGAGCACGCCGACAGCCTCGCGGTGATCCGTTCCATGACCAGCACGGTAAACGAGCACGCGCAGGGAAATTACTTGGCGCACACCGGTTTCCCCTTCATGGGGCATCCGAGCGCGGGAGCTTGGGTGAACTACGGGCTGGGCACGGAGAACCAGGATTTGCCGGGCTTTATCGTGCTGCAAAGCGGGGGCGCGGGCGTGCCGCACGGCGGAGTCGGCGTCTATAGCAACGGCTACCTGCCGGGACAGCATCAGGCGTCCGTGCTGAAAGCCGATGGCGAGGAGGCGCTGGCCAATATCAAGCCTCGGGAGAGCGATCAGTTGCAGCGGCAGCGGCTCAGTTTCGTCGCCGGCCTGGACGATAAATTTCTCCGCGAAGCCTCCGAGCCACAGGTCGAGGCGGCGATCCGCAACTACGAAACCGCCTATCGCATGCAGACCGCGGTGCCGGATCTTTGCGACATCCGCGGCGAGAGCGAGGCGACGAAAAAACTCTACGGGCTCGATTCACCCGAGGTGAACAAGGCGGCCTACGGTCGCCAGTGCCTCGTGGCGCGGAGGCTCATCGAGCGCGGCGTGCGTTTTGTCGAGCTGAGCTGTCTGCCGCAAAAGCCCGGCGCCGGACAGGCCGCGAATCCTTGGGATCAGCACGGCAAGATCAAGGAAGGCCACGGCGATATGTCCCGGCAGGTGGATCAAGGCATTGGCGCGCTCATCACCGACTTGAAAGCGCGCGGGCTCTTCGAGGACACGCTCATCCTTTGGGCCGGTGAATTTGGCCGCACCCCTTTTTCGCAGGGCAGCGATGGACGCGATCACAACCCGACCGGATTCAGCGTGTGGCTGGCGGGCGGTGGCGTCCGCGGCGGCACCATTCACGGCACGACGGATGAACTCGGCTATTACGCGATCGATCAGCCGGCAACGTTCTACGATCTCTACGCCACCGTGCTGCACTTGCTCGGCATCGATCACGAAAAGCTGACCTATCGCTTTGGCGGTCGCGACTTCCGCCTCTCGGACGTGCATGGCCAGGTGATCAGGGCGGTCCTGGCCTGACGCGGCGGCGACCGCTGGCCGACATTCCCCCTTGTCTTCCAGCCCTGCCACGCTAAGGGAGCCCGCGTGTTTGCCAGACTTTCGCTGATCCCCGCGGTCGTCCTTTGCTCGATCCTGTGCGGGCAGGCGCAGGAAGTTTCCATTGAGAAAGTAGAGGGGCAGCTCCGCTTCACCATCGAAAGCGCCGCCGTCACGGATCTCAGCGGAATCACCTGGGCAGGCGGCGATTCATTTTTCGCCGTGGCCGATCACCCGAACGTTCTCGTCCCTGCTACGCTGAGGATCGATCGGACCACGGGATGCATCGTTCGCGGTGAATTCGGAGCGCCCATCCCAGTCCGGGCGCCGGTGAGCGATTTCGAGGGTGTCACCTACGTCTCCGCGCAGAAGACCTTTTATATCGGTGCCGAGGAGGGCCACGGCGTGATCAGCTTCCGGCCCGGCGGTGCTGTGCAGTTCCATCCCGTGCCACCGATTTTTTCGCAGGCTCGCAAAAACCTGAGCGTCGAATCGATCACCTGGAACGACGCCGACGGACATTTTTGGATCGCCAATGAGGAAGCGCTCCGCCTGGACGGCCCCCTGAGCGGCGGCATCGGGACGCTCGTCCGGCTTCAGCAGTTCGACACGAAATTTCGTCCGGTTGCGCAATATGCCTGGCGGACGGAACCGGCAACTTTCCGCTTCCGCGACTCGGGCAATGGCGTCTCCGATCTCTGCCTGTTGCCCGACGGCCGGCTCCTCGTTCTCGAACGCGGCTTTGCCTTCGGCGGCTTGCATCTGCGGCTCTTTCTCGCCGACTTCAAAGGCGCGACCGACATCTCCAAGCGGCCTGCCCTCGCGGATGCGAGCATCGTCGCTGCGCAGAAGACATTGCTCTTCGAGGAAGCCACCGGGTTCACCAATTTCGAAGGCATCACCCTCGGCCCAGTGCTCGACGACGGCTCCCGCAGTCTTATCCTCATCGCCGATAGCAACGGCGGTCGCACGCACACCTTCCTTCCGCTCAAGCTCCGCATCGGCGGCCCAGCGGTTTCCCGTGCTGCGGGGAGCCAGGCGCCGGACGGGCGCGGTCCATCCAGGGAAGGGCGGTCGCGCTGAGCGTTGCTTTGCATGAACTCCCGGCGCCCTCGCTCGTATTGAATGGTCTTCGAGCCACGTTCGGGCTAAGCAACCTGCCCCAAAAGAATCATCCCCACCACATGAAAGCCCTCCCGCCCCCGCGACTGATCATCTCCCTCCTCAGCCTTGTCATTTTTCCGCTCGGACTGCACGCCGAGCCGGAGTGGATCTGGAGCCAGAAAGGAGCAACCGCCGGGGAAAAGCAGATCTTCCGCAGAACTTTTCACATCAGCGGCAACGTCAAATCTGCCACGCTCTCCCTGACCTGCGACAACGCCGCCACCGCCAAACTCAATGGCGAGCAGATCCTGGAGAATCTGGATTGGAAGACGCCCGCGCGCGCGGACCTCGCGAAGAAATTGCGATCGGGGGCAAACGAACTCGTCATCGAAGGGCGCAACGCCGAGGGCAGCGCCGCCCTGCTCGCCTCGCTGGTCATCGAGACCGCCGATGGCGCGCAGCAACTCGTCGAAACCGGGCCAAAATGGGAGGTGGCCAAAGCGGGAAGCGCCGAATTCAAGCCGGTGGTGGTGATCGCAAAGTACGGCGATGGCCCGTGGGGCAAGGTCTTCGCGGCGGCGGGCGCGCGCGGTTCCGCCGGCGCAGCGACCACCGCGGCGCCGCCCGTCGCCACCGATCCGGCCACGGTGCAAGTCCCCGCAGGCTTCAAGGTCGAGTTGCTTTACACCGTGCCAAAGGCCGAGCAGGGCTCGTGGGTCGGGATCACCGTCGATTCCAAAGGCCGGCTGATCACCTGCGATCAATACGGCGGGCTTTATCGCGTGACCGCGCCCAAGATCGGCAGCGGCGAAACCGCGAAAGTGGAACCGCTCGCCGCCGAGATCGGAGGCGCCCACGGCCTGCTCTTTGCCAACGACAGCCTCTACGTCGTGGTAGATGAAGGCAAAGTGCCGAAGCCGCGCGACCAGGGTTTGTGGCGTCTGAAATATCGCGCGAGCGACGACTCGTTCGAAGCGCCGGTGCTCCTGCGCCAGTTTAAAGGCGGCGGCGAGCACGGCCCGCACAGCGCTGTTCTCGGGCCCGACGGCAAGTCGATTTACATCGTCAACGGCAACCACACCAAGCTGCCCGAGGTGCTGGAAAAATCGCGCCCTGTCGCGTGGGACGAAGACCAGCTCGTCCCGCGTCTGTGGGACGCCAACGGCCACGCCAAAGGCATCCTCGCACCCGGCGGCTACATCCTGAAGACCGATCTCGACGGCAAGGAGTTCGAGTTGTTCGCGATGGGCTACCGCAACCAGTTCGACGCCGCCTTCGACGCCAATGGCGAACTCTTCACCTACGACGCGGACATGGAATGGGACATCGGCTCGCCGTGGTACCGCCCGACGCGCATCAACCATGCGACGAGCGGCAGCGACGCCGGCTGGCGGAGCGGAGCCGGCAAGTGGCCCACCTATTATCCCGACAGCGTGCCCGCCGTGGTGGACATCGGCCCGGCTTCGCCGACCGGCACGGTCTTCGGCACCGGGGCCAAGTTTCCCGCCAAATATCAGCGCGCGCTCTTCGCGCTCGACTGGACCTACGGCACGATGTGGGCGATCCACTTCACGCCCGATGGCTCGAGCTTTAAGGGCGAGAAGGAGGATTTCCTTTCCGGCAAACCGCTGCCGCTGACCGACGCGATCATCCATCCGCAGGACGGCGCGATGTATTTCACGACCGGCGGACGCCGCACGCAGTCCGCACTCTATCGCCTGACCTATCATGGCCAGGAAAGCACCGCACCCGCGGCACCATTACCGCTGACCGCGGAAATCAAGCTGCGGCATGAATTGGAGAAGCTTCATGAAACGGGCACCGGCCCCGAAGCCATCGACAAAGCGTGGCCGCATCTCGGGCACCAGGATCGTTTCGTGCGTTACGCCGCCCGCGTCGCCATCGAGCGGCAACCCGTGGCCAAATGGGCCGACCGGGCGTTGGCCGAAAAGAATCCGCAGGCCGCGATCGAAGCACTCATCGCCCTTTCCCGCGTGGGGCGCAGCGCGAAGGCGACCGAGCTTTCCCTCGCCGAGGCCGCGAAAAAATCCGGCACCTCTTCGAACGCCGTGCCCGCCACGCTCCCAGAGGACGCGGCCTTGCAGGAGAAGGTGCTCTCCGCGCTCAGCCGCATCGAAGACCAGAAGCTCGACCGCAACCAACAGCTCGCCCTCCTCCGCGCACTGCAACTTGCTTTCACCCGCTTCGGCAAACCCTCGCCCGTCGTCTGCTCGATGGTCGCCGCCAAACTCGATCCGCTCTTCCCGAGCAACGACCCCTATCTCAACCGCGAACTTGTCACGCTGCTCAGCTTCCTCGATTCGACGAGCATCGTTGCCAAGACCGTGCCTCTGCTCGACACCACGCGGGATGAAGGCGGCGAGTTGGCCAGCGAGACGGTGCTGGCGCGCAACGAGGGTTACGCCCGCGCGGTGGCCAGCATGAAAAACAGCCGCCCCAACCGCCAGGCCATCGCCTACGCCTACGCGCTGCGCAATGCCCGCGCCGGCTGGACGCCCGCATTGCGACAGGCTTTCTTCGCTTGGTTCCCGCGCACGCAGAGTTGGAAGGGCGGCAACAGCTTTACGAAATTCATCGAAAATATCCGCACCGAAGCGCTGGCCAATTTCGTGCCGGAAGCGGATCGCCCGGCACTCGATGAGCTGTCCAAAAAAGCGCCTCCCGCACCGCCCGCGAACTACGTCGCGGCCAAAGGGCCGGGAAAGGATTATACGGTCGATGAAGTCGTCGTGCTGGCGAAGGACGGGCTGAAGGACCGCAATTTCGAGCAGGGCAAGGCGATGTTCGCGACCACGCTTTGCATCAACTGCCACAAATTAAACGGCGACGGCGGCAACTCCGGGCCAGACATCACTGGCGCCGGCAGCCGTTACACGCTGCGCGACCTGATGGAGAACATCATCGATCCGTCGAAGGTCGTGAGTGACCAGTACCCCACCGAGCAAATCCAGACCAAGGACGGCGGGTTGGTCGTCGGCCGCGTCATCGTCGAGGAGAATGGAAAACTGTTCGTCATGACGAGTGCACTCGCCCCGGATAACCTCACGCCCGTGGAAGAATCCGCCGTGAAATCGCGCGCCCCTTATCCGGTCTCGATGATGCCGCCCGGCCTGATCAATTCGCTCAACACCGACGAACTCCTCGATCTGGTGGCCTACATCCAGACCGCCGGAAATCCGAAAGACAAAGCCTTCGCGAAATAAGCGCCGGTCGCCGGCAACGCGAGGTTCGCGAATGAATTCGCGTTTCCGGAGCGGCGAATTCATTCGCCGGGCTCGGTCCATCTGCGGATAAGAAACCTCATGCGCCTCCTGGCCACGGCGGTCGTTCTCGCCCTCGCATTCTGCATCCCCTTCGCGATCTGGGGCGGCGACTTCCTTCGTTGGTTTTCCGGCGAAAGCGCGGTGGAGTGGATTCGCAGTTGGGGCGCGTGGGGTTGGCTGGCCATCGTCGGGCTGCTGATGTCCGATCTCTTCCTGCCGATCCCAGCCACCCCCGTGATGGCCGCCGCTGGCTATCTCTACGGACCAGTCTTGGGCGGGGTGATCAGCGCAACCGGGTCTTTCTGTGCCGGAATGGCGGGTTACGGGTTGTGCCGCGCCTTCGGCCGCGGGTTCGCCGCCCGCCTGGCCGGCGGGGAGGAAATGGCCGCGCACGAAACGCTCTTCCAGCGCAGTGGGCCGTGGCTCGTCGCCGCCTCTCGCTGGCTGCCCCTATTGCCCGAAGTCGTCTCCTGTCTGGCCGGACTCACCCGCATGCCGCTGCGCATCTTCGCCACCGCCCTGGCCTGCGGCTCCATCCCGCTCGGTTTCGTTTACGCCGGCATCGGCGCGGCTGGGCAGGAGAGTCCCGGGCTCGCCATCATCCTCAGCATCCTCGTCCCACCGATTCTCTGGGCGCTCGTTCGCCCGCTGCTTCGCCGCCATAAAGAAGCGCCGCATCCACGCTAGGCGGATGCGGCGCTGAAAGTCTGCGGAATCAACCGCAGCGCGGACCTACTTGTCCTTCTTTTTGCCGCCGTCGGCGAACTCTTCGAGGCTCAGCGATTTGTCGCCGTCCTTGTCCTTCTTGCCGAAGGCTTCCGTGGCTTTGGCCGCGTCCCTCTTGGCCATCGGGCTGGTGGCCCACTCTTCGGCGGTGATCTTGCCATCATCGTTGGCGTCGAGCTTCTTGAAGGCCTCGGCGGGATCCTTCTTGGGCTTGTCGCCCTTCGGCTTTTCGCCTTTCGGGGCATCGGGCTTCGCGGTGGCAGGCTTATCGACCGCAGGTTTTTCGGCGGGTTTCGCTTCGTCAACCGCGACCGCGAGGGTGGTGCCGAGCGCCAGGATGGCGAGGATGGAGGTGATGGATTTCATGTGGATATGCAGGGTTCTGTTTTGGTTTTTGTTGTGAGGATCCGCAGCCGCCTCATCTCGTGGTGTGGCCATTCAAGCTACGGACAGCGTTAACGCCGGGCTTCGACGCGAGTTGCTGAAAACAATTCACGAAAGCCCGATTCAGGAGAATATCGCTTTTGCCACGGTGCCGTGGACGTCTGTCAGGCGAAAATCGCGACCGGCATACCGGTAGGTGAGTTTTTCGTGATCGAGGCCGAGCAGCGCGAGGATCGTGGCATGCAGGTCGTGAATGTGGACCTTGTTCTCGACCGCCTGATAGCCGTAGTCGTCGGTCGCCCCGTAGCTCAGGCCGCCACGCACGCCGCCGCCGGCCATCCACATCGTGTAGCCCTTCGCATTGTGATCGCGCCCATCGGGCCGGCGACCATCCGGCGTGCGGCCGAATTCACCACCCCACAGCACGAGGGTGTCGTTGAGCAGGCCGCGTTGCTTCAGATCGGTGAGGAGAGCGGCGATCGGCTGGTCGGTCGCAGCGCAATTCTGCGTCAGCTTGCTCTGCAAATTTTGATGCTGATCCCAACCGCCGCTGCAAACCTCGATGTAACGCACACCCGCCTCGGCCATGCGACGCGCCATGAGGCACTGGCGGCCGAAGTTATCCGCCGGCCCGCGGCCGATCCCGTAGAGGTCGAGCGTGGCCGGCGATTCCGTCGAGAGATCCATCACGCGCGGCACTTCCTTTTGCATGCGGAAAGCCAGTTCGTAGCTCTGGATCACTCCCTCGACTTCGGCATTGCCGCTGGTGCTGTCGAGGAAGTCGCGATTCATCGCCTGCACGAGATCGAGCTGGTTGCGCTGGAGCGCGCCGGGCAGATCGGGGTTGCGAATGTTCTCAATGCTGGCGGTGCCGCCACCGTCCTTCTGCGCGCCGAGCCGCGTGCCCTGATACACGGCGGGAAGAAAGGCGCTGCCGTAATTCTGCGCGCCAAACTGGATCGGCGGGCTGATCGTCACGAAGCCAGGTAGGTTTTCATTCTCGGTGCCGAGGCCGTAGAGCGTCCACGCGCCGAGGCTCGGGCGCACGAACTGCGCGCTGCCGGTATGGAGCTGAATGAAAGCCTGGGGATGATTCGGGATGTCCGTGTGCATCCCGCGCAGCAGACACAACTCATCGGCGTGCCGCGCGACATTCGGGAAAAGTTCGGAGATCCACAGCCCGCTCTGCCCATGCTGCGCAAACTGGAACGGCGAGCCCTGGAGCTTTGAGCCGCCGCCTTTCGATGGCCCCGGCTGGCCGTTGTCTGCATTGAGCTTCGGCTTGTAGTCGAAGGTGTCCTGATGCGCCGGTCCGCCCTGCATGCAAAGGAAAATCACACGCTTCGCCCGCGGCGGAAAATGCGGGGTGCGCGGCGCGAGCGGACTGCGGCTCTCGGCGGCGGCGAGCTGGGTCGAGAGAGCTTTGAAAGCCAGCCAGCCGAAGCCGGCGGATACCGTGCGGAGCATGTCGCGGCGGGTGAGCATGGCGGGCGTCACGCCGCTGCATTCGTAGGGTCGTTGATTCATGGCGGGGTTATTTGAGGTAGCGAAACTCGGCACTGGCGAAGAGCGCCTGGCAGAAGGTGGCCCACGAGTGCAGCGCGGCTTCGTCCACACCTCCGTTCTTCATCGGCAGCAGCGCGCGGCCTTCTTCGAGCAAGTATTTTTCCGCCCGCACCCGCTCGGCATCGGACGGCGGGCGGCTGAGCGCGAGCTGATAGGCGAGGGCGATGCGCTGGGGATGCGCGAGCGGCGTCGCGGTGATCCGCTTCGCCATGGCCGCGGCCTGGGCGCGAACGAAGGCGTTGTTCAGCAAATAGAGCGCCTGCACGGGCACGTTGGTCACGTCGCGCGCGGCCACGACGAGGCTCGGCTCGGCGAAGTCGAAGATGTCGAGCGCCTCGGGCACGAAGTCGCGGACGATCGGCAGATAAACGCTCCGATAGTTCCCGGTGACGCTGGAGAAAGTCTCGGGCCGGATTCCCCGGCCGATGTAGCCGTCGCCCACATTGGCCACCACCGATCCCTGCACCGGCGCGAGATCCAGCTGCCCGCTGGCCGCCAGCATCGCATCACGAATCGACTCGGCATCGAGCCGGCGCGGTGCGGCGTGCCAGAGCAGACGGTTGTCGGGATCGGCTTCGCCGGCCTTCGCATCGAGCGCGCTGCTGAGCTGATAGCTGCGGCTCAGGACCAGCGAACGCACGAGCTTCTTCACCGACCAGCCGTCGCGCATGAACTGCACGGCCAGCGTGTCGAGCAATGCAGGATGGCTTGGCTCTTCGCCGGTCGCCCCGAAATTGTCCGCCGTGCGCACCAACCCCTCACCAAAGAGGTGCATCCACACTCGATTCACGGCCACGCGCGCGGTCAGCGGGTTCGTCGGCGCCGTCAGCCAATGCGCGAGTTCGAGGCGTCCGCTCGCCTGCGCGGGGATCGTCGGCGACGCGCCGGTGCTCAGGACGGTGAGAAAGCCGCGCGGCACGGACTCCGCCGGCTGGCTCACTTCGCCCCGAATGAGCAACCGGCAATCATCGAGCCGCCCCTCCTTCACGCCCATGACCTGCGGCACACCCGGTGCGACCACGGCCGTCGCTGCGACCACTTCGTGGCCGCGTTTGCCACCCTTTTTGCCCGCCCCCTTGACCTTCTTCAAAACCTTCGCCTGCTGCTCCGCGCTCATCGCCGCAAACCTCGCGGCGCGCTTCGGATTCTTCGTCAGCAAAGCTTCGACTGTCGGGTCGGCGGGTTTCTCCGGCGCCGGGACCAGCGCGCTGGCGGCCCCCGAAACGCTGCTCCCCGGCAGCGGCAGGAGAGCCGTGCCGTTTTTATTCTGCTTTGTCCCTGCCGTACCGAAAAAGGTCTCGGTGCTGCGGAAGATGCCGGCGAGCGCGTAGTACTCCTTCTGCGGCACGGGATCGAATTTGTGATCGTGGCAGCGAGCGCAGGCCACGGTGAGCCCGAGCACGGCGCGGGTGGTCGTGTCGATCTGCTCGTCGATCACATCCATGCGAAACTGCTCGCGGTTCTTTTCGTTGAGCCCCTTCGGCCCGAGGGCGAGAAAACCCGTCGCCGTCAAATGCCCGGCCTGTTCGACCGAGTCGCGCGCCGGCAGCAGATCGCCCGCGACCTGCTCGCGGATGAACTGGTCATACGGCTTGTCCGCGTTCAGCGCCGCGATCACATAATCGCGGTAGCGCCACGCCTCGGGGAAAGTGAAGTTGCGCTCGCGCCCGGTGCTCTCGGCGAAGCGCGCCACGTCCAGCCAGTGCCGGCCCCAGCGCTCGCCAAACTGCGGCGCCGCGAGCAGCGCATCCACCACCCTGGCCAGCGCATGCGGCGACTTGTCCTGCACAAACGCCTCCACCTGCTGAGGCGTCGGCGGCAGGCCGATGAGGTCGAAATAAACGCGCCGCAGCAACGTGCGGCGGTCGGCATCGGCCACGGGATGCAGCCCTTTCGCCTCCTGCGCCGCGAGGAGGAAACGATCCACATCCGTCCGCGGCCAGGCCGTGTCCCTCACCGCCGGTGCCGGTGCCGCTTTCGGCATTTGGAAAGTCCACAGCTCCTTCGCCTTCGTCAGATCCATCTCCTTCCTCGCCACTTTCGTCCCGCCCTCGCGCGGATCGGGCGCGCCCATCGCGATCCACTTCTCGAAGTCGGCGATCACGCTGTCCGACAGCTTGCCGCCTTCCTTCTCCGGCGGCATCCGCAAGTCCTTGTCCTGCCAGTGCAATGCCGTGAGCAGCAGGCTTTCCTTCGCATTGCCCGGCACCACCGCGTGGCCCGAGTCGCCACCCATGCGAATGCCCTCCCGCGTGTCCAGCCAGAGCCCGCCCTTCACACTCTTCGCATCCGCGGAATGGCACTGGTAGCACTTGTCCACCAGCACGGGACGGATGCTTTTTTCAAAAAAGGCGATCTGGTCGGCCGTCGGATCGGGCGCGAGTGCCGCGCGGCCGGAAAAGGCGGTGGCGAGCACGAGCGCACCCACGGCGATGAGCGGGCGCAGAGGCGAAGCAGGGAGGATCATCATGACGTAACAGCATCAACCACGCAAATCGGGACAAGGCGCGGACATTTTGCTGCTCCCGGGGTGGGCCCCAATCCGCTCATCCTGAGCTTGTCGAAGAACCTCCATGCTCTGCCCTCCTCAACCGTACGGCTTTCGGATGATCACTTGGCTGCTCGATCGAGACGGCAGATGCCCGGAAAAGTAAGAGGTCGTTGCCTCCCCGCTTCCGCCCGCCCGGCTGTCTCACAGACTCGGCTCGGCCAGCCCTACAGCAGGCCCGGCGCGGCCGATTACTTCGAGTCCGGCGTCGCGGAGAAGACCTTCCTCGCCATGCTCGCGGGCAAGGGGGGGGGAAGGAATTTTGATTTCGGGCGTCCGTCCGTGGTCTCAGGCCGCGCTTCGCATCCGCCTCAGACGGGCTCAAAAACATGGGTGATATTGGGCGGCCACGGCACAATGATGACCCCAATCAGTCCGCCCCTGGCCGTCGGGCGCACCGTCATGCGCTGCGTGAGTTGCTCGTTTTTCCTCAAGTGCATCTCGATTTCCCAGTCGGAATCGCTCGTCTGCTCGGAAACCCTGCCCACCCAGCCATTTCGTTTCTGTCAGTTGAAAAGGCGGGCAAGGTTCCACCGACCGACGTCTTCAGCACGCATGGTCACGCTGAGATCCGGCCTGCTTTCCAGAAAGAGGCGATAGACATCGACCGTGGTGCAGCCGCCATGCGTTTCCTCGGTAGTTAGTTGTCCAGTGACGTAGCGGCCAAGCATCGGGTGGAAAGCAGCGGCGAAGATTGACCGTAGGCCGGACCTTTCGATTGGCAATTCTCATGATCGGGCCATCGGCGGAAGTGCCTTCCGGCACACGGCCCACCCGAGCCTGGCCTGAGAAAAGGCGGCGAGCGCTTAAGGGAAACAACGCATCGGCGGCCTGCATCCCGACGTTGCCGCTTTGCTTCACACCACGCTACTCTCGCGCCATGCCCTCCTTCGACATCGTCTCGGAAATCGACAAACAGGAAATCGACAACGCCATCAACCAGGCCGTGAAGGAGCTGGCCACGCGGTTCGACTTCAAGGGGAGCAAGGCCTCCATCGAGTGGAGCGAGAAGGATTCCAAGATCGAGCTGAAGGCCGAGGACGGCACGCGGCTCAAGGCTCTGCACGACATCGTGGTCGGCAAGCTGGCCAAGCGGAACATCGACTTGCGCAACGTGGAGAGGAAAGACCCGGCGATCTCCCCACTCGGCCACGCTACGCAGGATTTCGTGATCAAGCAGGGGCTCGACGGCGACAAGGCCAAGGAGGTGGTGAAGGCGATCAAGGAGCAGGGCCTCAAGGTGCAGAGCGCGCTGCAGGAGCGGCAGATCCGGGTGACGGGGAAGAGCCGAGACCAGTTGCAGGAGGTGATCGGCTTCCTGCGCGGGCGGGATTTCGAGGTGGTGCTCGGGTTTAAGAACTTCCGGGACTGAGCCGGGACTAGTTCGCGCCAGGGACGCAACATTCCCCTGACCGGGAAGACTGCTCGCCACCGCGCACTTTTCCTGTCCACAATTCTCCCCACCGGACCTACTCGAATGTCCACTTTCCCCGCATGAAAACCATCCCCTGCCTCCTCGCACTTGCCCTTCCCTTCACCACCTTCGCCGCCGAACCCGTGCAGATCAGCGGCATCTATCCGCATCTCGCCATGTTCAACAAGGAGGGCGAATGCGGGACAGGCGCGGTCGTGCCGTGGGCGGACCGATTGTGGGTCATCACCTACGGGCCGCACCTGCCCTTCGGTTCGAGCGATCGACTCCACGAAATCACGCCAGCGCTGGAGCTGATCGTCCGCCCGGAGAGCGTCGGCGGCACCCCGGCAAATCGGCTGATCCACCGCGAATCGAACCAGCTTTTCATCGGGCCTTACGTCATCGACGCGAAGGGCGGCGTGCGCTTGGTGCCACCGAAGCTCATGCCTGGTCGGCTCACTGGCACCGCGCGCCATCTCACCGATCCGGCGGGCAAGGTCTATCACGCGACGATGGAGGAAGGACTCTACGAAGTGGACGTGAAGACGCTCGCGGTCACAGGTTTGATCAAGGACGGCAACACACCCAAGCCCGGCCAAACCGCTGAAGTGAGCCCTGCGAACGTCGCCTCGAAGCTTTCCGGCTACCACGGCAAGGGCCTCTACAGCGGCCAGGGCCGCCTCGTTTACGCCAACAACGGCGAGCACGGAAAAGCCGCGCTCACCGAGCCGACCACGCCCAGCGGCGCGCTCGGCGAATGGCGCAAACCCGGCGACGACTGGCAGCTCGTGCGCCGCAATCAATTCACCGAAGTCACCGGCCCCGGCGGCATTTTTGGCAATGAAAAGCCGGAGACCGATCCGATCTGGAGCATCGGCTGGGACGCGAAATCGCTCATCCTCATGGTGCTCGACAGCGGCAAATGGCAGTCCTACCGCCTGCCGAAAGCGAGCCACAGCTACGACGGTGCGCACGGCTGGAACACCGAATGGCCGCGCATCCGCGACATCGGCGAGACCGACTTGCTGATGACGATGCACGGCACGTTCTGGAAATTCCCGAAGACTTTCTCGGCCAAAAACTCCGCCGGCATCGCCCCGCGCTCGACCTATCTCAAGGTCATCGGCGACTTCGCCCGCTGGGGTGACCGCGTGGTTTTCGGCACCGACGACACGGCGAAGAGCGAGTTCCTCAACAAGCGGAAGGTGAAGGGCGAACTCGCCGCGCCGGGGCAATCGCAATCGAACCTGTGGTTCCTCAAGCCCGAGCAGATCGACCAGCTCGGTCCAGTGACCGGCCACGGTGCGGTCTGGCTGAATGAAGACGTGAAAGCCGCCACGCCGAGCGACGCATTCATGTTCGCGGGTTATCCGCGCCGCAGCGTGACGATCACCCACGACTCCGCCGAACTCGTGACGTTCACCCTCGAAGTCGATGCTGGCGACGGCATCTGGAAATCCTTCCGCAAGATCAAGGTGCCGGCGCACGGTGCCGAGTGGACGTTCTTCCCGCCCGAGCAAAAAGGCGCGTGGGTGCGCCTCACGCCGGATCGCGACGCCACAAAAGTGACCGTGGATTTCCATCTCTCCGCGCCTGACGAACGCCCGCGCGCAGCCGCGCCGATCTTCGCCGGCACTGCGGCGGTGGACGCCAGCAGCTACTCCGGCGGCCTGATCCGCGCCGGTGGCGAAAAGCCCGGTCATCTCAGCTTTGCCGCCGCGACAGTGAAGGACGGCAAGATTGCGAGCGAAGGGTATTACGAACTCGATCCGACGCTGAAACTGCGCCGCGTGGAGAACGAAGCGGAGTTCAAGACGATGAAGGAAAAGCTGGCTGTGCCGAAAGGCGTGATCTCGTCCGACGCCGCGAGTGTGCTCGTGGTGGACG
>Ga0105047_10003660_pt1 | contig 27050 bp, 25 predicted proteins | sample MAT04_FD_78384 | JGI IMG/M metagenome (GOLD analysis project Ga0105047, IMG submission 78384) | Freshwater microbial communities from Lake Fryxell liftoff mats and glacier meltwater in Antarctica - MAT-04 (megahit assembly) | ecosystem: Environmental > Aquatic > Freshwater > Ice > Liftoff... | reverse complement strand
GTGCCCACAGCGACCCGGCGCGCAGCTGGGCGCTCGTCCAGTCGACCTCCGCTCATCTTCCCGCCGGCACGCCGTCGTGGTTGCCGGGCGGGGAGTTTGTCCTCGCCGACGGTTCGATCGCTGTCTGATCTGACTGGTCATCGCGTTCGGCCTTGTCGTCCCGGCCAGTGGGACGAGGGTCTATCGGCGGGGGTGGCCGAGTTCGCGGAGGGCGGCGTCGGCGACGTCGATGAGTTGGCCGACCGGAGCGTCGGCGGCGCGGGCCAAGGCGTCGATGATCGACACGTCCTTGGTGAGCAGCGGCCCGGCCGTCGAGCCGAGCGGGGCCAACTCGAACCCGAGCGCCGGAAGCAGTTCGAGGCCGTACGTCCGGCCCGAGCCGGTGCTCAGCGCCTGGGACAGCGCGGCGAGGTCGATGTCCAGGGCGCCGGCGAGGTCGAAGAGCTGACTGGCGATGGCCAGGTTGGCGGTGAAGGCCAGGTTGTTCACCAGCTTGGCGATCTGCCCGCTGCCGACCGGCCCCATGTGCAGGATCGGGTCGCCGTAGGTCTCGACGATCGGTCGGATGCGGGCGAGGGTGGCATCGTCGGAACCCACCATCACCACGAGGTGCCCCTCGGTGGCCATGTGACCACCACCGCTGACCGGCGCGTCGACGAGGGTCACGCCGTTCGAGGCCAGCGTGGCGGCGAGGCGTCGACAGGTCTGCGGGTGCACGGTGCTGTGCACGACGACCGTCGATCCGGGGCGAAGGGCGCCGGCCGCGCCGCCCTCGCCGAGCAGGACCTCCTCGACGCCGGCGTCGTCGACCACGCAGACACACAGCACGTCGCTGGCCGCGGCGAGCTCGGGGAGCGAGTCCGCGACGACCGCCGTGGCGTCGGCGAACGGTTCGAGGGTCTCGGGTCGGCGGGCCCACAGCGTGGTGGGGACACCGGCGTCGATGATGCGCCGCGCCATGGGGCCACCCTGATCACCGAGCCCGACGAACCCCACACGCAGCCCGGTTGTCACGACGCCAACCCGTCGAGCACGGCTCGGGTCTGGTCCGACACCGGCGCGGTGAGCACGCCGATCAGCAGGTCGACCAACTCGTTCACGTGCAGCGCAACGGGCAGCAACTCGTCACCGGCGTGACGGGCCCGTTCGCGCTCGGCACACACCTGGATGCACAACCTCGACGCGCTGAGGATCCTGCGCAGCAGCAGCGGCTCGGGGAGGTCGCCGAGCAGTTCGGCGATGCGGGCCTCGTACTCCAGGTAGGGGGTGCGCAGATCGTGGGGCAGCAGGCTCGACGAACGCTCCGCCGAGAGATGCAGGCTGAGCTGCTCCAGGAACGACATGTAGTGGCTGTCCTCGAACTCGGCCAGCTCGGCGACGGGCAGGAAGTACGCCTCGACGCCGGCTCGCAGCACGCCCGTCGACGCCTGGGCCCACAGCAGGCGGCGGCGTTCGGTCAGGTACGGCACCCGGTACTCGAAGATGGCGCGGACGAGGCCGGCCTTGGACTCGAAGTGGTAGGTCACCGCCGAGTTGTTGGCCACGCCTGCGTCGAGCGTGATCTGGCGGATCGAGACCCCGTCGATGCCGCGCTCGGCGAAGAGCCGCTCGGCGGTGACGACCAGGAGCTCCTTCGTGGACGGCGACGGGCCGACCGTCGTGAGCGCCATCATCAGTCCTCTTCGTCGACCGCGGTCACCAGGAGCTGGTCGAGGCGTCGGGCCACGATCCACCCGAGATACACGGCGACGTGCAACACCACCTCCTGCAGCTCCTCGGAGCTGAGGTCGCCACTGCGCAACGCCGATTCGAGCTGCGCGGTGGTCTCGGTGTCGACCCCGAGCGCGGCGCTGCAGGTGATGGCGACCAGCCGGCGGTCGCGGCGGGTGAGGAACTCGTCGCGACTCCACACCTCGCCGTAGAGGAAGTCGAGCTCGCCCAGGCCGCTGAACACGGTGCGCGCCGGGGGCGGGGCCACCCCGTGCACGGCTGCGTACTCGGCGCTGCCCCGGGCCCGGCGGTCGTCGTCATCGATCGGATCGGCCCAGGGGACGAAGCGGGCCAGCTGCATCGCTTCGCCGTTCTCGGCCGCGACCTTTCCCATCGCAGCCAGGACGTGGGTGAGCAGGGCCGAGCCCTTCGGCCATCCGGCCTGGGTGCCGAAGAAGAGGACGAACTCGTCGATCTCCTCGGTCGTGACCTCGCCGCTCTTCAACGCCGCGTAGGTGTGGGTCTCCATCGGCACCGGGGCGTCGGCCATGCCGACGCACGCCAGGGTGATCCAACGACGGTCACGGGGGGTGAGCCCGCCTCGCCGCCACATCTCGCCGAAGACGAAGCCGACCACACCCGCGTCCAGGTAGGCGCCGATGGAAGTCGGTGCCGGCATGCACATGATGTGCTCGTACTGCGCGCTGGCGTCTCGCAGTCGGTCGTCGCGGTTGGTCCACTCGCTCACGAATCTGCCCCTCGTTCAGTCAAGTGACCTACTATACAGACGTGTCATCGAACGTAGATACCCGCACCCGAGCGGCGGGCGCAGCCCCGCCGGTGGATGCCGCCACGTTCTGGGCGACCGAGTGGCGTGACGCCCTGGCTCGCAACGGGGCACGGGCCGCCGCCGACGCGGCCCGCCTCGATCTGGCGCCGCTGGCCATCACCGTCGACGACGAGGTGTGGACGCTGCGGCGAGGCGACGACACCCTCGAGGTCGGGCCCGGCGCCGATGCCGCCACGCCGGGCGTGGTGCTCGACGCCGACGCCTTCTCCGACTTCGTCGCCGAGCAGCGCACGGCGTTGGGTCTGCTGATCGCCGGACGGGTGAGCGGCGCCCCCGAGGCCACGTCGGCGTTCTGCGACTGGGACGCGGTCGTGCGCTCGGCCATCGACGGCCGAGGCGTGTACGAGACCGGCGACGTGACCCTGCGCGCCCTCGACGGCTCGCCCCTCGACCTCGATCAGCGCTTCCACCTCGGCGACCGCCCGGAGGAGGCCGGACACTTCCTGGCCGAGGCCGGCTTCCTGCTCCTCTCCGACGTGTTCGACCGCACGAGATCGACGAGCTCGACGCCGACCTGGCCCGCGCCGTCGACGCCGCCCAGCCTTCCGACGGCGAGTCGTGGTGGGCGGCCACCGCCGCCGGGGAGCGGTACCCGTGCCGCATCCTCGACTTCGCCGACCAGTCCGCCGCCCTTCGCGACCTGTTCGGCGATCCCCGCTACCGGGCCATCGGTGAGCTGCTCGGCGAGGGCCACCAGCCCGGCGACCCCTTCGGCGAGCACTTCGCCGACCCCACCGCCGAAGGGCTGGTGAAGAAGGTCGATTCGGTCGAGGGCCTCGTGTGCCTGCCGTGGCACAAGGACTGCCAGCGCGGCGGCCACTCGATGTTCTGTTCCGGCATCACCGTCGGCATCTGCCTGACCCCCGTCGACACCGCCCACGGCGGACTCGACGTCGTGGCCGGCTCGCACCGGTCGAACATCGCGTTCACCCAGGTCAACGATGGGCTCGGTCTGCCCGAGGTCACCCTGCGGGCGGCGCGCGGTGACCTCACCCTGCACATGTCGTGCGCGCTCCACCGCTCCACCCACCCGACCAGTGCGGAGCGGCGCGTCGTCTACACCGGCTTCGCGCTGCCGCCACGGCCCGGCGACCATCGCGCCGACGACGCCCAGCCGCGTCTGCGGCGCGAACGAGCGGCGGTCGGTGACCCGGCCACCGGCGCCCGGGTCACCGCACCGGCCGACGTCCGCACCCCCCGGCGGTGACCACCGTCCTGGTCGTCACGGGCGGCGCCGGGGCGATGGGCTCGGCCTGCGCGTCGGCCCTCGCCCCCACCGTCGACGCGGTGCTGCTCTGCGACCTCGACGGCGAGCGTCTGGCGGCCACGGCCGAGTGGCTCTCAGCGACGACGACGGCGTCGGTGCACACGGTGGCGGGGGACCTCGGTCGGCCCGATGTCGTCGTCGACCTGGCGGCGCAGGCCCGCGACCTCGGTGCTCGTCACTTGCTGGTGCACACCGCAGGGCTGTCGCCGTCGATGGCCGGGTGGCGCGAGATCCTCGACGTCGACCTCGTGGCCAGCGCGCGCCTTCTCGACGCCTTCGCTCCGTTCGTGGTGCCGGGCAGCGTGGCGGTGTGCCTGGCGTCGATCTCGGGTCACATGGGCTCGTTCGACCCGGCCATGGACGCCCTGCTCGACGACCCCTACGCCGCCGATCTCGAGTCTCGGTTCCAGGCCCTCGAAGGCGACGAGCCCGAGCCCGGGGCGACGTACCGGCTGGCCAAGCGGGGCGTGATCCGGCTGTGCGAGCGGGCCGCCGTCACCTGGGGGGCGAGCGGCGGGCGCGTGGTGTCGCTGTCGCCCGGACTCATCGACACCGCCATGGGCCGACTCGAACTGGTCCACAACCCCATCAAGACGTGGCTGGCCGAGCAGACCCCGGTCGGCGCCGCCCGCACCGACCCCGACACCGTGCTGCCCGGGCTCACGAGCGACATCGCCGACACCGTCGCGTTCTTGTGCTCCGACAAGGCGGCGTTCGTCTCCGGGTGCGACATCCGCGTCGACGGCGGCCTCGTGGGAGCGCTGAACACCCAAGCCTGACCGGGGTGCGCACGCATCGCGACATCATGAAACCATGACGAAGCAGACGACTGTCCGACTGCCTGAGGACCTGGTCGACGACGCAGAGGCTGTCGCTCCCCATGACACGGTCCGGGGGTGCTACCTCAGGTAGCATCAGAGTACGAAACTGAGCGTCAGTCTCCCAGACGACGATGTCGAGTTCCGTTGTGCCGGTGACCTCCAACGTCGACCGCGTGTACCCGTTCCAGGTGTTGCTCGACGCCGCCTCAACCGGTCTGGCACGCGACTCGAAGGCACAGGCTGAACAGGTGCGCTCGGTTCCGATCGAACGCATCGGTGAACGAGTCGGCTCCCTCACCCCCGGACTGCTCGGCGCGCTCGACGAGGCGGTTCGGCTGCACCTCGCGCTCTGACAGGACCATCCCCGACCGCCGGTCCTCCGGGTGATCCACCTCGTGGTCAGCGTCCGTCAGAGCCGATCCGGCGGGCCGGCCGTTCTTCCGGCGCCCGGTCGCCAAGCCAGGTGATGAGCTGCTCGGCGGTGACGTCCTGCGACAAGACATCGTCCACGATTCGCCGGGACAGGTCGCTGAGCCGACCGTCGAACAACAGCGTGGTGCCGCCGCGTTTGGTCTGGGACAGGTCTATCAGCCAATCAGGGGGCGCCCCCGCCATCAGCCTGTGCGGGTCGCTGAGGAGGTAGGCGGCCATCATGCCAACAGCCTGCAACCGGGTTGGGTCCGTCTGCAGGAAAGCGGGGATCAGCTGCTGCCGTGCTTGCGCGTCGGGGTCCTTCCCGTGCAGGTCCCGGAGCAGCGACCGCGCCTTCGACACGTTGAGGCCCATAGAGCAAGCCTAGAAGCGCGAACCGCAACCACGAAGCCACACCGCAGGCCACCTTCCCAGGTGCCCCCGAACGCCTACTCCACGCGACGTCTGCGATCACGGCCGGCCAGCGTCATCAGCACGAATCGAGTGGTTGTCCATGCGGCGTGCAGCGTCCGAGCCTGTACCCGCATTCTCAGTGAGCGGCATCGACATCCACGTCGGCACCGCGGCCTTCGCGGGTGCGGTCCGCCAAGCGCTCCACTTCGAACGCGATCAGTGGGGGTTCTCGATGGGCCCGCTCCTCGTCAGCGACAGCCAGGAGTCTTCGAAGGCCGGTTGCATCATAGCATCACTGTGCCTGATGCTATGATGCAACCATGCGGACGACCGTCACCCTCGACGCCGACACCGAGCAGCTCATCCGGCGCCGGATGCGTGAGCGAGGCATCTCCTTCAAGGAGGCACTGAACGAGGCGATCCGCAGCGGAGTCGCCGGTGCCTCGGTCGCCGCGTTCCGCACCGAGACGGCCTCGATGGGTGAATCCCGCGTCAACCTCGATCGAGCGCTCCAGATCGCCGCTGATCTCGAGGACGACGAGCTCCTCCGTCGGATTCGGTCCGGCTCGTGAAGCTCGTCGACGCCAACGTCTTGTTGTACGCCGTCAACAGGGACTCAGAGCACCACGAGACGTCCAGGAGATGGCTCGACGGCGCCCTGTCAGGCGACGCCATGGTGGCGTTCTCCTGGATCGTTCTTCTCGCTTTCGTGCGCCTGTCCACCAAGGTCGGGCTCTTCCCGTCGCCACTCGACATCGGAGGCGCGCTCGATCGAGTCCACGCTTGGACGACGGCTGCTCCGGCGGTCATCGTCGAACCGACACTCGATCACGCCACGATCCTGCGGCGACTCCTCGGCGGGGTCGGTGTGGGCGGGAACCTGGTCAATGATGCCCACCTCGCGGCGTTGGCAGTGGAGCACCGATGCGCCATCGTGTCCTACGACAACGACTTCTCGCGGTTCGAGGGGATCACCTGGGAGCAGCCCAGGGTGTGAGCGGGCCTGGTCCCGGGCCGATCGGCACACGGGCGAGCGGTCAAGGCAACAGAGTAAAGGCTGGGCCGTTGGGGTTCTCGACGTCCGGGTCCCTCACCGATCGGTGGGCCCAGACCATCTGGCTCCTGGCGGCGCGCCGTTGCCAACGCAGGGCCGACTTGGGATACTCCGCACGTGCTGACCAGCGGCGGAGGAACAGCCCTCTGCGCCGTGGGACGAGGCAGTCCCCGGCCGCAGTCAACCGAGCGACCCCGAGGGCATCGCGCACGGACTTGGGTACGGTCACCTGTCCCTTCGAGGCGTAGGTAGGCCTACCGATTCGGCCGGCGATGCTCCGTCGTACCTTCCGTGGGGTGACAACGCGACGCAGTCGACGAGTGGTTGTGGGGGCACTGTGCCTGGCGCTGATGGGCGCCTGCACGTCGGGGAGCGAGGACGGTTCGGGGTCGGCGCCGCCGCCTGCGGGCCAGGAGGCTGCCGATGCCGCCGCCAACCCGGCCAGCCGGGAGAAAGACGAGGCGAGCGACCGCAACGAGGACGTCGCCGCGGCGGCGTCGAACTCCGACCCGGTCACCGATTCGGGACCGACCGGTCCTCGCGCCACGCGCGGCGCACGCACGACCCTTCGGCCGTCGTCCTCCACGCCCGCGACCCAGTCCGCGCCGCGACCCCCGGCCGCGCCGACGACCCCTTCGACGACGCCGACCCCACAGCCCGCGACTCCTCCCCTCGTACCTCGCGATCCGGCACCTCGAGATCCCGCACCTCGCGATCCGGCCGTCGGCGTTGCGGTGATCGGCCCGACTGGGGGCACGGTGACCGCGGGCGGACCGGGTGCGACCACCGCAGTCCTGCGTGTCCCGGCCGGTGCGCTGAGTCGCCCGACGACGATCACGGTCCGCCCGACGTCCACATTCGCAAGCCCCGGCGTGCTCTCGGCTGTCGTGCGGGGCGTCGACCTCGAACCGAGCGGGCTGCGCTTCGCCACCCCCGCCACCCTCGACCTCACCGTTCCCGGTGGCGCGGGGTCGCAGCCGCTCGTCGCAGTGCTGTGGGAAGACGACCCCGCAGCCGGTGCCGCTGTCCCATGGCGGACAGGACCGGGCGGCACGGTGCAGATCGACGTGCCGCACTTCTCGGGTGCCGGTGTCGGAGTGCCCGCGCTCCTCGACTGCACCCCCGGCTCCACCCCGTACCCCGAGGCTGCCCCGTCGCTCGCCAGCATTGCTGCGCTCATCGACCAGCTCGGCGCCGGCGCCGACCCGGCGATCGTCAGGGCGTCGATCCGCCAACACCTCATCACGTGGCACCAGGTGGCGGTTCACCCGTTCGTCGCGCCGGTCGACGCCATCGAGGAGCTGCGCGACCTGGTTTCTCGCAAGGTCGAGTGGCGAGCGGTGCTCGCCTGCGTGGGCCTCGACACCGATCCCGCCCTCACCGTCGTCAACGACGCGGGTTTCGACGGGATCGTCGACCGGGGCACGTTCATCGCCGACCGCTACCTCATGCCGAACTGCAACGCTGTCGTCCCGGTGATCGTCGACTGGGTGCGCGTGCCGTTCGAAGTGTCCTCCACGCTGAGCCTCCTCGGCCAGGAACTCGGCAATGCCCTCACCAACGCACTCACGAACAGGCCGACCAATCCGCCCTTCCACGCGCCGTTCTGCCTGCGTGCGACCGTGCACGAGTTCGACCTGCCCGAGTACATCGCACCCGAGGACCGCTACGTCGAGCTCGAGATGGCGCTCCGGCTGGAGGTGGTCGCCCAAGGGGGCGACGTGACTGCGACCCCGCAGCGCATCGACGTGTCGCAGTTCGAGTTCGTGGCCACGATAGAGGGCGCCACCATCGACGGCGTCAACCAGCTCAACGGGCTGACCAACGCCGTCGGTCGGCGCACGCTCGTGCTGGATCGTGGCGCCGAGGAGGAGGATCGGTCCCCCACCCTGGACATCCGCATCGAGGCGGTCAGGGCGCTGCCGGGTGCGATCCCGCCCGGTTTCGACCAGGGCGACGCGACGCGGGCCTCCCAGGTGACCATCGTGCGGCAGCTGCGGCCCGAGCCGGCACTCGACGTGGAGATCCACACGATCATTGGCCCCGATCCGGTCCCGGCCGGCACCACGGTGGAGGTGTGTGCACGGGTACGCGACGAGATCGGTGAGTTCGCGTCGGGCGCCGAGGTGGCGTTCTCGACCGACGGCCCGGGCAGCTTCGGGAACCCGATCGCGACGAGCATCGACAACGGCGTCGCCTGCGTCGAGTTCACGAGCCCCGACGAGGTCGAGGAGTCGACTCCGGTCGTCTTCCGGGCCATCGCCACTCGCAGCGAGGTCACCTCACCAGAGGCGACCCGCATGTCCGGCGTCGTGCCGGGCGAGGACGATGACGACACACCCCCGCCGCCGCCGCCCCCCCCTGCGCCGGTTGGTGGGATCGCCGGCATACTCCGGTCGGACAGCACCGCCGGCGGCTCTACCCGAGCGATACGAGGCGGCACCCAAACCGTCACGAACCAAACGACGAGCAGCCTGTCCGTGGCCATCTCGCCCAGCCAGATGGAGAGCCTGCTCACTACCGGCGCCTCGCCCATCTCCGTGGCCGGCACCTACGTGCGCGAGAACATAGTCCGCAACGACTTCGGGCTTCCAGGAAGGTCCGAACGCTGCGTGATCACCTTCGCCACCATCGAGGGTTTCCTTTTCTTCGAAGGCCGGGCTCGGATGGGCTCCGACGGCGTGCTCGAAATCCGCAGCGGGGCATCGGGCTTTTCGACACGAACCGTCACGACTGTCGGTCCAGAGCACCCGCATTGCGTCAGAACGGGCCAGCCGACGGAGGTGGTGTCCACGAACCCCGGTTCCGGGGAGGCCGCGTTCTCTCTCTCCCCGGTGCTGGACGGCACCGGGAAGGTGACCGGCTACGCCGACGAGATGGGTAACTTCCTGCCCTTGGGCTGAGCACGCGCCGGTGTCGGCGGGAAGTACGATTCGCGGATGCTCGTCGGGCGCGCCACGGAGGAGGCGAGGCTTCGAGAGGCGTGGGAGTCGGTGCGGTTCAGCGGGTTCGGTGCCGTCGGCGTGGAGGGCCCGCCGGGCATCGGCAAGACGGCACTCCTCCGCTCGGTCACCGGCACCAGCGACGTAGTTGACGCCGCGTTGTGGGTCACGTGCGACCCGCTGCGCGCCGCGACACCCTTCGGCCCGCTCGTCGACGTCTGGGGCCCTCCCTGGGCCGACGGTGGCAGCAACGCCGACCGGCCTGACCCCGGTCGGGCGTCGCCGTACGAATCCGGGACTGCGACTGCGGCCGGGGCCGCCGAAGTGTTGATCGGGCGGATCGCCGAGCGAGCCGGAACCGGTCCGCTCGTCCTCATCGTCGACGACGTGCAGTGGGCCGACACTGCGAGCCTGTCGGTCTTGGCTGGCGTGGCCCACGCCGCGGCCGACCTGCCGCTGCTGCTGCTGCTCGGCGGTCGTTCCGGTGCGCTCGAGCTACGTGGGTTGCTGACGAGGTTCGCCGACGACGAGCGTCGGGTCGACCGAATCGACCTCGGACCGCTGGAGCCGGCCTGGGTGATGACGCTGGCGGAGGCGGTCATCGGCGCGACGCCGGGCAGCTCGGTGCAGCGGACGCTGGCGGAGGGAGGAGGCAATCCTCTCCTCGTCCTGCACCTCCTGGACTCGTTGGTGCGCTCGTCTCGCCTCACCGACGGCGCCAGCGGCGTGGTCGAGGTGGTCGGTCGCCCCGAGGGCCGGCCGTTGGGCCGCGACGTCGTGGGTCGCCTGGCCGGCGCCGAGGACCGAGAGCTCGCCGCGCTGGCCGCCCTGCTCGTGGCGCCGTTCAGCGTCGAGGAGCTGGCGATGGTCGCGAATCGGTCGGTCACCGATGCGCTGGCGGCGGTGAATCGCATGGTCGACGCAGGGCTCCTCGTCACTGCCTCCGAGGGGATCAGGTTCAGCCACGACCTGGTGCGCGACGCCGTGGCTGCCACCATCGACGGCCACCTGCACGCCGACATGCACGCCCACATCGCGACGTCGCTGGAGGACGCGGGTGCCGACGCCCTGCGGGTGGCGGACCACCTGCTGCGAACGCCGTCCGAGGCCGACTCGTCGATGGCGTCGCGCCTGGCCGCAGCGGGGAGATCGGTGATCGGCCGGGATCCGGCGACGGCGGCACGTCTGCTGGAGGGAGCCGCTGTCCGCTGCCCGCTGCCGGACCCCGGACGGGACGACCTGCTCGCCGACCTGGGCGACGCCCTGGCCTGGGCGGGGCGGCTGGACGAGGCGACGGCGGTGGCCGTCGACCTGGATGTGCGACCGTGGCGGCCCGAGGCCGAGGCCCGCCTGCGGTCGGCGTTGGCCCGGGCGCTCCTGCTGCGGGGGCGGTGCGCGCCGGCACTGATCCACGTCGACCGGCTGGTGCGCCTGGCCGAGTCCGGGCACGGCGAGCTGGCCTGGGCGCTGGCCCAACGGGCCACCGTGCGGTTGTTCTCCCTCGACCTCGACGGCGCGCTCGCCGACGCCCGGACCGTGACCGATCAGGCAGAGCAGGGCTCCGCCGCGTTCGTCCTGGCCGCGTGCACCGAGGCCTTCGTGCACAACGCTTTGGGCGACACCGACGTCGCGCTCGCGCTGGTGGACGATGCGGTGCGGGTGGCGGATGCGTCGACCGACGGGGTGGCCCACCGGCTGCACCCCAACCTGTCGCGAGGACTGGTCCTGCAAACGGCGGGAAGGGCCGACGCGGCCGCGGCGGCGTTCGCCCGGGGGGCCGCGCTGGGCCGGGCGCTCGGGGCGCGGTGGGCGGAGCCGCTCTACCGCTACGGCGCCGCCGTCGCCCACTGGGACGCCGGTCGGTGGGACGACGCGATGGCTGAGTCGGAGGCCGGCATCGAGTCGAGCGAGGCGACGGGGTCGACGTTCTTCCGGGTCTTCGTGGCGGGGCTGCGGGGCACGATCCTGGTGCTGCGCGACGATCTGGCCGCGGCTGACCGCGAGCTCGCTGTGGGCGAGGAGCTGATCGCCGCTGGCGGTCCGCAGTACGGGATCGACTGGCTGATGCTCGGCCGGGCCCTTCACCTGGAGGCGTCGGGCGATGTGGTGGGAGCGCGGGACCTGCTGCGCGCCGTGTGGGACCTGGCCCCGGGGCTGCAGTCGTCGGCCGCGCTGGTGCTCGTCGGCGCCGAGCTCGCCCGCCTCTGCATCGCGGTGGGCGATCGCGAGGGCGCCCGGTCGGTCGCCGCCGGCCTCGGGGCCGGACGTTCGGCCGAGTCCGATCCGATCAGCTCGGCACGGCGCCTGGCCGCGGCGGGGATCGCCGACGGCGACGACAGTTCGCTCATGGTGGCCCACGAGCACGCGGTGTCGGTCGGTCGCCCGTACGAGGCGGCGCGCTGGTTGGACGAGGCGGCGCGGGCGCTGATGCGTCGGGGGGCGCCAGACTCTGCCCGCCGCGTCGCAGCCGAGGCCGTCGCTGCGTACGAGATGCTGGGCGCGGTCGGGCTGGCCCGGCGCCTCGCCGGCGTGGTCGGTGCGACGGGAGCTCGGAGCGCGGCCCGTCCGACGTTCGGGTGGGGGTCGCTCACCCCCTCGGAGCTGCGGATCCTGGACGAGGTGTCGGTGGGTGCGTCCAACCAGGACATCGCCGACCTGCTCGGGGTGAGCCGCCGCACCGTCGAGGCCCACCTGCGCAGCGTCTACCGCAAGCTCGGACTCTCGACCCGCGTGGCCCTGGTGCTGGCCCTGACCGAACGAGCGTCGGGACGCGTCGCCGACCGGGGCTGACGGCGGCGAACCCGGCGGTCCGGAATGCTCGCTTCCCGGCGAGCGCGTCGAGGGTCGTGTTGTCGAGGGCGATGCTGCGCGGCGCGGATCTGGTCTTGCTGCGTGTGGCGCATGACCTACTTCGAACCAGCGGCTCCTGGTGCTCGACGCGCTCCCAGTCAGCGAGCAGATCGTCGGCAAGTGACCCGCTCCCTCCATTGGTGGCGCACCCATCCGTTGCGCTAAGAGATCGACATGACTGTCATCACCTCGCGCTCAGAAGCCTTTCGCAGTCTCGTCCCGTCGATTCTCGAGGAGATCGTGGCCGTCTCGGACCCGGCAAGGGTCGTCCTCGCCTCGTTCTCCGAGCCGGCGGGGCGAATCGATCGGAACCGACGAGGGTAAGAGTGTCGGACCCCCCGTGACGGCAATCACCGACCCGCGGCCTGGCGCCGCCGCCGCTCCCCGCCCGTCTGCGCCGTCGTCATGGCACCGGACAGTGCGTTGTCGTGAAGTTTCCGAGAGTCTGAGAGCCATGTCAGTAACGACTGAGTCCCCGCCCGCTCCTCTCGTCGAGTCGCGACTCTCGCTCGTCAGAGCCATCCGTCCGAGTGCCGTCACCATCCGACGGGGTCGTCGCCGCCTGCACGCCAAGGCCACCGGCACGGCCCTGCTCACCGCCGCCTCGTACTGGGGCCTGGTGTTCTCCGATGTCGGTTTGATGGGGAGGATCGCGTGGGCGGCCATGTTGGTGATCTCGGTCGTCGCCATCGGCACCGGGATCATGCACGATGCCAACCACGGGGCGTTCAGTCGCACGCGGCGGGCCAACCGACTGATCGGATGGACCGCCGATCTGCTCGGGGCCAGCTCGTGGGTGTGGCGGTTCAAGCACAACACTCTCCATCACGCCCACACCAACGTCGTCGGCCGAGACAGCGACATCGAGCAGGCTCCGTTCGCCCGGCTGGCCCCCCAACAGCGCTGGCGCCCATGGCACCGTTATCAACACGTGTACATGTGGTTCCTCTACGGCTTCTTGACCACCAAGTGGTTCGTCGTCTCCGATGTCGTCGCGTTGGTGAAGGGCGGGTTCGGGACGGACCGATTCGCCACCTCACCGCGGCGGCGCGATCTCGCCCTGATCGCCAGCGGGAAGGTCGTTCACCTCGGCTGGGCCGTGTTCATCCCGCTGCTGCTGCATCCCTGGTGGGCGGTCCTGCTCTTCTACCTCGTGGGCTCCTGGCTGGTCGGGTTCATCCTGGCGATGATCTTCCAACTCGCCCACTGCAACGACGAGGTCGAGTTCCTCGATGCCACTGCGGTCGGCGCCCACGAACCGTTCGAGGTGCGCCAGCTCCGCACGACCGCCGACATCGAATGTCGTGTTCCGGTCCTCGGCGCCTTCGTCCGCTGGATCATGGGCGGCCTCGACCACCAGATCGAGCACCACCTCGCGCCCCGTCTGCCCCACACCGTCTACCCGACGATGGCCACCGAGCTCCGGCGCATCTGCGCCGAACGCCACCTTCCGTATCACGTCCACCCGTCCCTTTCGGCCGCGGTCCGCTCGCACGGCCGATGGCTTCGACAGCTCGGTCGCGACCCAGCGGGTGGGCTCAGGCCAGGCGAACCGTCGGATTGGTAGCTACGCGGCGCGCCCGGTTCCGGTCGTCGAACGCCAACGCATGGAGGCCGTTCGAGGGCGCAGGCGCGACCCGCCGGTCAGGAGACGCTTGCCCTCGACGGGGGGCGCTGCCACCATCGTGGTCATCACCGAACGCTGGGGGGCAGTTGTGGCAACGACCAGGGTGGACATCTACGACCCGGAGCTCTACGTGGACGGGCCGATCCACGAGATCTTCGCCGAGCTGCGACGAACCGACCCGGTTTACTGGCAGGAGATACCCGACGAAGCGGGTTACTGGGCGGTGCTTCGCCACGCCGACCTGTGTGCCGTGGCGAAGGACCCGGCGATCTTCTCCGCCGAGGAGATGGGCGTGGTGCTCGAAGACCCCGAGCCCGAACAGCTCGCGCAGAGCCGCAACATGATGTTGATGATGGACCCGCCCCGCCACGGCGAGCACCGCCGGCCCCTGGTGGGCAGCTTCAAGGCCAGGGCCATCGGTCAGATGCAGGACCAGGTCCGCAGCATCTGCCGTTCGATCCTCGATCAGGTCCCGGCCGACGGCAACGTGGAGTTCGTCCACGACGTGGCGGCCATGTTGCCCAACCAGGTCGTCGGCGAGCTGATGGGACTGCCGCCCGAGGACGGCGAGAAGATCCGGCGTTGGGCCGAGGAGAGCACCAGCGCCCAGGACCCCGAGCTGGCGGCCACCGACGTCCCGGAGGGCATGACCGGTATGACCGGTATGGCCATGTACGCGATCGAGCTCGCCGCTCGCCGCCGTGAGGAGCCACCTCGAGAGGACCTGACGTCGCTGATCCTCGCCGGCGACTTCGGCCACGGTCCGATGACCGACGTCGAGTTCGCCAGCTTCTTCGTGCAGCTCGTGACCGCGGGCAACGACACCACCAAGACGATGCTCTCGTCAGGGCTGCACGCCCTGCTCGACCACCCCGACCAACTGGCCGAGCTGCGGGCCGACCGCTCGCTGATCCCCGGCGCCGTCGAAGAGATCCTCCGCTACGCCAACCCGCTGCACTACTTCCGTCGCACCGCGCTCCGCGACACCGAGATCGGCGGTCAGGCCATCGCCGCTGGCGACAAGATCGCCATGATGTACACGTCGGCGAATCGCGACGAGGCCGCCTTCGAGAACCCGCAGCACTTCGACATCCATCGCTCCCCGAACCCCCATCTGTCGTTCGGCATCGCCTCGCACTTCTGTCTGGGTGTGCACCTGGCCCGTCTCGAGGGCCGGGTCTTCTTCGAGGAGCTCCTCGACCGGTTCCCCACCATCACCCAGACCGGCCCGGCGCGCCGCGTCCGCTCCAACCTGAACAACGGCCTCAAGGAGCTCCCCGTCCGGCTCGAGCGGGGGTAGCCGCTCTCGCACCCGGACCCGCGGGTCGGTCGGGGGCCGTCCGTGGCCCCGTCGCCGTCAGCCGAGATCGAGCAGGCCGCGGATGTCGTCCGCGGTGAGCGCGCCGGCCGGAGCGCCTTCGCCGTCCAAGACGCTGCTGAACAGGTCGGCCTTCCGGGCCTTGAGCTCCATGACCTTCTCCTCGATGGTGCCGGTCGAGACGTAGCGGTACACCATCACCGGGTTCTGTTGGCCGATGCGGTGGGTGCGGTCGACGGCCTGGCTCTCGGTGGCGGGGTTCCACCAGGGGTCGAGGACGAAGCAGTAATCGGCCTCGGTGAGGTTGAGGCCGAAGCCCCCGGCCTTGAGGCTGATGACGAACACGGGCGCGTCGCCGTCCTTGAACCGTTCGATGGCCTCGGCGCGTCGACGGGTGCGCCCGTCGAGGTAGCTGTAGTCGATGCCGGCCGCGTCGAGGCGGGTGCGCACCCGGGACAGGTACCGGGTGAACTGGCTGAACACGAGGGCCCGGTGGCCCTCGGCGATGATCTGGGTGAGGTCGTCGAGCAGCCGGTCGAGCTTGGCTGAACCGACGTGGTCGTGGGCGTCGTCGATGAGACCGGGGTCGAGGGCGAGCTGGCGCAGGATGGTGAGCGACTTGAGGATCTCGAAACGGTGCTTCTGGACGTCGCCGACGAGGCCGAGGACCTTCTGGCGTTGCCGTTGGAGCTGGGTGGCGTAGATCCGGGCGTGGCGGGCGCTGAGCTCGATCTCGATGGTCTGCTCGGTCTTCGGGGGCAGCTCGGCGAGCACGGCGTCCTTGGTGCGCCGGCGCATGAACGGGGCGATGCGGCGCCGCAACGTGGCGAGCAGTTCGGGGGAGTCGCCGTTCTCGATCGGCTTGCGGTAGGTGTCGCTGAACCGCTTCGGGTCGGGGAAGAGCCCGGGCGCGGTGATCGACAGCAGCGACCACAGGTCCATCAGCGTGTTCTCGAGCGGAGTGCCGGTGATGGCGATCTTGGTCGTGGCCTCGAGACGGCGTGCGCACTGGTAGGTCTTGCTCTGATGGTTCTTCACGAACTGGGCCTCGTCGAGCAGGAGCAGCTCCCAGTCCTGGCGGGCGTAGTCGTCGAACTCGATGCGGAACAGGGCGTAGGAGGTGACCACCAACGTCGCCCCGGCGATCTCGTCGACCAGCGGGCGATCGCGACGCGTCGCGGTCTCGTGGATGGTTCGCACCGCCAGCGCAGGGGCGAAGTGGGCGGCTTCACGTGCCCAGTTCTCGACGACGCTCGTCGGTGCGACGACGAGGAACCGGGCATCGGGGTCGTCCTGCAACACGTGGAGGCACAGCGCCAGGGTCTGCACGGTCTTGCCGAGGCCCATGTCGTCGGCGAGGATCCCGCCGAGGCGGTGGCGGTGCAGGAACACCAGCCAGTCGAGGCCCTCGTGCTGGTACGGGCGCAGCGTGGCGTCGAGCCCGGCCGGGAGCGCCACGGGTTCGGGGGCGGCGAGCGCGGCCATCGAGCTCACGTTGTCGGCCCAGCGTCGTGACTGGCCGGTCACGACGCCGAGACCGGCCAGCTCGTCCCACCAGCTCGACTGGAACCGGTTGACGCGGGCGATGGCGGTACCGGTGGGATCGGCCAGCCCGCGGGCCTCGTGGATGAGCTCGCGTAGCCGCGCGAACTCGGGGCGATCGAGGCGCAGCCAGGTGCCCGAGGGGAGGATGAGGGCTTCGTCGTCGCGGTCGAGCGCGGCGAAGAGGCTGGCGAAGTCGATGGTCTGGCCGTCGACACTCACCTCGACATCGAGATCGAACCAGTCGTTGCCGCCACGCGGTTCGTCGCCCTCGGTGACGGCCAACGAGATGAGTGGGTCCCCGGCGGCCTCGCGCAACTCGGGGTGGTCACCGGCGACCTCGACGTCGATGCCGCTGTTCGCCTCGAGCCAGGGCAGCACCTCGGTGAACAGGGTGAGGATCGCCGGGCCCGACACCGTCAGGTCACGGGCCCGACCCGTGAAGTCGGCGAGGGCGGGGAGCAGATGGACCGGTAGCTCCAGCGCGTCGACGGCATCCTTCTCGGCGGCGCGGTCGCGAAGGCGGCCCGTGAGCCCCCACAGGGGATGATCCAAGGTCTGATCGCCGCGGCGGTAGCGGGCTGACCACCGCAGGGTGGCGGCGTCGAGCGCGGTGCGTTCGACGCGCAGCGCCAGGCCGTCGAACCGGCTGGAGGTGAAGGTGACGCTGCGGTCGGAGGAGCCGAGCGTCGCATGGCGGGCCAGCGACGGCTGGTAGAGGTCGAGCAGCTCGTCGACATCATGAGCCGGGACGGTGATGGCCTCCTTGGCGGCGAGGCGAGCCACGGTCGGATGCAGGGGAGCACCGAGGGGGATCAGCGTCAGGTGACCGCCGTCCCTGGTCCACAGCCCGTGGGGTGGGGTGCCGAGCAGGCCGCTGCGCCCGTCGTCGAGCCGTACCGGTTCGTCGCCGAGGGTGAACGAGCTGGTGAGGGTGACGTTGCCGTTCTCGTCGGCGGTGACATCGATACTCGGCACCGCTCGGGTGGCGGACAGCTCGACCACGTCGCTGGGGCGTTCGCCGATGAGCTCGACGCCGACCTCGACCGCCCGCTCGATCTGGTACCAGAGGTCGGGGCCGAAGCGGGCGAGCGGCGCCGTCTGGGGGTTGGTGTACCCGAGGTCGGTCGGGCCACTGGCCACGAGCGATCTCAGCGCCGCTCTCTGCAACGCATCGACGTCATGGAGTTGGTGGTTGTGGGTGGCGGTGATGTCACGCCACGAGACGCCGGTCTTGATCCACTTGCCGCCTCTGCCCATGCGCATCGGGCGGATCGTGACCCGAGGCCCGGTGGCGACCACGAACTTGCTGGGAGTGGGGTGGACCACGGCGAGCTGGAGGGCGAGGCCGGTCTCGGGCGCCACGAGAGCGCCGTCGTCGGTGGCCAGCTCGGCCAGGGTCCGACGCCAGTCGAGCGCGAGATGGGTGCCGGCCCCGACTGTTGGTGTCGTCGGTCGGGCGGCCTGGCGGCGAGCGGTGAGGATGACCGCCACGCAGTGCTTGCACGCGCCGCCGAGCGGGCACGTGCAGGTGTCGTCGAGGTCGATGGAACTCATCGATCGGTTCCACCGGACCCGCACCACGTAGGTCGCAAGGCCCGAGCCACGACAGACCGCGTTGATCGTCCCCGGCTCCGAGCCGAGCAGGCTGACGCGATCTTCTTCGGCGTAGGCGCGCCCCCGCGCCAGCGACCCGGGGTCGTAGACCGTCTCGAGGAACTGATCGTCGAGGTCGTCGACGCTCGGTGATGCGGGCACGATGGAGGGGTCCTTCGGGTGGCGAGCGGCCCGGATGGCCGGTCGTGAGCTCGCAGTGCGAGCGCCGGCCAGGTCTGACGGATCGCCGTCCACGATAGGTGGGCCTTCCGCCCGCCCACGCCGGCCTCGGGGTCGCGGGCCGACGCGCCCCGACCAGCCATGATGTCGGGAGGCGCACCCTCGCGCTCGGAATGGACGAGACATGCCTGACCTCCAGCCCATTGACCCGAGCACCAACCCGTACCTCCAAGGGGGGTTCGCCCCGATCCACCGCGAGCTCACCGTCGACGGCCTCGAGGTGGAGGGCACGATCCCGGACGGGCTGGTGGGCGCTTACCTACGCAACGGTCCCAACCCCAAGTTCACGCCACTCGGCAGCTACACCTTCCCGATGGAAGGCGACGCCATGGTGCACGGCGTCTGGTTCGAGGACGACGGCACCGTGCGGTACCGCAACCGGTGGGTGCGCACCAAGGGCATGGGCGCCGAGGAGAAAGCTGGTCGCGCCCTCTTCGGCGGGCTGATGACCCCGGCGTTCGTCGACCAGTCTCTGCTCGATCCCGACCCCGACCCCGGGTGGCCGTTCCGGCTCGACCCGTTCATCAACGTGGTGCGCCACGGCGGCCACCACATCGCCCTGGCCGAGTCCCTCCCCGCCTACGAGCTCACCCCCGACCTCGAGACCATCGGGTTGTTCAACTATGGCGGCCGGTTCAGTTCCATGTGCGCCCATCCCCGCATCGACCCGCTGACCGGCGAGATGGTGCTGTTCGGCTACGACGTCGAGGAGCCGTTCCTGGTGTGGATGGTCGTGAACCCGGACGGCACGGTGAAGAGCGGCCCCACGGTCGTCGACGGGGTGGATGCCGGCTACATGATCCACGACTGCGTGATCAGCGCCCGTTACCTGGTGCTCGTGTTGGCTCCCGTGGTGTTCGACATCGACGCCATGATGACCGGTGGCGACGTGCTGGCCTGGAAGCCAGAACTCGGCACGAGGATCGCCTGCATCCCACGCGACGGCACGCCGGTGCGGTGGCTGCACACCGACCCGTTCTTCGTCTGGCACCACGGCAACGCCTACGACCAGGGCGACGACGTGGTCATGGACTTCTCGTGGTGGAGCTCGTTCACCCTCGGAGCTGATCCCACCCGAACCGGATCGTTCGTGCAGGCCACGTTGCATCCCGAGTCCGGCACGGTCGACGTCGAACACGTCGAGGACCGGATGTCCGAGTTCGCCCGGATCGACGCCCGCCGCACCGGCCAACCGCACCGCTACGTGACCGTGTCGCGCAAGTCCGGTCGGGCCGGCCTCGACCCAGGCGTGTTCGACCAGCTCTGCCGCTACGACATGTCCACCGGCGCGACGTCGGTGTACGACGCCGACCTGGCCTTCGGCGAGGTCGTGTTCGCACCGCGTGCCGGCGGCACCGACGAGCTCGACGGCTTCTACCTGACTTACGGCACCGACCCGTCGGCGCAGCACACGTGGCTGTTGATCTGGGATGCGGCGTCGTTCCCGTCGGACCCCGTGGCCCGAGTGCGAATGCCCCAACGCATCCCGTTCGGTCTGCACGGCAACTGGATGCCCGCCGAAGGCTGACCCACGCCGGATCGAGGGGGCGACGAGCGAACCGGCGGGCTCGGGGCTGCGCCGTGGCGCTGGTCCGCCTGATGCATGTATTATGCATGCATGCCGAACGTGCAGGTGCGAGACGTGCCCGACGAAGTCCACCGGGCCCTGGTGCGCCGGGCCGAGCACGCCGGACAGTCGCTGCAGCAGTTCCTCACCGCCCAGCTTCTCCTGATCGCGACGACACCGACCATCGACGAGATGCTCGAGCGGATCGAGACTCGCCCGAAGGGCCAGCTCACGGCCAAACAGGCGATCGGGGCCATCGACGACGGACGTGCTCGTCGTTGACGCGTCGGTCCTTGCTCCCGTTCTCGCTGACGCGGGGCGCGACGGGCAGCGGTTCCGGCACCGACTCCGCAGCGAGTCCCTCGCCGGGCCGGACCTGCTGCGGATCGAGGTCACCTCAGTCCTTCGGCGGCAGGCGCACTCGGGGCCTCTGACGGTCGATGAAGCAGATGACGCAGTCAGTGACCTGCTCGACTTCCCGATCACCGTGTTCCCGACTGCACCCCTGCTTCGGCGGGTCTGGGAGCTTCGTTCGAATCTGACGGCCTACGACGGCTGCTACGTCGCCCTTGCCGAAGCCCTGGGCTGTGTGCTGGTCACGGCCGATCACCGGCTGGCCAGAGCGCCTGGACTGCCGTGTGAAGTCGAGGCCCTCTGAGCCCACGACGGGCGGGAGTCGACTGCGGGTTTCGCCGTTGCGGGCTGCGTCTTGGTGTTGGCCAGCCGTTCCGGCCGACGCCTCAAGGCCTTCCAGAAGACCGCTTTGTCGTCCCCGGGGCCGTAGAACTCCCGGATGCGAGCTTCCTCGTCGTACCCCTGCTCGCGGCAGAACTCGCGGGTTGCGGCGAACTCGGCGAGCTGGGACTCCTGCTGGGTGCGATCAGGCGTCGGCAGTGGGCTGCAGCTGCACCCGGCGCAGCAGCTGTGCGTTGAGGGCGACGACGATGGTGGACAGGCTCATGAGGATGGCGCCGACGGCGGGGGAGAGGTCTAGGCCGGCCCAGGCGAACACGCCGGCGGCGAGGGGGATGGCGACCACGTTGTAGCCAGCGGCCCAGGCCAGGTTCTGGACCATCTTGCGGTAGGTGGCGCGGGAGAGGCGGATGACCCCGATGACGCTGCGGGGGTCGCTCGAGGCGAGCACGACGCCGGCGGACTCGATGGCCACGTCGGTCCCCGCGCCAATGGCCAGACCGACGTCGGCGCGGGCCAGGGCGGGGGCGTCGTTGACACCGTCGCCGACCATGGCCACCGACAGCCCCTGGGTCTGGAGCTCGGCCACCGTTCGGTCCTTGTCCTCGGGGAGCACCTCGGCGTAGACGCGGTCGACGCCGAGTTCGGCGCCGACGCTGTCGGCGACCTGGCGGGCGTCGCCGGTGATCATCACGACCTGCACGCCCATGTCCTTGAGCTCGCGAACGGCTTGGCGGGCCTCGGGGCGTATTTCGTCCTCCAACGCGAACGCGCCGACGACGCGGTCCTCGTCCAGGAGGTACAACACCGCGGCGCCGCGTCGCTCCCAGTCGTCGGTCGGTTCGGCGAGTTCCGGTGGGACCTCGGCGCTCGACTCCCGGAGCATCGTGGGCCCGCCGACGCTGTATTCGGTGCCGTCGACGGTGGCCTCGACACCCCGCCCGGTGCGTGACCGGAAGTCGGTCGCAGCCGGGAGGGCTCCGTCGGCGGCGGCGCGAGCGGTGATGGCTCGGGCCAGAGGGTGTTCGCTGTCGCTCTCGACGGCGCCGGCGAGACGCAGGACCTCGGCCTCGGTCAGGCCGTCGGCGGCGGCGACACCGCTCACGATGTGGGCACCCTTGGTGAGGGTGCCGGTCTTGTCGAACAGCACCGCGTCGATCGTGCGCATCCGTTCCAGCGCCAGTCGGTCCTTGACCAGGATCCCGGCGCGGGCCGACACTGCGGTGGAGATGGCTATGACCAGCGGGATGGCCAGGCCCAGCGCGTGAGGGCAGGCGATCACCAACACGGTCACCGTCTTGGTCACCGCAGCGTCGACGTTCCCCAACAGCGACCACACCACGAATGTGAGGGCCGCCGAGCCAGTCGCCACGTAGAACAGCAGGGCCGCGAACCGGTCGGCCAGCACCTGGGCCCGGCTGGACGACTCCTGCGCGTCGGCGACCATCCGCTGGATCCCCGCCAGCGCCGTGTCCTCCCCGACGGCGGTCACTCTGATCCGCAGCGACGAGTCGGTGGCGACCGTGCCCGCCACCACGCGGTCACCAGGGCCCCTCGCCGCAGGCCGGGACTCACCCGTGATCATCGACTCGTCGAGCTCGGCCTCTCCGTCGACCACCACTCCGTCGGCCGGGACCCGGCCACCGGAGCGCACCAGCACCACATCGTCGACCGCCAGCTCGGCAATGGGCACCGCCACGGTGGTGCCGTCGTCGCTGACCCGTTCGGCGTCGTCGGGGATCAGCTCGGCCAGCGCCGCCAGCGCGCCACGGGCCTGGCCGATGGCCTTCATCTCCTGCCAGTGACCAAGCAACATGATCGTCACCAGCGCAGCGAGCTCCCACCAGAAATCCAGATCGAACCAACCGACGCTGGTGGCCATGGACGCGGTGTAAGCCACGGTGATGGCCATCGAGATGAGGAGCATCATCGCGGGCTGGCGGTCCCGGATCTCCTGGGCCCCGCCGACCAGGAACGGCCACCCGCCCCAGAGGAAGACGAACGAGCCGAGCACGGGGCCGACCCACGACATGGCCGGGAAGGACAGCTCGTAGCCGAACCAGTCCATGACCATGGGGCTGGTCGCCACGAGAGGGATTGTCAGGACGAGCGACAGCCAGAATCGGCGCCGGAACATCTCCGGGTCGTGTCCCGCGTGCTTGTCATGTCCGGCGTGCTTGTCCTGCCCGGCGTGGCCATCGCGCCCGGCGCGGCCTTCCGTGGATTCTGATGCAGCGTGCATCTCATGCGGCTCGATCGGTGTCGTGGCCATCGCCTCGCCTCGCCTCGCCTCGCTCAGAACTCACGCCACCGGGGCGGTGAGTCGCCGGGGCCGGAGCCGGCCACGCTTGCCCGGCTCCGGCTTCACTCGGCCGGTCAGTGCCCGCGTCCTTACAATCGGCTACTCGAACGCGAGCCCGACACGGCGGCGAGCACCAGTCCGACCACGCCGACGGCGATGACGATGAGACCGAGCAGGTTGTTGACGAAAAGGGCGAGCAGGACGCCCACCAGGATCACGACGATTGCGGCACCGATGGTCATGGGATGTTCTCCTTTGTCCCGGCCGACGGCCGAACAACGCTCATGTACCCATAGACGTTCGAGAAAGACCCCCACCGAACCGGCGCGCGCTCGGAGCCCAGCTCGATCGAGCGTCAGGGCAGGCGGTGACCAGGTTTGGCGTGCGACGTGATCGTCGGACCGGCAGCCGTCCTGTCCCCGCTGCGGAACGAAGTAAGTGATGGTGTCGTGATCCAGCACCCACAGAGCCGCCAGTAGGTCGCCACGCAGCTCGAGCTGATACGTCAGCCCAGTTGGCGGACTGCCTCGATGATCTCCTCGACGTCCGGCCGGGTGTCGGGCCCCTCCGGGAGCCACAGTCGATGGAGACGACCGTCGCGGTCGACGACAGCGTCGGCGCCGAGCTGACGGGTGTCCTCGGTGGGGGTGTGGAGGCGTCGACCCCGCCGCAGGAGACGGGCGTACATCAGCATCGTGCCCGGTGACCACACCCGCCGCAGCGAGCCCCGACCGGCGCCGAGCCTGCGGTAGAGGACCCGGTCGACGTCGGCGACGATCGGGAAGCCGACGGCGAGGTGAGTGCGGTAGGCGGCGAGCCGGGTGGGGTCATCGGTGAAGGTGACGACGACCGGGAGTGTGTCACCGAGCTGGTCGAGGTGGTCGCGCACGGCGATCACGTGTTCCTGGCACGGCAGTCAAGCGAGGTGGCGGTGCAGGACCAGCACGAGCGGTCGCCCGCGATGGTCGCTGAACCGGAACGGAGCGCCTTCGTGATCGATGAGGGTGACGTCGGGGAGCAGGTCACCGTTGCCGACGATGGAGCTGTCCGTCACTCGGGCGAGGGCCCAACCGAATCGGGGCCGGACCGGTGCTGGCCGAGGCCGTTGCCGATGGCGAAGAAGGTGGGTGCCCACAACCCGACGAAGATGCCGAATCGTTCGGCGTTCGCCTTGTCGTCGCCCTTCTTGGAGTTCCAGATGGCGATGCTGGCACCGACAGAGGCCAGGCCGAGCACATACATGATGTCCTGGGACAGGCCGATCTTCTTCATCAAGTTGATCATGTGTGCGGTCTAGCACCGCTGCCGGGAACCGAACAGGTCAAGAAGGGAGGACGCTCCCCCCCTTCCATGCGCTGAACGACGAGATGGAGCGGGCGTGGGGGGCGATCAGCCACGGCCAGGGATGCGTCTCGACGACCGTCATCTGCGCCGAGCGCGACCGGAACCCTGGGACGGGCGCGTAGGTGACGGCGACGGCGTGGCCCGCCAGCACCTCGACCGGGTCGCCGACGGCGACGGTCAGATCGCACGTCGTCGACAGCTCGCCGAGCGTCTCGGCGAGGAAGACCAACCGCTTGGACGACAGGCGCAACTTGGCCAAGAGCGCCTCGTCGAACACGAAGACCACGGGAAGATCCGGATTCGACGCGAGCGCGGGGTCATCGACGCCGAGGGACTCCGCAGTCAGCCAGACGCGCTCCGCCACGCCAGTCGTCTCGACCGCAGACGGTCCGGCGGTGACCTTCAGCGTCGGATCGGCCCTGATCGATGCCGGGGGTGCGGTCGGCGCGTAGGTGGGTGGCTCCGGCCACTGCTGGATCGGGCAGCGTCGACGCAGGTCGCACCCGGAGCACAACCCGGGCGCTCGGCGCTCGACCTGTGATCGGGCGAAGCCGTAAGGCTTCGATGCGCCGACGCCCGTGGTCCATTGCCATCCGAGCCGGTTCGCCGCCCTCGATCCGTCCAGGAGATGAGCGAAGAACTCGTCCTCACCGTCGCGCCACGGCGCACCATGACGAACCGACCAGTGGCTGGCCAGCCACATGCGGGTCTGGTTGACCAGCCAGCCGCGAGTGTGCAGTTCGTGCAGCGCCGTCGTCACGCACAGCAGGTCGCCGTCCCAAGGTCCCCGGTGCGGCGCACTCGAGGGGTGACCGTCGACGACGATGTCGTGGCGCAGCGCCCGAGCCGTCCGGGCCCCGAGGCGGGCGTACCAGTGCCGCGCGTACTCCTGCCACAACAGCTCGTCGTGGAACTTCTCGACATCCCGGGCGGGCCCGTCGGCGACGTGGCCCCACACCTGTTCGAGCTGGAGCAGCCCATGGCGGATGTAAGGCGACAGTTGCGACGCACCGCGGCGATGAACAGGAGCGACCTCGTTGCGTCGAGCGGCGTAACCGGTCACGTCGTATGACGCCAGTGCGGCATCGGCCGCAGTCTGCCCACCACGGAACCCGGTCGAGGCCCGCACTTCGTCGCAGACCAGATGGCCGAGGTGTTGTCCCACGAATGCAACCGCGGCGTCCACACCGGGTTCGGGTGCGCCCAACACCGGCCGACCATATCGCCCGGTGTCCTCCGGGAGCCGGGTCCGGTGGGCGAGATGATTCACTCGGCGCCGTCCTGGGCGATCAGGAGCTGAACGAGGTGATGGTGGTGGCCAGCTCAACGGGCATGTCGCCCTGGATGCTGTGGCCGGCTTCCGCGAAGTGGACCACCTGACCGGAGGGCAGCCGCCGCCGGAACTCGGTTTCGTCGGCATCGCGCAGCACCGAGTTCGACCGCAACCCGCGCGCCAGCAGCACGGGAGCGTCGATTCGTCCCAACGTGTCCTGGAGATCATTGAAGAGGGAACCGTCCGGAGCCGTCGTCGTCACCGCAATCGGTTCGGTCTCGGTGTCGGCGTCGGTGTCAGTCTCGAGGCGCCACCGCGAGTGGCGCCACACCCAGCTGCCGTCGTCGAGCTGGAGGGCGTTGTGCAGGATCCCCCGACGCAGCGACGACTCGCTGCGGGTCGGGTTGAACTCCACGGTCCGCGCCAGGATGTCGTCGAAGCTCGGGAACGTCGGTGGCCCGTCGACGAAGTCGCTGATGTGGCGGGCATGGGCGAAGTCGAGGCCAGGGAGGACGTCGACCAGCACGACCCGCCGCACCAGTTCCGGCGCGATGTCGGCCAAGACGATGGTGACGAGCCCGCCGAACGACATGCCCACCACCGCCTGCGCGTCGGGGGCCAGGGCCCGGATCACCACGGCGATGTCCTCGGCCGCGGTCTGCGGTGACGAGCCGCCGTGGGAGCCGCCGGCCCGACGGTCCGAGTGGCCGTGGCCGGGCAGGTCGATGGCCACCAGGGGCCGGGGGTACAGGGCGAGGGCCACGGTGTCCCAGGTGTGCGCGTTCTGCGAACCCCCGTGGAGCAACACCAGCTCCGGGTCGCCGTCACCCCACACCAGCGCGCTGAGCTGGTAGCCGGGCTCCACCTGGACGTCCACCCGATCAACTACCAGGTCGGGCGGGCACGGCAACTCGAACTCCGAGGCGTTCTCGTGGAAGAGACCGAACTCGTCGTACTCGATGTGCTCAGGTGAGGTCATGAGCCAATCGTAGGGATCACGTCGATGTCTCCAGGCACTCGCCGGCCGCCCCCGGAGTCAAGGCTCCTCGGTGCTCCTCGACGGATTGGTCGGAGTGGTGCCTGCGCCGTCTGTCGTTCCCACTCCAGCGGTGGCCTCGCTGGGCTGATCGGCGCCATGACCGTGGTCGGGGTCGATCCGGTCGGCCTCCGAGCGAGTCTCGGCGGCCTCGCGGGCAAGGGCCTCGGCCTCGTGATGGCCGTCCTCGGCG
>Ga0105047_10003659_pt1 | contig 27060 bp, 27 predicted proteins | sample MAT04_FD_78384 | JGI IMG/M metagenome (GOLD analysis project Ga0105047, IMG submission 78384) | Freshwater microbial communities from Lake Fryxell liftoff mats and glacier meltwater in Antarctica - MAT-04 (megahit assembly) | ecosystem: Environmental > Aquatic > Freshwater > Ice > Liftoff... | reverse complement strand
TCTTCACCGCCCGCAGGTCGCAGTGCATCCCGTTTTTCAAACGCACCGAAGCCTTCGTATCCCCGCATGCGATCACCGCCTCGACTTGCGGGAGGGTCGTGAAATCCTCGCACACCAAGGCTCCCTCTTTCGTCGCCACCAGAAAATCCAGATCGCCCACGGTTTCCTTCGCCCGGCGATACGATCCGGCCACCGCCACCCGCGAGACCTCGGGATGCAGTTTCAGAGTTTCCAGAATTCCCTCCACCAGCGCGCCGATACTGCCCAGTGTGAAGCGATCCGCGAACTTCTCGTTCACAGCGATCGCTTCCAAAATTTTCGCCTGCGTCTTCGCACCAAAACCAGGAAGTTCGGCGACTTTCCCCACCTTGCACGCCACACCCAGCTTTTCCACCGAGTCCACACCCAACGCATCATAAAGCGCCTTGATCTTTTTCGGTCCCAGACCCTGCACCTCGAAGAGGGAAAAAATGGAATCCGGAAATTCCTTCTTCAGATTTTCGTAAAACTCCAGCCCGCCTGTTTTTGCCATCTCGCCGAGCTTATCGCGCAGCGCGTCGCCGATCCCCTTGATGCCTTTGAGTCCATCGTTTTTCGCAAGCTCCACCACATCCTCCTCCATCGCCAAAACCACCTCCGCGCCCTGCCGGTAGGCACGCACTTTAAACGGATTCTCCCCTTTCAGTTCGAGGAGCAAAGCGATCTTCTCCAGCACCTCCGCCATTTCTTCCCGGTTCATGTCGGGGAATAGAATGTCGCTAGAACCCGCGACGCGCAAGGGCTGAGGAGGCGATCCCCAGCGCCAAAGGTGTTGCGTATTTAAGCCCCGGGTTGCCGCAGTGAAACGGAGGCTACCCGGGGTTCAAGCGGATTCAATCATGTCGGGGTCGTGGCGTTCGGGAGAACGCCACTCCTTACCCACATTGTCACAAACCCTTTCTCGCCAAGTGCGTTTTTATCCGCCAAATTTCCCCGCCATGGACATTCCATCACTTGACCTCACCAAAGAATTCCCCCGTAGCCCGCGCGACATCTCGATCGCCGGATACGTCGTCGCCGCGCGCTGTCTCGACAAATGCCGCGCCGTGCTCAACGGCACCGCCGGCGAATACCACTCAGGCTGCCCGCTTGATGAAATCTGGCTGGATTTCGCGGGCATCAAATACAAGGCCTTCCGCAAGTTCGTCTCTACCGGCGCGGACGATGCCGCCGTTTCCGAATGGGTGGCGAGCAAAGCCAAGCAGAAGAAACGCTCCGAAGTCATCGCATGGAACAACAAGATGCGCGACAAGCAGATCAGCAAGATGACTCCCAAGCTCCAGGAATTCCTCGAGGATTACATTCCTGCGAACCTTCCGAAAGAGAAGCCGGTCTATGTCTGGTTCGATGTGTACGACATCGAGGAAAAGCGGATCTGATTTCGCAAAAACCGTTTTCTCAAAAGCCCGCTTCCGCAAAGGTGGCGGGCTTTTTCTATCCAGGGAGATTGCCACGCGATAAATTTGTGGCGTTTCTGGTTGCGTGTTATTTGTAATCCATGGATTTATCCACGTCGGATGAACCTGCTCGCTGAAAACCTGATATCGCCCGTTGTCCTCTGCTTCGCACTCGGCATCGTCGCGCGCTGGATCAAGAGCGACCTCTCCATCCCTGAGCCGATCTACCAGGGCCTTTCGATCTACCTGCTGCTAGCCATCGGACTGAAGGGCGGAGCAGCTCTCGCCACCACGCCGTTTTCGGAAATGCTTGTCCCAGCCGGGATGACCTTCGTGATCGGCTGTGTCACGGCGGTGTCCGCGTTTTTCCTGATGAACCGCTTCGGCAGGCTGAACAGGGAAGACGCCTCTGCCGTCGCCGCCCACTATGGCTCGGTCTCGGTCGTCACTTTCCTCGCGGCGATGGAGGCGGTGAAGCGCACGGGGATGGAATACGAGGGCTACCTGCCCGCGCTCGTCGCGGTCCTGGAAGTGCCGGGGATCATCGTGGCGCTGCTCTTCGCCAACAGCGGTGGAGGTAGTGGCTGGAAAAAGGCGCTGCATGAGGTCGTGACCGGGAAGAGCATCGTCCTGCTGGTGGGCGGGCTCATCATCGGCGCGGCCTGCGGCCCGGCGAAGCTCGCGGATGTCGCCCCGTTTTTCGTCACGGCATTCAAGGGCGCGCTCTGCATCTTCCTTCTCGAGCTGGGACTTATCGCCGGAAAAAGGCTTGCCGATGTTGGGAAAGCCGGCTGGAGGCTGATCGCGCTCGGTTGTTTCCTCCCGGTCTTCCATGGCGCGCTGGGTGTCGCGGGCGCCTGCTTCGCGGGAATGTCGCCGGGTGGTGCGGCGATCTTCGGAGCCATGGCCGGCAGCGCCTCCTACATCGCCGCGCCCGCCGCGGTGCGTATCGCCTTGCCCAAAGCGAATCCCGGTTACTATCTAACGCTCGCACTTGGCATCACTTTCCCCTTCAATCTCGCCTTCGGAATCCCGTTGCTCCAGAAATTCGCCAACCTCTTCCACTCATGGCTATGAAAGTCCTCCTGAAAAAAGTCACCATCGTCACCGAGCGCCTGCTGCGGGATGACATCCTCGCGCTTCTGAAGAAACACGGAGCCACCGGCTGGAGCATCGCGGCGGTGGAGGGCGAGGGCTCGCGCGGGAACCACACATCGGACTTCGAGGGCCGCCACTCGCAGATCGAGACCATCGTTTCCGCGGAAACGGCGGATGCCATTATGGAAGACATCGCGGGATCCTATTTCGAGAACTGGTCCGTCATCACTTACTCCGCCGATGTCGAGGTGTTGCGCGGGGAGAAATATACCGGAGCGCATCCGGTTTTGTGAAATTTCCGTCCCTCTCTTCCCGGACGTTTCGAGGGCGCTACCCTATGTCTCTTCCGCTTTGAGCTTTCTCTCCAGATAGAAAGGAGCGAAAGGCAGAAGGGAGCAAACGAACGCGAAGGCTACCTTTTTCAGCGACCATTTCCGCTCGATCCAGACATAGCCGAGAGCCAGGCAGAAGAGCATGAAGAGGACCCCGTGAATCATCCCGGGAGTCCGGATCGCATCCGCGTCGCCAAGGATACGTTTGTGGTAGATCGAGAAATAGAGGAGCACCAGGTACGAAACGCCCTCCGCGAAGCTGGTAAGCCGGAGGAGCAGGATGGGAAGATTCGACATGCGCGTAGGTTTCCTGAAAGCGGAGGGGAATTCAAGCCATCCCGTGAACTGGAGAGTTCCTTTTTCCGGGAATGCGTTCACATTTTCCAAAGAATGAAAGCCCTGCTCCTGCTCGCCGTCCTCACATCCTTTCTCTCCGCAGAGGCGAAGCTCCCGGAAAAGGAGAAACTTCGCGAAGAGATACGCGGAGTTTCTCCTTTTCCCTCCTTCTTCCATAAATTCAACAATCAACAATCGGCAATCTCTTCCCCACTCTTGACCACCCGCCCTATTTTCCCGCACGCTCCGCCGCGTGCCGGACGACGAATCAACTCCGATCTCTGAGATCAAACGCGCCATCGACGCGCAGGACGGGTCCGCGCTGCTGGCGGCCGCGGAGGATGTCCACTACGCCGACCTCGCAGAACTCTACGAACACCTGGACGATGAGGAACGCGATTTCTTTTTCAAAACGATAGGCCCGGAACTCGCCACCGATGTCGTCGCCGAACTTCCCTACTCTCTCATCGAGGATTCCCTCAACCATTTCAAGCCCGCCCAGCTCCGTTTTCTGTTAGGAAATCTATCGGACGATGACCGGGTCGATATTTTCCAGGTCGTCTCGAAGGAGGCGCAGATCCGGTTTTTCTCCCTGCTCGGCCCACGCGACAAGGAGCTGACCAAGAGCCTTCTGAAATACGAGGAGGACACGGCAGGCGGACGCATGACCACGCAGGTGGGCCGCATCACCGGGGACATGACGGTCAAACAGGCGCTCGCCATCCTCCGCCGCGACCGCGAGGATGCCGAGACGCTCGCGCGGATTTTCGTGGTCGATGCACAGGGCCGACTCGTCGGAAAAGTCCGCCTCCGCGACCTGGCCTTCAATACCTGGGACACACCCATCCGCGACATTATGGAGGATGCGGACGAGTTCGTGCTCGCCACCGAGGACCAGGAAGATGCCGCGCGCATGCTTTCCCGCTACGACCTCGTCGTGCTGCCCGTCGTCGATGAATTCCACCACCTGCTCGGGGTCATCACCTACGATGACGCCTTGGAAATCATGCAGGAGGAGTCCACCGAGGACATTGAAAAACTCGGTGGTATCGGCGGAGAGCAAACGGAGCTCACCTATCTGAACACCTCGGCCGCCATCCATTACCGCAGGCGCGTGATTTGGCTCGTGGGCCTCGCTTTCGTCTCCATCCTTTCCGGCTACGTGATGTTCCGTTTCAGCGGCGTGTTGCAGAAGGCGTTCGTGCTTTCCCTGTTCCTGCCCATGGTCGTCGCTTCGGGAGGAAACGCCGGAGGGCAGGCCGCCACCATGGTCATCCGCGCCCTCGCGCTCGGGGAAATCGGAACCGGCACCGCCCTGCGGATCGCATGGAAGGAAGCCCGCATCGGCATCTTCCTTGGCATGACCCTGGGCGTTTCCATCGCCGCCTTCATTTCTTTCGTCCTCCCGCACTTCCACCCGGATGCCCCGGTGGGATTCTCCTTCCTCCACCTCTCACTCGCGGTCGCCGCCGCCATCACCCTCCAGGTCTTTTCCGCAACTACCCTCGGAGCCTTGCTGCCCATCACCGCCCGCGCCATCAATCTCGATCCCGCCGTCGTCTCCGCCCCCTCCCTCGCGTCCATTGTCGATGTCTCCGGAATGCTCATCTACTTCGGCACCGCCGCCGCGATCCTCGGCCTTTGAGCTTTGAGCTTTGAGCTTTGAGCTTTCATGCTTAGAATTTCCGATATGGACGCTTTAATCAAACACCTCGAGCACAAGGAGGAACTCAGCCCGCAGGAAATCGAAGTCGCAGCAAACCTGCTTCTCGATTCATCGGTCGCTGATGAGAAGAAGCAGCGGATGCTTCTCGCCCTCTCGCAAAAAGGAGAGACTCCCGCTGAAATCGCCGGCTTTGTCGAGATGTTTCTCAAACACTCGGTAGATCCAATGATCAGCGATATGGAGTTGGAAGGTCCGACCCTGGACGTCTGCGGCACCGGCGGGGACCAGCTCGATCTCTTCAACGTCTCCACCACTTCCATGTTCATCGCGGCGGCGGCGGGAGCTATCGTCGTGAAACACGGCAACCGTGGGATCACCTCGAAAAGCGGCGGCGCGGATGTGCTGGAGGCGCTCGGCATCCGCATCGATCTCCCGCCCGAAGGTTTCCGTAACTGCATTGAGAAGGCAGGCATCGGCTTTCTCTTCGCTCCGAACTACCATCCGGCTTTCAAGGCTGTGGCCGGTGTCAGGAAAAACCTCGCCGCCGAGGGTCATCGCAGCATTTTCAATCTCATCGGCCCGCTTCTCAATCCCGCCCGTCCCGAGTGCCAGCTCGTCGGTGTCGCCGACCGCTCGCTTTGTCCTCCGTTTGCGGAAATCCTCCAGCGTCTCGGTCGTGAAAGCGCGTGGGTTGTCAGCGGTCTGGCATCTTGCGGGCGTGGAGTGGATGAGGTCTCGCTCATGGGTGCCACCCGCATTTGCAAATCCGGATCCATGCAAGACATCGAGGACGAGGAGATCAACCCGGAGGATTTCGGCCTCAGGAAAGCTCTCATCGAAGACCTCCAGGGCGGCGATGCCAAAACCAATGCCATCATATTGGAAAACATCCTTTCCGGAAAAGACAAGGGACCGAAGCTAGACATCGTCCTACTCAATGCCGCCGCCGCCCTCGCCTGCGCCGGCCTCGCCGATCACATGGGCGACGCCATCGAGATCGCACGTGAGACAATTACATCCGGAGCAGCGCTCGAACGCCTCAAGCTTCTCCAAAAAACCTCTCACTGAGCCTCACAGACCAGTCAGCATCAGCGCGCCCTTGATACCGGCTTGCTGATCGAACTTCGGAGGAACCACGTACGGGGTGTTTTTCACGGCGGGGAAATATCCTCCCGCGAGTTTCACCAGCAACTTCTCCGTCTTTTCGTGCAGCCCCTCCGCCTGGGAAACGCCACCGCCGATCACCACCCGCTCCGGCGGCGCGATGGCCAGCAATGCCTGGATCCCATGCGCCAGATACCATGCCTCGGTATCCCATGCGGGATGATCGGCCGGAAGCTCCCCGCCCGGGGTGCCCCAGCGTTTCTTAATCGCCGGTCCGCTCGCCATCCCCTCCAGACAATCGCCGTGGAAGGGGCAGGTTCCCGGAAAATCATCCCCCGGCTTCCTCGGTAAAAGCACATGCCCGAACTCCGGATGCAGGGTTCCGTGAAGCAGGCGGCCATCGCAGAGGATGCCAGCTCCGATACCAGTCCCGATCGTTATATATACCACGTTTTCAAGCCCCTGCGCCGCACCCACCCGCGCCTCCGCGAGGCAGGCCGCGTTCACATCCGTTTCCAAGGTAATTTCCACATCGGGAAACGCTTTGAGCAGCGGCGCGGTGATGGAAAAGCCGCTCCACCCCGGCTTCGGCGTGGCAAGCATCTCTCCCCAGTTGTCGGCCTTGGGATTGATCCCCACCGGCCCGAACGCCGCGATCCCCAGCTTTTCCGGCACTCCCCTTTCAGAAAACCATGCTATCACCGTCCTCAGCGTCTCCGCAGGCTCCGTGGTCGGGAAACGCATTTCCTCAATCAAAGTCCCGTCACTCTCCCCGATGGCGACGACCGTTTTGGTCCCACCCAGTTCCATGGCTGCGATCATGCGACCAGCCTAGCGCGGATAGGTCAGGGGGTCTAGCTCTCCATTTTACCGGATTTCAAGCGGCTTCGGCTTTACTCGGCGCGCCGCATAATTTCCCTTTCAGATTCATAAACCCCAGTCTTCCTTCCGTGTTTTCCGTGTATTCCGTGGTCAATCAATTCACAACCCGAGCCATCTTTCCCGATTTCAAAAAAATCCCCGCATGACAAACTCGCCGTGGTGCCTATCATCCCGCTCGTGAGTTACCAGGTTTTTGCCAGAAAGTACCGTCCCAAGACCTTTTCCGATGTCCTCGGGCAGGATCATGTCGTCCGCACCCTGCGGAATGCCATCGAACAGAAACGCCTGGCCCACGCCTATCTTTTCGTCGGTCCGCGCGGCACCGGCAAGACCTCCACCGCCCGCATCCTCGCGAAAGCCCTCAACTGCACCGGCGGCCCGAAGATCGACTTCGACCCTGAGGAGGACGTCTGCCGGGAAATCGCCGAGGGTCGCTCGCTTGATGTTCTGGAAATCGACGGGGCCTCCAACAACGGCGTCGAGCAGGTCCGTGATCTCCGCGAATCCGTCAAATACGCCCCCGCCCGCGGCCAGTTCAAGATCTACTACATCGACGAGGTGCATATGCTCTCCAACGCGGCTTTCAACGCCCTATTGAAAACCCTGGAGGAGCCGCCGGATCATGTGAAATTCATTTTCGCCACCACCGAGGTGCAAAAAATCCTGCCAACCATCCTTTCCCGCTGCCAGCGCTTCGATCTCCGTCCCATCCCCACCCAGACGATCGCGGACCACCTCCTCCACATCGCCAGCGAGGAAAAAATCATTCTCGAAAAACCCGCCGCCTGGGCCATCGCCAAAGGTGCTGATGGTGGGATGCGCGATGCCCAATCCATGCTCGACCAGCTCGTCGCTTTCTGTGGCGAGAAGATCACCGAGGAGAACGTCCTGGATGTCTTCGGCTTCACCTCCCGGGAAAAAGTCGCGGAGCTCACCTCGAAACTGCTTTCCCGCGAGACTCCCGCCGCGCTCAGACTCATCCAGGCGGAGGCCGAAAGCGGACGCGAACTCTCCCAGCTTCTCGGCGAACTCATCGGCTGCCTGCGCGGCCTGCTCATCGCCAAGCTCGATCCCACCGCCGATGGCGAGGGTATCCCGGAGGTTCTTTGGGAAAATCTCCTGTCTGACGCGGACGAATACGCCCCCGAGCGCATCCTATCCGCCATCGACACTTTCGCGGAAACGGAAGGGCGCATGAAATGGGCCACCAACAAGCGCCTCCATTTCGAGCTGGGCATGATCAAGGCCATCCAGGTCCTTTCCGAAATCCGCATCACGGATGTCATCAAAGTCCTCACCAGGGGAGCGGATCATCTTTCCGCACCTCAGCCTCCTGCACCGGAACCTACTACAAAAGCAGTAGTTGCAACTCCCGCGCCAGCAGAATTTGTCGAAGCGCCTCCCGCAAAGCCCACACCCGCACCATTGCCGAAAAAAGCGGCGGAAGTTATCTCCGACTTTGACGCCCTCATCGCAAACGCCCCCGACGAGGAAGACGAGCCGGAGCCCATCCCCGCACAGTCCTCCGCAGCCCCGGCACCCGAGCCGCCGAAGGAGGAAAAAATCGACGGGGACACCTTCTACAAAGACCCGCTCATCCAAGCCGCGCTCGAAAAATTCGAGGCCAGGTTCCTGGCGAGTTGAGTGACCTTCGACTTTCAGACTTCAAGAGATTAGACACGCAGACTTTTATGAACATACAGAAACTGATGAAACAGGCCCAGCAGATGCAGGCCGGGCTGGCAGCGAAACAAGAGGAACTCGCGGCCCGCGAAGTCGAGGTCTCCGTCGGCGGCGGCAAAGTCACCGTCAAAGCCACATGCGCGGGTGACGTTCTCGATATCAGAATCGACCCATCCGTCGTCGATCCCACCGATGTCGATTTCCTTCAGGACCTTATCCTCAAAGGCGTGCAGGAAGCCATCACCACCGGCAAGGAACAGGCCGCGGCGGAAATGAAAAAACTTACCGGCGGCATGGGCATACCGGGGATGTGAAATTTCAACTTTCAAATTTCAACTTTCAAGGAAGAGAGGGCGTAACCGGACCTTCCGAAGAATCCGATCCGCGTAAATTCGTGTTGATCCGTGATTCCTCTTAAAAGCCAGAACCCAACCAATCATGTCGAAACTAAGGCGAACGGTGGGTTGGGTATTTGTCGGCGCTTCGCTGCTGACACACATGCTCACCGTCTGGTGTTACGCCAGGCAGCCTGACGCGCTGGCCGCCTTCACGGTGATGCCTTTCTGGTTCTGGGGCGGGATAGGCCTGACACTCTCAGTCCTCGCGTTCTGCTTTCTCCGGGCGCCGCTTTCACTGATAGTCACCGCCGTATGGGCCGTGACGCTCTCTGTCGGCATGGACGAGGCCAAGGCGCTTTCCAATTTCAGCCACCCAAGGCTCGCCATGGAGCGGGAAAGTCCTGTGGATGGCCCCCGGGTGCTGAGGGTGGCCACCCTGAATTGCGCGGCCTCCGCCTTCGGCGATCCCACGGAGGATTTGAAAAAATGGAATCCTGACATAGTGCTCCTCCAGCAGGTCTATCCCTACCAGGTCAAGCAGATGGCGGAGGCCCTTTACGACGGGTTCGGCGACTATCGCGCGAACGTGACAAACGGAATCGTGACCCGTTACCAGATCCGCAGGGAGGTCCGAAATCCCATGATGCGCAACCAGCAGGTGACCATCCAGCTCCCCAGCGGGCGGGAGATCGAGGTCGTAAATGTCCATCTGGCCACAGCAGCCACGGACCTACGGCTATGGAAATCCTCGTCGCGCGCCCTGCACCGGAAGAATCGGGACCTGCGGCGCAAGGAGCTTTCGGTGGTTCTCCAGGTCCTTGAGCAGACCAGCTCCTTTCCCGGCACTCCGGCCATCCTGGGAGGGGATTTCAACGCCTCCGCCACCGATGTCGTCCACCGGCAGCTCATCCGTGATTTCGATGACGCGTTTTCAAAGGTCGGTCGCGGCTGGGGTGATACATTCCACCGCCGTTTCCCCATCCTCCGCATCGATCACATCTACTCCACCCGCCAGTTCCAGCCGCAGAGCTGCGGAGTTGTTGTCACGAAAACCACCGACCACCGCATGGTCATCGCGGATTATTTGCTTAGGGATTGAGTGGGCGGTTTGTTCCTGTATCCTTGATGTCCGGAGCTTTCTGGCACATGATCCTTCCATGCTACGCTCCGCGATACTGCTTTTCCTTGGCACTCTCCTCCATAGCCATGCGATCGGCTTCGCGAACGGGGTGAAAATCGGAGAGTTGACAGATACCTCTGTGATACTCTGGACAAGGCTTACTCAGGAAATGGAAGCCGGGAACCAAGTGGATGAATGGAAAGCGGACGCGCCGAATTGGACCGTCCCTGGTGCGGAGGGAGAAGTCCGCTTCCTCTACCACAAGGATGTGAAAGTGGCGGGCACCAATTGGAGCAAGGTTGATGCCGGTTCCGATTTCTGCCATCAGGTGAAAATCGAAAACCTCGATCCGGACACCCTCTACAACTACGAGGTCCAGGGCATGGCGAAGGGTGGCAACGGAGCGACCCAAAACGGCTTTTTCCGCACCGCTCCCACACCGGAATCCAGCAAGCCCGTCACCTTCACCGTCTCCACCTGCCAGGAGTTCGAGCTGCGGGATGATCCCAAAAACGGGCACAAGATCTATCTCTCCATGCTCTATCTCGAACCCTCGTTTTTCATCCAGAGCGGCGACACCCTCTACTACGACCGCAAGGAACCCCTCGCGAAGAACATGACTCTCGCCCGCTACCAGTGGGGGCGAATGTATTCCCTGGCGTTTCAGAAAAATTTCCACCGCGAGATCCCCACCTACTGGATGCACGACGATCACGATCTGTTGAAAGACGATGCCTGGCCCGGCCAGAAATACGGCGAGCTCACCTGGGAACAGGGTCTTCAGATCTGGCGCGAGCAGATCCCTCAATCCGACAAGCCCTACCGCACTTTCCGCTGGGGAAAGGATCTCCAGATCTGGCTGCCCGAGGGTCGCGAATTCCGCTCGCCCAACACGATGAAAGACGGCCCGGAAAAAACCATTTTAGGAAAAGAGCAATGGAAATGGCTGGAGGAAACGATGAAAGCCTCCGACGCTACCCACAAACTCTACATCTCCGCCACCCCCGTCGTCGGCCCGGACCGTGCCGGAAAAAATGACAACCACGCCAACGAGGGCTTCCACTACGAGGGCGAGCGACTTCGGAAATTTCTAAATTCCGTCCCAGGCTGCTTCGTCATCAACGGCGACCGCCACTGGCAATACCACTCCGTCGATCCCGAAACGGGACTGAATGAATTCGGCTGCGGCCCCGCCTCCGACGCCCACGCCCAAGGCTGGAAGGAAAGCGACAAGCGCCCCGAGTACAAGTTCCTCCGCGTGAAAGGCGGCTTCGGCTCGATCAAAGTGGACGGAAAAAAAGCAACCTTCACCCACCACGACGTGGATGGGAACGAGGTCTATTCCGCCACATTGGAGCGCTGACTTCAGTCGGCGAGCAAAGCGATCTGCTCGCCGGGGCCATGGATCCCCTCTATGAGGATGCCCTCCACTTGGGAATCTGCGATGGGGAACCTACGATGAAATACCCACCCGCAAATCCCGCACGCTCCACAGCGTCCCCGCCGCCGCTTTGGCATTCCCCCGCATCCGCCGCGCACCGTCCTTTCTTTTTTCCGTAAACCTTTCCCGCGCCCCTGCGAATGCCTCGTTCACGAACTCCTTGCTTCCTATCACAGCGCCGTCTGTGAAATATCTTACCCGGCACCTCAGCATCCTTGCCACGGAGAGTTCCGGAAGAACTGTCTCATTATCCCCGCTTTCCAACGCTTCAGCTTCGTTATTTGAAATTCTCATCTGCCCGAAGACCTTCACCTTCGCGTTGAGCGGCTTCCTTTCCAGAGCCATTCCAAGAAGACGCCTGTAACGCCGCGAAGCCTCCTTCCATTTCACAGCATCGAACCCCGCTCCCCCATCCGACCCGTCCGAGGTGATCGCCCTTACCAGCCCCTCCCGCGCCTTCTTCCCGTTCCCCTTCCGCCCCCCGCCAACCGCCTCGCCATAGCTGCTCCAGCGATAATCCGCCGGTTCCTCCACCATCCCCGCTCTCACGGGATTCAGATCGATATAGGCGGCGATCATCCGAGCCGCCGTCCCGCTCTCCACGATCACGCTTTTGAACCGGTCCTCCCACAAAGTCCCCGTCCGCTTGTGGGTACGGTTGAACCACCTGGTGAACCGTTGCAACAGCGTCTTCATAAACTCGCTCAAATCGTGCATCCGCTTGGTGAAACGCCCGTGAACCTCCTCCACCCGCTCCGGATTACCGCCCTCCGCCCCGTCTTCCGATCTCGCCGCGACCAGCTCGTCCGCCACCGATTTCACGAAACCCTCCGAATAGAAGACCCCTAGCCGTCGCAGCAGTTCCGCATCCGAAATCCCGCCCACCGGCATCGGCGGCACCTCGAGGAGGATGTGGAAGTGGTTCGACATCACGCAGTAGGAAAGCACCCGGCAGCCGCTGAAATTCTCCATCATCCGCATGAACATCCGGAACACCTCCCGCTCCGCGTCCCCGAACGCGAACCGCCGATCCACCACCCGCGAGCAACAGTTGTATATGGCAGGCTTCGTCTCGGAATCCGCCCACTCCGCGATCCACCTCTTCTTCCTTTTCAGCGTCTTCATAGCCCCATCCTAACCCGCAAATCCCCACAGACAAGGCTTTCTTTCATTTTTCCTGGGAACTTACGATGGGAACTTACGATGATGGGAACTTACGATGGAAAAGACGGGGAGCGGGTTGAAGTTCGCATTTATGCGGCGAAAGAGCGGCGACGGACTAAGCCTTTCCTACCCGATTGAGCGATGCACGCGGCTGGATGACTTGCAGCAGTGGGTTCCGGGAGATTTCCCGATGACGGATTTCGGCGATTACGAGGATCTGCGGATTCCGGTGATGCCGGGGGCGGGGGCGGAATTTTTCCGAGTAAAGCTGCCGGAGATTCCGGAGTGAAAAGCGCTACGCCTGCACCAGCGCCTGATCGAAATCCTTCCAGACGGGATCGATGTTCTGGGAGCGCAGCATATCCGCGATCTCGGCTGGGGAGCGGGTGTCGTGGATCTGGAATTGCTCGGTGGCTTTTTCCTTTCCTGATTTCTCGGAAAGCTCGACGCGGCGGCCTTTGACGGTGAGGTGGAGATCGTCGGAGCCGGCTCCGGTATAGCCACCAGGCTCGGTGCGGGCACCGGCGGACATGTGGGTGATGCCGAGGGACGCCATCGCATCGCGGAGTGGGGCGGGTTCGCGGGTTGAGAGGACGATGGCGACCTGCGGGAAGACGATGCGAAAGGCGGTGACGAGGCGGAGCAGTGCGGCATCCGGGAGAAACCGTTTGGGATCGGGCTGGTACTCGTAGTTCCCCGCGTAGGGTCTCATGCGGGGAAATGCGACGGAGAACTGGGCTTTCCAGCAGTTCCTGTAGAGATACTCAAGGTGCGCTGCGAGAGAGATAGCCTCGTGTTTCCAATCGGCCAGACCGAAGAGAGCCCCGATGCCGATGCGGCGGAAGCCACCTGCGTAGGCGCGCTCCGGGCAATCGAGCCGCCAGTCGAAATTCTTCTTCGGCCCGGCGGTGTGGAGTTTTTCGTAGGTCTCGCGGTGGTAGGTTTCCTGATAGACGATCAGGCCCTCGGCTCCGTGGTGGACGAGTTCGGTGTATTGATCGTCCTCCATGGGGCCGACTTCCAGGGCGAGTGTCGGGAAAAGCGGAATGAGCGCGTCGAGGCATTTCTGGAGGTAGCCTTCGGAGACGAACTTGGGATGTTCACCGGCGACGAGGAGCAGGTTGCGGAAGCCCTGGGCGTGGAGGTGCTCCGCCTCTGTGACGACCTGATCTACGGTAAGTGTCGTACGGAAAATCGCCGCATCGCGGGAGAAGCCGCAGTAGGAGCAGTTGTTCACGCACTCGTTGGAGACGTAGAGCGGGGCGAACAGGCGCATTGTTTTCCCGAAATTTTTCCGGGTCTCCCGCTGGCTTTTCCGGGCAAGCGTTTCCAAAGAGACTTTCTCATCCAGCAAGCCCATGAACCGGCGCATCAGGGGCGTCGGGTTCGCGAGGAGTGAAGGATAGGCGGCGGAAAAGGACATGGGGGAAGTTGCCGCATCCGGCGGCGAACGTCCAACACGGATCGCAAGGAGCTACGATTTCGGTTTGTGAGTAGCCGGGTCGGGTTCGTTCTTCAGGGTATCGCCCGCACCTTCGTGATTGCGGAATCGGGGACTGGGATGAATCATCCGCGCGTGGCGGTTTTCCTGGCGATTGAGAGTTCCTGTGACGAGACGGCGGTGGCGATCCTGCGGGGAGAACCTGGCGCGGCGGCGGAGGTGCTTTCCAGCGAGGTGGCCTCACAGATCGAGCAGCATCGCGAGCATGGCGGGGTGGTGCCGGAGCTTGCCTCGCGGAGTCACTCGCTTTGCCTGAGCGGGCTGGTGGAGCAGGCGCTTCACCACGCGGGAATCGGGATGGGCGACGTGGATGTCTTCGGCGCGACCATGGGACCGGGTCTCGCATCCTCCCTGCTTGTCGGCAGCACGGCAGCTAAGGCGATGTCCTGCGTTTCCGGAAAACCATTTGTCGGCGTGAACCACCTCGAGGGCCATTTGCTTTCCCCTTTCATGGACAGGACGGCAGTGCCGCGCCATGTGGGTCTGATCGTTTCCGGAGGCCACACTCTTCTTATGGAGGTTGCAGGAGCGGGAAATTACAAGCGCCTCGGGAGCACGCGCGACGATGCGGCGGGGGAGGCTTTCGACAAAGTCGGAAAAATGCTCGGACTCCCATACCCCGGCGGGCCGGAAATCGAAAAAGCTGCGAAGGGCGGAGACGCGCGAGCCTTCGAGTTTCCCCGCTCCATGATGCAGGGTGGTGAGCTGGATTTTTCCTTCTCCGGGCTGAAGACGGCGGTCCTCTACACCCTTCAGAAAAACAAGGACGCAAGGATTGCGGACATCGCGGCCTCGTTCCAGGTGGCCGTCGTGGAAGTGCTGGTGGAGAAAACCATGCGGGCGGTCAAAGCGTCCCGGGCGGACCTTGCCGGTCTCTCCGGCGGGGTCAGCCTGAACAAGGTGGTCCGTGAGGCCTTTTCAAAACGCTGTGCCAAAGAGGGCATTGGACTCGCCATCGCGGAAGGCGGCGTTTGCACTGACAACGCGGCGATGATCGCCTTTGCCGGCTTGCTGAGATTTTTCGCAGGGAAAACCGATACCCTCGATGGTGATATCGACCCGAACCTGAAGCTTTAGGCTGGCAAGAATGAGCCCGGGAATACAAGTTCCCCCCGGATGAAATACCGGGCACTGATTTTCGACTTCGATGGAACCATCGCGGACACACTGGGTGAAACGCGGAAAATTTTCAACGAGATCGCCCCGGACTACGGCATCCGCCAAGTCGAGGAACACGAGATCGTGGAGCTCAGACACCTTTCGCTGAAACAGATCCTTTCAAAACTCGACATCCCCAAGCGCCGCGTGCCTTCCATCATCGCACGTGGCACTGGCATGATGCGTACGAACATCGACCGTCTCCAGCTCATCAATGGTATGAAGGACGCCCTCACCGAGCTGCGCAATCACACCGACAGCTTCGGCATCCTGACCTCGAACGCCACTGCCAACGTTGATGTTTTTCTCAGGAATCACGGCATCCGGGATCTGTTCGAGTTCGTTTCCTCCACCTCGAAGTTAACCGGCAAGGCCCGCCACCTGCGGGCGATCCGGAAGACCTTTTCCCTAAAACACGCGGAAATGCTCTATGTCGGCGACGAGTTGCGGGATGTGAAGGCCGCGCAGAAAGCGAAAATCCCACACGCCGCCGTGAGCTGGGGCTTCAACTCCCGGGAGTCGCTGGAGAAAATGAGTCCGACATACCTCTTCGACAAACCCGAGGAATTTTCCCAGCTCAAGGGCTAGGTGGAGTGGCGGTTGACAGAACGCCTTCCGATCCGACAGGGTTTCCTCATGTCGGAAGAGAAGCAGGTGGAGAAAATCGAGATCGTGGATAAGGTCGAGCATACCCATGTGGAAAAAGTCCACCCGGTGCCAGCCATCGATTCCGAAGAGGATGAGGGAAGCGCTGGAAAAGCCAAATTCGCTAGCGCGATCAATCCCGTCGTCTTCCTCCTCTTCATGATCCTCGCGATGGTTGTCGTGCTCGTCGTGACCAACATGCGGCGAGGCCCGTCCGCTTCCAATGGCAGCGGAGTGAAAATGGACGATCCCGCGGTCTCCGCGCTCAAGGCCGATCTCGAAGCCCGTCGCAGCGACATCAACCGCCAGCGCCTTGCCCTGAACCTCCCGCCTCTCGAAGGTGCTTCCGAACCCATCGATGAGATCGCGAAACGGCTCAAAGCCGATGCCGACACCCTGGTCGGACTAGCCAGCCGTTTTCAAGAAATGCTCGGGGAAAAGGACGCTGAAGTCTCCCAGCGCAACGGTGAGATCCTGCGCCTTGAGAAGCTCCGCCAAGACATCCTTTCGGAAAACTCACGTCTCCAAAGCGAGCTGCAACGCGCGCTTGTCGGAGGCTCCGAGGCTGAGCAGCTCAAGACCATGCTTACCCAGCTACAGACCCAGCGCGACGCCTACGCCAAGGAACTAGCTGACACCCGCGCCAAGCTCGCGGAAAACGCGGGAGCCATCGGGCAGGAGGAATTCATCGATCTGGAGCGCCGCTACGAGGAGACCACGCGCTCAAAGGAATTTTTCGAAAACCGGGTCAAGGAACTCGAAGCCCAGCTTGGGAATAGGAATCTATTCGCCAAATCCGAGAACGAGCTTCTTCCCGCCGCCGTCGAGCTGTTTCGCCGTCTCCGCGCGTTGGAGGGATTGCCCGGTTCCGATAACAACACCGAGTACAGCAAGCTCGGCGTGGAGCTTGATGCCAACGTTCTCCATGTCCTGAAATTCACCAGCGGCTCCAGCGAACTCACCGCCGAGGAAATGACCCAACTCGACCACATCGCCGCCGAGGACGTGCCGGACGGGGATCTCACTTTCATCGTCGGCTACGCATCCAAGACCGGCGATGCCACCGCCAACCAGAAACTCTCCTCGGACCGCGCCACCGCCGCGGCCGAATATTTCGCAGGCAGGAAACGACCGGACCAAGGCGTCCAGGCCGTTTATCTCGGCCAGACGGACCGTTTCAGCAGTGATGACCCGGCGCTCAACCAGATCTGCGAAGTCTGGAGAATCCGGAAAAAGTGAAAAGCCTCGCATCCGTTCAGATCCCCCGCATCATCCCCGCCATCGACTTCGTCATCATTTTCCTCACGAAAGGAATACGCTGGGAAGTACGGAATCCATAGTAGCGGAACGGCGCTATGAATTCGTAGTCCGACTGGAAAACGGGAGTCAGCCAACGGGTTGCGAGCTGGTAGTAGCGCAGCACCGGACCTCGTCTTCGCGAGTATTCCGACAGGGCTTGTTCCAAAGTCATTTCGGAAAGACACGCCGCCAGGCAACTCGCGTCCGCCAGCGCAAGGTTCACGCCCTGGCCGAGCTGCGGACTCATCGCATGGCCCGCATCGCCTAGAAAGACCAGCCGCTCCCCATGCCACTTCCGCATCCGGACATCGCCATATCTCGCGGTGAGTATCTGCTCCCAGTCATCGATCTGGCCTAACAGACTCTCCGCCATCGGGCATAGGGAAAGTATCCCTTCCTTCCATTTCCCCAAGGGATCGCGGCGTATCTCCGCATCCCTGCCCACCTCGATGCTCCAGAAAAGGCTGACGAGATTTTCCTTTCCTCCGCGCTCGCGGCCGGTCGGCAGGAATCCGGCGAGTTGGCGGGTTCCGCTGACCACCTGATGGAGATCGCCTTCCGGAAACACCCCGTTGTTTTTCCCGATGAACCAGTGCGCACCCCAGCCATAGCCCCTGTCATAGCCCTCGCCAAGTAGCGCCCTGCGCATCGCCGAACGCGCGCCGTCCGCGACGATGAGCAGATCGAATTTTTCCCCCTCCACCTCCCAGCCATCCGCCAGTTTCCGGGCGCCTACCACGCGGCTGCCCCAGCGGATCCTCACGTTTTCCTTTTCCACCAGATCGATCAACGCGCCCATCACCACCGGCCTGTGCAGGCCCGCTCCGAAAAGATCCTCCCCGATCTCTCCGTAGCGCAGTTCCATCAGATCGCGACCGTCCTTCTCCAGGACATGCAGCCGACGAACTCTGGACGCATGGGAAAGAACACCGTCGTAGATCCCAAGCTCCCGCAGCACTTCCATCCCGCTCGGCTGCATGAGAAAGCCGGCACCCACGGCCCGGCAGACCGGAGCTTGCTCGAACACCACCACCTCATGCCCCGCCCTCTTCAGGAAAACAGCCGCCGCCGCACCCGCAGCCCCGCAACCGACCACCGCCACCCGTAACTGATGCTTCGACGCCGCCGTCATCCGCCGATTACTCCTCGATGCGGGTGACTGTGTAGCCCGCTACTTCAAGATGGCCGCGTATGCTTGCCGCCGTGGTGAGGTGGCCGCTGCCGACCGCGAAAAAGTGGGACTTGCCAGGCTCCTTTTTCAAAATGCCGTCAATCGTTTCAGCCATGGTCACGTTCCTGTCATCGAGCAGGCGCTTCATGAATTTCTCCGAGAGCACCGCCTGCGGCCCTGCCTTCATTTCCGCCATGCCCTTGTCCAGCACCGCGTTGATCTGATCCGTTTCTCCGGAAACATAGGCGGCAAGCATCTCCTTTTTCGTGTCCGTGCCCTCATCCCTTTCCTTTTTTAGCATTCTCAGAGATTCGGAAAGCATCGCTGTCTGATCCTCCTCGGTCAGTTCCGCGAATATTCCGATCTGGCTCTCGGCCGTCTCGATCCCGGCCGTGGATTTTCCCGCGTTGGCCGCCTCCTCCCACAGAACCAGATCCAAGGCCTTGCGCCCGGCCATCTGATCCGCGAGCAAGGGCAAAGTCATGCCGGCCATCCAGGTCGCCATCGGCTGGAAAGGGGTCGAGTCCAGGGCGGGGTTGATGATTTTCAGCTCCTCGTCAAGACGCTTGGAAAGCTCCCCGCCGATCGATTCGTCCAGCGTTTTCCCGTCTTTCCGCATAATCATCGGAACAATCGCCATCTGGGATTCCACGTCCATGGGCACCTCCGTGTAAAGCGCCTGCGCCTCGTCGAATGCCTTGCGGGCCGCCGGATGCAGATTCGTCACCGCAGGATCGCCAAGATGTATCGTTCCGAAAAGGTAGGAGGATTTCTCCAATCCGCCGCCCTCCACTTTCCACAAAAGCGGCTTCGCAGGATGCTTCGCTTTCTCTCCGGCACGGACGGATGGGACACCCGCGATCCCGAGCAGGGCAAGTACGGAGACCGCGAGAAAACCGACGGCGGAGTTACGGAGAGGTTTCATAGAATTTTCCAAACGCCAGCAAGCTAGCACGGAACTGCCTGAGTTGTCGCGGGAAATAGAGAGCACCCGCGCCCCAGACTCTTCCTTGCTGTTTGAAGTTTAAAATTTAAAGTTTTCCCCATGCGTTGCTTCTACTCCCAGGCCCTTGAGCTCGATCTGCCCAGCGGCCACCCGTTTCCCATGGACAAGTTCCGTGTCTCCAAGGAAATGCTGCTCCAGGAAAACATCCTCCGCCCCGAGGAGATCACCGAGGTGAAGGCGACCGATTTCCACCATATCCTTCGCGTCCACGACCGCTCCTACATCGAGAAAATCCAATCCGCCGCCCTCGACCGCAAAGAACAGATGCTTCTGGGCCTCCCCGCATCGCCCAATCTCTTTTCCCGCTCCGCCACCGAGGTCGAGGCCACCCGGCTGGCTTGTTACGCCGCCTTGGAAGAAGGAGTCGGCGTCTGCCTCGCCGGCGGCACCCATCACGCGTTCAGCGGGCACGGCGAGGGCTACTGTGTATTCAACGACATCGCCATCGCCATCCGGGATCTCCAGGACAAGCGCCCGGGAATCAAGATAATGGTCGTCGATACGGACGCGCATCAGGGCAATGGCACCGCCTCGATCCTTGGCGAGGACCCGAAGGTTTTCACCTACTCCATCCACGTCGGGAAAAACTATCCCACGAAAAAAATCACCTCCACGCTGGATGTCGAAACCGTCCGCTACGTGGAGGGGGAAATGTATCTCCAGCAGCTTTTCCGCACCCTCGCAGATGCGCTCGACAGCTTTTCCCCGGATCTCGTTATCTGGATCTCCGGAGCGGATAACCACCGCAACGACCGCTTCGGCCAGATGCACCTATCCCTCAAGGAAATCCAGCGCCGCGACGAAGTCCTCCTCCGCGCCATGATCAAGAACCACATTCCAGTCGCCATCCTCTATGGCGGCGGCTACAACCGCCAGCCGGAGTTCACCGCCAAGCTCCACCGCAATACCGTCGCCACAGCGAAACGTCTCGCCACGGAATACCGGGGACTATAAGAGGAGGGAGGGAACGAGGGACGGAGACCTGGAGGGACGAACGCATTCCCTCATTCCCAGAATCCGGCACTCATCCTGCTTTTCCACGGTCAACATCAATGACCGCTTCAGAAAAACCAGGCCTCGCCATCATGACCTCCGGCGGAGACTCCGCAGGCATGAACCCCGCTGTGAAATGCGCGGCCGAATACGCGGCACAGCGCGGTTACAAGCCCTTCCTAATTTACGACGGCCTTAAGGGCCTCGTCGCAAACAAAATCGTTCCTGCCGAAAAAGACCTTCTTTCCGGCATCATGCACAAGGGCGGCACTGTCCTCCGCTCCTCCCGCTCTCCGGAATTTTTCAACCTCTCCATACGACAGAAAGCCTACGACAACCTGCAGTCCCACGGGATCGGGAAACTCATCGTCATCGGCGGGGACGGCTCCTTCCGCGCACTCAACCAGTTTTACGCCGATTTCCAAATCCCCTTCGCCGGCATCCCCGCGACCATCGACAACGACATCGCGGGCACCGACTACTGCCTCGGAGTGGATACCGCCCTCAATGTGATCCGCCAGTCCATCGACTCCATCCGTGATACCGCCTCGTCCTTCTCCCGCGCCTTCGTCGTGGAAGTCATGGGTCGCCACTGCGGCTACCTCGCCCTCACCTCCGCGCTATCCTGCGGGGCGGAAATCTGCCTGATCCCGGAAATCGAATACAACCTCGACACCATCGGAGCGCGGATCAAGGCGGAGATTTCCGAAGGCCGCCAGTATGTGATCGCAGTCGTGGCAGAGGGCACGAAAATGTCGGATTACATCACCCGCTTCATCAACGACTCCATTGGCATGGAAGCCCGCCTTACCGTACTCGGCCATGTCCAGCGCGGCGGCTCGCCCACGGTTTATGACCGTATCATGGCCTACAAGTTCGCCGTTGCCGCCGTCGATGCCCTCGAAGCAGGCCAGACAAATTCGATCATGATTTTCAAAGACGGACACTACAGCCATCTCCCCATCGCCGATGTCGCTGACGCGAAATACAGGATTGATCCCGCGCTTCTCAAGCTCGCCGCACCCCTCGCGTCCTAAAAAAGGTTGCGTGCTAAAAACTTGACACTCCGGCTATTTCCGGCATTTTCCCCGCCCCGCGCGTTGGTACGTGTGGCAACCTACCTACTCAAATGAAAAAGGATCTCCATCCACAATACAATCCCGTCGTCTTTGTTGACATGACCACGGGCGCGCGTTTCGTCACGAAATCCACCAAGTCTTCCGAGAAAAAGGAAGTGATCGATGGTGTCGAACACTCGGTGATCTCCGCAGGTATCACCTCGGATTCCCACCCCTTCTTCACCGGACTCGCGCAATTCGTCGATACCGAAGGCCGCATCGACAAGTTCCAGAAACGTTTCGGCGCAGTCCGCCGCGTCGGCAAGCCCAAGGTCGGCTGAGCCACGAACGGATTTATCTCCGTTCATTTCCATAAGACGGCGTTCCGGAAGGTCCGCCGTTTTTTTGTGTCCGCTTATCTCGGGATTCCCGGCGGAACCGGCAGCGGTTCTTCCGGCGGGAATTCCACGTTCCGGTAAATTTCCTCGAAGGAAACCTCGCAGTCCACCGATTCCAGTCCGAGAACCGCGTCGGCACCTTTCAAAAGCTGGTAGATCCAGCGATCCCCGTCTTTCCGGAAAATCTCCACCACCGCACGCTTCTGGGAAACCAGCACGTATTCCTTCAGACTCGGCAGCATCTGATAGTTGAAAAACTTCTTCCCCCGGTCGAATGACTCCGTGCTGTCCGAGAGAATTTCAATCACGAACTGCGGATTCCGGTAAATGTCCTGCCGATCATCATGGAACTCTAGCTCTCCGCACAGCCCGGAAATGTCGGGATAGAAATACGCGTCTGCCGTATCAATCTGAACTTTCATGTCGCTCCCGAGAGCCAAGCAGGGACGACCATCCAGTTTGTTCCCGATGAATCGGTTCAGATTCGATGAAATTATGTTGTGATTCAGAGCAGCACCGGACATCGCGTAGATCTCACCACGCAGATACTCACTCTTGAAATCAGCCTTCCGCTCCCACGCGAGATACTCCTCACCGGACGGAAATCGTTTTTCAGCAACGGACATGCTCAACATCTAATCGGCTTCCCTCCCGAAAACAACTCCCGAACCACCCTTTCTTCATTGAAGTTTGAAGTTTAAAATTTGAAGTTTCCAGCGTGCTCGCAAAACGAATCATCCCCTGTCTCGATGTCACCAACGGTCGTGTGGTCAAAGGAGTCAACTTCGTCGATCTCATTGATGCGGGAGACCCTGTCGAATGCGCCATCGCGTATAACGAGCAGGAGGCTGATGAACTGGTTTTCCTCGATATCACCGCATCTTCGGATGCACGTGAGACCATGGTCGATGTCGTCCGCCGCACTGCGGAAAAGTGTTTTATCCCCCTCACTGTCGGCGGTGGCATCCGCTCGGTGGAGAACATGCGCACCATGCTCCAGGCTGGGGCGGACAAGGTCGGTATCAACACCTCCGCGGTCACCAATCCCGGCCTCGTCGATGAGGGAGCCAGAGCCTTTGGCAGCCAGTGCATCGTCGTCGCCATCGATGCGAAACGCGAAGGATCCGGAAAATGGGGCGTTTACACCCACGGCGGTCGCACCTCAGTAGGCCTCGACGCTGTCGAGTGGGCGAAGGAAGTCTGGCGGCGCGGAGCGGGGGAAATCCTGCTCACTTCCATGGACGCCGACGGCACCCAGGCCGGCTACGATTGCGAACTCACCGCAGCCATTTCCTGCGCGATCGGTATCCCTGTCATCGCCTCAGGTGGAGCGGGAAATCTCGATCACATGGTGGAGGTTCTGGAAAAAGGCAAAGCCGATGCCGTCCTCGCCGCCTCCATTTTCCACTTCGGCACCCACACCGTCGGCGAGGCGAAGGAGCACTTCGCGAAACATGGCGTGCCCGTCCGCCCGAGTTTCAGAAAGACCTGAAAGGAGTCCTCCGAAGTGACGAATTCGTTTCCATTCCGTGGTTCACGGCAAGGGGCGAATTCGTATTTTCCGAGAACCTCCAATTATGAAACTTCAATACCTACTCGTCCTCGCCACCGCCGCTGCGGCAAACGCGCAATTCCTCACCCCCAACCTCGGCTTCGACCCGGGCGGCACCCTGAACGGCACCACGTTCATCAACAACGGCCTCGTCGGCGCCGGCCGACTCAGTGCTGGCACGCTGGATTCGTTCGGCGAAACCCTCGGCGCGGCCTCCGGACTCTCGATCTCGAACTGGGGCTACAACGGCAGCAATTTCACCGGCACCTTCAATGTCCTTCCGGACCGCGGTTTCAACGCCGGCACCTTCTTCTCCAACTACGCCGCCCGCATCCATGCGGTCCCATTCACCTTCACGCCGTACACCGGCGCAGGCCCGGTCGGCCAGACCCAGATCGCGATGACTTACGGAAGCACGACCAAGCTCACCTATCTGGACGGTGTAACGACCAAATTCACCTCCGGCCTGGTCCCCACCGGCACCGGCACCATCCTCGGCCAGACGGTCGGAACCGTGAGTGCAGCCAACGGCCCCGGCGGAGCCACTACCAACCTGATCAGCTTCGATGCCGAGGCGCTCCACCTGTTCAGCGATGGGTCCGGCTACACCTCGGATGAATACGGCGCCTACATCGCCCGCTTTAATTCCTCGAAACAGATCACCGGCATCACCCAGCTTCCCGCATCCGCACGTCCCACCAACGCCCTTCCTGGTGCGGTAGCCAATTTCGGCTCCACCAACACCCTCGGGCGCAATGCGAACCAAGGACTCGAAGGTCTCTCGGTATCACCCGATGGCAACAAGCTCTTTGTGATGATGCAAAGCGCGCTCGTGCAGGATCAGACCGGCAACAACGAGAAGCGCGGCAACGCCCGCCTCTATGTTTACGACATTTCCACACCCGCGCTGAAGGATACTCCCGGGATCATCGGGGAATACGTTGTCCAACTGCCGACGATCGACCGGGACGGCACCGGCCCCGCCCTTGATCGCACCGCTTCCCAGTCGGAGATCGTCATGCTCAGCGATACCCAGTTCCTGATGTTGCCCCGTGACGGTAACGGTCTCGGAAGTGGAGACACCCGCCCGGCGGTATTCAAGGTTGTCTCACTTGTCGATATTTCCACAGCCACCAACATTCTCGGGACCTATGACGCCATTGGCAACCAGATCAGCCCGAGCGGAGCTCTCGACATCGCCATCACCCCGGCAGCCCGGACCGAAGTTATCAACCTCATTTCCACCACCGACCTCACGAAGTTCAGCTACAACACCAACAACGGCATCGGCCTGAAGGACATCAATACGCTGTCGGAGAAATGGGAAGGCATGTCGCTCGTTCCTGACCTCTCCACGGTCGATCCGGATGATTACTTCCTCTTTGTCGCCAACGACAACGACTTCCAGGCAGAGACTGTCACCATGCTGGACGCCTCAGGCAACCTCGTTTCAAATCCGACTGGCGATCCGCGCGATGGTGGCATCACCAACGACGCGCAATTCCTGGCCTACTCCGTCCGCATCGTGCCGGAGCCGTCCGCCGCGCTGCTCGTCCTGCTCTCCGGACTTGGCATCATCGCCCGCCGCCGCCGCTGAACGGACCTACCCGATTCCCAGCCCGGACCGGACTCCCCGCGGAGTCCGGTTCTTCCGTACCATGAACACGATCGCGCCTCCGAAATTCAAACGAGCCTACCGCCGGACTCCTCCCTCCGGACGCCGTGGATCACGCTCCCGGAAAAAGAAGTCCGCCTCTCCCCTCGTCATCGCCCTGTCGGCACTCGGCGGGTGCGCGGTCATCGCGGGTGTCGTCGCCCTTTCCATTTCCTCGAGACCTGCGGAAGCCACCACCGCCCCGGTAGCGAGAGCGAAATTCCTCCCTCCTGCCGCGGATCAGGAGAAAACGGAGAATCGGACCCGCCTCGCTCTCGATTGCCTCGCGGGATTTTTCGGAGAAACAACGGAACTCGCCCGCCTCGCCTCCCTGCGCCAGTACCCCGGCCTTGGGCAAACCTATTCCGCCCACCACAAGGAAATCCTCGCCCTCTCGCACCTCGATCCCTCGCCGGGCGGGAACCTCCGCCAAAAGGACGGCTATGTAGGCATACCTCTGGCGTTTCCCGGCAAGACCGAACGAGTCGCATGGGTAGAGATCATTGGCACGACCGCCCGCGTCGATCTCGACTCCCTGATCGGCCTCGGCGATGTCCCATGGGCAAACCTCGCCACCCTTCCCGATGGAAAGGAAGTCTTCCTCCGCGGCTTCCTGAACTCCGTTTCCGAGGACGACCGGCATGTCGAATTCATCTCCCCGGACGGCTTTCTCACCATTCGCTTGAGCGCGACCCCGACCTCCGGACTTTCCCGCCCGCGCCCAGCCCGCGTCACGATCCGCTCCGAAGGTTCCGGCGCGTTTCACGGAAAGTCCTGGCGCGTCGTGAAATTCCACGGCTGGGACTGGCTTCACGATACCGTCACCCACACCGGATGATCCGGATTCCCGCTCTTGCCCGCTGCCAAGCTTCCTGTAGCTTCCCGGCGTGAGAACTCTCGACGCCTGCCCGAAACCTTTCCTGCTGCTTTCCTTCGACTTCGACGGAACGCTGCACCACCCCGGCGACGCGCCACCGGTGCCGACGGCGTTTTTCGACACCATCCGCGAGCTGCGGGAAAAACGCGGCGCGGTCTGGGGGATCAACACGGGTCGCTCGATGCCGCAGGTTCTGGAAGGCCTCATCGAAAGCAATTTCCCTTTTCTTCCGGACTGGGTGATCGCGCGGGAGCGGGAGATTTTTTTCCCGAACGCCTTCGGTCGCTTTCTCGCCCACCGCGATTGGAACGAACGCTGTGAGAAGGACCTTCACAAGCTTTTCAAGAAATCGCGCAAGGCCTTCGCCCTCATCCGCCATGAGATTGAGGAGCACACCGGGGCGCAGTGGATCGAGATGGACGGGGAACCGGCCGGCCTGATCTCCAGGACCGAGGAGGAAATGGAATGGATCGCCGCACACATCACGCCGCTCGTCGCGGGCATACCCGGCCTTGGATGGCAGCGGAATTCCATTTACCTCCGCTTCGGCCACCGGAACTACCAGAAAGGCAGTACTTTATCGGAAATGGCCCGGCTTTACCAGCTCACCACCGCGCAGACCTTCGCAATGGGAGACAGCCACAACGATATCGAGATGCTCTCCGAGGAGAACTCCGGACAAGCGGCATGTCCATCCAACGCGGTCGGAGCGATCCGGGATCTCATCACCGCCCGTGGTGGATACATCGCTGACTCTCCGCACGGAAACGGAGTCGTCGAGGCATTGCGGGAATTGTTCCCATAGATCTTCGCTGGCATCACACAGGGAAAACGGTTAGATTCCGGTGATGTCAGAAGACGAACCCATGATCGGCAAGCCCAAGGAATGGGCGGCGGGATTCCCCGCTGTCGCTTCGTCGCTGAATCACATCCTGCGGGAAGCGGGTCCGCTGCGTGGTGGTCACGGGCTTCTGGAAATGAACCAGCATGGAGGTTTCGATTGCCCGAGCTGTGCATGGCCGGATCCGGACGGGGATAGATCCCATGCGGAGTTTTGTGAGAACGGGGCGAAGGCTCTGGCTTCCGAGGCCACGCGGAAAAGAGCCGACCCGGAGTTCTTTTCCAAGCACTCCGTCGCGGAAATGGCC
>Ga0105047_10003657_pt1 | contig 27062 bp, 28 predicted proteins | sample MAT04_FD_78384 | JGI IMG/M metagenome (GOLD analysis project Ga0105047, IMG submission 78384) | Freshwater microbial communities from Lake Fryxell liftoff mats and glacier meltwater in Antarctica - MAT-04 (megahit assembly) | ecosystem: Environmental > Aquatic > Freshwater > Ice > Liftoff... | reverse complement strand
CCATGGGATTGTGCGCTGGCGACTGTTCGACCTGGCACAGTGGCTCTATGCGGAGTTTGCGGTATCGCTTGATGAAACGACCGTGGGCCGAGAGCTGAAGAAGCTCGGCTATGTCAAGCTCACAGCGCGACCGCGCCACCATGCGCAAGACACCGAAGCGCTGGAGGCGTTTAAAAAGGGGGCTTTGCAACCGAACTGGAAAAAGTCCGCGCACGCCTCCCGCAAGGCGCTGCGATAGAAATCTGGTTCCAGGACGAGGCGCGCGTAGGTCAGAAAAACAAGATCACGCGGCGATGGGCACAACGTGGAACACGGCCCTCCGCACCGCATGACCAACGAACCATATCAGCCTACATCTTCGGAGCAATCTGCCCGGCACTGGGCAAGGGCGCAGGGCTTGTCCTGCCGGTGTGCAATACGGACGCGATGAACCTGCATCTTGCTGAAATAGCTCGAACTGTGGCGCTTGGTGGCCATGCCGTCGTGCTCATGGATCAGGCCGGGTGGCATGTGACCGCCGCACTCATCATACCCGCGAATATCAGCATCATTCCGCTGCCAGCCAAATGCCCGGAACTCAATCCCGTCGAAAACATCTGGCAGTTCATGCGGGATAATTGGCTCTCCAACCACATCTTCAAATCCTACAACGAAATTGTCGATCATTGCTGTGATGCTTGGAACAAGCTGATCAGCCAGCCCGCACGTATCAAATCCATTGGGATGCGCAAATGGGCGCATGAGTGCTGATCAGTGCAGGTTGGTATTACGCCAGCGTCACCGTCACCCCGGCTTGCGCCAGCATCGCGGCAATCGGCGCAGGGGGGGCTGCATCGGTCACCAGACGGTGAATGGCCTGCGGTGGCGCCAGCCTTATCGGCGCGCTCACCCCGAATTTCGACGCATCGGCGGCCACCATCACCTCGTCGGCCTGCGCCAATACGGCGCGGCCGAACTCGGCCTCGGGCAGGTCCTGCAACAGAAAGCCGCCGGTGGCGTCGATCGCCGCGGCCGACATCACGGCATGCGACAATCGAAACTGGCGGACAAAGGCCAGCGCCTCGGCCCCGAAAGCCCCGCCGTCGTGGCGGCGCAACTCGCCTCCCGCCATGAACAGCCGGTTGCCGTTGACCCCGGCAAGGGCAGTGGCCACGGTCAGCGAATTTGTCACCACCTGCAAGTCGCGGTGCCGCCGCAGCGCCTGCGCCACATAGGCCGTGGTCGAGCCCACATCCAGAAACACCGATGCACCCTGCGCGATCAGCCCCGCCACCCGTCGGGCGATGGCCTGCTTGGCGCCGGCGTTCTGCACATATCGCTGGGCAAAGGCCGGCTCCTGCGCCCAGTCGCGCAAGTGTACCCCGCCGTGCACCTTGACCACGGCCCCGGCCTCTTCGAGGCGGCGAACATTGCGCCGGATGGTTTCCTCGGTCACCGACAGGGCGCGGGCGAGATCGGGGATTCGCGCCGATCCGGTCTTGCCCAAAGCCTCGACGATCGCGCGTTCCCGGTGATTCTGCAGCATCATCCTGTGGGTTTTCGTGGTTTTGTATGAAGTGCATCAACAGATGACCCGAATATACCACGTCGTTGCACAATACCCCACATTTTCTTTGACAACCCGCCCGACCGGCCGCAGTTTCATTCTGGGGGCAGGAGTGGCCCTGTCCCCGGTTGCAGACGAGAGGGTGCGGCAAGGATTGTCCGATCGCGCCCTTCAAGGGCGGGTCTCGTCCCCTCGGGCCCGCCCGCGTCGGCGCAGGGGTGCGGACTGTCATGGCGGTTGGACAGGATCATCGGATCGTGGCAGGGTGCGAACCAGCCCAGCCCGGGCAGCGCAGGGAGACGGGCCGGATGACCCCACAAGACCGGGTGCGCCACCTGCCGATCTGGCAGGGCGCGGTGCAGATCGCTCCGTTGGCCGGCGGCATCACCAACCTCAACTTTCTGGTGCAAGACGCCGTGCGGCGCGCTGTGGTGCGCATCGGTGCCGACATTCCGGTGCACCAGATCCTGCGGTTCAACGAACTGTCGGCCAGCCGCGCCGCGCATGCGGCGGGCATCTCGCCGGCGGTGATCCACGCCGAGCCGGGCGCGCTGGTCATCGACTATGTCGAGGGACGCACCCTGACCGCGGCCGATCTGCGCGCGCCTGCGATGCTGGACGCAGCGGTTGACCTGATCCGCCGGGTCCACCGGGAAATGCCCCGACATCTGCGCGGGCCGGTGCTGACCTTCTGGGTGTTCCATGTCATCCGCGACTATGCAGCCACCCTGACCGATGCAGACAGCCCGCATCTGCCCCGTCTGCCCCCGCTGCTGGCCGAAGCGGGCGAGCTGGAAGCCGCGGTCGGCCCCATCGACCTGGTGTTCGGCCACAACGACCTTTTGCCGGCCAACTTTCTGCATGACGGCCACCGACTGTGGCTGATCGACTGGGACTATGCCGGGTTCAACTCGCCACTGTTCGATCTGGGCGGGTTTGCGGCCAACACCGGCCTGTCGCACGCGCAGGAAACCGTCCTGCTGACCCGCTACTTCGAAGGCCGGCCCGATGCGGGGCTTTGGCACCGCTATCTGGCGATGAAGGCAGCGGCGGCCCTGCGCGAAACCCTGTGGAGCATCGTGTCCGAGGCGCAGTCCACGCTCGACTTCGACTATGTGGCCTACACGGCGGCCAATCTGTCCACCTACCGGGCGGCACTCGATGCCTTTCGGCAATTTTGAGGCGCTGATGCACGACCTGCCCACCACCGCCCGCGCCGTTATCATCGGCGGCGGCATCATCGGCTGCTCGACCGCGTATCACATGGGCAGGCTCGGCTGGACCGATACGGTTCTGCTGGAGCGCAAGAAGCTGACATCCGGCACCACGTTTCACGCGGCAGGGCTGGTAGGGCAGTTGCGCACCTCGGCCAACATCACGCAATTGCTGGGCTATTCGGTAGACCTGTACAAACGGCTGGAGGCGGAAACCGGTCTGCAGACCGGCTGGAAGATGAACGGCGGCTTGCGGCTGGCCTGCAACGCCGACCGCTGGACCGAAGTGAAGCGGCAAGCGACCACGGCGCAGTCGTTCGGGCTCGAGATGCACCTGCTGACCCCGTCCGAGGCGCAGGCGCTGTGGCCGCTGATGACCACCGACGATCTGGTCGGCGCAGCCTACTTGCCGACCGACGGGCAGGCGAACCCGTCCGACATCACGCAATCCCTTGCCAAGGGCGCGCGGATGGCCGGGGTGAAGATCTTCGAGGATACCCCGGTCACCCGCATCCTTGTCGAGGATGGCCGGATCAGGGGCGTGCAAACCCCGTCCGGCACCATCGCGTGCGAAAAGGTGATCTGCTGCGCCGGCCAATGGACCCGCGCGCTGGCGGCAACGGTCGGCGTCAACGTGCCGCTGGTGTCGGTCGAACATCAATACATGGTGACCGAAGCCATCGACGGCGTCACGCCCGATCTGCCTACCCTGCGTGACCCCGACCGGCTGACCTACTGGAAGGAAGAGGTCGGCGGCCTTGTCTGGGGCGGCTATGAGCCGAACCCCAAACCCTGGGCGACCGGCGGCATCCCGGAAGGTTTTCACTTTGACCTGCTGACCTCTGATTTCGATCACTATTCCCAGTTCATGGAGAACGCGATTGCCCGGGTGCCCGCCCTCGCCACCGCCGGGGTCAAGCAACTGATCAACGGCCCCGAAAGCTTTACCCCCGATGGCAATTTCATCCTGGGCGAGGCGCCGGAGCTGCGGAATTTCTACGTGGGGGCCGGGTTCAACGCCTTTGGCATCGCATCGGCGGGCGGGGCGGGGATGGCGCTGGCCGAATGGGCGGCGCAGGGGGCTGCCCCCTTTGACCTCTGGCCGGTCGATATCCGCCGCTTTGGCCGGGTGCACCTGTCCACCGACTGGGTCCGCGCCCGTACGCTGGAGGCTTACGGCAAACACTACACCATCGCCTGGCCGTACGAGGAAATGGGTTCCGCCCGCCCGACCCGCCGGTCGCCGCTGTACGCCCACCTCGCCGCCGCCGGGGCCTGCTTTGGCGAAAAGCTGGGGTGGGAGCGGCCCAACTGGTTTGCCGATCCGGCCGCCGGGGAAACCGCGGTTGACCGCTATTCCTATGACCGCCCCGGTTGGTTCGCGGCCGTGGCCCGGGAACACCATGCAGCGCGAACCGCCGCTGTGCTGATCGACCAGACCTCGTTCGCCAAGTTCAGCCTCAAGGGTCCCGGGGCGGCAGCGGCGCTGAACTGGATTGCGGCGGGCAACGTGGACCGGGCGGTGGGCAGCCTGACCTACACGCAGATGTTGAACGCCCGCGGCGGGATCGAGGCCGATGTCACGGTGGCTCGGCTGGCGCATGACGAATTCTACATCGTGACCGGCACCGGCTTTGCCACGCATGATTTCAACTGGATTGCCCGCAACCTGCCCGCCGGGTCAGATTGCCAACTGGTCGATGTGACTTCGGGGTCAGCGGTCCTGTCACTGATGGGCCCCGAAGCGCGGACCATTCTGGCGCGGGTGACCGGGGCCGACCTTGCCAGCACCGCCTTCCCGTTTGCCACTGCCCGGCCGATCTCGGTCGCGGACTGCCCGGTGCTGGCGCTGCGGGTCACCTATGTCGGCGAGTTGGGCTGGGAGCTGCACATGCCCACCGATGTGGCCGTGACGGTGTACGAGGCGCTGATGGCGGCAGGCGGGCCGCTTGGCCTGCTCAACGCCGGCTACCGCGCCATCGAAACCCTGCGTCTGGAAAAGGGCTATCGCGCCTGGGGCTCTGACATCGGCCCCGATCACACGCCAGTCGAGGCGGGGCTGGACTGGGCCTGCAAGACCCGGTCCGGCCTCGGCTTTCTGGGGCGCGAGGCGGTGATGGCCCAACAGGCGGGCGGGGTGAAAAAGCGTCTGGCCGGGTTCACGGTTGCCGATCCGGCCGTGACCCTGCTGGGCCGCGAGACGATTTTCCGCGACGGTCAGCGCGTGGGTTGGCTGTCGTCCGGCGGGTTCGGGCATTCGGTGGGCCTGCCCATAGGCTATGGTTACGTCCGCCGGGCCGAAGGGGTGACGCCCGAATACCTGACCGGAGGGACGTATGAGCTGGAAGTGGCGTCGGTTCGGGTGCCCGCCCGTCTGCATCTGGAACCGCTGATCGACCCTGCAAACACCCGCATCCGGTGCTAGGTGACGCTTGAGAAGGTGCCTTTCCGCAATTCCTCTGCCCCCGCACCCCAAGCCTTATGGCAACGGCGCCCCGAACCGGTTCAGCATCCGCTCGCGGATCTGGTCGCGCGCCTGCCGGTACGCCGACAGCTTGGCCTCGCGCGACTCGCCCAGACCCGTGGGATCGAGGATCGGCCAGTATTCGATGTCCAGATGGTGAAAACGGGTCAGGTCCAGCGCCAGACGCTGGCTGGCCGGGGACAGCGCGATGATCAGGTCGAACTGCGACAGGTCGTCGCCCCATTTCTGCATCTCCTCGAACGACCGCGACCGGTGGCGCGACAACTCGATCCCCAATTCCTGGCAGACCGCGACCGAAAACCCGTCCACCTCCATGTCGTTGCGCACCCCCGCCGACTGGACATAGGCCCGCTGGCCATACAGCTTTTTCATCAACCCTTCGGCCATCGGCGAGCGGACCGCGTTGTGGTCGCAGCAGAACAGCACCGAAGAGGGAAAGCCGCCTGCCACGCCTAACCCCAGTGCAGGACGCAGATCAGGGTGAACAGGCGGCGGGCAGTGTCGATGTCGACCTGCGCCTTGCCGGTCAGGCGGTCTTGCAACACCCGCGCACCTTCGTTGTGGATGCCGCGGCGGGCCATGTCGATCGCCTCGATCCGGGACGGCGGCAGATGTTTGACCGCGTCAAAATAACTTTCGCAGATCTGGAAGTAGTCCTTGACGACCTGGCGGAACGGACCCAGCGACAGATGAAATTCTCCTACCTTTTCCGCGGTTTCCGTGCCGATGTCAAACACCAGCCGCCCCTCGCGGATCGCCAGCCCCAGCCGGTACGGGCCGGGCGGGGCCGGGCGATCGGCACGCAGCGGCAGGGCAAAGGAGTTGTCCTCCAGCAAATCGAAGATCGCGACGCGGCGCTCTTGCTCGATCTCGGGGGTGGCGCGCAGCAACCCGCGCTCGTCGATCTGGATGTGGCAGATGCGGTTCATGGCAGGGCTTTCACGATCACCCGCGGAGTGATGCCGAAAGCCGCACGCAGTGGCAAGACCTTACAACCGGATCCGGGATCCCATGACCCGGAACCCAAGGCCGGTCAATCGTTCAGCCGGTCCAGCCGCGCCCGGACGCTCAGCCCGTGCGCCTGCAGGCCTTCCGAAATCGCCAGCCGTTCGGCAGCAGGGCCGATGGCCGCAAGGGCAGCGGGCGTCATCCGGGCCAGGGTCGTGCGCTTGACGAAATCCATCACCGACAATCCGCTGGAAAACCGGGCCGACCGGGCGGTCGGCAACACATGATTGGGCCCGCTCACATAGTCGCCGATGGCTTCCGGGGTCCATGCCCCCAGAAAGATCGCCCCGGCATGGACGCAGGCCGCGGCCAGCGCCTCGGGGTCGGCCACGCAGAGTTGCAGATGTTCGGGGGCGATACGGTTTGACAGCGCGGCGGCTTCTGCCAGATCGCGCACCACGATCACGGCTCCGTTCTGCGCCCAGGACGCCGCCGCAATCGCCCGGCGGTCCAGCGTTTCCAGTTGGCGCTCGACCGCGGCGACGACTGCCCGGGCAAAGCCTGCATCGGTCGTGATCAGGATCGACTGCGCGCTGGCATCATGCTCGGCCTGCGCCAGCAGGTCGAGCGCGATCCAGTCGGGACGATTGGCAGCGTCGGCGATCACCAGCACCTCGGACGGCCCGGCGATCATGTCGATGCCGACATGCCCGAACACCCGCCGTTTGGCCGCCGCGACCCAGGCGTTGCCAGGGCCGGTGATCTTGTCCACCGGCGCAATCGTGGCCGTGCCATAGGCCAGCGCCGCAATCGCCTGCGCGCCACCGATCCGGTAGACGGTTTCCACTCCCGCCAGCCGGGCCGCCAGCAAGACCAGCGGGTTGACCACGCCGTCAGGGGTGGGTGCGCAGACCACCAGCCGCCCGACCCCCGCCACCCGCGCCGGGATCGCGTTCATCAGCACCGATGACGGATAGGACGCCTGCCCCCCCGGCACATACAGCCCCGCCGCCGCAACGGGCGTCCAGCGCCAGCCCAGCACCGCCCCGGCCGCATCGGTCCAAGCCGCATTCTCGGGCATCTGCCGGGCGTGATAGGTGCTGATCCGCTCGGCGGCGAGGGTCAGCGCGTCGCGGTCCGTCGCAGTGACCCCGGTTATGGCGGCGTCGATCTCGGCGGGTGAAAAGGCCAGGGTGTCCGGCGTCAGCGCCAGCCGGTCGAACCGGACCGTCAAGTCGATCACTGCGGCATCGCCCCGCGCGCGCACGTCGTCGATGATCACGGCCACCGCAGCGTCAACATCGTCGGCCGCGTCGCGCTGCCGGCCCAACAGCGCGGCAAAACCGGCTTCGAAATCGGGGGCAGTGGTCGTCAGATGCTGTGGCATGGGCAGGGTTCCCCGAGGATGGCCGTGCATAGCGCGGGGACCGGACGCTGCCAAGTGCGGCCGTGTCGTGTTCGGTTTTCGGGGGTTGTCAATCGGCGGCCCTGCTGTAAATTCCCTGACGGACCGGAGGTTTCGCAATGCCTGTGACCGCCCTTGCCGGAACCCGGCTGCGGCAACGGCGGCTGGCCATCGGCCTGAGGCAGGCCGATCTGGCCGACCGCGCCGGCATTTCGGCCAGCTATCTGAACCTGATCGAGCACAATCGGCGCCGTGCCGGGCCTGCGGTTCTGGTGCGGCTCGCGGCAGCCCTCGGCCTGCCGGTGGCCGCCCTGTCCGAAGGCGCCGAGGGCGGCCTGCTCGACGATCTGCGTGCGGCGGCGAGTGAAGCTGCGGCTCCGGTACAGGCGGAACTGGACCGCATCGAAGAGTTCGTGGGCCGCTTTCCGGGGTGGGCTGCGGTGCTGGCCGGGCTGCACCGCCGGACCGGGGGTCTGGTCCGCGCCGTCGAGGCGCTGAACGACCGGATGAGCCACGACCCGCATCTTCAGGCAAGCCTGCATACCCTGCTGTCGGCGGTCAGCGCCATCCGCTCAACTGCCGGCATTCTGGCGGAAACCGAAGATATTCCAGCAGATTGGCAGGTAAAGTTCCATCAGAACCTGCAGCAGGACAGCGAACGGATGGCCGCCGGGGCCACGGCGCTGGTCGCCTATCTCGACGCCGCCGGGCAGGGCGATGAGACCGGCATCGCCGCACCGCAGGAAGAGCTGGAGGCCTGGCTGGCCGCGCGCGGCTGGCATCTGCCCGAGGTCGAGGCGGGGCGGCCCGATGCGCTCGATCCGCAGATTGCCGAACTGGCCTCGGGGGCGGCGCGGGTGCTGGCCCGGGCCTGGGTGGCGCGGGCGGTGACGGATGCGCGGGTGCTGCCGATTGCCGCGTTTCTGCAGGCGCGGATGGCCGCGGACGATCCCGCACGGCTGGCGGCCGCCTTCGGCACCGACCTGCTGACGGTGTTCCGCCGGATCGCCACCCTGCCCGGCGCTCCCGAGGGTCTGGTGATCTGCGATGGCTCGGGCACCCTGGTGTTTCGCAAGCCGCTGGCCGGGTTCGCGGTGCCGCGCTTCGGGGCGGCCTGTCCGCTGTGGCCGCTGTTTACCGCGCTGTCGCGTCCGGTGACCCCGGTTTCGGCGCTGGTGGAAACCGCCGGGGCCGGGGCGGCGCGCTTTGTCGTTCAGGCGTTCTGCCAGAAGCACCTTCCGGGCGGCTTTGCCGGGGTGGAACTGCGCGAGGCCGCGATGCTGATCCTGCCCGCCCGACCGGGCGACGCCCCCGCCACCGGCATCGGGTCGACCTGCCGGATCTGCCCGCGCCCGGCCTGCCCCGCCCGGCGCGAGCCGTCGATCATGGCCGAAGGTGCCGCCTGACGATGTTTTGACAGCGCGCCGGTTCGCCGCGATACTGGTGGGTGCCGGGCGGAGGGGTGCGGCATTTGGGGGGGGGCCATGACCGGTCGCGTGCTGCTGATCGAGGACGAGCCGAATATTGCCGAGGCGATCCGCTTCATTCTTGGCCGTCATGGTTGGGACGTGGTGGTGCGGGGCGACGGGCCGTCGGGACTGGCGGCGGTGGCCGATCTGGCACCCGATCTGGTCATTCTCGACCTGATGCTGCCGGGGATCAGCGGAATGGACGTCCTGCACCGCCTGCGCGCCGACCCGGCCACCCGCGATCTGCCGGTGATGATGCTGACCGCCAAGGGCCAGAGCCGCGACCGCGAGGCAGCGACCCGCGCGGGGGTATCCGCCTTCATGACCAAACCCTTTGCCAACGCCGCGATGGTGGCCGCCGTGCGCGCCCTGATGGAGCCGACATGAGACGCCCGGGTCCGCCGCTGTTTCTGGCCAGGGCTGGGTATCGGCGGCGGCGACTGTACGATGTGGCGCGGCTGGTGCCGGTGTTCGGGGCCTTTCTGATCTGCCTGCCGATCGTGTGGGCCGAGGCCCCGGGCAGGGCCGTCTCTCCGACAGTGCCGGGCCATGCGGTATCGCCGGACCATGGCAAAGCACCGGCCAACACGGCCGAGCCCGGCCTTGTGGCCGCGCAAGGCAGCACGGCGCGCGACGGCCTGTATCTGTTTGCGGTCTGGGCCGCGCTGATAGGGGTGGCGGCGGGGCTGGCCCCGGGCCTGCGCCACACCGGATTGCCCAACGCCGATGACGCCCGCCGGACCCGCGACTGACATGCCGTTCAACATTCTGGTTCTGGCCTGCCTGACCTATGTCGCCATCCTGTTTCTGGTGGCGTTCGTTGCCGAACGCCGGGCGAGCCGGGGAATGCAGGGCTTTCTGCGCTCGCCGCTGGTCTACACCCTGTCGCTGTCGATCTATTGCACCTCCTGGACGTTTTACGGCGCGGTCGGTTATGCCGCGCGGTCCGGCCTCGAATTCCTGACGATCTATCTCGGCCCGACGCTGGTATTCGTCGGCTGGTGGTGGGTGCTGCGCAAACTGGTGCGGATCGGACGACAGCAGCGCGTCACCTCGATCGCCGACCTGATCTCGTCGCGCTACGGCAAGTCGAACACCCTGGGGGTGATCGCCACGGTGATCGCCGTGGTGGCCGCCACCCCGTATATCGCGCTGCAATTGCAGTCGGTGACGCTGTCGTTCGGAGCGTTTGCCAGCGGCACGCCCGAAGGTTGGGGGATGTCCGGCCCGGCCTCGACCGGCCTTTGGGTTGCGGCGGGTCTGGCGCTGTTCACCATCCTGTTCGGCACCCGCAATCTGGACGCGAACGAACAGCACCACGGCATCGTCATGGCCATCGCGGTCGAGGCGGTGGTCAAGCTGGTGGCGTTGCTCGCGGTCGGGGTGTTCGTGGTCTGGGGGCTGGCCGATGGCCCGGCCGACATCCTGGCGAAAATCGACGCCTCGGCCATGGCAACTTGGACTTTGCAACCGGGCCGCTGGACCGGGCTGATCTGCCTGTCGGCGGCAGCGGTGATCTGTCTGCCGCGGATGTTTCAGGTGATGGTGGTCGAGAACGCCGACGAGGCGCATATGGCACGCGCCAGTTGGGCCTTTCCGGCCTATCTGTTCGCGATGAGCCTGTTCATCGTTCCCATCGCCGTGACGGGGCTCGAACGGCTGCCTGCGGGGTCGAACCCCGACATGTTCGTGCTGACCCTGCCCCTGGCGGAAGGGCAGGGCGCGCTGGCGATGCTGGCGTTTCTGGGCGGGTTCTCTTCGGCGACCAGCATGGTGATCGTCGAATCGATCGCCCTTGCCACCATGATGTCGAACCATGTCGTCATGCCGGTCTGGCTGCGGCTGCTGCCGCGGTCGGCGGCGCGCGGGGATCTGCGGTGGGTGGTCCTGTTGGCGCGGCGGCTGTGCATCGGGGCGGTGCTGGCGCTCGGCTATGCCTATTTCCGGCTGTCGGGCGGGTCCGGAGAGCTGGCCACCATCGGGCTGATCGCCTTTGCCGGGGTGGCGCAGGTGCTGCCAGCGGTTCTGGGCGGCATCTTCTGGCGCGGAGCGACCAAGGCGGGGGCGGCGGCCGGAATGACCCTCGGCTTTGCCGTCTGGGCCTATGCGTTGTTCCTGCCATCGTTCGGTCCTGACGCGGTGATTTCTGCCGATGTCTTCGCCGACGGCCCATGGGGCATCGGCTGGCTGCGTCCGCAGGCGCTGTTCGCGGTCGAGGGCATGGACCCGCTGATCCATGCGGTGTTCTGGTCGATGTCGCTGAACACGGCGGCGTTTCTGATCGGCTCGATCCTGACGTTCCCCGACCCGGTCGAGCGGATGCAGGGCGTGGCGTTCGTCAACGCCTTTGACGACGAGGCGCAGACCGGCCCGCTCGGCTGGACGCGGGGTCAGGCTGAACCGGAGGCGCTGTTGATGATGGCGCAGCGCATTCTGGGCGACGACGCCGCCTTGTCGTTCTTCGAGGTGGAATCGGCGGCGCAGGGCAAACAGGGCTATCTGCCCGATGCGACACCCGGTTTCCTGGCCGCGCTGGAACGCAGGCTGGCAGGGTCGGTCGGGGCCGCGACCGCGCATGCGATGATCAGCCAGTTGTTCGGCCGTGCGACGGTGACGGTCGAGGATCTGATGGCCGTGGCAAACGAGACGGCGCAGATCATGGAGTATTCGTCCCGGCTGGAAACCCAGCAGGACGAATTGTCCCGCACCGCCCGGCAGTTGCGCGAGGTGAACGAGCGACTGACCCAGTTGTCGTTGCAAAAGGACAGCTTTCTCAGCCAGATCAGCCACGAGTTGCGCACCCCGATGACCTCGATCCGGGCATTCTCGGAAATCCTCAGCGACGGCGATCTGCCTGCTGACCGGGTAGCCGGTTATGGCCGGATCATCCATGACGAGTCGATCCGCCTGACGCGACTGCTCGATGACCTGCTGAACCTGACCGTCCTGGAAAACGGCAGCGTGCAATTGACGTTGGGGCTGGCCAATCTGGGCCAGATGATCGACCGCGCGCTGGCGGCGTCCAGCCATACCCGGCCCGAGCGCAGCTTCGACATCCAGCGCCGGATGGGCAGCGAAGAGATTTTCCTGACAACCGATGCCGACCGGCTGGTGCAGGTGTTCATCAACCTGATCTCGAACGCCCGCAAGTATTGCGACTCGGCCGACCCGATCCTGCGCATTGCGGTCCGACAGAAAGGCGGGCGGGTCAGCATCGATTTCATCGACAACGGCGCGGGTATCCCCAGAGAGGCGCAGGCTGTCGTGTTCGAGAAGTTCGCCCGGCTGCCCGATGACAAAGGCGCCGGCGGGGCCGGTCTGGGGCTCGCGATCTGCCGCGAGGTCATGGCCAATCTGGGTGGCACGATCACCTATCTGCCCGGGCAGCGTGGGGCGGCGTTTCGTGTCACTCTGCCGCTGCGACTGGAAAAGCGCGACGCCGCCGGGGCTTTGTGAACGGTTTGGTAAGCGGTGGGCCGGTAGTCTGACCCGGCGTCATCAACACGGCGCATCCAGCGAACGAGGGTGGTCGTGGCAGAAGCCGGGGGCGGGGTGATCCGCCGCAAATTGCAGGCAGCGCCGCCGGCCGTGGCCGACGGCGGGCCGGGCGCTGACCGGGCCTGGCGGATGGCGCTGGCGCGCGCGGCGCGAGATCAGGTCAAGCTGGAGCTTGCGGTGACCGCGCTGGCGATGGAACGCCGGTCGCTGGCTGAACTGTTGGAACTGCCGCCCGAACACGCGCTGATTGCCGTGCTCGAAGGGCCGGGACAGACCATGGGCCTGTTCGTGGCCGACCCTGCGGTGCTGGCCGGGGTGATCGAGGCGCAGACGCTGGGACGGGTGTCGCCGCAGACGGCCGCGCCGCGCCGCCCGACCCGCACCGATGCCGCGATGGTCGCGGGCCTGATCGACGCGGCGTTGAAAGACCTCGAAACCGGTCTTGCCACGGAAAGCGATCTGGTATGGGCGGGCGGCTTTCGCTATGCCTCGTTTCTGGAGGATCCTCGGCCCCTCGGTCTGCTGCTCGACGACGAACCCTACCGTGTGCTGCGGTCCGACGTGGCGTTGGCGGGTGGCGTCAAGTCGGGCAGCCTGCTGCTGGTCCTGCCCGCCAGGGGCCGCGGCGCCCTGCCCGTCGCGTCAACGGATGCGGCCCCGCAGGCGGACCCCGGACCGATCTTTGCCGCTGCCCTGACCGAACGCATCGAAGGCGCTGGTTGCACGCTCGAAGCGGTGCTGTCGCGGCTGACCCTGCCGATTGCGGTGCTGATGGCCCTGCGACCCGGCGAGACGCTGGCGCTGCCGCTGGCGGCGCTGGACCGGATCACCCTGGAAGGGATTGACGGGCGGCGGCTGTCGATGGGCAAGCTGGGGCAGAACCGCGGCATGCGCGCGGTGCGTCTGACCGCGGCCGAGCAACAGGCGGGCGCTGTCCTGCCGGGCACGGTGCTCGCCGCCGGTCAGTCGGTGCTGTATCGGCAGACCGGAACCGGCTAGCCCCCGACCTGCCGGGCCCCGGACCGGACCCGCTCGGAAACGGCCTGGCCCATCGGTGGCGCGTCGCGAAACCGGGCCAGCACAAACACCCGGATCGCCGAGGCGAGGCCACTGTCGGCCGCGCGTTCGGCGTCGATCCGGTCAGCCAGCGCATTCAGGGTGACCCCGCGCTCGGCAGCAATCTGCCGGAACGCGTCCCAGAAGTCAGGCTCCAGCGAGACCGATGTGCGGTGCCCGCGCAGCGTCAGCGAGTGTTTCTCCGGGCGCGCGGTCATTCCCGCAGGTGCCCGTCCAGATCGCGGAGCGCCTTTTCGAGATCGGCGGCCTCGCGCTGCTTTTCGGCCTTGCTGCGACCGAATTTCAGGGCGTTCCGGTCGGCTTCGGCCCGTCTGGCCGCGCGGGTCGCCGCCTTGCGCGCGGACCGCAGGTTCACCACCCCGGCCATCAGCCTTTCGGGCCGATCATGTCTTCGGGGCGCACCACGCGGTCAAACGTCTCGCCATCGACATAGCCGAGCGCGATGGCCTCCTCGCGCAGGGTGGTCCCGTTCCTGTGCGCCGTCTTGGCCACCCTGGTCGCGGCGTCATAGCCGATGGTCGGGGCAAGCGCTGTCACCAGCATTAGCGACTCGCGCATCAGCTTGTCGATCCGGGGCAGGTTGGCCTTTGTGCCCACCACCATGTTGTCGGTGAACGACGCAGCCGCGTCACCAAGAAGCTGCATGGATTGCAACACGTTGTAGGCCATCACCGGGTTGTACACGTTTAACTCGAAATGCCCCTGGCTGCCTGCAAAGCCGACCGCCGCATCGTTGCCCATCACCTGCACGCACACCATGGTCAGCGCCTCGGCCTGCGTCGGGTTGACCTTGCCCGGCATGATGGAACTGCCGGGTTCATTCTCGGGCAGGATCAACTCTCCCAGACCCGACCGCGGGCCCGAGCCGAGAAGCCGCAGGTCATTGGCGATCTTGAACAGGCTGACCGCCACGGTTTTCAGCGCGCCCGAAAACATCACCATCGCGTCATGCGCCGCGAGCGCCTCGAACTTGTTCGGCGCGGTGACGAAGGGCAGGCCGGTGATCGCGGCAATCTCGGCGGCCACCCGCACATCCCAGCCGACACGGGTGTTCAACCCGGTGCCCACCGCCGTGCCGCCCTGGGCCAGTTCGTGGATCTCTGGCAGCACCTTGGTCACCCGCATGATCCCTTGGGCCACCTGATGTGCATAGCCGCCGAACTCCTGCCCCAGCGTCAGGGGCGTCGCGTCCTGGGTATGGGTGCGACCGATCTTGATGATATCCTTGAAATCATGCGATTTTGCTGCCAGCGCCGCGTGCAGTTTCTGCAGTCCCGGCAACAGCACCCCGCGCGCCACCATGCCGATGGCCACGTGCATCGCAGTGGGGAAGGTGTCGTTCGAGGATTGGCCCATGTTCACATGATCATTCGGGTGGACGGGTTTTTTCGACCCCAACACGCCGCCCAGCATTTCGATGGCGCGGTTGCCGATCACCTCGTTGGCGTTCATGTTGGTCTGGGTTCCCGATCCGGTCTGCCAGACCACCAGCGGAAAGTTGTCGTCCAGCCGCCCGTCGATCACCTCTTGCGCCGCCGCCGCGATAGTCTTGCCCAGATCCGGCTCGATGTCGCCCTGCGCGATGTTGACCCGGGCGCAGGCCTGTTTGATCACCCCCAGGGCGCGGACGATGGCAATCGGCTGACGCTCGGATCCGATCGGGAAGTTCTGGATCGAGCGTTGGGTCTGCGCACCCCAATACTTGTCGGCCGGCACCTCGAGCGGGCCAAAACTGTCGGTCTCAATGCGGATCGTGGTCATCGCAGGCCTCCTGCCGGGAACGCTCCCGGTTTAGGCGGCGACCGCGCTTAAGGCAACCGCCCGCATATCACCCGGTCAGGTGGCGGCGCGCGTCAGATGATAGACCCGGGCGGGCGGCAGGTTGCCCCACACCATCTCGCCCCGCCGCGCGGTCAGGCCCAGAACGATGCGCACTGCCTCGGCCACCGGGGGGCGCGGACCGTAGGTGAACTGCACGAAACTGCCGCCGGGCCGCAGCAGGGCAAAGGCGCCTTGCAAGATGGCCGACTGCACCGCATTCGGCATCGACAACAGCGGCAGGCCAGATATCACCGCGCCCAGACCGGGGGCGCAGGCAGACCCCAGAGTCTCGGCGCCCTGGTTCAGCACCCGGACCCCCGCAAACGTCGCCCGCAGATGATCGCAGAATTCGGAGTTCCGCTCGAACAGCGTCAGGTCGGCCGGGGCCACCCCGCGGTCCAGAATGGCGCGGGTCAGTTTGCCGGTGCCGGCCCCCAACTCGGCGACCGGTCCGCTGGCCGGCGAAAGACCCGCCGCCATCGCCCGCGCCAACTCGGCCGAGGACGGCGACAGCGCCACGACTTCGGCCGGACGGCGGATCAGCTGGCGCAGGAACAGGGCGAGGTCAGAGGACATGGCAAACCTTTGTCTGGCCCGACGGACATAGATGCCCCGGGTGACAGGAGAAAGACGGCAACTGCTATTGTTTGCGGAACTTGTCGAGGCTGACCACTTCGGCCGGACGGTGCGGCGGATTGTCGGCCTCGAGCGGGTCGTCGTCATCGTCGTCGTCCTCGTGGGATTCGAACCGCAGGCCGAATTCCACCGATGGATCGACAAAGGTGCGCACCGCATCAAACGGGATGATCAGCGGTTCGGGGGCATTGCCAAAGTTGAGGGTGACCGAAAATCCGGCGTCCGTCACGGTCAGGTTTTCGAACCAGTGCTGGATGACCACAGTCATTTCAGAGGGATAACGTGCCCGCAGCCAATCGGCGATGGCGACGTCGGGGTGCGTGGTGTCGAACGTGATGAAGAAATGATGCGCGCCGGGCAGGCCGTTCTCGGCAATATCCGTAAGAACGCTCTGGATCAGCCCGCGCATCGCCCGGTGCATCAAAAAGCCGTAGTCGATCGAACGTGCCATCCGGAATGCCCTTTCCCCAGTAGGCTCAGCATAGGGGATTCGGCCCTGAAAGGAAGGGGGATGCTGCGCCGGCAGCCGGTTCAGAGCCGGGTCGCCAGCGCCGAAGCGAGGGCGGCGAGGACCAGCACTCCGGGCAACGGCCAGTGCCGGACCAGCAGCGCCCAGCCGGCGGCCAGCGCCAGCCCAGCGGCCAGGGGGCGCAAGGTGGCAAGGTCGGGCAGAATCATCTGCACCGGCCCTGCGGACAGGTCGTTGACGCTGCCGAACAGCACATGCGCGGCGAACCACAGCGACAGGTTGGCGATCACGCCCACCACGGCCGCCAGGATTGCCGCGAGGGCCCCCGCCAGCCGGGGCTGGGCGGTCAGCCGGCTGATGTAGGGGGCGCCGGCGAAAATCCACAAGAAGCAGGGGGCAAAGGTCATCCAAAGCGTGACGGCGGCCCCAGCAAGGCCGTAAACCACGCCGCCCTCGCGGTGGGCAGCGAGGTAGCCCACGAACTGGGTCACCAGAATCAGCGGGCCGGGCGTGGTTTCGGCCAGACCGAGGCCGTCCATCATCTGGGTCAGCGTCAACCAGCCCTTGTCCTCGACCACCGCCTGCGCCATCCACGCCAACACGGCATAGGCTCCGCCAAAGGTGACCACTGCGAGTTTCGAGAAGAACAGCCCGATCTCGAACAGCAACCCGCCGTCCAGCAGCCACAGCGCGGCCAGCGGCACCAGCCAGACCGCGCCCCAGACAAGGACGGTGGTCACGGTGTTCGGGTGTGCCTCGGGGTCCGGGGCCGGGCCTGCCGGTCCGACAGTGGTGAGATAGCCGTAAAGACCCGCAGCAAGGATCACCACCGGGAAGGGAATGGCAAAGGCGAACAAGGCCAGAAACGCCAGCCCGGCAATGATCCAGTGCGCCCGCCCCTTCAGCGCCCGGCGTGAGACGCGCAACAGCGCCTCGATCACCACGGCCAGAACTGCGGCCTGCACGCCGGTAAACAAGGCCGCCACAAGGGGCTGGGTGCCGAAAGCCGCATACACCATCGACAGCACCAGCACCACCAGCGCCCCGGGCATCACGAACAACAGCCCGGTGATCACCCCGCCGATCGTGCCGTGGGTGCGCCAGCCGATCCAGGTGGCCAGTTGCATCGCTTCCGGCCCCGGCAACAACATGCAGAACGACAGGGCCGAGAGATAGTCTTTCTCGGACAGCCATTTGCGCTCTTCGACCACCTCGCGGTGCATCATTGCGATCTGCGCTGCAGGCCCGCCGAACGACAACAGGCCGATGCGGGCGAAGGTGCGGGTGAGGTCGGGCAGTGTAGGGGTCAAGGATTGCGTCCTGCGGGCCAGTCGTGGCCTTCGTCGAACCCGTCGCGCGCCCAACGGTAGAGCGCATCGTAGATCGTCATTCCAGCCTCAAGCTGTTTCAGATCATCGCGAAACTGGCGTGACAGTCCAACCGAAATCGCCAGGAGCCCCGCCGCCTGAGGCGAAAGGTCGTGCCGGTCGGTGTCGGCGGGGCGCACCACCAGCGCCAGCCGGTCAAGGGCCGTGGTATGCAGGTTGAAATCGTCGAGCAGGGCATCGAAACTGCTGCCCTCGCCGCGATGGGTGAAGGTCGCGCCTTCGACATCAAAGGGGGTGGCGTCGAACTACGCCGCCACGGCGGGCACCTCGGCAGGGGCCACATGCAGGAACCGGGCTTCGGGGTTGACGAAGCGGCGGATCAGCCTGGGGCAGGCGATGCGGTCGATCCTGGGGCGATGCCGCGTGACCCAGAGGGCGGTCTGCCGGATCAGCGCGGCCGGCACCAGCGGCAAGCCCGCTGCGCGCCATGCCTCATGCCCGCCTTCAAGCACTTCGGCCGGGTACCGCCCGCGCGGAGCAAGGCCGCCGCTCCTTCGGACAGTTTCCGGCCCCGCGCGCAGATCACCACGGCGCGCCGGCCCTGCAGGGCGGGGATCAGGGTTTCGACGTCGGTATGGGCGCTGCTGCGCGCCGTGGACAGCAGGTGGGGGTCGGCCTCGGCATCGGCGGGCAGGCGCACGTCGATCAGGGCGGGCGCGGCGGCCAAGCCGATCCGGCGCGCCAGTTGGGCGGGGGAAATCGCGTGGGGTCCGGGCATTGGCGCATCCGTTCCGAGGTTGGCAGGGGATGCGGCTTTGGTCTGACACCTCACGAGGCGCGCGGACCCTAAACCGAAAGGGTGCCCGGAACATCTGGCGGCGTCAAGCAGTAAGGGGAAAAGTGCAGGCTTCCGCAGCATTCGCAAGGTTCCGTTGGATATCAAGCGGATGCGATTTACAGCGGAAACCGGACAGAAGCCGAACAAGACCAGAACGAACCGAGCGACTGTAAAACCGTTCTGACCCCCAAGACAAAAGAAAACGCCGCGTCCACTGGCATGGATCACGGCGTGATAAATGCTGTTCAAAACATTCCTCTTCACGATAAGACACCCGGCATCATCCTGCAAGGGAGATGGATCATCTTGGAAGAAAGGCCCGATGGCTGTCACATCGTGCTGATCGAAGATGACGTGTTCTACTTGCTGCGCGTCTTGCCCTATGGCGGTCGCGGCATTGCTTATTTCCACGCTAAAGCGTTCGCCGAACACTACGGCGCGCAATGCGGTGAGTGGCGCTGATGAGGGACACGGTGAACGAAACCGGCCTGATTGAGCGCGTAGCGCGTGATCTGATGGGCGAGCCGAACCACAGCCTGTCGTCTCATGTCGAGATGCGTTTCGGCACGAACGGTAGCCTGGCGATCAAGAAGGCCGACGACACATGGTATGACCATGAGGCTGGTGAGGGCAGTGGCGTTTTCGATCTGATCGTGCGCGAGAAAGGTGGAACGCGGGCCGATGCGAGGCGGTGGTGTATAGAGCGGGGCCATACCGCGCCAGATAACGCAAAGTCATGGGACTACCGCGACGAGCACGGCACGCTACTCTACCGTGTCGTCCGGTCTGAGCCTAAATCCTTCCTGCAACAGGCAGCGGATGGACGGGGCGGCTGGATCACCGGCAAGGGTTGTATGAACGGCGTGCGCCGCGTGCCGTATCGCCTGCCCGAATTGCGGGCGGCTGATCCTCAGGCAACAGTCTACATCGTCGAGGGCGAGAAGGATGCGGATCGTCTGGCGGCTCTGGGGCTGATGGCGACGACCAATTCAGGCGGCGCTAGTAAATCCCCGCGCAAGTCAAATTGGCTTCCCGAATTTTCCGATCACCTCAAGGGACGGCGCGTCTGCGTTCTGCCCGACAACGACGACGCGGGCCGAAACCATGCTGCACAGGTGGCGAATACGCTGGTAGCGCGTGGGATTGATCATCGCATCGTGAACCTGCCCAATCTCCCCGAGAAAGGCGACGTGTCCGATTGGCTGGATATGGGCGGCACACCGGCGGCGCTGATCCAGATTTATGAGGCTGCACCTACGTCACTTGCGGCGCAGTTTCCGGGCATCGGGGATTACGCCCCGCCCGGGATGATTCCCCTGCCTGCTGGGCCAGCCCCGTCAATGCCTACCGGGGCGCGCAACACGTTCCGCCATAATAGCCTGAGCCTGATCCGCGACGGCAAAGACGTTCCTATCTGGAACATGCACAACGCAATCGCCCTTTTGTCGCAGCATGACGACTGGCAGGGTGTTCTATCCTTCAACGAATTTACGATCCGGCGCGTCCTGTTGCATGCCGTGCCGGGGCAGGCCGGTGGCGTCTATCCGCGTCCACTTGAGGACGACGATTACACGGCAGCGCAGGCGTGGTTTAACAACAACGGCTTCCCCAAGGCAACCATGGACATCGTGCGCGCTGCGGTGCGCAAGGTTTGCAGGCATCAAGCGTTCGATCCGTTGCGCGACTATCTGGACGGGCTGCGATGGGATGGCGCGCCCCGGCTGGCGTCATGGCTGACAACATACTGTGGCGCGGAGCCGAGCGCCTACGTCTCGGAGGTTGGCCGTCGCTGGTGCATCTCTGCGGTGGCGCGGGGGTTCAAGCCCGGAGTCAAGGCCGACTGTATGATTGTGCTGGAAGGGGCGCAGGGACGGCGCAAGTCGTCGGCCTTGGCGGCATTGGCGGGCGAGGAATGGTTCTCTGATGCACTCCCTCAGATGGGGGACAAGGATGCGTCCAGCTACCTGCGCGGCAAGTGGATCATTGAGGTGGCCGAACTTGAGGCCATGCGCAGCCAGATGGACGCAATTAAGGCGTTCATATCGCGCCAAGTCGAGAACTACCGCCCTGCATATGGTCGTGAAGAAGTGTCCGAGCCGAGGCGCTGCATCTTCGCTGGCAGCACGAACAAGGACGATTGGCAACGCGATGAGACAGGCGGGCGGCGCTTCTGGCCAGTGAAGGTTGGCAGCATCGACGTTGACGCAATCGCGCGTGACCGTGGGCAGCTATGGGCCGAGGCGGTGCATCTCTATCGGGCTGGCGAACGCTGGTGGTTGGAAGGTGAGGTTGCCGATCAGGCGCAGGCCGAGGTGGCCGAGCGCAGGCCGGATGATCCATGGCGTGCCGATATCGCGCGTGCCGTCGAGGGGCGGGCCGAGGTGACGACAAAAGAGGTGCTGCACGAACTGCGCATCGTGCCAACCGACATGACGCCCCAACTCAGCAAGCGTGTGGCGCAGGAATTGATGGCGCTTGGATGGGTGCGTGATGGGCGCGTGACCACGGGTCAGATGAAGGGGGCGGCACGCTATGTGCCGGGTGAGGCATGGTGAGGCACGGTGAGGCAGTGAGGCAGGTGAGGCATTTTCTTACACATCTTAGAAAAATGGCTAAGTGTATGATATATATAGGATCGTATGCGTGTGGGAAATGTTATGGAAAATGCCTCACCTGCCTCACTGCCTCACCGCGTCGGTCACACCCGCTGGATGGCTCAGTAAATACCGACACGATCCAGCAATTACTGGCACGCATCCGTGCCGCGCCGTCGCTGGTGCCAATGCCCCAACTTCTTGTGTACAGGGGGGTCGGGGGGCTTAGTTATCCTCTCGCGCGATCTGCCCCAAATCCGGCTGGGGTGACGGCATGAAAAAGCCTGCAACTTTGGCGATTGAGTTTCTTCAATCCCTGAAAATTCCAGAGGGTCCCAAGGCTGGTGAGGCGGTGAAGCTGGCACCGTTTCAAAAGCGGTTCGTCAAGGGCGCGCTGGCCGATGGGATCAACGTGGCCGTCTTGTCGATCGGCAGGGGCAACGCCAAGACGGCGCTGTCGGCTGGCATCGCCTTGGGCGCGCTGATGGGCAAGTGGGATGATCAGCCGCGCCGTGAAGTTGTCATCGCAGCCCGGACGCGGGATCAGGGGCGGATTGCCTTCGACTTCTGTGTCGGGTTTATGCGGTCCCTGTCGGACGAGGAACAGGCGCTGTTCAAGGTGCGGTCATCGCCCCGGCTGGAAATTGAATATCTGGGCGGCGATGGTGGCCACGTCATCCGGGTCTTGGCCGCCGATGGCAAGTCGGCATTGGGCGGCGCACCGACGCTGGTCCTGATGGACGAGCGGGGGCATTGGGAAGCAGACAAGGGCAACAACCTGGAGCACGCGCTGCTGTCGGGTATCGGCAAGCGGGGCGGGCGGGCGCTGATCATCAGCACAAGCGCTGCTGACGATGCGCATCCGTTTTCGGCTTGGATTGATCAGGATCAAGAGGGCGTCTATCGGCAGGAGCATAGGCCACCACCGGGCTTGCCTGTCGATGATCTGGCCAGCTTGCGCCTTGCCAACCCCGGCGCGGCGGCTGGCATCGGTTCAAGTTTGGAATGGCTGCAAGCACAAGCACGGCGGGCCATAGCGCGCGGCGGTTCAACGCTCACAAGTTTCCGCCTGTACAACCGGAATGAACGGGTGAGCGGCGAAAGCCGGGAACTGCTGATCGAGGCGGACGAATGGCTGGCCTGCGAGGTGTCACAGGTTCCGCCCCGGCAGGGACAGGTGGTCATCGGGATCGACTTGGGCGGCTCTGCATCAATGTCGGGGGCGGCGTTCTACTGGCCAGAAACCGGCCGTCTTGAATGTCTGGGCACCTTCCCGGCGCGTCCATCGCTCTTGGATCGTGGCCAGAATGACGGCGTATCGGGCCGCTATGTCGAGATGCACAGTCGAGGCGAGTTGACGGTTCTGGGCGATGCAACCGTACCTGTCGCGCCTTGGCTGGTCGAGGTGTTGCGCCATGTCGAGGGGCAGACAATCGCGGCGATTACTGCCGACCGTTACAAGCAAGCCGAACTTGGCGAGGCTATCGACAAGGCCGGGACTCGCGCGCCGATCATCTGGCGCGGCATGGGCTTTCGGGATGGCGGCGAGGATTGCGAGCGGTTTCGTCGCGCTGCATTCGACGGCAAGGTCAAGACGGTTCCGTCGCTGCTGCTGCGATCTGCCTTCGCAGATGCGGTCTGTCTGCGAGATCCTGCCAACAACCTGAAACTGGCCAAGGCGCGTTCCACCGGGCGCATAGATGCGGCGGCTGCAACCGTGCTGGCCGTGGCCGAAGGCGCGCGCATGACGGGCCGTCCTGCCAAGGCCGCGGGGGGCTTCACATGGGTCTGAGCAAGAGGCGGCGCGACTATCAAAACCATTCGGCACAGGTCTGTCGGACTATGCGCTGGAAGGCCATGCGCATGCTGGCGCTGGAGCGTGACGGCTGGGCCTGTGTCCAGTGCGGCGAGCGGCGCGGCCTGGAGGTGGATCACGTCCAGCCGGTCAAGACGCACCCCGAATTATCCTTTTCTCTGGGCAATCTGCAATGTCTTTGCGGCAAATGCCATGCCCGGAAAACCCGAATCGAGATTGGCTTAGGCCAGATCGACCCCAAGCGCGAGGCTTGGAAAAAGCTGGTCAAGGACCTGCAAAAACCCAACGAGCATAAAGGAAAAGAACATGCTTGATTCCGTTAAAATCACCCGGCGCCAGTCGGAAATCCGTCAAACCCTTGCGGGGCTGGTGGGCAAGGACAACGCCACCGAGGATGAAACGCGCAACATGGGCGCGCTTGATCTGGAATACCGGAACAATGAAACCCGGTTCCGTGCGGCGCTGATCTGCGAAGATACCGAACGGCGCGAAGCGGGGGCCGAATTGGAAACCCGTTCGGATCGTGAGTTTGCCGATCTGGTGGCGGGCTTTGAATTGCGCCAAGTCGCCTTGAACCTGGACGAGGGCCGCGCGCTGGACGGGAAAACCGCCGAGATCGTGCAAGAACTTCGCAGTGCGGGCGGCTTCCGTGGCATCCCGGTTCCGTGGCAGGCGCTTGAACAGCGCAACACGATTGCGGCTGGCACCCCGTCGCCTATCGAACATCGCCCGATTATCGACCGCTTGTTTCCTGACTCTGTGGCAAGCCGTATGGGCGCGGAGATGGTCAACATTCCGCAAGGCTCTGTTGCGTGGCCTGTCACGACAAGCGCCGTTTCTGCGGGATGGGCACCGACCGAGACCGGCAATGTCGCAGGGCCGACCGCCTATGCCACGACCGACCGGGCATTGTCGCCGGATCACAACCTTGGTGTCCAGATGCGGATCAGCCGTAAAGCGATGCTGCAAAGCGGGGCCGCTCTCGAGCAGGCAATTCGTAGGGACATGGCGGGCGCTATGGGGCAGGCGATGGACCAAGCGATATTCCTTGGCACGGGCGCTTCTGGGCAACCTCTGGGCATCATTCCGGGCGCTGTCACCTATGGCATCGCGTCAACCGCTATCGGGGCAGTTCCAAGCTATGCGACATTCCTTGCCGAGGTTGTGGCCTTCATGGCTGGCAACCTGATCACGTCACCGGGCGAGATTCGCGCGCTGATGCGGCCGGAATTGTTCGGGGTTCTAGAAGGCACCTTAAACACGGTTACCCAGACAACCGAATATTACCGGCTGGCCTTCCTACTGGCGGGCCGTGGCGGCACCGGCACTTTCCCGAGCAACATCAGTGTCAGCTCGAACGCGCTTGCGGCACCGACCGGCACCCCGCTTGCGTCCAATATGGTGATGACGACAAGCACGGGCGGCGTTGCGCCGATCTTTGTCGGGGCCTTTGGAAGTGTTGACGTGATCCGCGACCCCTACAGCGATGCACAATCCGGGGGCCTGCGGATCACGGCATTGGCCACAATGGATCTGACGGTTGCGCGGCCTGCACAACTGCGCATCCTGACCGGCCTGCGGCAAGCATGATGTTGACAGGCGGCGCAATCGGGACGCTGGAACTGCGAGCGGCGCGCGACGGTTCGCGCCGCCTGTCAGGCAGCTTCCCCTACAATTCCCGCGCGGTTCTGTCGGATGGTGGCAGGACCGGGCGACCAAGAAAAGAGGCTTTCGCGCCTGGTGCGTTTGCCTATCGGATCGACAAGCCGGATGAGGAGATTCATCTGCTGATCGGGCACGACTACGACCGCCCGCTTGCATCCCGCGAGGCGGGAACTTTCTTTGTGTCCGACAAGCCCGACGCTGTTTCGTTTCAGGCGATCATCACGGCGGAACTGCAACGCGCGACATATGTGCAGGACTTCTTTGCGGGCTTCGCGGCGGGTCTGATCTTGGGCATATCGCCGGGTTTCAGGATACCGCCCGAGCGTGTTGTGCCGAAGGCCGAAGAGACATCCGAAGAGGACCCCGCCGAAGGCATCGCTCTGATCCGCACGATCTTCGCGGCGCTGCTCTACGAATTTTCGATGGTGACGGTTCCTGCCTACAAGGAGACCAAGGTCGAAGAACGTAGCGGCGTGATCATTCCAGCGACTGCGGGCCTTCACCGTACCCTTAACCGTTGGAGGCTTTGACATGGCTTGCACTTTGAAACAGGTCGAGGCGATACCTGCGAACTATCCCGCTGCCCCGGCTGGATTGTCGGTTGCGGCGGCGGCGCTTGAAGCGGAGATGATCTGGCAACGGATCGAAAGCTACATCTGCCACCGCTTCACGGCGCGGGCGGTTGTCTGGACGGTCGAGGGGCCGGGGGATTGGGAACCGCCTTTGACACCGGCAACAGTCTCTGCGGTCGAGGTCTGGTCCGGCACGGCATGGGCGGAAGCCTTCCCCGCTGCATCGCCTCTGGGCGGCTATGATCTGGCCTGCGCAGGACCTTACCGAATCTCGGCAATAGTCGGGGCCGGAACGGTCCCTGCGGCTGTCAGGGGCGCTTACAGGCGGCTTGCAGAGTATTCGGCAGAGATTGGCGACAACAGCATGGTGGCGGGGCACCCGTCGCACACCTCGCATTCCGTCCAGATCGGCGGCGCGATCAATGAAAACTTCGACCGGCCTGTCACCTGGGCGGCGCGGGCGATGATCAACAGCGGCGCGGGCGATCTGCTGCGCCCATATCGGAGGGCTGGCTGATGTGGCCATTCAAGCAAACCGTTGCATCTTCCAACGGTAAGGAAACCCGGTCGGCATCCGGAACGGGATACACCGCCCAAATCATGGCCGCGCGAGAGTCCTATATCAGCGGCGGCTCTGGCGTGGGTGAATTGACGGCCACCGTGCAAAGCTGCGTGACGCTTTGGGAAAGCGGTCTGGCGCTTGCTGACGTATCGGGCACCACCCTGTTGTCGCGGGCCGCTATGGCCCTGTCTGCGCGTTCTCTGGCGCTGCGCGGTGAAGCCTTGTTTCTGATCAGGGATAGCGGGCTGATACCCTGCACCGATTGGGAACTGCGGACGCGCAACAGCAAGCCCACGGCTTACCGCGTGACGGTGGCCGAAGCTGGGGCGGGCGGTCTGAAACCGCACTTGCGGCAGAGGTTTTGCATTTTCGCATCGGCTGCGACACGGCTGCACCCTATCTTGGATCGGCACCCTTGCGGCGGGCATCGCTGACGGCGGGGCTTATGCAGACTCTGGAAGCCACGCTGTCAGAAGTCTACCAGACCGCCCCTATCGGTTCGCAGATCGTGCCTTATCCTGAGGCGGCTGAGACCGAACGGGAACAGCTTGGACGGGCCTTTCGTGCCAACCGGGGGCGCGTCATCTTGCGCGAGTCGGTGAATGTATCGGCGGCGGGCGGACCTGCACCACAACAGGACTGGCAACCCCGCGATCTGACGCCGGACCTGTCGAGGGCGATGACGCGCGAAAGTCTGGACGCTGCGCAATCGGCTGTGATGATGGTGTTCGGTGTTCTACCTGCACTGGCCAACGGCGCGACAACCGGGCCGATGGTGCGCGAGGCGCAGCGCCACCTGGCACAACTGGTACTGCAACCCATTGCCATGCTGATGGCCGAAGAGGCCACCGCCAAGCTGGGCAATGCCGTGCTGATCGACGTGGTTCGCCCGATGCAGGCTTTCGACGCGGGCGGCAAGGCAAGGGCGTTGTCCACCATGATTGCCGCATTGGCCATGGCAAAAGAGGCCGGGATCGAGGGGGCCGCGCTGAAGGATGCGCTGGCGTTTATCGACTGGGCTGATTGACGAGATAGGGTCCGAACGCGCCCTGCCGGTCTGCCGGTCAAGCGTTCCCGTAAGTCGGTGAGTGGGGAAACCCCGACAAGGCGCGGCCTATT
>Ga0105047_10003656_pt1 | contig 27069 bp, 27 predicted proteins | sample MAT04_FD_78384 | JGI IMG/M metagenome (GOLD analysis project Ga0105047, IMG submission 78384) | Freshwater microbial communities from Lake Fryxell liftoff mats and glacier meltwater in Antarctica - MAT-04 (megahit assembly) | ecosystem: Environmental > Aquatic > Freshwater > Ice > Liftoff... | reverse complement strand
TGCTCGTGAAGGACGAGGCCGCGAAGGGCCAGGTCGATCGCGAGTTAAACGCCGGCCAGCAGTTCAGCGCCGTCGCCCAGCAATTCAGCACCTTCCCCGGTGCGCGCCAAAGCCCGCGATTCCCGCAACGCGCTCAGGCCGCGTTGCCCCCCGTCATTCGCAACGCCATCGCCAAAGTGGGCGACGCCCAACAGTCAGCATGGCTGAAGCTACCCGAAGGTTGGGCCAGGTTCTACGTCGAGCGGAAGGAAGCCGAGAAGCCGGTCGTGATGGATGAGACCAAGAAGAAGGCCCTCCAACGCGAACTGGCGGTCCGACGTGGACTCCAAGCGAACGACCTCGACAAGGCGCTCTTGGAGCAACTCAAGGCCAGTAAGATTGACGTGAAGTACGAGGACCTGAAGGATCCCTGGAAGAAGGCCGAAGAGCGGCTGAAGCAGGAAACCGACATGCAAGCCAAGACCGCGACCCAGGCCGGGGCTGCCCCCGCGCCGGCTCCGGCACCGGCTCCCAAGTAACTCAGCCGATCGCAAACGCTCCCTTCACTTTCGGAGGGGGGCGTTTTTTTGCGCGAGGGTGTGTATGATTGTGGTGATTATCTCCAACGTAGCCCCCACCCTGAAATGACCCAAGTCCTGACTTTTTTCCCCAAGTTCCTGCGGGATTTCGACGTCCATCAACTGGCTCAGGTCGCGGTAAACGCCGGGCTGAATGCCGTGGACCTCGTGGTTCGGGACGGCTATTGGACTCCGCCCGAAGACCTCGCCCGAACGCTTCCCCCCTTTTCGCGGGTGCTTGAGCAGGCCGGGATTTCGGTCGCTTCCGCGATCATAGGCGAAGACGCCGCGAGGTTGGCGGCGAACCCAGAACCGCTGGCGATTCTCGCCGAAAACGGCATCCCCGAAGTCCGGTTTGGCTGGTTCCCGCGCGACGGACGCCCCGCCCGGGAGCAGATTGCGGCGGCACGCGCCGCGTTGGATCGCCTCGCGCCGAGGCTTGAGCAATACCCCGTGCGGGCGCTCATCCAATTGCACTTCGGCACCCTCATCGCCTGCCCCTCCGCCGCGTGGTCCCTTCTTGAGGGACGCGATCCGCGGCACTTTGGGGTTCAGCTGGACCCCGGCAACCAAGTCATCGAGGGCCATGAAGATTGGGGGTACGCGTGTGAATTACTCGGTGATTTTGTAGCGTCGGTGGGGATCAAGGACACGCGCCCGCGCTTGGTTCCCGAGGGCACGCGGGTTCGTATCATTCAGGACTGGGCGCCACTAAGCCAGGGCAGTATCGACTGGATCGCGATCGCGGTCGCCTTGAAGAAAATTGGATTTGCGGGCACACTAGATTTCATGCCCTTTTATCACCCCGAGGATCCAAGCGCTTTAGCCACCGCCCTCATCGAAGATGTCCGAATCCTACGTGAGTACTTCGGGCAAGGCGAAGTGCCCCTCGCGATCAACCAGGAGGGTCCGCGATGAGCCCGCCGATCAAGGTTCGCGCCTCGGCCCCCGGACGGTTTGGCATCGTGGGCAACCCCAGCGACATCTACGGCGGCGTCGTGGTGAGCGCGGCGATAGGCGCGCGGAACGTGGTGGAACTCACCTTGGGCGGGGTGGACCGACTGCCCGAGGACCCCACGCTGTGGCGCGCCGCCACCGTTCGGTACCCGCTTGAGGGCGTGGCGGTGAACTGGAATACGACCGTGCCTCGCTCCAGCGGGCTGGCGGGATCGACCGCCCTCCTGGCCGCCACGTTGCTAGGCGTGCTGACGTTGCGCGGTGAAGCGCCCGACTTGGGCAACGTCGAGTCTATTAGCCGATTTGCGGAATTGGTGCGCGACTTAGAGTCCGAGGAAGCCGGCGTGATCTGCGGTTACCAAGACGCCCAAATTGTGGTGCACGGCGGCGTTCAACGCATGGACTTCCGGGGCAAGCACCCTACCCACGGGGGGCCGCTGCCGGAACTCACCGAGCTCAACCCCTCCACCATGCCGTTCCTGCTGATCACCACCGGCGTTCAGCGCCTCAGCGGCTCGGTTCATGGTCCCATCCGCGAGCGCTGGCTTCAGGGCGACCCCGACGTGATTCGTGCCACCGACCGCATCGCCGACCTCGGACGCGAGGGGGCGGACGCCTTCATTCGCGAGGACTGGGTTACCCTCGGCCAGGCCATGACCGAGAACCATGCGCTGGTTCGTGACCTCGGCGGTTCCGGGGACTCGATTGACCAACTCGTCGCGCGCTGTCTGACCCACGGGGCCCGCTCGGCCAAACTGGCAGGCGCCGGCCTGGGGGGCACGGTGGTGGCTCTCACCGACGACCCCGTCGCCCTCCGAACGGCGCTCACCGCCGATGGCTATACCCAATTTCCGCCCGTTGCCACGGTGCCCGAACCGGGGCTCCGCGGCGAGGTGCTTTTATGACCCTTGACGTCCAACTCTACACGCTCCGAAACTTCATCACGACGATTGACGGATTCCGCGACGCCCTCCAACGGGTCGCGGCCCTGGGCTACGACGGCGTTCAACTCAGCGCCGTGGGTTGCATGAACGGGGACGCCCCTACCCTCGACGCGGCGGGGGCGCGGGCGTTACTGGATGAGTTCGGGCTTCAAGCCACCGCTACGCACCGCGCATGGGACCGGTTGCGCGACCACACCGACGAGGAGATCGCGTTCCACCAAACGCTGGGATGCCGATACGCGGCGATCGGCGGGATCTGGGCGCCAGAGGGACAGACTTTTGAGTCGGCTCTCACCCAGTGGCTGAGCGAGTTACCCCCAGTCCTGGACCGGCTCTCGGCGGCGGGAATTCAGTTTGGCTATCACAACCACCATCACGAGTTCGAGCGGATTGGAGCCGCCAATGAAACCGTCTATGCGCGATTAATCCGGGAAGCCGACCCGCGCCTACAGTTCGAAGTGGACACCTATTGGGTGGCGATGGGCGGGGCGAGTGTCGAGCGACAACTCGAATCCCTCTCGGAGCGCATCCCGATGATCCACGTGAAGGACATGGCGGTGGTGGACCGCAAGTCCGGCGTGATGGCCCCGGTGGGCGAGGGCAACTTGGATTGGGACCACATCCTTTCGGCGGCCCGGCGCGGCGGCACCACGGCGTTCATCGTGGAGCAAGACGAGTGCCTTCGCGATCCGTTCGACTGTCTGGCGTCCAGCTACCGATTCCTACGATCACGGCTGACAGCCTAAGCCGCCACGACGGAATGAGTCTTGCTCGGGTTAGTACAACCCGAGCATGAGCTTGACGTGGTCGGGGATTCGGTCGATCGTGAAGGGGGGATCCCACGTAAGTTCCACCTTTGCGCCGCGCACGCCGGCGGCCCCGCGAACGGCTAGCTCCACCTCACCCGGTAGCGTCCCCGCTACGGGGCACGCGGGCGAGGTGAGGGTCATGTCGATCGAGACGAACGCTTCCTCACTAACGCGAATGTCATAGATGAGGCCCAAATCATAAACATTGACCGGGATTTCGGGATCGAACACGGTGCGGATGGCCTCGATCACCTCGGCCTCCATCAATGTACGCTCGATACTATTCAGCGTTCCGGGCTCATGAAATTCGGTTTCGCCGGAGCTCGGATCAATCGGACTTGGCATGGGGTGCCTCCTCGGTCGCAACGACCACGCCTTGCTCAGTGAGGGCCGCGGAAAGGGTATGCCAGGCGAGTGTGGCGCACTTAACGCGCATCGGGAACTCCCTCACGCCCAGAAGTGCGCAAAGCTCACCCAGATTCTCATGGTCCACGGCGGCGGCATCATCCGTCAGCGCTTTCCGAAACGCCTGGAATAGGGCCTCCACTTGGTCAATCGGCTTGCCACGCACGGCATCAGTCAGGATGCTGGCGCTGGCGGTGCTGATGGCGCAACCCGACCCGCGAAAGGTCGCTCGTTCCACGATGCCATTGGCGACAATCAGTTGAATAGTCACGCAGTCACCGCAGAGCGGGTTGTGCCCCTCGGCTTCGTGCGTCGCTTCGGGCATCTCGCCGTAGTTGCGTGGACGCTTGGTGTGGTCAAGAATGACCTCGCGATAGAGTTCTTGCAGACTGTCCATTAGGCAAATAGATCCCGGGCGGCACGTACGCCACCGATAAACTGATCGATATCCGCCTCGGTGTTGTACACGGCAAACGAGGCCCGCGCCGTAGCCGGTAACCCCAGTGCCTTCATCAAAGGCATGCAGCAATGGTGGCCAGCCCTAATGGCCACACCGCGCGTATCAAGAATCGTCCCGAGATCGTGCGGGTGCACCCCCTGAAGCGTAAAACTGATCACCGCCGTCTTCTCGGATGCCGTTCCGACCAGCGTGACCTCCGGGATTTCCGAGAGCTTGACCTCGGCCAAGCGACGGAGACGATCCTCGTAGGCCCAGGCTTCCGGCCGGTTGATTTGGGTTTCAAACCACTCGATGGTGGCCCCCCACCCAATCGCGCCGGCGATGTTGGGGGTCCCCGATTCAAACTTGTTGGGCAACGTGTTAAAGGTTGAGCCCTCCCAACTGACGGTGCGGATCATGTCGCCTCCACCCTGCCACGGCGGCATCGCGTCCAGCAGTTCGCGCCGCCCGTACAGCGCACCCATCCCCGTGGGTCCGTACATCTTATGCGCGCTCAAGCTGTAAAAATCAACGTCCAATGCCCCCACATCTACCGGGACGTGAGCCAGGGCCTGAGCGCCATCCGCCACAAACAAGGCTCCCGCCGCGTGAGCAGCGACCGCCATCTCGGCGATCGGGTTGATGGTTCCCAGGGCGTTGGAAACGTGGACGACGCCCACCATGCGGACCCGCCCGCTACCTAGGAGCCGCGTGTAGGCTTCCTGGTCCAGGGTGCCGTTAGACAGTACCGGGATAGGGAAAATCCGCGCGCCGGTTTGGCGAGCCACGAGTTGCCACGGCACGATGTCCGAGTGATGCTCCATCCCGCTCAGCAGGATTTCGTCGCCCGGCTTGAGGTTTGCGCCTCCCCAACTGTAGGCCAGCAGGTTTAGGGCCTCCGTACAGCCCTTCGTAAAGATAATCTCGCGCTCGTCCCCGGCGTGAATGAACCGTTGGACCGCGCGACGGGCGAGTTCAAACTCATCGGTGGCGCGTTGGCTGAGGGTATGAACACCCCGGTGAACATTGGCGTTGTTGTGCCGGTAGTAGCGGTCCATCGCCTCGATGACGGCGACGGGTTTCTGGGTCGTCGCGGCGTTATCCAGGTACGCCAAGGGATTCCCATGGACAATTTGGTCCAAGGCCGGGAACTGAAGGCGAACGGCTGCTGCCTCCCAGGGCACGACGGGCATCTTTTGGTGCATCTTCCGAAATCCGAACCTATGAATCTCTACGTCACAGTATAGTACTTTGGCACCATTTATCCGGGGATCGCGGGCAAGGGGTACCTACTTTGGCGTAGTTTTCGGGGGGGCGGCGGCCGGGGGAGGGGGGATGACCCCTTCCACCACTAGGTCCACTTCCAGGACGCGACCGTTCACCGACGCCCGCAACTTGGCCGCGCCGGGCTGAAGCGGGCGAACGGTACCGCCCGGATCGACCCACGCCGCCCCCATCGCCGACCACAGCACCTGCGGGTCGGCCACACGGGCACCGTCGACGCCTACCACGCCGTAGGTGATGGTTTGCCCCATACGCAAGCTACGCGGCCCCATGATCGCGATCTCGCTCTCGCCGGGCGCAAAGGGCACATTGCCCTGCAACACAATGCCGTTGGCCACCTTACGCTCCACCCCGTCACTCGGTCGGTTCACCACGATCCCCAGCAAGTGAAGCGCTGACGAGCCGCCCCCGTCCAGATTCACGGCCTCCACGCACCCCAGTCGCCGCATGATCTCGGCCATCTCCACGAGGGTCGCGCCACGACTCATCGCCTGGCGACCGTCGACGACAACCCACCAGAGGTCGCCCTCGGCGGTTTGCCCGATCGCCGTGCGGGGGTGCCGATTCTGGGCGAAAGCCGCATTAAAGCCCGCGGCTTCCCAGTCTACAAAGGGCATCCCGGCCCGGACCAGCTGGGGGCCGCCGCCAATGACGTTCGGTAGTTCGAGGCCGTCGAGGCCGGTGGTTGCCATCCGGAACCGAACAGTTTGGCCGCGCTTAAGCCGAGTGAGCGCGCCGGTGCGCGCACCTCGGGCGGCAAACACCACCGTGCCGGGGGCTACGATCTGGCTGGGTTGATCGGCGACCAACAGGTCAACCGTACCAGTCCAAAGCCCATTGGGGGTCCATCGCACGCCCGGGGCCACCCGTACCACGGCAAACACGCACGGGACCACCGCCGTGGCCAACGAAGCGCCGGACGTATTCACCACCACCCCGTTCTCGGGGCACGCCTCGTTGATCCCGTTCAGCGGAATGATTTCGTTATTGTCCAGCAGGAGCGCGCCACTCCAATCCGCCCGAACCACCCGGCTTCCGCTTGGGCCCCAGCCAAAACCGGCGCGACGAGGATCGGGGCGGCTGATCAATTCTCCGTCGCGAATCATCACTCCCAGGGGATCACCGGTCGTCGGAAAGAAGTCGCCGTTGATTCCGGCGACGCCGTTGACACGCCGTACCAGCCCGGAAACTTCTTCGCGACTGCGGCCGTCCTCCATGCCAAACACGCGGCCGCCGCCCACCTCGGTTCGGGCTAACAGGCCGGGGACCTGCGGACTCCACCGAAGCGCGTAAACCGTACGCGGGGCGGCGTAGTCCACTTCGGATCGCAAGGTAAGGCCGGGGGCGATAAGCCGCTCCCACACCTGAACCGGGCTACCGTCGGGCGCGGTAAGGGACCGAGCGGGTTGCGCGAGCGCCAGACTGGCGGCTTGCCACAGGGCGAGGAGAACGGCAACTCTACGCAAACAGATCACTCGGCCAAGGTACCCCGGGCACTCCGTCCTGAACAAAGTGAACAACCCCGGTCCGGACTCGTCTGCCCCGTTGGCATCACGACCCCATCGGGTGTCGCACGGCCCCGGCTCGCCGGGGCCAGCGTTTTTACGGGCCGATTACTCGTCGCTAACGAGGTCAAAGTTCGAGCTAAGAATATCGTAGTCGAACACCGTGACCGTCATGTTGCCGGGGGTCTCTTTCGCGCGTTTAGCGCGCCGGCTACAGATCCGCGAGTTGGCAACGATCGTGCACCCAGGCCGTTTCACCATCGGCCGTGAAGCGATCGATGGCTTCGGGCCAGTCCATCTTGCCCACCCACTGGCAAAGGCCGTCATAGTAGGCTTCGCCCACCGCGCGGCAGGGTTTGCGCACCAAGCGATCGCCCAGCGCCGCCGGCGCCACGCCCTCTGGGCCGAGGGTGAGCAAGCGCTCCTGCAGCCGCTTGGCGCTGGGGAACAGTCGCCGCCGGTCGGTCAGGAACGTTCGCCCCCCAAACCGCCCCATCGTGCTGGCCGAAAGGCTGGCCAGGAATGGATCGCTCCGCTTATCGGCCTCGCTCAAAAAGTACGGCTGCAACTTGGCCTGGGCCGGGAACCGGCGTTGTCGGTCGGTCACGCCGGCTTCGGGATAGCGTTGGATTTCGGAGACCGTGGCCGCAAAACTGGGCATTTCACCGCCCGGGACAAACACTCCGGTAAACGAATCGCGGCTCGGTTTGCTGCCTTTATCGGCGATCGTGTCGAGGAACGGCAGACTTACTTACTTCATGTCCACGTACCCGCCGGGGTAGTCGGTCCACTCGCCTTTCGATTCCGAAGTCCGGTGCGCGGCCACGCGCTCGGCGTGCGCTTCGAGGGTGAGGACCACCATCAGATCCACGTCCGAATCCGCCCGCGCCACGCCCTTGGCTAACGATCCAGACACTGATACCGCCACCACGTCGGACCGGGCCATGAGTGCGGCCGTACTCGTTTCCTCGCCGCGTCGGTGGTGCGGGGCTAACCCCGAGAGCCGATCGCCCGAACTCCTTTAACTACGCTACCGCGAGGGATCCCCGCCTCGCCCGACTATCTCGTATTGTTGGGACATCTAGCGAGTCTCCCGGGTGATTATAGTAAAGGATAAAGGAAGGTGAACCCACGATGACCGATCCGCCCCACCCCATTCTCCGTCGAGGCGAGCGCACGGAACTTTCTGGCATTGAGGGCTTTGTCCTGTGCGAGATGGGCAACTCGGTCGTCGGCTCCCTCACCCGCGCCAGCGAGTACTTTGGCGTGCCCGAACCCTATTTCGAGCTACTGGGGCGGTCGGCCCAGGCGTTTCGGGTGCAGATCCACGAGGAGTTCTGCCCGAGTAGCCCCCACAGTGCCTGCGGAGCCAGCACGCTGGACCGGCTCTTTGCCACGGCCCCCGTGGAGCTCAAATCTATTCTGAAACACGGCGATGTCCTGGACGAAGAGGCCGTCCGATTCGCCGTGGTCAGGGCCATCAACTCCGGGCTGCCCATGCTGTATTCCAGCGAGGAAACGGGACTTATCGTGGGCTATTTGGACGACGGTAACCCCTGGATTTGCCTGCACCCCTACGCCTGGCACCCTAACCGGTTTGAAGAATCCAATCTGCCCTCCTTTTCGGTGGATCTCTTGCGCCCGCGGGCGACCCCACTGGACGCCGAGGCCGCCCTGACCGACGCCCTGCGCGCCGGCCTCGCGATGTGGGACCAAGGCGCGGCCGGGCCCTACCTCACCGGGCGTGCGGCCTACAACCACTGGATTGACGCGGTCTCGATCACCTCGCCCGAGGTGTTCTCCCGACTGAGCCACGGAGCGTACTGGACTTTCGACCAGCTCAAGGAGGCCCGCACGGCCGCCGTGGACTACCTGAGTGCCCACCGCGCCTACCCCGAGATAAAGCGGGAATTCGCCGCCGTGGTGAACGCCCTCCAGGCCGAGGGCCGGTGCCCCATTGAAGTGACCACCCCAGCGTGGGCCGATAAGCATCCGGCGACGCCCGAATCGCGGTCCCGGTACGCGGACATCCTGGCCACCGCGCGCGACCACGACACGGCCGCATTTGCGGCAATCCGCGAACTCGGGTTCGCTTGACCTAATCCCCGGCTTTGGGTCATACTTAAGGTTCGCAAGGGCGGTTAGCTCAGTGGTAGAGCACTACAATGACACTGTAGGGGTCACAGGTTCAAATCCCGTACCGCCCACCATCTTCTTGGCCGGAACTCCGGTCTAGGTCGGCTTCTTCTAAACACATCCTCTCGGCTCTCGATCCGCCAGCATCTGGCGGTCGGCGCGGGAAATCCCTACGCGCCATGCGAAACGATGGGGACTCTCAAGGGAGGGGATCTCTAGACGGTGGTGACTCCAGCCGTTGTCGCTTTGCCTGGCACTCGCGCGCTTCCTCCCACATCCCCAGTGCCCGGAAACCTCGTTCGGCCTTGAGAATCGTCTCTCTCGCCTCCCACCTGCGCTGGCTGTCTTCAAAAATGAGCGCAAGGTTGTACTGGATCATGGCCCACTCCTGCAGTGCGGTACGCCGCCACATCATCCTGCGGCAAATTCTTCCCTTATCCTATTTCCACCTCATCATCATAGCCGAAGACTCGGACTATTTTTGTAAATGGCGGCAGGCTCGGTGTCGTATGCGTTTATTTTAGAAACCATAACGTCGCCGTTTCCTCGCGTGGAAGGCGAAGGTAAACGAGCTGAAGCGTTTGCCGGCCAAGATCTGCCGGCGCGCGACGTTCTCTGTCTCCAGTGTCCTAAGGCGCATCGCCTCCTCTGACCCCGTTCCGCCTCACTTGCGCTTTCACCTGCCGCAGCTCGAAACACTGAGCGCGTGCGCCCGACAATCCTCGGCCTTCGTCATGCCCGTTTTGATCTTGCCGACAGTGCAAACCCCTCGGTCCTCGCTGAACTAACTCTATTTCATACACGAATCTTACTATCAAACGGGTGTATCTACTTAAGAACAGGCGACCGTACTAACAGCAGACCACCCCTCGTATTCGGTCCAACCATTCGGTCATGACCTAGTTTTTACTGACACTAGTTTCAATGACTTGGCGTTACAAGTCGTCTCGCCGTATATTATTTGTAGTCATAAACTCTGGCCTTGCACACCCTGCAGTCCTTCAGTTCTCCAGTCTGGCAAACACAAAGGACCGTAAGATTGGTTCAGTCTGTGCGAGACGGGGAGATTAGCCCAGCGATTGGGCTTGATGGGAGAAAGGAGAATCCACTCGTGAGAATTCGGCTTCGAAACAAAACGCTGCTGTTGCTCGCAACACTTAGCTTCGCCACTTCAGCCAATGCTGTCATTTCCCTCGGCACCGCCCAGAACTTCGCGGTTCTTGGCGGATCCACGGTTACCAGTACTGGCCTAACCGTCCTTACGGGAAACCTTGGCGTAAGCCCCGGCTCGGCAATTACCGGCTTTCCCCCCGGGATTGTCAATGGAACGATCCACACCGGCGACGCGGTGGCCGCGCAGGCTCAAAGCGATACGCTCACGGCGTACAACACCCTTGCCGGTTTAGCGTCCACGCAGGACCTGACGGGCCTTGACCTAGGCGGTTTAACTCTCTTGCCCGGCGTCTACAGGTTCAGTTCCTCCGCCCAGCTAACGGGTGCGCTGAAGCTCGCCGGTAACGGAGACCCCAACGCGGTGTTCGTCTTCCAGATCGGGAGCACGCTCACCACGGCCAGTAACTCGTCGGTGATGACGATCAATGGCGCCAAAGATTGCCTTGTGTATTGGCAAGTTGGCTCATCGGCGACACTCGGCACGGGCACGGCCTTTCAGGGCAACATCCTGGCCGACGCAAGCATCACTCTGAATACCAACGCGACCCTTCTGCATGGCAGGGCGTTGGCGAGAAATGGGGCCGTGACGATGGACACCAATACCGTGATGATCTGCGATCCAGTTCCTGAGCGCGGAAGCTATCTTGTTCTGCTTGCTGGTCTCGGGACCATCCTAAAGATAAGGGCGAGACGTCGTTAAGCTACGTAGTTCACGCTGACCGGCGCATGCAAGAACTGCACTGCGCCGGTTCAAACTTGGTAAGCCCTCCACCGCGCCGGTTGGCTTGCCATCCCGAGCTAAGCGGGTTGTTACAGAGCTGAGGCCAACTGCGCCTCCCGATCAAGGCCGCTAAACCCCGCTTGGTACAGCCGATCAGAACGTTAAGCCTTCGGTAGCTTAAGCGTTACCGAGGGGGCGAGTACGTTTTCAGTCGGTGGGCCGAGAACCCCAGCTTATCTTTTCATGCGCAACGGGTAAACGCCAAGCTCCAGGGACATCGTGTGAGGACTCAGGGCTCTCGCTTCATACGTCATCAACACCAGTGAGCCGACTCAACCGAAGTCGACGAGGAAGCCGTGAATTTAGTACTTTTTATGCACCGGCGAACGCCTGGGTTGTAAGAACTGCAAACGGTCAAAAGAGCTGTCGTTCTATCCAGTGAGCCCTTTTTAGTTTGGAGTCGCGCTTGCGGGCCTCAAATTCACGAATCGCCGCTCTGCTCGCTTCAAGAGCACGGCGTTGGCGGCGACAAAAATGGAAGATACGGACATAAGAATCGCGCTGACCTCAGGGCGAAGGGACCACCCGAGGCTCGTATAGAAAACGCCCGCGGCTACCGGAATTGCGGCAAGGTTGTAAACACTTGCCCAGACTAGGTTCTCCTTCATTTTCCGCACCGTGGCCTTGCTGAGGATGATCGCGTTCACGGCGTCGAGGGGATCGGAGCGCATCAAAACGATGTCGGCGGCCTCAATGGCAACGTCCGTCCCCGCCCCGATCGCGATGCCAATGTCCGCGTGAGCTAAGGCCGGAGCATCGTTGATTCCGTCACCAACCATCGCGACGAACTTGCCCTCGGCCTGGAGCTTCTTAACATGTTCGGCCTTTTCTGCGGGCAAAACTTCAGAGAAGACGCGCTTGATGCCTATTTTGCCAGCCACCGTCTCGCCAGTCGCCTTGTTGTCGCCAGTCATCAGCACCACCTCGATTCCAAGGTCGTTCATCTCCTTGACAAACTGCGCCGAGGTCGGCTTTATCGGATCCGCCGCGGCGAGGATTCCGGCGAACTTACCGTCGATTGCGACGTACATGAGCGTTAGCGCCTTGTCAAGGAGGTCTTCCTCTGCCTCTTTGATTCCTTCCAAGCCGGCTTTCTGATCATGGAGGAGCTTCCGCCGACCGATCAGAACTGGTTTACCCGCGACGGTTGCCCTCAAGCCAAGCCCCACGATATTTTCAAAGTCGGTCACTTCGACCACCTCAAGCTTTCTTTGCTTCGCCGCGTTGATGATGGAGAGGGCGAGGGGATGGCTGGAACTGGCCTCGGCCGAGGCCGTCAATTGAACCAGCTCCGCTTCACCTTGACCGGGGGCGACCCGGATATCGGTGATCTTCGGCTTGCCTTCGGTGAGCGTTCCCGTCTTGTCGACGATGATCGCATTGATTTTGGCGGTTTGCTCTAACGTGACCGCGTCCTTGATGAGCACGCTATGCTTGGCTCCGAGCCCGATACCGACGGCAACGGCGGTAGGAGTGGCAAGACCAAGGGCATCCGGGCACGCGATGACGACGGCGGAGATTGCGAACGTGAGGGCAGCCGCGAAGGGAACTCCCGCGCCAAACTTCCACGCCAGGAATGTGATCAACCCCGCGCTCGCGGCGACGACGACCAGGTACGCCGCTGCCTTATCCGCGATGCGCTGACCAGGTGCTTTCGAGTTTTGGGCGGTCTCCACGAGCTTTGTTATCTGCGCCAGCACCGTATCGGACCCAACCTTGGTCGCTTTGAACGTAAGTACTCCGGCGGTATTGACAGAGCCTCCGATCACGGGATCTCCAGGCCCCTTTTCGACCGGCACGCTCTCGCCCGTCACGAGCGACTCGTCAACGGCCGAACTGCCGGTAAGAACCTCGCCGTCGACCGGAATCTTCTCGCCTGGTTTGACAATGATCGTGTCCTGAACCACCACTTCGCTGGTGGCAACCTCTTGTTCTTTACCATCGCGAACAACCAGCGTCATCGACGGCACCAGGTTAAACAGGGCGCGTAGGGCATCGGAAGTTCCCCGACGCGACTTCATCTCCATCCAGTGGCCGAACAAGACGAACGTGACCAGGAGGCTTGATGCGCCGTAGAACACCATCGCTTCGGGGGAGAGGCTGAGGTAGACGCTCGCCAGATAGGCGGCTAGCACCCCCAGCGCAATCAGCACCGACATGTCTAGCTTGCGGTCGCGAAGCGAATAATAGCTCCCTGCGATGAATATCCACCCGCAGTAGAACACCACGGGGGTCGTCAGTAAAAAGAGTACTAGGTGCAGCGGGTGGCCCGATAGCGGCACCGGCAACCCCGGAATCTCACCGGATAGCCATGCGATGGGGATCGTGAGGGCGAGGGCGATCCAGAACCGGTTGCGGATGTCCCGCTCCATCGAGGCGGCCATGTTCGGATCGGACATCCCCCCATGATGGTCATGTCCCGACTTGGGAGCGACTACCGTGGGCGATTTTTCATGGCCCGCGTAGGACTGATGATCGTGTTTGTTCGCGTCCATCCTCATTTAGCTTCCTTGTTTATACGATGAATTAGGACCCTACCTTATGTCTGAAGCAACCCGGCCATGATAAGTGCTTTCAGGTTGACCTAGAGTTTAGGTTTTGGGCAAGTAGCTGCCGACTGCATCGGCAACGATGCAGGCTCCGATCCTCGAATCAAGCCATATCGACTTAAGTTAGCTGTCACAACGCGTTCACAACTTCCTCCGAACTCCGCAGCCGAAGTGATCGCGGATGAACGATCAGGCACGTCCAAAGCATTTAGTCCTTAAGGCGCGTGCGCTTTGCTTGGGCGACTGGCCGTGGCGAGACCTGGGTTGGGAAATACCCCTGGACCGAAAATCCGCACCAGACACTGGGTGCTGGGTTGCGCCGGACAACTTTGTGGAGAAGGTTGGGAGAAAAAAGAACGGCCAGCCGTGGCTATCCATGACATAGAATTACAAGGGCTGGCGAACTCCCTAATTGGTAAGGCCTAGCGCATCTGCCGAGCCAGGCCCTCCTCGTCGGTGAGGGTCACCATGCGGTGTTCCGTGGAGATCAGGCCGGCTTTCTGCCAGCGGCTCATTACCCTGATGGTGGATTCCACCGTGGTACCAGCGAGGTCGGCGATGTCCTGCCGGGTGAGCGGAACCCTGACCTCGAGTCCACCGGTGCCCGGCCGTCCGTAGGAGTCGGCGAGAATGAACAGGACCGCGGCGATGCGCTCCGAAACCTTGCCTGAGGACATCCTTGACATCATCACGTAGGCCTGCTGAAGGCGGTTCGTCGTTCGCCGCATCAGGGCATCCTTGAGAACATCTGCCTTTTGATAGATCGGCAGGAATTCGCGCTTGGGGACCTTGAGGTACCAGACATGGGTGACCGCCCGGGCGCTGAGTGGGCACCCGGTGCCCTGAACCGTTCCGAGCAAACCAAATACCTGTCCAGGGCCCATTAGTTCAGCGGTCATCTCCTGGCCCGTTGCGGAACTCATAACCATCTTCACGAAGCCGGAGCCGACGAGGCCGAAGAAATCGGTGTCGGCCCCTCGGATCCAGATGGTGTCCCCGCGCTCGGCGAAGGCCAGATGGCTTGTCCTCGCAAGATCGTCGAACTCCTCGGCATGGAGCGAGTTGAGCAACGTGCTCGAACGCAACACGTCCAGAATGGACGGTCGGTCGGGAAAGTTGAAGAGGTCAGCGGCCAAAGACATCAACATTATTTGCCGGCAAGCCTTTGTGCCCTCCTGCGAAGAACGAGTTCCTTGCGACGCCCGGCCAAGGGGGAGTTCCAGCGGCGCTCCTCCATCAAATCGGTCTGCGCCACAAGCTCGCTGAGCTGTGACTCGGACAGGCTATTTTCCAAAGCTGGGAAGAGTTCCCGCTCTTCCCACCGGATGTGCTCTTCAAGCGCTATTCCCGCCTCGTGAAGGGATGCAGAAGGAAGGTTGGAGTCGCTTAGGCAATCTGCCACCGCGGCGATCTGGCGATGCTCGCGAAGCAGTCGGGCACCGTGTTCCGAGGTGGCGAGGGGAATGAGCAGCCTCTCCTCTTCTGCGAAGTGGTCCATGAGTTCACTGACCCAAGCCTCACGAAACTGCCGAACGGCATCCGCCGCCTGATCTGGCCCTGCGCTGGCATCCTGAAGATGTCGGGCCAAGACGAGACCGACGTTATGGTCGCGCGAGAACGGTTCCAGGGCGGGGTGTCGCATCATGGCTAAGCTTCCTCGGGACCCTCGGCTCTTGTAAGCTGGACGCATGAGCACTTGTATTCAGGAATCTTACTGATGGGGTCGTACGCTCTCATGGTCAAGTTGTTCGCCGACTTCTTTCCCGCCCAATGGTAGGGAATAAACACGGTGTCCGGCCGGATCGTCGTTACGACCTTGGCTTGCAGAACAACGTGGCCGCGTCGGCTTTCCACGCGAATCCAGTCCTGATCGACGATGCCGTATTGCGCCGCCAGATTCGGGTGGATCTCCACGTAGGGTTCGGGACAAAGGTCCACGAGTCCGCCTATCCTGCGGGTTTGGGTACCGCTCAAGTACTGAGACACTACGCGCCCGGTTGTGAGGATGACCGGATACTCCTCGTCCGGAACTTCGGTCGGCGGGCGGTAGGTCACGGCGTTGAAGTGAGCCTTCCCATCTGGCGTTGCAAACTTGAGGTCCTCGAACAACCGCGGCGTTCCGGGGTGGCCGATTTCCGGGCAAGGCCAGAAGACGCCCATCTCGTTGACGACGCGGTCGTAGGTGATCCCGAAGTAGTCGGCGGTGCCGCCCTTGCTCGCGATTCGCAGCTCGTTGAAGATGGATTCGCTGTTCGAATAGGCAAAGTGCTGGCCCTTGCCGAGTCGCTCGGCAAGCTCGATTAGAATGTCGGTGTCTCGTTTCGCATCGCCTGGAGGATCGACGACGGCGTTGATCTTGATCACCCGCCCTTCCGCGCTGGTGCTGGTACCTTCCTCTTCCTCGTGGAGGGATCCGGCGAGCACGATGTCGGCGTGGTGGGCGGTCTCGCTGAGGAAGAAGTCGATGACGGTATAGTGCTCGAGCTTACCGAGTGCCTCGCGCGTGAAGTTGGCGTCGGGGAGGGAAACGAGCGGATTAAAGCAAATTGAGATTAGGGCCTTGATCTCGCCCGCGTGGATCATTTCCATGATCTCAGGGGCCGGGTGGCCTTTGCCGGGCATGTCGGCCTCGTCGATCCCCCAGACCTCAGCAATGTACTTGCGATGTTCGGGATTCGTGATGTCACGGTTGCCCGGGAGCTGGTCGCACTTGTGCCCGTGCTCGCGTCCGCCTTGGCCGTTACCTTGGCCGGTGATCGTGCCGTACCCACAGCCTTTACGCCCGATTCGGCCGGTCGCCAGAACGAGGTTGATGCAGGAGACGACGTTGTCCACCCCTTTGCTACTGTGCTCGATCCCGCGCGCATGCATGAGGAAGCTGGTCTTGGCGGCGCCCCACATCCGCCCGGCTTTAACGATATCCTCAAGGTGGACTCCGCTGATGGCGCTTGCGTCTTCAAGCGAGAGCGCGAGGGCGGCGGCCTTAGTTTCGTTCCAGCCGCTGGTGTGGGAGTTGATGAACTCTTCGTCCACATAACCTTCCTCGATGAGGACGCGAAGGATGGCGAGGAGCAACGCGGAATCGGTCCCTGGCCGGACCGGAAGGTGGAGGTCGCAGGTGCGGGCGATGGGGGTAACGCGCGGGTCGATGACGATTAACTTCGCACCGCGGTCGCGAGCGCGCCAGATGTAGTCCACGGTGATCGGCGCGCACTCGGCCACGTTCGTGCCAGTACAAAGGATGACCTCTGCATCCAGGATGTCCTCCCACGAATTCGCCGCACGGTCCATCCCAAAAGCCTTCTTATTGCCGGCACCGGCGCTGACCATGCACAGACGGCCATTGTAGTCCAGCTCCTGAGTCTGGAGGGCAATGCGCGCGAACTTACCGACGAGGTAGCTCTTCTCATTGGTAAGGGACACGCCGGAAAGCATGGCCACCGCGTTCTTTCCATATTTTTCCTGGACTTTCTTGATCTCGCGGACGGTGGTGTTGAGCGCTTCTTCCCATGAAATCGGGACGAAGCCCTTGCCCTCCACCCTCTTCATGGGAGTCAGGATTCGGTCTGGATGATTGCCCTGCATGTAGCGCTTCACGCCCTTGGGGCAGAGCTTGCCCCGGTTAAACGGGAACTCCTCCCAAGGCTCGAAGCCAATCACGAGGTTGTTCTTGACGTGCAACTGGATTCCACACTGCATTCCGCAGAAGCAACAGTGGGTTTTCACCGTCTTGTCTGGCTCACCACGGCCCCGCCAGCCGCCGGGAGGATGGTAGTTCAGGTGCGGTCCGAACTGCTCGGCGAGCAATTCAACGGACACGGGGGGGATAGCCATAGCCTATCATCCTTCAATTACCCGCCCCCTGCTATGACCTTCATCATAGCACCGGCTAGCTGGGCTTTATCGTTAGGAACTTCTTGAAGTAAGCGAGTACGAAGATGCTGGGCGCCAGTTTGGCGGGCATCGCGACCCACGCGTTGGGACCGACTTGAAGGACTTCGATTCCATGGGGTTAGCATCGCGGTTCCCTCTAGGATGTGGATTATCGCGGGAGCGATGCCCGTGTGCTCCGAGAGCTCCTCGCCTTTGGGGAGTCTGAAGGAGGATGGATTAGGATGCGCGTTCGCGGTGGAAGGTCCGGCTGACTATACCGTCGGGGCTATTTCGACTTGGGTGCCAAGGTCGGGGACGAAATTTGGGGTGCCTAGCATGCCCTTAGCTTCGCCCTCAAACCGGTTCAGTTCGTTGACCCTTATCAAATCCATCCCATGACCTGAAAGATCAGCTTTGCTGAAGCGACCAGGAGGACCACTCCCAAGAGACGCCTCAAAACGTCACTCGCCAACGCAGTAGCCCCCCACCGCGCGCCTAGCATTGCCCCCATCGTTCCGGCGGCCAGAAGGGGCAATGCCCCCGTAAGGTCAATACCGCCCCTTGGGAAACGGCCGGCCAATCCTGCGATTGAGTTGGCGACGATGAAGAGCGAGGTCACCGCCGCCGCGCGTTTCGTATCAGCCCAACGGGCGAGCAACAGGACCGGGCTCAGGAAAATCCCCCCTCCCACCCCCACAATGCCGGAGACCAGACCGATTCCCGCACCCGTAGCAATTGAAGTAGGAACCCCGGGCTGCCGAATCTCGCCAATTGGCGGTATCGGAAGGAGCAGCCGGATAGCGGCAATCGTAAGTACCGCGCCGATGAGCCCGTCGTACAGGGGTTGGGCAACCTTCAGCGAGCCACCCAAGAATGCCAGCGGTACTGAGCCAATAAGGAACGGAATGATCAGTCGACCTTCGAAATGCCGAGTTCGTTGGTACCAACAGAACGAGATTCCTGCGACAGCAAGGTTGAGGACGAGGGCTAGGGTGGAGGAGCGCGAAGCCGGCATACCCGCAAGGGCCAGCACCGCCAGATAACCGGATGCGCCTCCATGTCCGACTGTTGAATAGAGGAACGCGATGAGGCCACATGCCAACACTAGCCAGGACGGATCACTCAACCCGAGTCGACTCCCCCCTTCAACGACCAAGCCCTGGCGCCGATCTGGGCCGCAAGCCGGCGGCTGCGAAAGCCTCTCGAACAAACCAGAAGCAACTCGCCCTCCGGCAGCTCTCGTACATCGAATTGCGAAGCGGGAAGGTTGCACCAAGTAAGGTAGCAAAAGGCGGGCGGAGCCGGGTTCTCATCTCGCTCCCGTACATCCACGACATGCCAACTCTCAAACTGGTGAGGGATCTGCCTATCCCAGGCGACCTCGCGGACCGTCAAGGGCTCAGGTGCGGGCCGCTCTTTGCCACTACATATCGGGCAGTCAACTCGGTGCCGGCGGCGGATCTGCACCGTCTCATAGGTTCGCAGGTCAGCAAGGAGGAGATGGTCTCTAAGAACGCCGGGCATGCCCAGGACTATCTTGAGGGCTTCGTTCACCTGCAGGATGCCAAAAAGGCCAGGCAGAACGCCGAGCACTCCAGCCTCTTCACAGGTTCCCACGCACCCATCGGTTGGTTCCTCCGGCCACAGGCACCGCAAGCACGGTCCCCCAGGTGCAACGACAAGAATCTGTCCCTCGAACTGGTGCAGGCTAGCCTGCACCAGCGGTCTCCCAGCACGTACCGCCGCATCGTTAAGCACGAACTTTGCTTCAAGAGAGTCTGTTCCATCCAGGACGATGTCGCAGTCCGCCAACCGCCCGGAAGCATTCAATGCGTCAACCCGTTCCTCAAACGCACGCACGCGGACCCCTGGGTTCAGCCGTGCAACGAGTTCAGCCGCTAGCCGCGCTTTACGGCGACCAATATCTTGTTCCGCATAGATAGTCTGGCGGTGCAGGTTGCTGGCTTCCAACCGGTCTGGGTCAACGATGTCGATCTGTCCGAATCCAGCGGCGGCTAAGTACGGAAGGGCCGCAGAACCCAAGCCACCCGCGCCCACTAGCAGGACGCGGGTCTCTGCAAGGCGTTGCTGTCCTTCCCTCCCAACCTCCGGAAGGCGGACCTGTCGTGTGTACCGAGAGGCATCGAGACGGAATCCTGCCTTGACCGGTGCGGGATGGATCCAGCCGGAGTCACCCTCGACATAGAACTCCTTCTTCCAGATTGGCACCCGCGCCTTCAACTGGTCCATGATCCAAGCGCATGCCTCGAATGCCTCACGACGGTGCCCCGCCATTACCCTGACCAGGACGGCAAGCTCGCCTAGCTCAAGCCGCCCCGTACGATGCACGCACTCGGCGGATCGGACTCCGAATCGTTCCACTGCTTCAGCAAGAACACGATCCCCTTCGGTCCTAGCCATCTCTCCGAACGCCTCGTATTCAAGCGCGAGCACCTCGCGTCCTTCATTCTCAACTCGTACGCGCCCCTCAAAGACTACGGCGGCACCGGAAGCATGGTCTGGCCGGTCAGGCAAGGCGATCGGATCTACGGACAGTACGAACATGCTAGCCACCTGCCACGGGTGGGACGAAGACCACTTCCGCTCCGTCGGCGACCGGATCGGTCATTTCCGCAAACTCGCCATCGACGGCAGGACGCACTAATTCTGAACCAAGGGTGAAACCGTGCTTTTGTCTGAGTTCCTCATAGAGCTCACCCAAGGTGGACGCGGACGTACTCCAGGTTTCTTCGTTGAGCCCGCGTTGCTCCCGAAGGGACGCAAAGTATCGGATGGTTAGGTTCATCGCACGCTCCAGAGAGGCATGATCTCGACCTCTTCTCCGGCATCGAGATGGCTCTCGTGCGCTGGAAAGAGGATTAGGGCATCGGCTTCGGCAAGGCCACCCAGCATGTGGGATCCGCGGCACGTAGTTGGGCGCACGATGTTGCCCTCGCCACGGCAACAAGGGACAAACTCCAGCCTACCGGCGGTCTTTACGAGGGGTTCAGACAGTTGGGCCGATTGTCTTGGCGAGACGCTTGACTCGCCCTCCAGCCTCGCAAGCAACGGAAGCACGAACAACCGGAAGGTGATCATTGCCGAGAGCGGGTTGCCGGGAAGCCCGAAAACCAGCGCCCCTCCAGGTGCGCTACCAAAAAAGAGTGGTTTGCCTGGCTTGATCGCCACGCCCCAAAAGTTGGTTTCGACTCCGAGCCCGGCCAGGGCAGGGCGGACAACGTCTCGATCCCCAACGGACACCCCTCCGGAGGTCACGACTACATCGCAGGAGGCGTCGAACAAACTACCGAGGGCAGCCTTGGTTGTCTCTGGATCGTCCTGCACCCTGATCACGCGATGTAGCCGGTTACCGAGCCACGCCGATAGGCCGTACGTGTTACTCTCATAGACTTGGGCTTCAGAGAGCACCTGCCCGGGCGCGGCAAGCTCCGAACCAGTTGAAAGCACCCCTACTCGCGGAATTCGGTGCGCTTGGACGTGCGCGATCCCTGCGGCGGCGATCGCGGCAACAATCCCCGGAGTGGCCCTCCTTCCCGCACCCACAACGAGATTCCCTGCCAAGACCTCTTCGGCGCGGCGGCGAATGTGACTCCCCGAGCGGGCGGGTTCACGTAGATGGATCGACCCGTTTTGGACGTCGACTTCTTCTTGCATCGCGACGGCATCCGTGCCGCAAGGGACCGGCGCACCGGTAAGGATCCTCAGGCAAGTTCCGGGCACGATGGGTGGCCCGGCAGGGTCCCCCGCTGCGACGATCCGTGAGATGGGAAGCAACTTCGCTGCGAGGTCATGTCCATGGATAGCGTAGCCATCCACGGCAGAGTTATCGAATCGAGGTAGATCGCAACGGGCAAGGCACGGTTCTGCAACCACTCTTCCTACAAGCTGGGATAGGGATACCGACTCTGTCTCCAGCGGCTTAGCGGCACCGAGCACTTTTACCAGTGCCTCCTCATAAGAAAGGAGGTTAGCCATGCCCATCCCCTTGCAACATGCCAAGGCCGTGCAGGATGCTGGGGAAGAGCGCATCGACAGCGTCGCGAACGGCTCCGGGCGAGCCTGGTATTCCCAGGATAATCGTCTTGCCTATTGTCCCCGCCAGCGTACGGCTGAACATAGCGGTGGGCGTTCTAGCTTGAGAGTAGCTTCGAAAGTGCTCCTCTACTCCGGGCAGTCGGCGGTCCAACATGGGCAGTATCGCCTCGGGGGTGACGTCACGCGGTCCAATCCCGGTGCCGCCGGTAACTACAATCACGTCAACTCCCAAAGATGAAAGGACCGCTTCACGAATGGAAGCCTCGTCGTCCGTCGTTAGCCTTACCGAATCTACCCATGCCCCTTGAGCGCGCAGGCAATCTGCCAGGGCGGGGCCGGAATCATCCACCATTTCACCGCGGGAGGCGCGATCCGAAGCGACCACGACCGCAGCCCGCCACGCGCGGCTAATCTTGAGTGCTGACTTGCCCCCCGTTTTGCTCAGCAATTTGACGCATTCAATAATCATTGTGTCGTCACCGAGCGGCTTGAGCAGGTCGTAGAGATTCAGCGCCGCCGCCGCCGCCGCCGTTAAGGCCTCCATCTCGACGCCGGTCTTGTAGACCGCCTTTGCGGTCGTAGTCACGAGGATCGAGTCGTCGCGAATCTCGAAGTCGACGGTGACCTGGTCAAGGGGGACGGAGTGGCAGTACGGAATGAGAAGGGGGGTGTTCTTGGCGGCCTGGATTGCCGCAACCCGGGCCACGATCAGGGGATCAGCTTTCGGGACCCGCCCGGTTCTCAAGGCCTCGATGGTAGAGGGCGCGGCCCTGAGGACGGCAGAGGCGGCCGCCGTCCTCAAGGTTGAATTCTTAGCCGAAACGTCTCTCATCCGCCGATCTCCACCATGCTTGCATTATCCATACGGACGAGCTCATCCATCCCGGGATGCTCCTGCCACTTGCCCCGCATCCCTTCTCGAATGCCCTCTGCGATCACCTCATCCCCGGATCCGGCTCGCATCAAATCGCGCAGGCTAAGCGTGGCCGGTTGGAAGAGGCACGTTTTCAGACGTCCGTCCGACGTGAGACGCACGCGGTTGCATCCGCTACAGAAGCTATCCGTCATCGAAGCTACAAACCCAATCGTTCCGCGGTGCCCTGACAACGAGAACTCCCGCGCCACGTCGGACGGCTCTCCAGCAAGCGGCACAAGGCGGTGCATCGCCTCTATCCGAGAGCGCATTTGCGCGTACGGGAACAGCCGCCCGCGGCCCCAACCGTTCTTTTCAAACGGCATGAACTCGATGAACCGGACATGCAAGGCTCGGGTTTCGGCGAGAGAGACGAAATCAAGTAGCTCGTCGTCGTTGACTCCCGCCATCACCACAACGTTCACCTTGACGATAGGGATACCGGCAGCCAGAGCGGCCTCTATTCCGGCGCGCACACGGTCCAGTCCCTCCCTTCTTGCGATCTCTAGGAAGCGATCCTGTCGGAGCGTGTCTAAGCTTACGTTGACGCCGGAAAGGCCCCGGAATCGGTACTCCTCGGCAGCGTCCACAAGGGTGAAGCCGTTAGTAGTGATGTGGAGCGAGTCGAGTCCCGGGAGGGGGCTCAAGCTGCCCATCAGCTGGGAAAGCCCTCGCCGTAGCGTCGGCTCCCCGCCCGTGAGACGGATCTTTTGGACGCCCAGTCGCACGAAGATGGACGCTAGCCGCTCGACTTCCTCCAAGGTCAGGATCTCTGCGCGCTCTCGCAGAGGGATACCCTCGGGTGGCATGCAGTACACGCAGCGGAAGTTGCATCGGTCGGTCAGCGAGATGCGCAAATAGGTGTGACGACGACCGTGCAGGTCAGCCAGCGGCGACCAGCCTTCGATCCCGCCCATGGCGATCTGCTCCATCTATCCATTTTCGCCTACGCACGGCATCTTCACTATGACAATCGTCATGGCGGGAGTTATGACGCGCATCATGGTTCCTAAGTTGTCGAATCTGAAACCATGGGCGAAGGAGACCAACATGGCCGACACACCAAACCTGAATTACAACGGATGGAACCCTGAAGACCCCGGTTTCTGGGAGAGCCAAGGCAAAGCCGTCGCCTGGAAAACGCTCTGGATCACCACTTTCTGTCTTATTTTGAGCTTTGCCACATGGTTCATGGTGAGCGCACTGGTTCCGAAACTAGTCGACGCGGGCTTCCCGTTCGACAAACAGCAGAAGTTCTGGCTTCTCGCGATGCCGGGACTCGCAGCGGGGACCCTCCGAATCATCCACACGTTTCTAATCCCGATCTACGGGACGCGGCGAACGATTACCGTCTCCACGCTGCTCCTCCTGATTCCGGCGGTGGGCTGGGGAATCGCGGTTCAGGATCCGAAGACGCCACTTAGCACGTTCATGATTCTCGCCTTCCTTGCAGGTCTGGGCGGGGGCAACTTCAGTTCGTTCATGCCTAGCACTGGCCTCTTCTTCCCGAAGCGTCTTGCCGGAACCGCCCTCGGCATCCAGGCGGGGATCGGCAACTTCGGAGTCAGCGTAGTTCAGTTCCTAGCGCCAGCGATCATCGGCATCTCGGTGATCGGAACCGGCCAGACCTTTGCCAAAGCCGGCAACACCGTTACGATTTACCTCCAGAACGTCGCCTACATCTGGATCCCCTTAATCCTGATTGCAACCGTGCTCGCATGGACCGGTCTGCGGAGTGTGCCGGTCAAGGCCAGTTTCGCCCAACAACTGGACATCTTCCGGGAGAAGCACACCTGGCTGATGACGAGCCTGTACTTGATGACCTTCGGCTCATTCAGTGGGTTCTCCATGGTCTTCCCGGTACTAATCAAAGACATTTACCATCAGGATCCCTTAAAGTACGCCTTCCTCGGTCCCTTGATCGGTGCGGGGGTCCGAGCCATGTTCGGCCCGATCAGCGACCGATTTGGAGGCGCCAAGGTCACCATGCTGAGCGCGAGCGGAATGTTTGTTTGCGCTGTGGCAGCAACCCGGTTCACGGGTGGCAGTTCGCCCGCCGAGTTCCAGGGCTTCTTGTTCAGCATGCTGGCCCTGTTCTTCTTCAGCGGTGTGGGCAACGCCTCGACGTTCAAGCAGATGCCCATGATCTTTCCGCCCCGCCAAGCGAGCGGCGTAATCGGGTGGACGTCGGCAATCGCGGCCTACGGTCCGTTCATCTTCTCGATAGGCATCGGCACTGTGATCGCGCAGACCGGAACGCCGACGGCCTTCTTCTGGATCGTCGCCGCCTTCTATCTACTCAACTTGGCTCTCAACTGGCGATTTTACGCTCGACCCGGCGCGGAGAAGCCCTGCTGATGGCACTCCATCCGTTGACTCAACTCCGGATCATCCCCTCGTCCAGCTTTCGACTGGGGGCTCCCGGCCCGAATGATCGCGCCGAAGTTTCCATTTACCGCGCGTTCTTCTTGATGGGAATATTGTGCGTTCTAACGGCAGGTTGCCTCCTAGGAGCGGTCGCCCTCTTTGGCATCTCGCGCCAAGGCAGCTTCACCGCCAGTGCCTGGACCCCGCACGTCCTAGCCCACGCGAATTCCCAATTGTACGGCTGGGTTGGGTTCTTTATCATGGGGTTTTCGCTCCAGTCGCACGGACCCACGATAGCTCGGGCAAGGCTCTTTCACCGGATGGCCTGGGCATCGCTTGCGTTGATGGCCCTCGGCATAGGGCTGAGGTTCGCGGCTGAACCTTTAGCGGCGGTTGATCCTGGAGTTTGGGTGCCGGTCGGGATCTTCTCGGCATGCTTGCAAGCGGTCTCGGTGCTGATCTTCGTCGCGAACACTTCGATCACAAGGTTTCGACCGGGGGGCTCGATGCCCTGGCAGACCGCGCTCGTGTTCACGTCTATCGCGTGGATGCTTCTGGTGGCGCTGGCGGAGCCCTTCTTCTTCGCCCAATCCCACCAGGCTGATCGCCTTGCTTCGATCAGGTTCGTCGCCGAGTGGTTCGCTCCGTACCGAGATGCTCAGTTCCTGGGCTTTGTCTCGATGATGATCTTTGGCGTCGCCCTCAGCAAGCTTGGTACTTGTTTCGGTTGCCGTCCGGCGACGCGCGGTCTCGGGCTTGCGGGCTTGGCGATCTGGAATGTGGGCCTCCTTGTCCGGATGCTGGGATGGGTCTTTGCGTTCCGGTCGGGCTTGGAACCGGGTTCCGAGCTTGGCTACACGCTTGGCGGAGCCCTGATCGGAGTTGCGGCGTTTTTCCTCGTTGGTTCTTCTGGAATTTTTGAGCGTTTAGAGAAGCCCCTGCGATGTCACAAGTTTGTAAAGGCCGCTTTCCTCTGGCTGGTCGCAGCGGGAATCATGATGGCCCTGGAGCCCCTGCACCTTGTTCAGATCGGGCAGCCGTTTTCCCATGCGTACACCGGAGCCATTCGCCACGCGGTAACCGTTGGATTCATTTCTCAAATGATCATCGGGTTCAGCATCACGATCGTGTCGCGAATGGCGGGCCTTGCCGACGGCCGGCTCGCCCCGCTATGGGCTACGTTCTGGCTACTGAACCTCGGAAACATGGCACGTGTCATTCTCGAAGTCGCGACCGATTACACTCCAGCGGCTTTCGCTCCCATGGGAATCACGGGATTTGTTGAACTGACAGGGCTCGTGCTCTGGGCCGCCCATTTGGTGCCAATGATCCTCGGGTCACGGCGGGCACTGGTGGGAGCCGCTGGCTTAGCCAAGGTCTAGTCCGTAGCGGGCAGCGATCGCGGCAAGGCGGCCAGGATCGTTTGCTCCCTCCAATCTTCCTGGATCCACCCCACGTCCCTGAAGGGCGGCTTCATCTAGGAGATCCACTTTCAGGTGGTCCAGCCAAGCCATCATGCTCCGTTTGTTGCCGACCACCACTTCATCGAGTCGGTTCCATGCCGTTGCCGAATACAGCGCACACAGGGGCTGGGCTCGGCCCTCTAGGGAGGGCACCCACGCATCCGCAGACGAGGCGGGATATTCGACGAAGCTCCGGACGGTCTCAGGGTCAAGTGCTGGCAGGTCGCAGCCGAGTACGAGAACACGCGGGGAGCGGGGCGTGAAGGAGGCCAATGCCGCAAACGGCCCAGCCCAGACTTCAGTATCTTGCAGGAACGAGTAGGGCGGTAGCGGTTCGCGGCCCAGGATCGTAACCCTTGACGCCCCGGCAGATGCAACGCACTCCGCCAAACGGCGGGCGATCGGCGTTCCTTCCACGATCAGCGACGCTTTGTCCGCGCCCATCCGCAGACTCCTGCCGCCGGTCAGAATCACTCCTTCCCAGTCCATGTATGACCGCAATCATAGCGGAATCCGCAGAGTTGGAAGATGATAGGGGAGCATGGGCCAGCTTCCAAACCATTTTCGTCGCTTCGTCGAGACCTACCCGGACATTGGGCGAGCCTACGAGGGCCTCGGGAAGGCCGTCGCGAGTGCTGGCCCGTTAGATGCAAAAACTCAGGCGCTGGTGAAGGTGGGTCTTTCAATTGGTGCCCGCATGGAGGGAGCCGTTCACAGCCACGTCCGCAAGGCCCTAGAGGCGGGGTGCACAACGGAGGAGATTCGGCACGTGGTTTTGCAGGCTACGACCACCATCGGATTCCCGAATATGATGGCCGGGATGAGCTGGGTAGATGACGTACTGGAGAAGTTAAGGTG
>Ga0105047_10003655_pt1 | contig 27074 bp, 25 predicted proteins | sample MAT04_FD_78384 | JGI IMG/M metagenome (GOLD analysis project Ga0105047, IMG submission 78384) | Freshwater microbial communities from Lake Fryxell liftoff mats and glacier meltwater in Antarctica - MAT-04 (megahit assembly) | ecosystem: Environmental > Aquatic > Freshwater > Ice > Liftoff... | reverse complement strand
CGCCTTGTCCTCGGCCTTCGCCTTGTCCTCGGCCGCCTTCTTCTCGACCTTCGCCTTGTCCTCGGCGGCCGCCTTCTCGACCTTCGCCTTGTCCTCGGCCGCCTTCTTCGTGGCCTTCGCCTTCTCCTCGGCCAGCTTGGCCGCCTCCTTCGCGTCGACGGCGTCGGGCGCGTCGGTCGAGGCGCCGGCAGCCATCGAGGCCGACGCCTGGTCGAGCTCGGCGCTCATGCCTCGACCCACCGCGGTCAGCCCGCCGATGCAGAGGAGGGCGATCAGGCCCAGCAGGAGGGCGTACTCCACGAGCGCGGCGCCGCGCTCACCGGTTGTGGGCGTGTCGTCGTTCGGGTTCGGGCGAGCTGAGAAGAGCATGGGATCCAGCATGGGGCCCAATTCAAGGAGGCGCATGAGTCGGGCGAACCCCTCCTATGGGCCCCCCGGCTCTTTCATGCAACGCTTTTCGTGTCAGGGGTCACACATCGCCCCGGCCCGACCCGAGCCGGGGCGGCTCAGGGCGAGGTCGACGGCGCCTCGACGTTGGGGGTCTCGGCGGCCGAGCCCGGGGATGGCGGTCGGTCCTCGGTTCCCGACCCTGACCCCGGCGCGGGTTCATCGCCCTCACCCGCAGGTGCTCCCGCCCCGGCGGCGGCCAGGACGTGGATGATCGCGAGGACGAGCAGCGCCAGCAGCACCAACACCAGCAGCGACGATGGCGTGATGCGGTCGAACGACAGCAGGATCAGAGCGGCGATCACCAGGACGGCGATGTCGAACACCAGGCGGTACCGGTTCATGACCCTGGTGAACGGGACCGGCGCATCGGCGCGGGCAACTCCCGAGCCGGCCCGCCCGATGCCGGCGGCGACCACCGCCCGGGTGCGGGCGGCCAGCGCGCTGGAGCCGCAGACGGCGGCACCGATCATCAGGAGGATCCCGACCAGGACCATGGTGCGGGTGCCGACCCGGGGGAAGTACACCAACAGGTCGTAGAGCGAGTTGGCGGCGGGCTCGGGCAGCGTCGGGACGATGGCGTCGAGATAGGCCGAGCGACCGAGGAGCAGCATCGCCAGATGCACGACCATGGCGATGGTGAGGCCGACCCCAACCCGGAACACCGCCTTACGCCGATCGAGGGCCAAGGCGATGCCGGCGCCGAAGAGCACCAGCACGAGGAACGGGAGCACGAAGCCGAGCACCCGCAGCAGCTTCACGAAGTTCTGGGCGCTGGCCAACGCGTCGGACTGGTAGAGCGTGATCTCTAGGGGCTTGTCGCTGGCTGCGGGCAGGAACCGGGCCAGCCCCGTGTCCCCGACACGGCCGCGGACCTCGTTGCGCAGCGAGCCGAGGTCGAGGGTCACCACGCCGTTTCGGACCTGCACCACGTTCGTGTCGCCGGTGAGCACCGCCACCACCTTCGAGTGGGCGACGCGAAGGGCCTCGCGCCACAGGCGGGAGAACTGCTCGCTCTGCACGACCTCGGTCGATGCGGTGGTGATGAGTTGGTTGCCGGCCGAACCGAGGGTGCCGTCGAGGAACTGGAGATTCTCGGGTAACTCGTTCCCGAGGCGGGTCTGGAGGTCGGCCTGGGCGATGAGCTCGTCGGACAGACGCCCGGCGACGAAAGCCTGGATCTCGGGGTCGTCGGCGAGGGGCCCGAGCTGCGCCACGAACCGATCGGTGTCGAGCACCGTGCGCTTGATCCAGAGCGCGTCGAGGGCGATCGGCGACAGCACCGCTCCTACCACGATGAGGATGACAGCCAACCGCCGCCGCCAGGTGGGACCAGGAGGCGACCCGCTTGCGAGCGGGGTCGGGGTCGGGGTCGGGTTTGGGCCCGGGGCCTCGACGGTCTCACCCATACGACAGCAAGCATCGCGCCGGTGCCCGACTGCTGTCGGGGATCCTCGGGTCTGACCGGTGCGACTGGCCAGCGCCGACAGTTCAGGGCGAAGGGACCGACACGCCGACGCCGCCACGGGTCTCGGCGCCGTAGCGGGCGATCTCGGCGTCGAGGTCGAGCGGGCGCGTCTGGAGGCCCTCGGCCCGGATCTCGTCGGTGAGCAGATCAGCCGGGAGGAGCCAGCTCACCTCGAACTCGATGCCGTCGGGGTCACGGGCGTACAGCGCCTTGGTGGTGACGTGATCCGACGCCCCCACCAGCGCGTGATGCTCGCCGAGAACCCCTCGCAGGCGATCCAGCTCGGCCAGCGTGTCCACCTCCCAGGCGAGGTGGTAGAGGCCGACGGTCGTGCGCCCCGCTCCGGAGGGCCCGGCGCCGGCGCCGACCTGGAAGAGACCGAGATCGTGATCGTTGGTGGAACCGGGGGCCTGGAGGAAGGCCGCCTGCCCGGGGACCGACACGACCTCACGGAAGCCGAGGACGTCCTGGTAGAAGGCCTGGCTGACGGCGACGTCGCGGACGTAGAGCACGGCGTGGTTCAGTCGGTTGATCGGCACGTGATCACCCCTCGCGACGCGCCTGGACTCAGAATCCTTGCGCTCACAAACAAGCGTACCGGGGTGACGCCCGATGTGCTGCGACCCCGGACGCCGGAGCGCGTCACTCCCGGGTCCCGAGGAAGTCGGTCAACGGGGTGACCGAGACCACCGCCTCCACGGGGAGGGACCCATAGAGGTGAGGGAACAGTTCGGTGCCGCCACCGGTGTTCTCCACCCGCAGCTCGGCGTCGAGTCTCGACGCGTCGATGGCCAGCACCACCACGTCGGTACGCCCGGCGTAGTAGCGCTGCACCACCCCGGCCACCTGCGGGCCGAACGCGAGGTGCACGAAGCCCACCTCGGCCAGGCTCTGGTCGATGGTGGAGCGCTCGTAGGACCGCCCCGAGGCGACGACATCGGCCCACTCCGCGGCGAGCGCCAGATGGAAGACGGGCGCCTCCGACCCGGGGTCGCGGTTCGAGTGCGGTTGATCGCTCGACGCCGTGGACATGCGGGCACGGTAACGGGAAGCGGCCGATGGGCCGGTCGACCAGGATCGCGATGGCGGCGCGTACGGTTGGGTTCTTGGAGGATCCTCGTTCCGATGCCACCGTCCGAACCGACACCTGACGCCCAGACCACGCCTCCCGGGGCGGCCTCCGCCCTCGGCCCGACTCCTCGCGCCGAGGACGGCGAGGCGGTGGGTCACCACCCGACCCGCCGATTCGTACTCACGGTCCTCCTCCGAGCGTTCGCCATCTCGTCGGCCGTGCTCCTCGTCTACTTCCTGCTCCCCGTCTCCGCCGACGGAGCGGCCGGAGGAGGGGTCATCCTGGCCATCGGACTGGTCCTGCTCACCGCGGCGGTGGTCCGCCAGATCCAGAAGATCCTGGTGGCCGATCACCCGGTCGCTCGCGGCGTCGAGGCCATCGCCATGATCCTGCCGTTGTTCGTGGTGCTGTTCGCCTACGGCTACGTGTGGATGACGGCCTCCGACCCTGCCGCCTTCAGCCAACCCATCAACCGGGTCGACGGCCTCTACTTCGTGATGACGGTGCTCTCGACCGTGGGGTTCGGCGACATCACCCCGGTCTCGCAGAACGCCCGCATCGTGGTGACGGTCCAGATGTTGCTCGGGGTCATCCTCATCGGTGTGGTGGCCAAGCTGATCATCGGTGCCTCACAGATCGGGGTGCAACGGGTCCGAGCGCGCGCCGTCGCGCCGAAGACCGACGGCCCGGCCGACGCTTCACCCGACCGGTCGGCCTGACCCCGGACCGGCTGGCAGACTCCTCGGATGAAACGCGAGCTGACCATGGTCCCGACGCGTCCGATCACCGACGACGAGGTGACCACGTTCTGGCGTGACGGTGTCGTGTGCCTGCGCCAGGTCATCCCCCCGGCGTGGCTCGACGCCATGGTGGAACCGGTCGAGGAGGCCCTCGCCAGCAGCGCCACTGCCGACATGTCGCAGATGGGCGACGACCTCGAGGCGCACCTCGGTGCAGTGCGGATGATCGACGAGGCCGTCCGCGATGCTCCACGGCCGCGTGGCCACTTCAAGGCCGGCACCGACCACTGGCGCGAGCTACCCGCCTTCGCCGATTTCGCCCTGCGCTCGCCGCTCGGACCCATCGTGGCCCGACTCCTCGACAGCGAACAGGTGTGGCTGTACGAGGACAGCCTGCTCGTCAAGGAGCCAGGAACGCAGGAGAAGACCGCGTTCCACCAGGACATGGCCTACTTCCACCTCGCCGGCGACCAGGTGTGCACCACCTGGGTCCCGCTCGACCCGGTGACCGCCGAGAGCGGGGCAGTGCGCTTCGTGGTCGGTTCCCACCTCGACCGCACCCGCTTTCGGCCCAACCTGTTCGTGACCACCATGGCCATCCCCGGCACCGAGGGCGCCGAGGTGCCCGACTACGACACCCTCGACGCCGCGGGCGACGCCCGGATCGTGAGCTTCGACACCGAGCCGGGCGACATCACGGTTCACCACGCCCGCACCATCCACGGCGCCCACGCCAACGCCAGCGCCACCCGGCGGCGGCGGGCCATCAGCGTGCGCTACGCCGGCGACGACGTGGTGTTCTCGACGGTGGCCGGCAGTCCCACCAAGGCCCATCACGCCGCTCTGCGCGACGGTGAACCCCTCGATGCCGATGCCTGCCCCCGGGCCTGGCCCCGCCCCTGAACAGCTCCCCGGCTTACTGGGTCAGGGCTCGACTGGGTCAGGGCTCGACCGCCACCAGTTCGCCGTAGTCGAAGAAGGCCCGAAGCGACTGGAACCGGGTGCTGTCAGCGGTGAGCACGATGTGGTCGACGATGCGCGGGAGGGTCATGCGCCGACCGTCCATCTCGACCTCGACGGCGAAGAAGGCCAGCACCTCTCGGCCCAGCACCATCGGCGCGTCGGTGACCCTGAGGGTGACGGGAGTGTCGTTGGCGTCGAAGAAAGCAGCGAGGGCGGCGCGACCGGTGTTCACGGGCGCCCCGACCGGGTCCTCCTGCACGGCGTCATTGGCGAAGCAATCGAGCCAGTCGTCGCGACGACGCTCGTTCATCGCTGCGCAGTACCGCTCGAGCAGCGCCCGCACCTCGTCCTGGATGGCCATTCCTCAGACCCTAGGTTGTGCCCCCACGGCGCGACGAGGCCCAGGTCGGAACGACCCGGGCCTCGTCGTCACCTCCCGGTCGCCGCGCTTCGTTGCGCAGCCCCGGGGTTACTGGTTCTGAGGGCGCTCAGCTGCAGCCGCTGGTGGTGCCGCAGCTGGGGCAGGCGTGGCAGCTGCCGGCGCGTTGCATGGCCACACCACACTGCATGCACATCGGCGCATCGTGGCTGATGGTGTGGGTCTCGCTCACGATCCGGGTGGTCTGGGTCTCGGCGATGAGGGTGGACACCGACTCGATGGACGGCGGATCCGACGGCATCTCCGAGCCCTGGCGGGTCTCGACGATGGTCTCCTCGACCCCTGGCAGCGTGGGTTGCATCCGCTCGGCCGTGCTCAAGATGTTGAGCTCGTTGCGCTCCTCCACCGACAGGTACTCGAGGGCGAGGCGACGGAACAGGTAGTCCATCAGCGAGGTGGCGATCCGGATGTCGGGATCGTCGGTCATGCCCGCCGGCTCGAACCGCATGCCGGTGAAGGCCTCGATGAAGCTACGCAGCGGCACCCCGTACTGCAGCCCGTGGCTGACCGAGATGGCGAAGGCGTCCATGATGCCGGCCAGGGTGGAGCCCTGCTTGGACACCCGCACGAAGATCTCGCCCGGGCGGCCGCTCTCGTACTCACCGACAGTGACGAAGCCCTTGCAGTCGGCCACCCGGAACTCGAAGGTCTTCGAGCGGCGGGTGCGGGGCAGCTTCTGGCGGACCGGCTCGTAGACGATCTTCTCGACGACGCGCTCGACCACCGTGGTGGCCGCGACGGCGACATCGGCAGGGGCATCGGCGGTGTCGTCGTCCTTCTTCGACGCCGACAGGGGCTGGGCCACCTTGCAGTTGTCGCGGTAGATGGCCACGGCCTTGATGCCGAGGCGCCAGGCGTCGAGGTGCAGCTGCTCGACCTCTTCGAGCGTGGCCTCCGCGGGGAGGTTCACGGTCTTGGAGATGGCACCGGAGATGAACGGCTGCACCGCCCCCATCATGCGGACGTGGCCCGAGTAGTGGATGGTGTTGTCGCCCATCGAGCAGGCGAACACCGGCAGGTGCTCGGCCCGGAAGTGCGGGGCGCCGATGATCGACATGTTCTCGTTGATGTAGGCGACGATGTCGTCGATCTGGGCGGGGGTGTAACCCATGCGGCGCAGAGCGCGGGGCACGGTCTGGTTGACGATCGTCATGGTGCCGCCCCCCACCAGCTTCTTCATCTTGACCAGACCGAGGTCGGGCTCGACGCCGGTGGTGTCGCAGTCCATCATCAGCCCGATGGTGCCGGTGGGGGCCAGCACCGATGCCTGGGAGTTGCGGACCCCGACCTCGGCGGCCAGCTCGCAGGCGTCGTCCCAAGCCTGCTGGGCGGCCGACAGCAGCTCGTGGGGCACGAGCTCCTCGTCGATCTCGGCGGCGGCGGCCCGGTGCTGGTCGAGCACCCGCAGCATGTGCTCTTGGTTCTCGGCGTAGCCGGCGAAGGGACCCATGCGGGCGGCGGTGCGGGCCGAGGTGGCGTAGGCGTGACCGGTCATGAGCGACGTGACCGCGGCGGCCAACGAACGGCCCTCGTCGGAGTCGTAGGGCAGCCCGAGGGCCATGAGCATGGCGCCGATGTTGGCGTAGCCGATGCCGAGCTGGCGGAAGCGGTGCGAGGTCTCACCGATGGCGGAGGTGGGGTAGTCGGCGTTGCCCACGAGGATCTCCTGGGCGGTGAAGACGCACTCGACCGCCGCCGTGAAGCCGGGCACGTCGAAATCGCCGGCCTCGGAGAGGAAGGTGAGCAGGTTGAGGCTGGCCAGGTTGCACGCCGAGTTGTCGAGGTGCATGTACTCCGAGCAGGGGTTGGAGCCATTGATGCGCCCGGTGTTGGCGGCCGTGTGCCAGCGGTTGATGGTGGTGTCGAACTGCATGCCCGGGTCGGCGCACTCCCATGCCGCCAGGGAGATCTGGCGCATGAGGTCGCGGGCCTTCATCGTCTTGATGATCTCGCCGTCGATGACCCCGCGCAGGTGCCAGTCGGCATCGTCGACCACGGCCTGCATGAAGTCGTCGGTGACGCGCACGGAGTTGTTGGCGTTCTGGTACTGGATCGACGTGATGTCGGAGCCGTCGAGGGTCATGTCGAACCCGGCGGTCTCGAGGGCCCGGGCCTTCTTCTCCTCACGGGCCTTGCACCAGATGAACTCCTCGATGTCGGGATGGCTGACGTCGAGGATGACCATCTTGGCGGCGCGCCGGGTCTTGCCGCCGCTCTTGATCGTGCCGGCCGAGGCGTCGGCACCGCGCATGAAGCTGACCGGACCCGACGCCGTGCCGCCACCCTTGAGCAGCTCCTTGGAGGAGCGGATGCGGCTGAGGTTGATGCCGGCGCCCGACCCGCCCTTGAAGATCGTGCCCTCCTCGACGTACCAGTTGAGGATGGAGTCCATGGTGTCGTCGACGGCGAGGATGAAGCAGGCCGACGCCTGCTGGGGCACTCCCTTGACCCCGATGTTGAACCACACCGGCGAGTTGAAGGCGGCCCGCTGGGTGATGATCAGGTACTTCAGCTCGTCGGAGAACGCCTCGGCCTCGGCGTCGTCGACGAAGTAGCCGTCCTTCACGCCCCAGGCGGTGATGGTGTCGACCACCCGGTCGGCCACCTGCTTGAGCGACCACTCCCGCTCCGGGGTGCCCACGGTGCCCCGGAAGTACTTCTGGGTGACGATGTTGGTGGCGTTGAGCGACCAACCCACGGGGAACTCGACCCCGAGCTGCTCGAAGGCGATCTCACCGGTCTTCCAGTTGGAGATCCGCGCGTCGCGGCGCTCCCACTCGACCATGTCGTAAGGGTGGGTGCCCTCGTCGGTGAAACGGCGACGGATGCCGATGCCGGCCTGCTCGGGTGCGATGGCCATTGCTGCTCCTTCTGGGCGGGGTGCTGCGGGAAGATGCGGTGGTCGGTGAAGCGGTGTGGGGGTGCTGCTGGGTGAGTGGGGCGACCGGTGAGGCCCGCTCCGGGGGTCGGTGAATGGCTGACGAGCCCTTCCGAGCCCCCGCCGCTGCTGTTCTGGGTACAACGCTGCTCATCGGTGCTGCTCATCGGTGCTGCGCATCGGTGCTGCTCTCGGTACAACACAAGATCTTGTGGTTCACATACCCCCAACAGTCCGGGAACCACAAGATGTCGAAGGATTACACCAGAGTAATTACGCCGCTGTCAACGGTTTGGGCGAGATTCCTTCCCGCCTGGCGCCGACGAGGCCGGCGCACAACGACGGCGCCAGCGGTGAAGGTGGGGCTGCGACGCGAACGTCAGGTAGAGCGGATCCCCCCTGGGACTCACTCAAGGCGTCGTCCTGTAAGACACGGATGTCAAGACGCCAGCCACCGTCCGTCGTTCGCATCGCAGCCCTGTACCCACGGCTACCAACCTTAGAGAAGACGCCCTGTGGAGCGTAAGGGGAACAACTCTGTGAATTGTCGGTGGATGACGGGTGCCGGTATCCACATGCCAGGGGATGACCGGGGAGCGGGGACCGCAGAACCGGCCGGCACCAGCGACCTACGGTTCGTCCATGCGTGAGCTGTGGCCCGAGCCCATCGACGACGTGGACGTGCAGGCACGACTGGCGGGCGATGAACGCCCGGCTCGTGGCGACCGTCCCTGGGTGATGCTGAACATGATCGCCACGGTGGACGGCGGCACCGCCGTGGCCGGGGTGTCGGGCGGCCTGGGGGGACCAGGCGACAAAACGATGTTCCGGGCCCTGCGCTCGGTGCCCGACGTGATCCTGGTGGGAGCGGGCACGGTGCGCGCCGAGCACTACGGCCCGCCCCAGCCCAGCGACGCGGTGCGCGCCGCCCGCCTCGCCCGGGGACAGACGTCGGCCCCCCGACTCGTCGTCGTCTCGTCGCGGCTGGACCTCGATCCCACCGAACGACTCTTCGTCGGCGCCGAGGAACGGCCGCTCGTCTTCACCGGCACGTCGGCCGACACGGCCCGGGCCGAGGCGCTGAGCCCGGTCGCCGAGGTGGTGCGGGGAAGCACCGACCTGCTGGACCTGGCGACGGTGCTCGCCGAACTGCGGGCCCGTGGCGCGCTGGTGGTGCTGTGCGAGGGTGGACCGACCCTCAACGGTCAACTGGTGGCCGCCGGGCTGGTGGACGAGTGGTGCACCACGGTGTCGCCCATGCTCGTGGCCGGGGGCTCGGGACGCGCCGCGCACGGGCCTGACCCTTCGGGACCCACCGCCCTGCGGCTCGACCGGGTGCACGCCGACGACGACGGCTATCTGTTCCTGCGGTACACGACCCGCTGAGCGACCAGAGGCCTCAGTGGCGCTTGGGGGCCGTGGACTTGGTGAGCAGCCGGATCTCACGGGAGAAGTCGGCGGCGTCGTCGAAACCCTTGTAGACGCTGGCAAAGCGCACATAGGTGACCTGGTCGAGGTCCCGGAGCCGCTCGAGCACCGAGACCCCGAGCTGCTCACTCGTGACCTCTCCCCCGCCTTGGCGCACCAGGTTCTCGAGGTCGGTACACAGTTCCTCGATGGCCTCGAGGGTGACGGGACGGCCCTTGGCCGCCGACACGACACCTGCGGAGATCTTGGAGCGGTCGAACAGCACCCGGTCGCCCGACCGCTTGACGACCACGAGGGCCACCTCGTCGAGACGCTCGAAGGTGGTGAAGCGCTGACTGCACCCGAGGCACTCACGACGGCGACGGATCGACATGCCGTCCTCGGTCTGGCGGGAATCGACCACCTTGTCGTCGAGGTGGGAACACGCCGGACACCGCACGGCGCCGACAGTATCGGCCGAAGGACGCGGACCCCCATCTGATCGGCCCCGTTTCAGCGCAGGCCGGCGACATCGATGCGTTGACCGGGTGAGAGCTCGATGCCCCCCACTCGTTCGGCCAGGCGATCGACGAGGGTCCGGATGTCACCCGACGGGTGCAGCGACCGGGCGATGCTCCAGAGCGTGTCGCCGGGGCGGACGATGACCGGGCTCGAGGCCACCGGCGTGAGGGCGGGCTCTGCCACCGGCGGGGCCACCGGTGGGGCCACCGGCTCGGCGAACAGGGTTGGAGATGCGGCGGACGACACCGGCCCGAAGGCGGCAGTGCCGGCGCCGACGACATGGGCCCCGCCGACGAGGGCGAGGGCGGCGAGCAGCGCCAAGGCAACGCCGGCGAGCACGACGGGCAGGCGAAGGCCCCGCTCGTGACGGCGACGGGCGCGAGCAGCACTGGCGCCACCGGGGATGACCCGGAGACGAGGGCGGGCGACGTCAGGTCGGTGCCACGGAGCGGAGAGGGATTCGGGAACGATGACTGCGGCCATGGGAGCCAGTCTCCTCAGGGGGTGGGACAGTGCGGGGCGGGTGCCCGGCAGCGGAGGGGTTTCGGGTGGACGTGGAGCCGGGATCCACCCCCGGCGAACGGCTGTTCGCTACGGTGACCACCCAAGCACGAACAACTGTTCGCCGTCAAGCGATTCTCCGAACAGGTGTTTGACCACATTCGTCGGCCGCGCTACCGTTGACGAACGAGCGTTCGCCGGTACCCGAGTGGTGTCGGCCCAGGCCCGAGCGGCCCACCGACCCATCCCGACTTCCGTGGAGGAACACCATGACCACCGACCGCCTCACCAAGCGCCAGCAGCAGATCCTCGACATGATCGAAGCCCACATGACCGAGCGGGGCTATCCCCCGTCGGTCCGTGAGATCGGTGAGGCCGTCGGGCTCACCTCGCCGTCGAGCGTGCACTCCCAGCTCAACAGCCTGCAACGCCTCGGCTACCTGCGCCGCGACCCCACCAAGCCCCGCGCCATCGAGGTGCGCTACGACCCCAACTCGGGCGCCTCCATGGAACGCCGGCCGGTCCGCCACGTGCCCCTCGTCGGCGACGTGGCCGCCGGAACCGACGTCCTGGCCGAGGAGAACGTCGAGGAGATCCTGCCGCTCCCCGCCGACTTCTGCGGAGACGGTGAGCTGTTCATGCTCCGTGTCCGGGGCGAATCCATGATCGACGCCGGCATCCTCGACGGGGACTTCATCGTCGCCCGCGCCCAGGAGACCGCCGAGAAGGGCGACATCGTCGTCGCCGGCATCCCCGGCGACGAAGCCACCGTGAAGACCTTCACCCGCAAGGGCGACAAGGTGGTCCTGGTCCCGGCCAACCCGAAGCTCGGGCCCATGGAGTTCGACCCGTCCGAGGTCGCCATCTACGGCCGGGTCGTCACGGTGATGCGCAAGCTGTAGCTCGTCCCCCCCGGGCACCGCTCAGAGCTTGGCGATGGCCTCACGGTAGCGATCGGCGGGTCGGGCGGTGCCCAGGCCGGGGCTCTCGAAGGCGTCGACCACCATGCCGTTCCCATCGATCAGGAACGTGGCCCGGTTGGCGCACCCGGCGACGTCGTTGAACACGCCGAAGGCCTTGGCCGCCTCACCGTGGGGCCAGTGGTCCGACAGCACCGGGAACCCGTAGCCCATCAGCTCGGTCCACTTGCCCTGGACCTGGCGGGAGTCACACGACACGGCCAGCACCTGGACACCGGCATCGGTGAACGCGGCGTAGTCGTCGCGGATCGCACACAGCTCCCCCTCACAGATCCCCGAGAAGGAGAATGGGAAGAACACCACGGCCACGGCGGTGTCACCCTCGAACGACGACAGCGTGACGAATTCGCCCTGTGGATCCTTGAGCGAGAAGTCAGGGGCGGCGGTGCCGATCTCGATGGCCATCAGTGTCTCCTGATCATGGGGGAAGAACGTTTCCTGCGAAGGGAAGTCACCTTAGACGGCCGACTCAGGAGGCGTCGGACTCGACCCTCGAGGCGTCGGGTCCGCCCGTCACCAGATCGAGCGAGGCCTGCCACACGGCCTCGAGGTGAGCGCGGTCGAGGTACTCGTCGCGAGTGTGCGCCACGAAGGCATCCCCGGGGCCGAAGTTGGCGGCGGGCACCCCCCGCTCGGCGAATCGGGCCACATCGGTCCACCCCAACTTGGCCCGCACCTCGAGAGCGTGGCGCGCCACCAGGGTGGCGATGAGCGGGTGGGTGTGCGACGGGGCTGCGCCGGCCACCGACTCGGTGACGTCGATCCTGTCGCCGGGCTCGAGCCACGGCGACAGGACGTCGCGCACGTGGGCCTCGGCCTCGGCCGGGGTGCGATCGGGGGCGAACCGGTGGTTGAGCACCAGCACCGCCTCGTCGGGAACCACGTTGCCGGCGACACCACCTTCGACCGAGACCGCCAACAGGGCCTCGCGGAACTCACAGCCATCGATCACCGGGCGCCGCTCCTGATAGGCGTCGAGCGCTCCCAACAGCCCGGCCAAGCGGTGCACGGCGTTGCGCCCCATCCAGGGGCGGGCGGTGTGAGCCCGAGCGCCGGTGAGCACGACCCGCAGCCGCATCGTTCCCTGACAGCCGGCCTCCAGCGCGCCCGACGTGGGCTCGCCGAGCAGCACGGCATCGCCTTCGAGCAGGTCGGGGCGGGCGGCGAAGAGCTCACCCAGCCCGCTCTCGGCGGCGCGAACCTCCTCGCGGGCGTAGAAGACGTAGGTGCAGTCGACCGTGGGCTCGGCCACCTCGAGCGCCAGGCGCAGCATCACCGCCAGGCCGCCCTTCATGTCGGCCGACCCGAGCCCGTGAAGACGGTCGCCATCCATCCGGGCCCGATCGTTGCCGTCGGCGGGCACCGTGTCGGTGTGGCCACCGAACACCAACCGCCACGGGCGGCCGAGGCGGGTGCGGGCCACGACGTTGTCGCCCACCCGGGTCACCTCGAGGTGCGGTGCCGTGCGCAGTCGGGTCTCGATCAGATCCACCAGCGCAGCCTCGTGACGTGACGGCGACGCCACGTCGACCAACTCGGCGGTGAGAGCCAGGAGGTCGACCCCGGTGGTGGTGGAGGAGGTCATCGTCAGGTGGCGGCACCGTGGAGGCGCAGCACGTCGTTGAGGGCGGCCTTGTCGTGGCGTTCACCCTCGGACAAGCGCTTGAGCACGAGCACACAGGGCAACCCGAAGTCGCCGCCGGGGAAGGAGCGGGGTCGGGTGGCCGACACGGCGACGCACCACGGCGGCACCACCCCCCGGCTGAGTTCCTCACCGGTCTGGGCGTCGATCACCGGGATGGAAGCGGTGAGGATGCAGCCGGCTCCGAGGACCGCTCCGTTGCCCACGCGCGCACCCTCGGCCACGATGCAGCGACTTCCGATCAGGCAGTCGTCGCCCACGATGACCGGCGCCGCCTGCGGGGGTTCGAGGACCCCACCGATGCCCACCCCGCCGGACAGATGCACGTTGGCCCCGATCTGGGCGCAGGACCCGACGGTCGCCCACGTGTCGACCATGGTGTTGGCCCCGACTCGGGCGCCGATGTTGGTGTAGCTGGGCATCAGCACCACCCCGCGGTCGAGGAACGACCCGTACCGCGCCGAGGCCCCGGGGACCACCCGCACTCCCGCCGCGGCGTAGTCGGTCTTGAGGGGGATCTTGTCGGCGAACTCGAACGGACCGAGCTCGGTCGTGGCCATCTGCGATTGCCGGAAGTACAACAGGATGGCGTGCTTGAGCCACTGATGGACGATCGGCTCGCCGTCATCACCCAGCTCGGCCACCCGGACCTCACCCCGGTCGAGCAGGGCGATGGCCTGCCCGATGGCGTCATTGGCGTCGTGGTCGTCGGACGCGAGCTCGAGGCGTCGTTCCCAGAGCTCGTCGATGGTTGCGGAGAGATCGGCCATGAGGACCCACGCTACCGGGCGCCCTCGAGCGGTCTGGCCTTGGGCTCGCTCAGGTGGCAGGGGGTGACGGCACCGCGCCGGGCGGCGGCGGCGGGCCCGGGGTGGGAGGAGGCGTCGGCGCCGGGCCCGCAGGAGCGGGAGGGGGCGGCGCAGGAGCAGGCGCAGGCGGAGCGGACGTCGGCGCCGGGCCGGCAGGAGCGGGAGGGGGCGGCGCGGGAGCAGGCGCAGGCGGAGCGGGCGTCGGCGCAACCGGAGCCGGTGGCGGTGCGGCCGGGGCGGGCACAGCCGGAGCCGGTGGGGGCACGACCGGAGGTGCGGCTGGGGCCGGGCCCGACGTGGGCGGGCCAGTGGGTGCGGGCATCGGCGCGTACCCCGTGGGGGGCGCACCGGCGGCGGGGTAGCCGGCGGCGACTCGACGCTTCTTGGCCGAGCCGCGGCGAACGAGCGTCACGATGAACAGGATCACTGCGACCAGGAAGCCGATCGCGCCCACGGCGATGCCGCCGAAGAGCAGACCGAAGATGCGGCTGATCGGGAGGCGCCCGACCCGGACGGTCGCATCGGAGGGGCCCGCGGTCTCGAAGGTGTAGACGCCGGCCGACGGCACGTTGAACTTGCCGAGGGAGGTGAACTGCTGGCCACTGGAGGTGGCGTTGTACTGATTGAAGTCGGAACTCAGGTTGAGAGATGAACCATTGGGGTCGGTGACGGTGACGTCCACCGAGCCGGCCGCGAGCGAGTTGAGGGTCGTGCCTTCGAAGACCCAGTACTCGCCCGAACTCAGCTGCACCTGGGCGCTCTGAGGGACGTCGATCTCGGCGAAGTCGTTGATCGTGTTGGCGATGGAGCCGACCGACACCACGATCATCACGATGCCGACGATGGCGGACACCAGGAAGATGACGAGGGCGACCCAGAAGCCGGCCTTGGGCAGCTTCGGGGGTGACTGTGTGTTCACGGGACTGACCATCTGCCCACTATTGCCCAAGACCGCCGAGGATGCGTGGAATCCCGAGCGCCCCGCCCGCTCAGACGCCGAGGCGCCGGGCGACGAGGGCGAGGCGCTCATCGGGCTGCACCACAGCCAACCGCACGAACCCCGAGCCATCGGCGCCGTAGAACTCGCCCGGGCTCACGAGCGCCCCGCCCTCGGTCGCGAGGAGGCGGGCCAGACCCCATGCGTCTCCGTCGGGCGCTGCCACCCAGAGGTAGAACGCACCGTCGGGCACCGCCGCAGGGATGCCGCGAGCGCTCAGGATCTGGGCCGTGTACTCGAGCCGGGCTCGGTAACGCTGGCGCTGCTGCTCGACGTGGAGGTCATCGTTCCAGGCGGCGGCGGCGGCGGCCTGTACCGGCCCGGGCACCATGAAGCCGGCGTGCTTGCGCACCTCGGACAGGTAGTGGACGAGTTCGGGGTCACCGGCGTAGAAACCGGCCCGGGCCCCGGCCAGGTTCGAGCGCTTCGACAGGGAGTGCACGGCCACCACACCATCGGTGCCGTGCTCCAGGATGGTGTGACGGGCGCCGGTCCAGGTGAACTCCACGTAGCACTCGTCGCTGAAGACGGGCACGCGGTGGGCCCGACCCCACGCCGCCTCGGCCGCCAGGTCGCCGAGCGCCCCCGTCGGGTTGCCCGGCGTGTTGACCCAGAGGCACAGCGCCCGGGCGGCGTCGGCGGGGTCGATGGTCTCGAGGTCGAGCGTCCCGTCCCGGCCCACCGGAACCGGTACGGCACGCGCGCCGGCCAAGGTGGCCCCCATGGCGTAGCTCGGGTAGCTGATGGCCGGATACAGAACGGTGTCGCGGGACGGGTCGCGCAGGCGCAGCCAATGGGGCACACCGGCGACGAACTCCTTGGTGCCGACGCACGCCGCCACCTCGGACGGGGCCACGGAGACACCGAGGCGGCGTTCGAGCCATCCCGTGGCGGCGGCGCGGTAGGCCGGGGTGCCCACCGACGCCGGGTAGCCCCGCTCGGCCCCGGAATCGCACAACGCCTGGATCACGATCGGCGGCGGCGGATCACAGGGCGTGCCGATCGACAGGTCCACCACACCACCCTCGTGCCGGGCCGCCAACGGCTTGAGCTCGTCGAGCCGGTCATACGGGTAGGGCGGGGGCACGAAACCCGGGGAGACCCCGTTCATCGTCGGGAGGTCTCGTCGATCAGCACCGGATCCACCACGAACTCCTGGAGCCGATGGGCGCCAGCCCGGTCGAGCCGGGCCCGCACCCGCATACCGTTGCCGTCGGAGGTGGTCTCGAGCACCTCGCCCTCGCGGTGCAAGGAAGCCAGCACGTCGCCCCGGTCGAAGGGCACCCGCAACTCCACGACGGAGGACAGACCTCTGAGGCGGTCGCCGATGGTGCGCAGGAGGAGATCGACGCCGTCGCCGGTTGCGGCACTGATCGCCACCGCCCCGGGCCGCAGCCCCACCAGGTGATCGGCCGCAGACGGGTCGAGGTCGCGCTTGTTGGCCACCAACAGCTGGGGAACCCGGCCGGCCCCGATCTCGTCGAGCACAGCGTTGACCGCATCGATGTGCTCGTCGGGGTCGGCCGCCGAACCGTCGACGACGTGGACCAGCAGATCGGCCTCGACGACGATCTCGAGGGTCGACTTGAAGGCCTCCACCAACTGATGAGGCAACTTCGTGATGAAGCCGACGGTGTCGGTGACGAGTACCGCTTCCCCACCGGGAAGCTGCAGACGGCGGGTGGTGGCGTCGAGGGTGGCGAAGAGCCGATCCTCCACCAGCACGCCCGCGTCCGTGAGCCGGTTCAGCAAGGTCGACTTGCCGGCGTTGGTGTACCCCACGATGGCCACGGTGTGCAGACGCGAACGCTGCCGGGCCTTGGCCTGCGTGCGGCGGACACGAGACACCCCCCGCAACTCGGCTTCGAGCTTGTGCATGCGGCGCACGAGTCGGCGCCGGTCGATCTCGAGCTGCGTCTCGCCCCCACCCTGGCGGGCGCCGATGCCGCCTCGCTGCTGGGAGAGTTGCTTGCCGCGACCCCGCAGGCGGGGCAGCCGGTACCGGATCTGGGCCAGCTCGACCTGGGCCTTGCCCTCCTGGCTGTGGGCGTTCTGCCCGAAGATGTCGAGGATCACCGCGGTGCGGTCGATGGCGGTGCGACCCAGGGCCTTCTCGAGGTTGCGCTGCTGAGCCGGACTCAGCTCGTCGTCGAAGACCACGGTGTCGGCATCGAGCTGCTCGCACAGCCCCCGCAGCTCCTCGACCTTGCCCGTCCCGATGAAGGTGGCGGGGTCGGGGTGAGCACGGCGTTGCACGACTCTTGCCACGGCATCGGCCCCGGCGGTGTCGACCAGAAGAGCCAGCTCGTCGAGGTGACGCTCGGTGTCGTCCTCCGTCGCCGGGGGACGAGTGACCCCCACCAACACGATCTGCTCGCGAAAGGCCCGGTCGATGAGGCCCGACGACGTTCCGCCGAAGTCGCCGAAGGCACCGCGGTGGCTCCCGACGGGCGCGGTGTCGAGCGGCGCCAGCGGGTCGGCGTCGAGCTCGCTGGCGTCGGGCGTTGCCGGGTCAGGCATCGGGTCGCTCGATCGTGGCGATGTGCTGGCTCGGGCCGATCAGGATCGGCTCGGGACCACCCAGCACGACGTCGGCCCACCCGCCGGGCATGTCGACGCGGACCTCGGTGCCCACCAGCCCCCACTCATGGGCCAGGTGCGCGGCGGCCACCGCCCCCGTCCCGCAGGCCTGGGTGACCCCGGCCCCTCGCTCCCACACACGCAGGGCGAGGGTGTCGGCCGCGCCGTTGGCGGTGATGAACTCCACGTTCACACCCGAAGGGAACTGCTGTTCGAGCCACGAGCCCTCCTGAACCAGGTCCACCGCGTCGAGCTCGTCGCGCTCGTCGACCTCGACGACCAGGTGCGGGTTGCCCATGTCGGCGGTGGCATGACGACGGGCGCCCAGCCGGGCCACCACCACGTCGGGAACGGCGGGCCCCGCCCCGACCGGGCCCATCGACACACTGACCATGGCTCGCCGATGCTCGGCGTCGTCGCGCACGCTCAGCTGACGCACTCCCGCGTCGGTGGCCACGAGGTAGCTCGCCTGATGCTCGTCGCGCGCCAGGGCCAGAGCCTGGCCGAGGCACCGGATGCCGTTGCCGCTCATCTCGGCCCGGCTGCCATCGGCGTTCCAGAGCGTCATCACCACGTCAACGGCGCTCCGGTCCGGACCCGCAGCCGCGACGGTGGGGCGCGAACCGAGGATCAGGCCGTCGGCTCCTATCCCCCGGCGCCTCTCGCACAGCGAACGGACGAGGTCGGCGTCGACGGTCACCGGACCGTTCACCTCCTCGAGGACGACGAGGAAGTCGTTCCCGAGGCCGTGGTGCTTGGAGAGCTGCATACGGCGTCAGTCTCCCAGCATCTGGTCGAATGCCACCACCGACTTCTCGAAGTCCGTCGCGTCGGTCTGCCCGTCGGGCCGATCGGTGGTCTTCGGGTCTGCGGCCTCACCCAGGTCGAGCCAGGTGATGCGTGGATCGCGACCGAACCAGCGCTGCTGGCGGCGGGCGAAACGACGGGTGCGGGCCCCGGCGACGGTCAGGGCGTCATCGAGGGTGATCCGGCCGGCGACGTGGTCGAGCAGCTCGGCGTAGCCCAGGGCCTGACGGGCCGTGCGGGAGAAACCGGCCGGGCGCTCGGCCAGCCGTCGCACCTCGTCGACGAACCCCTGGCCGATCTGGTCGGCGTAACGCCGTTCGATCCGGGCGTCGAGCACCGGGCGGGGCAGACGCAGGCCCATCAGCGGGAACGGAGGGGGCGGATGGGCGTCGAGCCCGGGGCCGAAGGACGAGAAGGGTCGTCCACTTCCCAGTGTCACCTCGAGGGCGCGCACGACCCGGCGCCGGTTGGTGGGTTCCATCCTCGAAGCCGCCAAGGGGTCGAGACCGGCCAAGCGGGCGAACAGCGTCGACGTGTCGGGATCGGCGTCGAGTTGGGTCCGCACCTCGGGGTACTGACCGGGGATGACGAGATCGTCGACGACGGCCCGCAGGTAGAGACCGGTGCCCCCCACCAGCAGGGCCCTGCCCCCCCGGCCCTCGATGTCGGCCAGCGCGGCCAGGGCGTCGGTCTGGAACCGCGACACCGTGTAGTCGGCGTCGGGGTCGACGAGATCGATGAGGTGATGGGCCACCTCGGCCTGTTCGGCCAGGGTGGGCTTGGCCGTGCCGATGTCCATGCCCCGGTACACCTGCATCGAGTCGACCGAGACGATCTCCACCCCGGGGTGACGCCGGGCCACCGCCAGAGCCAGCGCCGACTTGCCCGAGGCCGTTGGGCCCACGAGGGCAACGTGACGGGTACCGGGCCGGAACCCTTCAGGGGCCGGCTCCACCACGGGTCAGCCTGCAACCACCGGGATGCGGGTGCGGTGACGGGGGCCGGCGAGCACCTCGGCGAGCTCGGCGCGCAGGAAGTGGGGCCCGGCACCGACGACGCGGACCGTGGCCAGGGTTCCGGGCCGGAGGGGCACCGAGCTGGCGAAGTGGGCCAACTTGTTCTGAGCGGTGCGGCCGGTGAGCACCGATGGGTCTCGCTTGCTCGGGCCCTCGACGACGACCTCTTCGACCCGACCGATGCGGGCGTGGTGGCGGGCCAGCGCCGAGCGTTCGACCACCACTCGCAGCCGCTCGAACCGCTCGGCCACGACATCGGGAGCCACGAACTGTTCGGTGAGCTCAGCGGCCTCGGTGCCGGCCCGGGGTGAATAGATGAAGGTGTAGGCCGAGTCGTACTCAGCCTCGGCCGCCACCTCGAGGGTGGCGGAGAAGTCGGCATCGGTCTCGCCAGGGAAGCCGACGATGATGTCTGTGGTGACGGCGAGGTCGTCGATGGCCAGGCGGGCGGCGGCCAGGCGGGCGAGATAGCGATCAGCGGTGTAACCGCGGTGCATCGCCGCCAGCACGCGATCGCTGCCGGACTGCAGCGGGAGGTGGAGATGAGGGCACACCTCGGGATGGTCGGCCATCGCGGCGATGGTCTCGGGCCGAAGATCCTTCGGGTGCGGCGAGGTGAAGCGCACCCGGCCGATGCCCTCGACGGCGGCAACGGCCCCGAGGAGGTCGGCGAACAACGGTCGGGGCCGACGGGCCGCATCGGCCGCCCAGACGGGCCCGGCTCGGGTCGCGTCGAGCGCCGACGCCGACTCGGAGCGAAGCGAGGTGGTGAGGTCGCGGCCGTAGGAGTTCACGTTCTGGCCGAGGAGCGTGACCTCGATGACACCGTCGGCGGCCAGGCGCTCGACCTCGGCCACCAACTCGGCGAAGGGCCGGCTGATCTCGCGTCCACGCACCGCCGGAACGATGCAGAAGGCGCAGTTGTTGTCGCAGCCGATCTGGATCGTGACCCACGCCGAATGGTCGACGTCACGGCGTACGGGCAACGCCGAGGGCCAGGCTTCGGCCTCGTCGAGCGCTTCGTCCCAGATCTCGGTGACCGGCCCCGAAGCTCGCGATGCGTGGAGCAACTCCACGGTGCGATGCACGTTGTGGGTGCCCACCACGACGTCGACATGACCGGCCTTGCGCTGGACGAGGTCGCGGTCCTTCTGGGCCAGGCAACCGCTGACGATGATCTCCATGCCGGGGCGGGCGGCTTTGGCCGACTTGAGGTGACCAAGGGTGCCGTAGAGCTTGTTGTCGGCGTTCTCACGGATGCAGCACGTGTTGAGCACGACGACATCAGCGTCGTCGGGCGAGGCCGCCAGAGTGAGACCGTCAGCCTCGAGCAACCCGGCGATGCGCTCGGAGTCGTGCTCGTTCATCTGGCACCCGAAAGTGCGGATGGCATAGGTGCGGCGCTCGGTCACGAACGCCCAGGGTACCGGGGTGCCCCGACCCGACCCGAAAGAGCTGGGGCGGGGCCACTCGGCCGGCTCAGTCGTCGAGGCTGATGGGGAGGTCGTCGAGCTCGGACATGAGGTCGTCGTCCTCGCCCTCGTCGACCACGCCGACCACCGTGGACATGATGCGATCGGAGATCTCCACCATGATCTCGGGGTTCTGGGTGAGGAACACCTTGGAGTTCTCGCGGCCCTGCCCGAGCTGCTCACCCTCGTAGGTGTACCAAGCGCCCGACTTCTTCACGATGCCGGTATCGACGCCGATGTCGAGCAGCGAACCCTCACGGCTGATGCCCTTGCCGTACATGATGTCGAACTCGCACTGCTTGAACGGCGGGGCGACCTTGTTCTTGACCACCTTGACCCGGGTGCGGTTGCCGACGACCTCGACACCGTCCTTGATGGCCTCGATGCGGCGGATGTCGAGACGGACCGAGGAGTAGAACTTGAGCGCCCGACCGCCGGGGGTGGTCTCGGGGCTGCCGAACATCACGCCGATCTTCTCGCGCAGCTGGTTGATGAAGACGCACACGGTGTTGGACTTGTTGAGGTTGGCGGTGAGCTTGCGCAACGCCTGGCTCATGAGGCGGGCCTGGAGCCCGACGTGGCTGTCGCCCATCTCGCCCTCGATCTCGGCCCGGGGCGTGAGCGCGGCGACCGAGTCGATGACGATCACGTCGAGGGCGCCGGAGCGCACGAGCATGTCGGTGATCTCGAGGGCCTGTTCACCGGTGTCGGGCTGGGAGATGAGCAACTCGTCGATGTCGACCCCGATGTTCTTGGCGTAGGCGGGGTCCATGGCGTGCTCGGCATCGACGTAGGCGCAGATGCCACCGTTGCGCTGGGCCTCGGCCACCACGTGCATGGCCAACGTGGACTTGCCCGAGGCCTCGGGCCCGTAGATCTCGACGACCCGGCCGCGGGGCAGACCACCGACCCCGAGGGCCAGGTCGAGGGCCAGTGCACCGGTCGAGATGGTCTCGACCTTCATGTTGCTCTTCTCGCCCATCTTCATGACCGAGCCCTTGCCGAACTGCTTCTCGATCTGACCGAGAGCCATATCGAGTGCCTTGTCTCGCTCCACCGTTGCCTCCTGAAATCTCGTGGCGCTGGGCGCCGTGTCTGTGGGAACCGGATGGGGACCCGGTGTCGTGCGGTGCGGCCGGGCGGGGTGCTCGGCGATGTGAGGACCCTACGAAGGGGGTGGGACAGTGCCGGCCGTACGACGGGACCCGGCGGGAATGACAGCAGTGTAAGTACGAACAACCGTTCGAGGCAAGGACCCTCACGAGGCGCGAAACGAACCGCCGGTACCGAGGGGCGCAGAAGTGGGCGTTGGTATCGTTGGCCGTCGAAGCGTCCACCGCCCCCACCAACGCCCCAGGAGGCCCCGATGAGCCAGACCCTGCCCACCGATCCCACCGAGCGCGAGGCCATGTTGCGCGAGCGCCTCACCCCCGTGCAGTACCAGGTCACCCAGCAGGCCGGCACCGAACGGGCCTTCAGCGGCACGTACTGGGACACCAAGGACGAGGGCGTGTACCGCTGCGTGGTGTGCGACACCGCCCTGTTCGCCTCCGACACCAAGTTCGACTCGGGCACCGGTTGGCCCAGCTTCTGGACCGCCGTCGACGAGGGGGCGGTCACCACCCACGTCGACCGCACCGCAGGCATGGTGCGCACCGAAGCCGTGTGCACCACCTGCGGCGCCCACCTCGGCCACGTCTTCGACGACGGACCGGCGCCGAGCGGGTTGCGCTACTGCATGAACTCCGCCTCGCTGCGCCTCGAAGCGGCCGAGGGCGACGCCCCCGCCTGACCGATCACGCTATCGCCGGGCGCCCGCCTCAACGGGCCAGCAACCGGCGGCGAAGATGGTCGAGCAGTGAGATCACCGTGAACTGTCGGATCTGGTCGCGTCCTCCCGGGAGGCGCAGCACCGCCGTCTCGGTCACCCCGTCGAGGTGGCTGGCGATGAACACCGTGCCGGGAGCCACGCCCTCCTGCGAGTCCGGGCCGGCCACCCCCGTGGTGGCCAGACCCACGTCGGCACCCAGCACCCGACAGGCTCCCTCGGCCATCGCCGCGGCGGCATCGTCGGACACCACCGGGCCCGCGGGCACGTCGAGCAGGTCGAACTTCACCTCGCGGGCGTAGGAGGTCACGCCGCCTCTCAGCACCGAACTGGCCCCGGGCACACCCGTCAGCCGGGCGGTGACCAGCCCTCCGGTCACCGACTCGGCCACCCCGAGGGTGAGCCCGGCGGCCCGCAGCAGGTCGAGGACCACGACCTCCATCGGTTCGTCGTCGGTGGAGAACACGTACCCGTCGAGGACCTCGGCGATCAGCTCGACCTCACGGGCCAGGATCTCGTCGGCCGCCTCGACGGTGGGGGCCTTGGCCGTGGCCCGCACCTTGAGCCCTTCGATGCCACTGGCCAGAAAGGCGATGGTGGCGTGGCCCTGCTGGTCGAGCTCGTCGATGCGGTCGGCGAGCATCTCGGCGATACCCGACTCGGAGTGGCCCCACGTGCGCAGGGTGCGGCTGCGCAGCGTGGACGTGTCGCCCGCCCGCCGCCGCAGTTCGGGGATGACCGTTCCCGCGACCATCTCCTTCATCTCGTAGGGAACGCCGGGCACCGCGAACACCACCTTGGCGCCCACGGGGCAGACGAGCCCCGGGGCGGTGCCGGGCTGCTGGGCGATGCGGGTGGCGCCTTCGGGCACCAGGGCCTGGCGAAGGTTGTTGGCCGGCATCTCCCGCCCGCGCCCCCCGAACATGGCGTGCAGCCGCTCCACCACCTCGGGGTCCTCGACGAGGGCCACCCCCATCACCTCGGCGATCACATCGCGGGTGATGTCGTCCTGGGTGGGGCCGAGGCCGCCGCACACGATCACCGCGTCGCTGCGCTCGAGGGCGGTGCGCAGGGCGGCGGCGATGCGGTCCCGGTTGTCGCCGACCTTGGTCTGCACGTAGCTGTCGATGCCGGCCAGGGCGAGTTGCTCGCCGATCCACGACGAGTTGGTGTCGACGATCTGACCGAGCAGCAGTTCGGTGCCCACGGCCACGACTTCACAGTTCACCCGGTCCCCCTCGACTCGACGCGGCGAACCTACAGCGTCGCCCGCGCCGGGGCGCTCAGTGCCCGGCCGGCACGGTGGTCGACCGCAGAAGCCGGTTGGCCAGGGCGGCGTGGACGACAGCGAGCCCGGCCAGCCCCATCAGCATCTGCGCCGGCGTGAACCAGCCCACGCTCCAAGAGAGCACGGCCATGACGATGGTGACCGCCAACGAGGCGAGACGAAGGACGGTGAGGGGTCGGACGGGGGTGCGCTGGCCCAGCACACCGAGCAGGGCGAGACCTCCGTACACCAGTCCGAACCCCACCCCCATGATGATGCTCACCTCGTCGTGCACCTCGTGCTGGCCGACCTGGATGAACTTCGAGATGCCCACCGCGACCGCCACGATGCCGATCTGCAACGGCAGGTGGGCCAGGGCCCACATCTCGGCCCTCGCCATTCCGGATCGCACCCCGGCTCTGGGGATGTCATCGAAGTACATGAAGAACACTGCGAACACCCCGACGAACTCGACGACCATGGCGAGAACGTCGGTCCACTCGATGGTGCCCTGCGATGCCACCAGGCTCACCTTCACGAACGCCTCTCCGCACATGATGAGCGTGAGCAGCGCCGCTCGCTCCACGAGGTGGTGTACGTCGACGGACGGGAGCGGAACGCGACGGCCGCTCCCCAGCGCCGATGGGGCGACGAGCAGGACGATCGCCAGCACGAAGGCCACGTCGTCGTAGCGGTCGGGCATCCACGTCGTGGCCAGCACCAACGCGGCGACGAGCAGCAGACGGTTGCGCCGACCCATGGCCCAGGCTCGAAGCGACGGTTGGCGGCGCGGCGCCCGGTGGTGCATCACCGCCACCACCAAGACGGCCAGGGCATAGCTGAGACCGAGGAAGTCGTTGTCGGAGGTCTCCTTGTTGGCGAAGGCCACGACCGTCAACGTGATGAGGAACATCTGCACCAACACGAGCGCCCGGTGCGAGAAGTCGTCGGTGCGCTCCACGTTGGCCAGGGTGGTGGTGTGGAACCAGAGCAGCCACAACAACGTGAACACGAGAGCCGTGGTGAGGGCCGACTCCAGCGTGGGCTGCTTCGAGAAGGTGTTCGACAGCACCATGGTGGCGGCCACGAACACGAGGTCGTAGAAGAGCTCGAGGAACCCCACCGCTGGTGCCGCCAGGCCCGGAACGAGCGACGGTGAGACCGTGTCGCGCGCGTCGTCCTCGTTCACCGTCATCGGCGCGATCCTAGAACCGCGATCGCAATCGATCGGCCGGTGTGGCCGCCCCTGTCCGGCACTCGTTGATGACCGCTCAGCCCGAGAAGCCCGACCGGTCCCCCCGGGAGGTGGCGGCCCGGCTGCCGTCGACGAGATACTGCGCCGCGCTCACGAGGGCCAGCACCACACCGAGGTAGAGCAGCCCGTCGGCCAACCAGGTGTACCCGGTGAGCGGCGGCATGAGCACGGCCCCGACGGCCAGTGACTGCACCAGGGTCTTGGCCTTGGCGCTGGGGCGGGCGGGCACGGCCAGGCCCCGACGGCCCCAGTAGACGCGGTACAGGCTGATGGCGACCTCGCGCACGGCGATGATCGCCACCGGCCACACGGGGAAGCGGTCGACGGCCACGAGGGCGAACATCGAGCCGAGCAGCAGCACCTTGTCGGCCAGCGGATCGAGGAAGGCGCCGCTGCGGGTGGTGCCGTAACGGCGGGCGATCCAGCCGTCGACCCCATCGGTGAGCGAGAGCACGGTGAACACGAACCACACCAGCCACCCGCTCGGCGTGTCGCTGATCATGGCGAACAGCAGCGGCGAGACGAGCAGGCGGATGACGGTGAGGGCGTTGGCGGGGGTGGCCAGCGCCGAGGGGCCGTACCCAGGGAGCGGCTCGGGGCTCGTCGCGGCGGGATCGGGCCGGTGCGGGGTGCCGGGCTCGCTCACGGCCCCACCTCCATCGCCGCGGCAACCACTGCGCTTGCGTGGGCCGCTGCTTGCGGCAACGGTTCGGCCACGAGGTCGGGGCCGAGGGCGTCGACGACGCGCACGGGCACGATCCCGCCCACTTCGAGGGTGTCGGGCACGAGCACCACACCGTCGATCTCGGGAGCTTCGCGATGCGAGCGACCCTGGCCGGGGGAATCCACGAGCACTTCGACCACCGACCCGATCAGAAGGTCACGTCGGGCCGCGGTGATGTTGTCCTGTAGCTCTCGCAGCTCGGCGAGCCGTTCGTCGACCAGGCCGCGATCCACCTGACCGTCGAGGCCGGCGGCGTAGGTCCCCTCCTCCTTCGAGAAGGCGAAGAACCCGCACCAGTCGAGTTGGGCTTCGGCGACGAAAGCCAGAAGGGCATCGTGGTCGTCCTCGGTCTCACCGGGGTACCCGACGATGAAGTTCGATCGGAAGGTGGCGTCGGCTTCGCGGGCGCGGATGTCGGCGATGCGACGAAGGAAGCGCGCGCCGTCGCCCCAACGACGCATGCGCCGCATGAGCGGCGGCGACACGTGCTGGAGCGACAGGTCGAAGTAGGGCACGCCGGTGGCGCAGATGCCGTCGATGAGCGGGTCGGTGAGGTCCGACGGGTACAGGTAGAGCAGTCGGGTGCGGTCGACCCGGGCGGCCACGGCCGTCAACAGCGGAACGATGGCCCGCTCCCCCACCCCCTGGTCGCGACCGAAGGCGGCCAGGTCCTGGGCGACGAGCACGATCTCCCGGGCGCCGAGAGCGTCGACCTCGGCCAGGATCTCGTCGATCGAACGCGAACGCTGCGGACCCCGGAACGACGGGATGGCGCAGAAACCGCAGGCCCGGTCGCACCCCTCGGCCACCTTGACGTAGGCCCACGGCGCAGTGGCCGCCGGGCGGGGCAGGTTGAGGAGGTCGAAGCTGGGCAGCGCCACCTCACCGGCCGAGCCCTTGCGACCCAGGGTGACGGGCACGCCGAAACCCACCACGGCGTCGGCCTCGGGCAGGGCGTCGGCCAGCTCGTCGCCGTAGCGCTCGGCCAGGCAACCGGTGACGACGAGGCGCGCACCCTCGCGGCGGGCATCACCGAGGGCGAGGATCGTGTCGACCGACTCCTGACGAGCCTCCTCGACGAAGGCAGAGGTGTTCACCACCACCACGTCGGCGAGCTCGGGGCTCGAGGCCGGCGCGTACCCGTCGGCCTCGAGCGTGCCGACCAGCTTGTCGGAGTCCACCTGGTTCTTCGGGCACCCGAGCGTCTCGATCCAGTAGTGCCCGGGCATAGAGCCCCATGCTACGTGCCGGTTCAGTCGG
>Ga0105047_10003654_pt1 | contig 27075 bp, 24 predicted proteins | sample MAT04_FD_78384 | JGI IMG/M metagenome (GOLD analysis project Ga0105047, IMG submission 78384) | Freshwater microbial communities from Lake Fryxell liftoff mats and glacier meltwater in Antarctica - MAT-04 (megahit assembly) | ecosystem: Environmental > Aquatic > Freshwater > Ice > Liftoff... | reverse complement strand
CTCGGCGTACACGCTGAACCACACGTCATCGCCAGCGATCGGGCCAACGGGATTCGGCGGCGAATACGGCAGCGGTCCACCCGCGATTCTGGTGACGTCGCCGTCCGCTGCGCGTGCGACGCGCAGTGGACTAGCAATGATGAAGGCGCCGGCGAAGAACGTGCTCGCTGCAACAAAGAGCGAGAGAGCGGGGCGGTCCAGCCTGCGCCTAGTCATTTCAGCCTCAATTCCCGATCGTCATTGTTGCAATGAACTCGACGCCGCCGTTGCCGCCAATCACATCGGCGAGGATACTGCGACCGGCAACGTCGAAGATGTAGAGGACGCCGCTGTCGCCCGGGTTGTAGTACGACGAGATTCCCGACGGCTGAAAGGTCGTCAAGAGGCAAAGTTTCGGTCCGTTACACGCGACTCCGGCAAAGTCTCCGACTTCATAGCTCATTGAACGCGCCGTGAATCCCGCGAACTGCGTCTCTGTGATTGGTCCGACCGTGACGCCAGGAAGACTTGCAAAGTAGGCAAAGAAGTCCTCGGGGGTCGGGTCGGTGGCCGCGAGGAGAGCAGCATTGTCGCGACCATAAGCAAAGATGTCGTCGAGTGGGTTCTTGAAGACGAATGCGGTGGAGAGATCGCTGATGCTCAGGAGAGTCTCGTCGCCCGATGCCTGATTCTGCACCGAAAAGAACCCGGGGAGATTGTTCGAGTAGCGGGTCTTGTCGGTTGCCGTGAATGTGATCTCGGTGCCAATCGCGACATCACCGGCCGTGTAGAGGAGTCCCTCGTGGAGAATCTTGGTCGGATCGTAGGTGCGTGGCTCGGCGAGCACGGTCGTAGTCGGCGCTTCCGTGGTTGAACTCGCGATCGTTGATGCCTCGATCGCCGTCGTCGCTGCGACGGTGTCGGCCGATTGGGTTGATTCGGAAGATCCGCACGCTGCCAGAAACGTCAAGGCAACGAGCAGAGTCGGGCAATACGGGCGCATGACTTCTCCTTAGTTTGTTGTTGTTGGGTGTTCGGTGTTGCTGTTGCCTGTTTGGTGGTTACTCGATGAGACGCATTGACCCGAGAAGGGCGCCGATCTCGGATTCAAGCGCGGGCCACAACGGCCAAAACGCCCTCGCGACGACGACTACGACGGTCCCGTCGATAGATACGGCCGTGACCTGGACGATGTCGCCGACCGACACACGCGACTCCGTGGCTGGCGTGATTGGAACCTCGCATGCCGCCGTTGCTCGGGCCGTCACTTGCAGCGCTGGTCGATCAAGAAGCATCGTGTCGACGGGATTCGAAACATCGAGCGACAGCGGGCAGAATTTCGCGATCGCTTCGGCCGGGGTCGCTCCGTCGAACACTCCCGAGGTCACGGCCAACTTCGGTCCGCTGAGCCGAACAAGAGTGAAGGTGCTCAGTCGGTTCCTCTCATGGATCCAGGTTCCGGTCGTGCTGATTGTGAAGGGCACCGTGAAACGAGTGACGGCGTAATCGCCAGGGGCGACTTCATCATTCGCTGGCGGCATTGGTAGGTACTCGACGGGCGCAGAGGTAGCGACAGAACTCGTTGGCGTCACAGTGTTCGTCGGACGCAGGTTTCTCCCCGACCTCGGCCAAACAACGGCTGCGATCAGCGCTATCACCGCAGCCGCTGTAGCCAACACCATGATCGAACGCGACCGACCAGTTGGCGACTTGGGTCGCACGTGCTGGACAGAATGAATCTCGATCATCGGCGACGGCGAACTTGCACCGGCGGCTGAATCGAAGAGTTCCCAAAGCAAATCTGCTTCCAGGCGGGCAGCGAATTCAGCAGACGGCAACACATCAAGCTCACGCAGATCTGTCATGCGTCATCACCTCGAAGACTCCGTAAGTCGCGTCGGGCCCGCGCGAGAAGTGAGTACGTGGCCTGGACTGAGCGTCCGATTTCGCGAGCGATTGACTCCACCGGCATGCCGTCGACGTAGCGGAGCATGAGCACCATCCGCGGCACTGGCTCAAGGAGCGCGACCTGTTCCAGTACGTCAGCGCGCGTCGGTGTCGAGTCCTCTGCCTGCTCGGGGGCCGAGGAAGCGAGGCGCAGATGTCGTTTGCTGAGTTCGTCGCGCCGGAAGTGGTCCACGTACTTGTGCCGAGCGACGGTCAACAACCAGCGAATGTCTGCGGCATCAGCGTGACCGTCTTTGAGTGCACGCGTCAACGCAATAAACGAGTCCTGGGTGAGGTCCTCGGCGAGACTTCGATCGCCGCCGCAGAGTCGCAGAAGGTACCCGAAGACAGTCGGAAGGTTCGATCGGTAGAAGCGTGTAAAGCCGGCGGGAGACGACAGATCCTCTCCCCGTGATGCATCGGTCTCCACGATCATGCAACCTTCAACGAACGACAACGGCGCGATTCGTCGCGGTTCGGAAGAAACTATCGCAGCCAGCGTTGCTGTGTTCGAACTCGACTTGGCTTCAAGCGATGCCGATTGGGATCACCTCAGATGACGCCACCGACGGTGACCCGATGCAAAGTGCGCTCGACGTCGCCGTAGTCGTGAACGCCGTAGTGCATCGCACAGCGGTTGTCCCAACAGACGATGTCGCCGGGCGCCCAAGTGTGGCGATACACATTGTCCGGATTGATCGACAACGCATAGAGATACTCGAGGATCGGCAGACTCTCGGCGGGGGTCATACCTTCGATCTCGACCATCGATCCGCCGGGTCGGTTGAGGTACAGCGCCTTTCGGCCAGTGTGCGGGTGGGTCGGTGTGATCGGGTGGAAGTTCACGACGTCCTCGCGCTTCGCCTTCGCCGTCAGATCGTCACCGGTCTCGACCTTTTGATCATCGCCGATCGGACGCGTTCCGACGAACTTGGCTCGTCGACCATCGAGGAACTCCTTCATGCCGTCGGACAGCCGATCGTATGACTCGTACTGGTTCGTGAACATCGTGTCCCCACCCTTCGGCGCGAGCACAGTCGGGATCGCGACCGACACGGTCGGTGGGACAGTCATGTGCGACCAATCGGTGTGCCATCCCTCGGCTGGAGCCTTCGCCTTGCCGAAGTTCGGAACGATCGCGATGTCAGGGAAACCTTCCACCGTGTTCTTGCGGTAGTAGCTCGGCATGAAGGGTTCGCCGAACACTTGCGCCAGCCGCATCAGCGCCTCTGACGACAAAAACTGATCGCGGACGACGAGGACGGAGTTGCCGCACAGCGCATCGCGAAGTTGATTCGCGACGTCGTCGTCGAAATCGTCGTTGAGATTGATTTCCGAAACTTCGACGCCGACGGACCCTGTGAGGAAGCGAAGCTTGAGCCCGCGTGCGTGCTGCGGAGTTCCTGTGAGATCTCTCGACGTCATGGTTTGGCCTCCTCGATCTTTCGATTGTCCGACCTGATTAATAGAGTACCCTATTCTTTGCGCCGGTTAACCCAGGGAGTTGACGTGAATCGAAAGTCCGGAATTGCAGCAATCACCCTCCGGTCGTTGATCGGGCTGTCGTTGATCGTCGCGGCGTGTGGTGGCAGCGACGACGAATCAGGGGCCGACGTCACCGACCTCGCAACAAACACGACACCGAACTCCGCCGACGACTCTTCGACCGGCTCGACCGCGCCCGGCGAGATTCGTCAGACGCTTCGGATCGGGTTTGCCTACGAAGACGTCGGGGCATTCGCGATTCTCAACGACAAGTTCTCGATCGGCGACCCAGAGCTTCAGGCCGCGGCCGTGCTCCAGGCCTGGCGACGCGATGGCGAGCTACCGATGAACGGGATCGATCTCGAGTTCGTGTACGTGAAGTTCAATCAGCTGAGCCCAGAGGACCAAATCGGTGCGTGTACACGTCTCGCCGAAGACGAAGAGGTGTTCGCCGTAATCGCCAGTCGCGATTTCCAAGTCGGTGCGCAATGTCTCGCCGAACGGTACGACATCCCCGTCATCGACAGCTCCGGGCTGGCCCAATCCGACTACCAGCGGGGCGCGCCGTGGTTGTTCACCGTGCGCGCCGACCAATCGCAGGTGATGGAGTCCTTCGTCGCTTGGGCGGACAAGCAGGGTGCGTTCGACGGCAAGCGCATCGGCCTCTATTGGGACACGCGCTCGGAGGAGGCGGCCGACGCGTTCAAAGCCGCGCTGGCCGACATCGGCATCGAGGTCGCTTCGGATCTGCCCTCCGACGGTGAGGGCATCGGAAGCCCTCAGGACGCAATCGTGGTGCAACGGTTCGTCGCTGACGGCGCCGACCTGGCAATCCTGATGGTCGGCACAAGCAGCGTGACAAACTTCCTGGCCAGCGCAGAACAGCAGGGCTACTCCCCCGCCCTGCTGTTCCCGGAGTGGGCGAACCAATTGCAGGACGTATCCACCCAGTCGTTCCCGCAGTCGCTGGTCGACGGTGCGGAAGCGATGACGATGAGTCGCGTCGGCGAGATCGCTGCCGGCTTCGACCTCAACCCACGAGCGGTGGAATGCCTCGACAACTACGAAGCGTTCTCGGGCGATGACCTCCCACTCGTCTCACCCGAAAGTGGCGAGATGGGCCAGACGTTGTTCACGTGCGACCTGATGTCGATCCTGCTCGAAGGGCTGCGCAACGCCGGCGGCAACCCCACCAAGGAGAGCTTCGTAGCCGCGCTCGAGATGATCACCGACTTTCCATTGGCCGCATGGGGCAACCTGACCTTCAGCCCCGACGACCACGCCGGTGTCGACCAGGTCCGAACGATTCGTTGGGCGACGGCCTGCGAATGCTGGACGGCCGAGGGAGAATTCGAAGACCCAAGAATCTGACCTCGATGGGGCAGGTGTGGCGTCACGTGCAGACGAAAGTGGAGACGAGGGGAATCGAACCCCTGACATCTACCTTGCAAAGGTAGCGCTCTGCCAACTGAGCTACGTCCCCGTTGTGGCGGCTGCCACGCTATCGGCCGCTGTCCACCTGATACCCGTGAGATTGCAGCATCTGCCGAAAAGCGTGCAGGCCATTGTCGAATGCTTGGCGTTCCTGGTGAACGGCCGCCTCGGGTAACAGCGTGTCGCCCGTTAGGTAACGCTGCGGGTCGTCCCACTCGAAGCACGGCGTGTCGGGCAACGCGTCGACGGTGCACTTCAATGGCGCGGTGTAGCTCCACACGTTCTCGTAACAGAAACGCCGCACGCCCGCGGTGTAGAGCCGATCGGTGATCTCTCCGACAGGCAGACGGCCGCTGCCGAACGGCACGCCCTGCACGATCGGACCATCGGGACCTTTGAGTAACACGTGGTCTTTCGCGTGAACGCGCTCGATGAACGGCGCCATCGCCGACAGCGCGTCAAGAGGGTCCTCGCCTACCATTTGGCTGTTGCCGTAGTCGTAGAGAGCGCGCACGCTCGGGTGATCGACTGCACCGAGGATCTGCGCCAGCACCGGGCCGGTGAAGTCCTCGTGGTTTTCGATCACCACCAAAACGCCAAGGTCGGCAGCCAGCGAAGCCACCGCACGTAGATCGCGAATCGTCCACTCGATCACTTCGCGCAACGGGGCCGAATACTTCGTATACGTGCGCAATGTGTCCGCACCACAAGCAGCCGCGACATGAAGCATCTTTGTCATGTTCTCGACGCGTGTGTCGCTGGTGTCGAGTTCCAACTTCATTTCGTGCGCGGCGGTGGCTGCGCGCACGGCGGCGAAATGTCCCGACGACGTACCACACAGGTCGCGATAACCAACGCCGTTGGCTGACACGTTGACCCCGGTGAACCCGAGGCGCTTCATCTCCGCGATGTAGGCGAACACGTCGTAGCCAGTGCTCTCGCGATAGCGAAGGTGATAGCGCAGCGAGAAGCTGTGCACGTGGAATTCGATCGCCTTCACGCCAAGCCCTGCAACAATGCGATCTCTGCAGCGAGCGCCCGCCTGTAGCGCGCTGCGACGTCGGGCAAGCGGCGAGCCAGTCGGTCCGCGCGCCACACGCAGTAGCCGCCAATGCGGTAGTGCCAGGCTGCTGCTTCGCGGTGATAACGCGCGACCGCGTTGTGACCCTCCGGTTCACGACCCTGGGCTGATTCACCGTACGCGGCCAGAAACTGATCAATCGCGCCAACGCTGTGCGGTCGCTGTTGATACAGGGTCATCATCGCCGGCGAAAGGAAGCAGGCAATGTCCTCCACCGGATCGCCAACCCCAGGGCACTGCCAATCAATCAGCACCAATCCATCCCGCGACCGGACGAGGTTGCCTGGTCCACAATCGGTGTGCACCAACGACGGGCGGCTGATGGCTACCGGCGAAGCATCGGTCGGTCGCACGGCCACCAACGCCGCCGCCGAGACCGCTGGCACGGCCGCGACCATGTCGTCGCCGTGAGCACGCGCCTCGGCCGCTGACGCACATAACCGACGCAGACCACGAGGCGTCGGCCCGAAATGGATTGCAGAAAGCAGCGCCGCGACCTCGGCAACACCACGGCGCCACATCGTCCCGGGCACGAAACGATACGTAACAGCGCCAGGCACATGGCTGACCAACTGCGGCGATAAGCCACGCGGCCCCAGCACGGCGAGCGCGGCGGCCTCATGATCGGGCAAGTTGGGATACATCGGATTGGCCTCGCCCGGGTCTTCGATGTAGCGCTTTTCGATCAGCCACCCGCGACCAGACCGCACCTTCCACACTTCGTTGCGGTACCCGCCGGGCAACTGCACACGCGTTGGATCCGCCACGGTCACGAGAGTATCCGTAGAGTCACAATCGTGACCCGCACGCAGTTCGGAGCATTCCTCGCTCCACATCACCCGACCGGCGAAAGCGCAACGCTGCAGTTCCAGCGCGACCTGGAAATGGCGGCACATCTCGACCGGCTTGGCTACGACGAGTTGTGGGTCGGCGAACATCACAGCACCGGCTGGGAGACGATCGCTAGCCCAGAAATGTTCCTTGCCGCCGCCGGCACAAACACGCACACGATCCGGTTAGGCACAGGCGTGGTGTCGCTGCCCTATCACCACCCGTTCAATGTGGCGCAGCGCATGGTGCAGCTCGATCACATGACGCGTGGGCGTGCCATGTTCGGCAGTGGCCCCGGTGCGTTGCCCAGCGATGCGCGCACGATGAATATCGATCCGATGTTGCAACGCGACCGCCAAGACGAAGCGCTGGGCGTAATTATCCGCTTACTGAACGGTGAGGACCGATTCGACTACGACTCCGATTGGTTCACGTTGCGCGATGCCGCGCTGCACATCCTGCCGGTGCAAGAGAAGATGCCGATGGTGACAGCGAGCAGCATCTCGCCTTCTGGGATGCATCTCGCGGGCAAGTACGGCATGGGTGTGCTCAGCATTGCCAGCACGTCCAGTGCCGGTTTGCAGGCGCTCCCCACCCAGTGGACATTTGCAGAACAGTCTGCTGCAACGCATGGTCAAACCGTCGACCGTCGTAACTGGCGCGTGATGATGGCGTGGCACATCGCCGAGACGCGCGAGCAGGCGCAAGCAGACGCTCTGCACGGCCTACATCGCTGGCACAACGAGTACAACGTGGCGGTGCTTGGCCGACCCGGCGCCATGCACGTCGACGATCCGAACGTTCTCATGGAGCAAGTGGCCGAGCGTGGGGCCGATGGAGGCGGTGCTGCTGTGGTGGGCACCCCCGATGATCTCATCGCCGCAATCAAGGGTCTGCAGCACGTCACTGGTGGCTTCGGCGTCGTTCTTGGGTTCGCTCACGATTGGGCAAACGTTGAGGCGACGCGCCGTAGTTGGGACCTTGTTGCGCGCTACGTCATCCCCGCCGTGCACGGGACGACCGCACCACAAATCGCCAGCGCGCAGTACGTCGCCGCGAACAAGACGGAACTGATCGCGGGCGCGACAGCGGCGGTGATGAACAAGATCATGACGCACGAAGGAGCAACTGCGGCGTTGGCCGCGACGATCGCGCAGATGACCGAGCGAGCGGCCAAGGGCGGCAATGACCCGGCGTTTCGACCCGGCGTCGGACCGGCGACGAAGTAGCGCTAGCCGTTACTCGCTAGTCGTTACTAGCTAGCCGTTCCCTGCTAGTCGCCCTTGAGGGCGACCGCGTTAGGCGTCACGTTCATCTTCGGGACGTACTCGGCAACTTCGACGTTGCGGCCGACTGTCAGGAACTTTGCGCGCAACGCGATGCAGCATGATTCGCAGGGCCCGTAAAAGCGCTGGCTGACGGTGGTCGCGCAGCGGGGGCAAGCAAACGGCGCCGCGGTGTCAACGCCGAAAGTCAGCTCCAGCCCGGTGGTCATCACGCCAGTGTGCCACGTCGCCTCGTTGACGTAGCGTCTGATCCATGACGAATCCACATCTCCGGATGGGCCTGCAGATTCCCTCGTTCACATATCCCGACGTTGCGCCCGGCGAATTGTTCGAACGAGTTTCCGACATTGCGGTGACGGCCGAGGACAACGGATTCGACAGCGTGTTCGTGATGGATCACTTCTACCAACTTCCATCGATCGGCCGACCCGAAGACAACATGTTCGAAGGCCTCGATGGAATCGTGTGCAACATGCCCGACGCGTACGACCTCGACGCAGTTGCGCTAGCAGGCACGTTGCTGCAGAAGGCCTTCAAGTGAGCGAGACGCGCGTCGTCAACGGAACATGTCATCACGATTGCCCCGACAGTTGTGGGTGGCAAGCCACGGTGACCGATGGCATTGCGGTGCAGTTGCGTGGTAACCCTGCGCACCCGTTCAGCAAGGGCGAGTTATGCCCGAAGGTGAACAAGTTCCTCGATCGCACCTACAGCAGCGACCGCGTGTTGCATCCACTGCGCCGCGTCGGCGCCAAGGGTGCTGGCGAGTTTGAGCAGATCACATGGGATGAAGCACTCACCGAGATCGGCGGTCGGTTCCGCGACGTCATCGACGAACACGGAGCGGGCGCGATCTTGCCGGTGGTCAGCGCCGGTAACCAGAGCTTGTTGGCTCTCTCATTCGGCCAGCGCTTTTGGAATCACCTCGCAGCCGCCAAGACCACCGGTTCGTTGTGCGGTCTTGTCGCCGGTACCGGTACGAAAACCACAAACGGCAGTGGCATGGGCATCGACCCCAGCGACCTCGAACACAGCCAGTTGATCATTCTGTGGGGCACCAACACCAGGCTGACCAATCGCCACCTCTGGCCGTTCATCGAGAGCGCTCGGACGAACGGCGCCCAGGTAGTGGTCATTGATCCGCTGCGCACGATGACCGCCGAGTCTGCTGACTGGTTCTTGCAACCACTGCCCGGCACCGACGTCGCGCTCATGCTGGCGATGGTGCACGTGCTGATTCGCGACGGGCTCGTCGACAACGAATGGGTCACCGAGCACACGCTCGGGTTCGACGACCTCGCTGCGCATGTCACCGACTGGACACCGCAGCGCGCGGCAACTGTGTGCGGCTTAGCGACCGACGACATCGAACGCCTGGCGCAGATGTACGGCACGATCCGGCCAGCTGCGATTCGCACGCTCATCGGCGCCGAGCACCACGAGCACGGGGCGATGTTCTTTCGCACGCTTACTTGTCTGCCAGCACTTGTCGGCGCGTGGCGCGATCAGGGTGGCGGCTACGCACGCAGCGTTGGCGTCTGGAACGACCAGATCGTCGACGATTTGGCGATTTCGAGACCCGATCTACGGGCGGGTCGCGAACGACGCGGAGTACCCATGGGTCAGATCGGACGAGCGCTCAATAGCGAAACAGACCGCGTCATGGCCGTCTGCATGATCGGCGTCAACGCGATGGTGTCGCTGCCGAGCACCGAGCTCGTGCGCCAGGGCTTGCTGCGCGACGACTTGTTCACGGTCGTCCACGAGCAGTTCATCACCGACACCGCTCGCTACGCCGACATCATCCTTCCCGCGACTACGCAACTGGAAGCTGTCGACGTCGTTTCCTCGTGGGGCCACATGTACACCGGCTGGAACGAGCCAGCGATCGCGCCGCTGGGTGAATCGGTCAGCAATAGCGAGTTGCATCGACGACTTGCCCGCGCGATGGGGTTCACCGAGCCAGCATTATTCGACGACGATCTCACCGCTCTACGCGCGGCGCTGCCGACCATCGATCTCGATAAGTTGCGCGCCGATGGATGGGTGAGAGTGCCCTACCCCGAGGACGGTCGCCCGTGGGCCAATGGCGGCTTCCCGACCGCATCCGGAAAAGTCGAGTTGCGTTGCGACTCGCTGCTCGCGCTCGGTCATCCAGCACTACCGACCTATACACCAGCCAGCGAGTGGGCCAGTGCTGATCGGTTCCCGTTCATGTTGCTGACACCCAAGCAGCACGCTCGCTTCCTGAACAGCAGCTACTCGCACCTGCCCAAGCACGGCCCGCTGGAAGGCACCCCGGTCGTTGAGTTACACCCCGACGACGCTGCCGCGCTGCAACTAGTCGAGGGCCGGTGCGTGCGCGTGTGGAACGACCGCGGTTCAGTGGAGGTGCCGGTGAAGCTGAGCCAACGAGTGCGCCCCGGTGTCGTCTCAATCCCGTGGGGTTGGTGGTCGGCACAACATCATGGACAGGTCGCAAACTCGCTGACCAACGATGCGCAAACCGACTGGGGTGGCGGCGTCGCTTATTTCGACACGATGGTTGCGCTGACTCCGGTCTGAGTCCGAGTTGAGTACGGTCCGACTCTCCGTCAATCGGCTCGCCCTAAGCCGCCCCCCTCTCCAAAGGGTCGGGGGTAGCCTTGCCGAATGGCAGGCGAGCTGATCTACGCATCTCGAATCATGCGCCTGCCGCTGCTCGACGCGGGCGGGGCCGCTATCGGCCGCCTCGACGACATCGTCGTCATTCCAGGCGCACGTGGTGGCAATCCGCGCGTGCTCGGCTTCGTCGCCAGCAGTCAGCGCCGCCGCATCTTTGTCAACGCTGGCCGCATCGCCGCCCTTGACATTGAGGGTGCTCGCCTGCGCAGTTGGGACGTCGACCTCAACCCGTTCAAGCCGCGCGCTGGTGAGCTACTCGTCAGCCGCCACATCATCGATCGCAAAGTTGGCGACGAATCCGTCACCGATGTCGCGCTGTCGCAAGCAACCGATGGCAAGCAGAGTTGGTGGGAGCCCGCCAAGGTCCGCCTCGCCACCAAGCACGCGCTTGGGCGGCGCCCCGCCTACCGCCTGATCGACATCGCCGAGCATCCGTCGCTGTTCCAATCCGGCGACGCCACCGAGATGTCGGTGGAAGCTGCGCGTTTGCGCGACATGCACCCGAGCGACGTTGCCAGCATCGTGCGCGCGCTGCCAATGCAACAGCGCAAGCAGTTGGCAGAAGCGATGGACGACGAACGACTCGCCGACCTCTTGGAGGAATTGCCGGAGGCCGAGCAGTTGCGCATCATTGAAGGGCTCGACATCGACCGCGTCGTCAGCGTGTTGGAAGAGATGGAATACGACGACCTTGCAGACTTGCTCGTCGAGATGCCGGGGGAACAGCGCACGCGTGTGCTCGATGCTATGGACGCGGAAGACGCCGACGTGATGCGTCGTTTGTTGGCGTACGACGAAGGTACGGCTGGCGCGTTGATGACCCCCGACATCGTGATCCTGGGTGCGAACGCGACCGTCGCCGAGGCGCTCGCCGCCATTCGCGACCCGGATTGGCTGGTCAGCATCGCAGCCCAAGTGTTCGTCGTGCGGCCGCCGTACAAGCCGCCGACGGGCCACTATCTCGGGGTTGTTCATTTCCAGCGACTGCTACGCGAGCCGCCGTCGATGGAATTGGGGCGATGCGTTGCCGACGAGCCAACGATCACGCCCGAGATTCTTGAGCGGGAAGTTGCCGAGCGGTTGGCGAGCTACAACCTGTTGTCCGTCGGTGTCTGCGATGAAGCCGGTCGGTTGCTCGGAGCGATCACGGTCGACGACGTACTCGACCGCACACTTCCTACCGGTTGGCGCCAACGCAGGCGGGTGAATGCAGCGACGGTGTCTCGATGAAGCGCAAAGAGGATCTCACCACGCCCCGCGAGCGCCGTCGCATCGGAGTGCACTACGACCCGGACGCATTCGGCCAGTTCAGTGAGGGCATCGCCCGTTTCATCGGTACCGCACGCTTTCTCGTCTACCAGAGCGTGTTCTGCGTCGCGTGGGTCGCATGGAACATCCTCGGGCCAGCATCGTGGCAATTCGACCAATGGCAGTTCGTCGGCCTCACCCTGCTGCTCTCGCTGCAGGCTGCCTATGCCGCGCCGCTCATTCTGTTGGCACAGAATCGGCAGGAGTTGCGTGATCGTTCGACCACGGACGCCGATCGCCAGGTAGCGGAACGCACACAAGCCGACACAGAGTTTCTCGCACGCGAGATCGCGAGCGTGCGCTTGTCACTAGCCGACGTCCCGACCAGCAGCGACCTCGGCGACCAACTCGATCGGCTCGCCCAGGCAGTCGAACGTATGACTGCACGCCTCGACGAGATGGAAGCGCAGCGCGCGAAAGGCGACTAGCCCGCGACCGTGTGGTTCAGGACCAGCCGCACCAGTTCGACGGAAGTCTTCGCAAACGCGTCGGGCGACGACCACGCCACCAGGTGATCGTCAGGCAACTCGATGACGCGCGCATTCAAGGCTTCGGCAAGCGCGCGTTGTTTGCGCGGCTTCACGAGTCGATCGCGCGTGGTGATGAGACTTGCCGCTGGTTGACCCAACGACGATGCCCAGCCGCGAGCGTCGTAGCGACTGAGCGACTGCCCTGCCTGGACAACACTTAAGACGTCGTTGCGGCGCATTTCGTTGGCCATCCACGGCACGTACTGCTCGAGCGGATGGTTACCACCAAGCAGCCGGAGGATCCCCCAGCGCAACCAGCGCCGAAAGACACGAGATCGCAGCAGTGGGCCGATGACATGGACGGTCTTCCACTTCAGTCGCTCCCAGAGCGTCGACCTCCACTCGAGAGCGGTCGCCTGCACAACCATCGCGCGCACAAGATCGGGGTGACGTTGCGCGAGCAGCATGCTGATCGGCCCGCCCATCGAATAGCCGACAGTGATCACGGGTGCGACGCCGAGGTGCTGCACCAGCGCCGCGGCATCGTCGGCCGCATCGACCAACTCAAACTTCTCTTGCCCCCGTATTCCCCGACCATGACCACGATGATCGACGGCAACGAACGAGTAGTGCTCCGCGAGCGCTTCGTAGGCGGTGAAGAACTGCAGGTCGGCACTCGCAGTCCAGCCGTGCAGCAACAGCAATGTCGGCGCAGAAGCGTCGGCGTGGCGGTGGTGCCGAAAGAAAATCTCACCGCGACCTGGCAGGTTTGCCGTGAAGCCGGGTGGAAGCCACGGAACGATCACGGTCAGTAATTTACCAACTGGAAGCTCTAGCGACCCCGGTGAACTCCTGCAAGCGAACCCCGAAGTCAGTTGCTAGGCACAGCAACTGCAGCGGCTCAAGCGCTGCGTCAGCAGTGCCGTAGACGCCGGCGACAGGCCGATGATCAATGAGTGTCAGTGCGACAGCGACAGCGACCGCCGCTGCCAGTTCCGCCGTCGGCGCCGATGCCCCGGCCATCACGGTCTCACGCCCACCAGTCGCGTTCGCGCCACGTGCTTCAACGCGCACTGCACCAAGATTGCCACTGGCGTGCGGTGGCAGCAACATCGGCAATCGCGCGGTCAGCCTGTCGCGGCGGGTGGCGGATACGCGAGCGGAGATGCGCGAGGCCGTAGGAAACGCGCGTTGCAGCAACAACGGATCGGCGAGAGCAGCGCGATAACAATCATGAGCCGCTATCGGCTCCGGGAACCACACCAGATCGCGACCGCTGCCACCCGGCGGCTCGATCCATTCGTTGTCGTGCCAACCGAGGGCGGTGTCGCCGAGCGCATGGTGATGCTGGCGCGCACACTCAGGGCCGGCGGTTCCGTGAATCGCGACGTGCAACTCGTCGACGACGTGCAGTTGCGCGGCGAGGTACCGCGCCACCAAACCCGACAACCCGGGCGCAACACCGCAGCCGACCACCAGCACGGCGTCGTTGGTTTGCGCCGCGGCCTGTAGACCGAGCAGCGCACGAACGTCGTCGAGATCGTCACTCAACGAAACAACCGAAGTGCCAGCTTGCAACAGCCGGTGGGCGAGTTGCGTGTGCGGCGTCGCATGCGCAAGCACCACCACATCGCAGACCGCGAGATCGGCTGCATCATCAACGCGCACGACGACGCTTGGCAGGACTACCGGCATCGGATCGTAAGCCGCCACCCGCCGGCCTACACCGGTCAGGTTAGAGACCACCCGCCCGCCGGTAACCCCGCAACCAACAACGCCAACAACGCTTCCGTCGAACTTGCCCTTGGAGGATTTGCCGTTGGAAGTGCGAGTCATTTCGGGGGCACGCTGACTTCTCGCCAGCCACCCTCTTGCGGCGGCACGCCGCCCTTTCCGCGCATGCGCAGCACGCCAGCGATGGTGCCAGCCAAGGACAGCGCTACGAGGAATCGGCGCAACGTCTTCATGGTCTGCCAGCGTACCCTTGCGTCATGGAGTTACGAATAGTCCGATTCACCACCGCGTTCGACGCGGCATGTCACTTCTACGGCGAACTGCTCGGCTGGCCGGTTACTGATCAATGGCCCGCTGGCAACGGTGGCGGACGTGGTTGCCTTTTCGGCTACGGCGACACGGCGCGCATCGAGTTCATCGAGCGTGCAGATGACACCGACGACCTGAACGGCATGGTCAGCGGCATCTTCGTATCGGTCGAGGTTGCCGATGTCGTGGCTGTGCACGATCGCCTCGCTGCCGCTGGCGTGCCGATTCTGCGCACCCTTGCGGACATGACCTGGGGCCACCGTTCGTTCGCCGTGCACGATCCCACCGGCATCGAGTTAGTCCACTTCCAGCCGATCACGGAAAAGTGAACGCTCAGACCGCCAGCTACTAGGAGAAACGCGGTGGGGCTACACAGAATCGAACTGTGGACCTCATCCTTATCAGGGATGCGCTCTAACCAACTGAGCTATAGCCCCAGTAGCGGTAGGCAAGGCTAGCGGGCACGGCTCGAAACCCTCAATCGATTGGGGGCTCGCCGTTTGAGTCGCCTTTTGAGGTCCGGTGGGGAGGAGTTGCTGGTCGCAACAGGCGGGGCCACGAGACCACACGTTGCTCGCGGCCTGTGACTTCTTCCTCCAGCACGGTGAGCCGCACGCCACCAACCAGGTCGGTGATCAGGTTGAACAGTGTCGCCATCAGCACTGCCAGACCGGTGAGGCCGACGACACCGAACAAACCAATGATCCAGGCGTTGTGGTAAATCTCGCCGCCGTTCAGTTGGAAGGTCTGCCAGCCGAAACTCTCGAAGAACCGTTCGATGTTCTCGATCGTGCCTGTGTTCAACGCCACGCGCCACAACATGGCGCCTGCGGTCAAACAAACCGCGTAAATGAAGATGTTGAACAGCAGCGCGATCTTGAACACGCTCCAGGTGTCGATGTGGCGCAGCACTCGCGTGACGCGCCGGACACGCGGGCGATGCCGAGGCAAGACAACCGGTTGCAACGAACGGGTGAGTCGCTTGGTGACACCACGGAACTGTGGCTTGTAAGGAATTCGCGCGGCGACTTTCGCGAAGATCGATTCCGGTTCTGGGGCTGACTCGTCGTCGGGTTCTGACTCTGGTTCCGGGTCGGGCTCGCCGGGGATGATCTTGGGCAGCACATAGGGCACGCGCGCCTCAACGCGCTTCTCGACGACCGGCTCCGCGATTGGCTCCGCGATTGGTTCGGCGAAGAAGTCGGCTGTGGTCGGCACTTCCGTGGTCGCTGGTTCGACAACGGTTTCGCTCGGAGCGGAAGTCGGTTTGCGAGCTGGTGGTCGCCGGCGAACGGGTTTGGGCGCGACGACTTCCGGGACCTGATCAAGAGCTGCTGACGACGCAGCCATCAAGGGATCGATGCGGTCAGCAACGGTCACATCGCTTTCGACGACTGCCACGCCACGGTCCACGCCACGGTTGACGGCCGATTCCACGCCACTTTCGGCTGGCGCGACAGCACCGGCGGATTTCCGGGGGCGTGGTGGCGACTTACGCCGCTCGCCTGCTGCTGGAGTACCGCCGTTAGCGCCTGCTGTTCGTGAAGGCGGAGCCGGTCGTCGTTCGACCTGTTGGTCGCTGGACGGTGCGCCGTTATCCACGAAACGAGTGTACGCAGGGCCTCGCTCTCAAGGGGCGCGAGTGGCCCGCGCCTGCGCCAACTCGTCACCTACCCGAACTTCCACCATCACCTCGTCACCAGCGACGACGAAGACCGTGAGCACACCGTCGTTCGCTGTTGCCAATCGTTCGGCTGCGTCGCGCCCACCGACAACACCGGCAAGCGCCGCGGCGTCGGCGGCAACCTGCGCTTGCTGCTGATCGACAAGCCGTGCACTGAAGTGACCTATCGCGACCATCAACACCACTGTCACGACCACGAACGCGAGTAGCAGCACTATCGCTTGTCCGCGATCGCGACGCTGAACGTCGGCCATCACATACTCCATCGAAACCTGCCCTAGCGGGCATAGGGAGATTGGCGCCCAGCGGCGCGATGGCCTATTCCTCGTCGGTTGCGAGAATCGGTGCTACGGAGGCAACTGTCTGTCCGCTGTCGAGGCTCATCACACGCACACCTGTGGCAGCACGGCCTTGCGAGCTGATGTCGCGAACTGGCATGCGGATCGTGACGCCACCACTGGACACGGCGACGATCTCGTCTTCGAGACCAACCATAAACGCGGCGACCACATGGCCCTTCTTGCCAGTGAGCTTGATACCGATGACGCCCATTCCGCCGCGGCCCTGCACGTTGAAGTGTTCGAGTTGCGTGCGTTTGCCATAGCCAGATTCGGTGACGATCAGAATCGCGGTGTCGTCGCGGGCAACGTCGACCGAGACGACTTCGTCACCGGCCTTCAGGTTGATGCCGCGCACGCCGGAGGCCGCACGGCCCATCGCCCGCACCGCCTTCTCGTGGAAGCGAATGTTCATGCCCTTGCGGGTCACGATGAAGATGTCGTCGCTACCGCTGGTCTCGATGACCTTGACCAACTCGTCACCCTTGCGCAGGTTGATTGCAATCAACCCATCACGGCGACCATTGTCGTACTCGTCGAACGAAGTCTTCTTGACCACGCCCTTGCGAGTCGCGAAGAACAAGTAGCGCTCACTGGCAAAGTCGCGCGTATCGATGATCGCCTGGATCGATTCGCCCGGCTGCAACGGCAGCAGGTTGACGATCGGCATGCCCTTCGCTGTGCGTTCGCGCTCGGGAAGATCGAGCGCACGCAGGCGGTAGACCTTGCCGCGGTTGCTGAAGAACAGCAGATAGGCGTGGGCCGTCGTGAAGATCACGTGGCGAACAATGTCGTCGTTTTTCAACTTGCCGCCGCTGACACCGCGGCCGCCGCGGCCCTGGGTCTTGAACGACCCGGCCGGCACCGACTTCACATACTGCGCTTCGGTCATTACGACGACTAGTTCCTTGTCGTCGACGAGATCGGTCATCGACATCTCGCCCGAGTCGAACGTGATCGGGCACACGCGTGCGGTGGCGAACCCGTCCTTGATAGCGGTCATCTCGGTCTTGATGACGGTGCGCAGCTTCTTCGGACTGTCGAGGATGCTCTGCAGTTCGATAATGCGGGCCTTGACATCGGCGAGTTCGGTCTCGAGATCGAGGCGACTGAGCCGAGTGAGTTGCGAGAGACGCATTTCAAGGATGTCGATCGCTTGAATTTCGCTGAACTTGAACGGCTTCTTCATCAGACCGGCCTTGGCCGCAGCAGGGTCGTCGCTGGCACGAATGAGTGCGATGACTTCATCGAGCACGTCGAGAGCCTTGAGCCGGCCCTCCAACTTGTGCTCGCGTTCTTTCGCGCGCTTCAGACGGAATTCTGTGCGGCGGGTGATGACCTCGACCTGATGGCGGACATAGCCTTCGAGCGCCTGCGTCAGGTTCAATGTGCGCGGCACGCCATCGACCAGCGCCACCATGTTGACCGGGAAGCTGGTCTGCAGTTGCGTCAGCTTGAACAGGTTGTTCAGCACCACGTTGGCGTTGGCATCGCGCTTGAGCGTGATGACCAGGTTGGTCTTTGCCGCCGCGGACGCGTCGTTGACATCGGCGATGCCGTCGAGGTCGCCAGCGTCGACAAGTTCCTGAATGCGACTAGCGATCGCGTTGCAACTGGTTTGGTACGGCAGCTCTGTGACCAGGATGTGCATCTGGCCGCGCTTGCCTTCTTCGATGGTCGCTGTTGCACGCATCTTGATGCTGCCGCGACCAGTGCGATAGGCGTCGATGATTCCGGCGCGACCGAGGATGGTGCCACCTGTCGGAAAGTCGGGACCCTTCACGAACTGCATCAGGTCGTCGGGTGTCGCCGTTGGATTATCGATCAGGTGGATTGCGGCGTCGATCACTTCGCCCAGGTTGTGCGGCGGAATGCTGGTGGCCATACCAACTGCGATGCCCTGACTGCCGTTGACGAGCAGGTTCGGGAACCGCGACGGCAAGACCGCCGGCTCTTCAGTCGTGTTGTCGTAGTTGGGCAACATGTCGACGGTGTCTTCGTCGATGTCGGCGAGCATCTGCATCGCCAACGGGTGCAAACGACACTCGGTGTACCTTTCCGCGGCCGCTCCAAAATCTGGGCTTCCATAATTTCCGTGGAAGTCGATCAGCGGGTGACGCAGGCTGAATGGTTGAGCCATGCGCACCAGGGCGTCGTAGATCGCAGTGTTGCCGTGCGGGTGATACTTGGCCATCGTGTCGCCCGTAACGCGCGCTGACTTTACGTGTGCACGGTTAGGGCGGAAGCCCTGCTGCTCCATGTCCCAGATGATGCGGCGGTGCACCGGCTTCAGGCCGTCGCGCACGTCGGGCAACGCGCGCGACATGATGACCGACATCGCGTAGTCGAGGAAGCTGCGCTCCATCTCGTCTTGCAGCTGAATCGGCTCGACCTCATCATTGCCGGGGCCACCGGCTGTCGGTTCGGATGGTGGGGGTGGTGGTGCAGCTTTATTGGCCATGTCGGAAGTCAGGGTCTTTCAGAAGTCGAGGTTTCTTACGTCGCGTGCGTTGGTAGTGATGAATTGCTTGCGGAGGTCGACGTCGTCGCCCATCAGCGTGCTGGTGATGTCGTCGGCCAACGCCGCGTCGGCGACGGTGATGCGCAGCAGCGTGCGCGTGGTCAGGTCCATCGTGGTCGGCTTCAGCTCTTGCCAGTCCATTTCGCCGAGACCTTTCAGGCGGTTGAAGTCGTTCTTGTGGTTCGGGTGCGTTTCGAGGAACACGTTCTTGGCGTGTTCGTCCTTGAGGTACACCTTCTCTTTGCCGACCAGCGTCGAGAACAGTGGCGGCTGTGCGATGTAGACAAAGCCGGCCTTGACGAGCTCGCGCATCTGGCGGAAGAAGAACGTCAGCAGCAAGGTTCGAATATGGCTGCCGTCGACATCGGCGTCGCACAAGATGATGACCTTGTGATAGCGGGCCTTGTCGACAGCGAACTCTTCGCCGACACCGCCACCGATCGCGGTGATCAGCGCCTGAATCTCGTTGTTCTTCAACATCTTGTCGAGGCGTGCGCGTTCGACGTTGAGAGTTTTGCCGCGGATGGGTAACAGCGCCTGTGTGCGCGGATCGCGCGCGTTGAGCGCAGAACCACCAGCCGAGTCGCCTTCGACGATGAACAGCTCGCTCTCGCCAGGATTGCCACTGCTGCAGTCCTTCAACTTGTCGGGCATGCCAGCACCGGCCAGCGCCGTCTTACGACGGATCGCGTTACGCGCGTTCTTGGCGGCAACGCGTGCCTGCGCGGCGGCGAGACCCTTCTTGACCAACTTGTTGGCCTCGGTGGGGTTTTCTTCCAACCACTCGGCGAGACGTTCGTTGGTCGCCTTCTGGACGAAACTGCGCATTGGCACGTTGCCCAACTTGGCCTTCGTCTGACCCTCGAACTGCGGATCGCGCAACTTCACGGAGATGATGGCTGTGATGCCCTCGCGAATGTCTTCGCCGAGCAAGTTGTCTTCTTTCTCCTTCAGTATGTTCTTCGACCGCGCGTACTTGTTGACCACGCTGGTGAGCGCCGTCTTGAAACCCTCGACATGCATTCCGCCCTCGATGGTGGAGATGCCGTTGGCATAGCCGTGAATGCCCTCGTAGTAGCCGGTGTTCCACTGGATCGCGATATCGAGCGTTTGCCCGCCCTCTTCGTCTTCGTCTTCGTAGTGGGCAACCTTGCTGAACAGCGCCTCTTTCGAGCCGTTGAGGTGCTTCACAAAGTCGACGATGCCCCCGCGATATTGATAGGTGACGTCTTGTTCCTTCTCGGGCCGGAGATCCTTGAATACGATCTCGAGGCCCTTGTTGAGGAACGCCATCGTCTGTAACCGTTCGAGCACGGTGCGCGCCACAAACTCGGTGCCCTCGGCAATGAAGACCGTCGGGTCGGGCCAGAAGGTGACAGTGGTGCCACTCTTGCGGCCGCGTGCGGGAGTAGGCCCGACTTTAGCGAGCTTGCCCTGCGGCTTGCCGCCCTTGGCGTACTCCTGTTGATAGCGGGTGCCCGTCTTGTCGATCTCGATCAGCAGTCGCTCGCTGAGCGCGTTGACCACACTGACGCCAACACCGTGCAAGCCACCGGACACCTTGTAGCCAGCACCTCCGAACTTGCCGCCAGCGTGCAACACGGTGAGCACGACCTCGGCCGCGCTCTTGCCCTTATGCGGGCCGGTCGGGTACGGATCGACAGGAACGCCGCGGCCGTCGTCGTCGACGCGGCAGCCGCCGTCGGCCAGAAGTGTGACGTTGATGCGCGTGCAGAAGCCCGCCATCGCTTCGTCGACGGCGTTGTCGACGACTTCCCAAATGAGGTGGTGCAGACCCGCCAGGCCGGTGGAGCCGATGTACATTCCGGGCCGCTTGCGAACCGGATCGAGCCCTTCCAAAACCTGAATATCTTTCGCGCCATAGTCGGCGCTGGGCTGCTTGTCCTTGGGCGGCACTCTTACCTCGTTCGCTCGGAGAAAACAGGCCGTGACCTGCGATTATGTAGGCGACTTAAGAACTGGCATCCTGCCCGGCAGCCATCGTCGCGACGTAGGCACAGCCTACCTGAGGGGTGTTCGGTAGAGGTGTAATTCGCGCTCCGTTTTGAGCGTTCGCGCGGTCAGTAAATCGCCTGCCGCACGCGCTCACGAACAGCTGCTCACACTGGAATTGGGGTGAGTTGTTCCGGGTGAACTTCGGTAACGCCGAGCTTGCGCTGCTCGATACGGATGTGCCGCCTCACCAAGGCACGAATGATCAAGGTGAACAACCCCGCGATCACGGCCAAGCACCCGATCATCAGTAGCAACGGTTTGTGTTCGACGCTGTCCTGCACGGTCACGGTCGGCCCGGCGCCAGAAACGGCGGCACGCCACATCAGCGTGCCGTACACCGGAGCTTTGACCACAGCGCGCACCGTCTGCGTCCATGTCTGGCCTGGCGGCAGACCACCCGGCGCGCCGAAGATGACGTCGCCGAGGTAGTCGTTCTCGTCACGGCCGACGGCTGCGGACACCTTGAGGTTGTACATCGTCGTGGTGGTCAGGTTTTTTACCGACACAGTGACGTCGTACGGCGTCGGTCCACCAAGCTCGGGTCGGATGTAGCCCCAGAAGCTTCGCGGAGCTTCGACGGCACGGATATCCACGGAAACCAGATCACCGAAGGACGGTGGATCAATGAGCGGTCCGACTGGATGGCCTGTGATGGTGATCGGGGCGGCCGCGATCTCGTCGTTGCCGTCCGATGTGACACGGATGATGCACGGGCATGTGGGTTCCGGTTCGTTGACAGTGAGAGCGATGCCGCTCGGCCTGCCGGCGGTCAAACCCATGCCCTGGCTTTGTTGCATGTTGCAGTCGGCCGATCCACGTCGGGCCTCGTTGCCGCAGACCGAGATCGTGATGAGATGCGCTTCGAATCCGGACACCGTGATCATTGCCCGGTCGCCCGGGTTCACCACAGCTGGCTCGACTGTGACGCTCGGTCCGGACACGCTCGGTTGCCCGGGGGTGTCCACCACTACGACCGCGACCGAGTCCGTCGGAGCAGTCGCCACGTCGACTGCCAGCAGTGTCGCAGGGGGGGAGGTCGAGGCAGCCGCATCATCGCGGCTCGCCGACGAGCACGCGGTCGCACCTGAGAGCGCGAACACCAGCCCAGCTGCAGCCAGCAAGCGCTTCATCGGGTAGTCGATCCCGCCCGATCGGCTTCACCCGCGCGCTTCTCGGTCGCAGGAAGCTCCTCCAAGCGTCGGCGACGCCGAGCGCGCAGCCAGAGCGCTAGCGCGACGAGCAGCGCTAGGACAACGAACACGCTGATCGGTGGCGCAAACATCCTGCCGCTTCCACGAACCTTCTCGACAGTGCCGAGATCAGTGGTGCCTACCGTGGTGAGTTCCACTGAGACAGTGTCGATGAACCACGCGCCCACATCGTCGAACTCAACGGTGAGGTCGGCGGTGCCGCCGGGCAGGAGGTCAGTAAGAGGTGGCAACGTGATGGTCTTCTTGCCCAGTCCGAATGGGCCGGAGATAGCCACGACCGGCGTGCCGCCCAGGCGCACGTCGCCGCGGTTCTCGACCCGGAAGCTGACCGCTGCGCTACCACCAAGTGGGTTCACGGCGTGGGAATAATCACCGTTGAGCCTGGTGATGGCGAGTTCCGGGTTGAGTTTGCCGGTGATCCGAACGTAGAGCTTGGCACCGACGCGGCGATCGACCGTGATCACTTGGCCGGTGTCGTTCTTGCCTTCAATTGGGCTCGAGGCCACCACGCCGCCAACGTGATCGCCGGGGCGTGCGTCCGGTGGCACCGTGATCGTGATCGGAATCACAGCCTGCTGGCCAGCCGGGACAGTGAGGTCTTGCGAGTCGAAGGTCACCCACGAGCCGACGTCGGTCGGGATCTGGTCGCCCGTCAACAGATCGAAGGTTCCGTCGGTTTGGTTGAACCCGTCAGTGGAGTAGACGTGAAAGGGCAGTGGCACGTTGCCGACGTTGTACACCGTGACCGAGTCGTGGATGACGACGCCGGGCGCCGAGTCGTAGGAGAAATTGGTGCGGTTGCCGGGTTGACTGGGGTCGAGCGACCCGGTGGGACCAATCGAGAAACTCTCAACGATGACATCGCCAACTGGGGTGCCGGATGTGCCGTCAGTCGGGGCTGGCGCAGTTGGGGTGGGCTCAGGCACCGTCGTGGGAGGGCTGGCTTCCTCCGCGTGAGCAAGCGGCGCGATTGTCGCTGCGCCCAGCAACAGCAGCGTGAGGGATGTGCGCAGTGGCCTGAGACGGAGGTGCATTGGAGTGGGCCTTCAGAGAGAGGAAAGTCGGGGAAAAATGGCGACGCGGTGTGGAGGGCCGAAACCCTCCACACCGACGTTTAGCCAACAAAAGTTTGCTGAAATCAGGCTCTATTACCCGTTGAGGGCCGAGAACGTGAGCGTACCGTGGTAGGTGCCGCTCTTGATCTGGGTCGGGATGAGGAGCTTGAGACGGGCATCAAGTTGCGCGATGCCCAGGCTTTGGGTGACTGGCGAAGTGGCCAGCGTGTCACCATTGGACAGACCACCAGCGGTGCCCTGCGTTGTACCCGTGCCAGCGGTGACGGCCATGGTGTAGTTCGCACCAAGACCATTCGCCTGCGGGGCGGTGAGGTAGCTGACTTTCGGAGTCCAACCCAGGTAGTCAGCAGAGAACGACGTGTTGGCGCCGGTCTGCAGCGTGTTCTGGAAGTTGGACATCAAGCCGGTCACATGCCAGCCCGGATCCGTGTCCTGCGTGTTGACAACCGTGACCTGGTCAATCTGACCGGAGACCACGAAGTACTGGCCGGCATTGGCGCCGGTCGTCAACAAGCTCGCATTGCCCAGATTGATGGTGCAGCGCGTCGGATAGGCCGGAGCCTGCGGCGTGCCGTCCAGGTTCTGCGGATACGGATAACCCGAGAGCAGCGAAATGTTCGCCGCGAAGGTGCCATCGGTAGGACTTCCTGCGAAAGGAGTCGCCGACGCCACTGGCGCCACACCGTTGTCACCGGGGCCACCGACAATCGACGCCACCGACGTCGCTGCCGTTTGCGGGATTCCGCTCGGGAACCCGATCTGGGCGCCCTCGGACGGGATCAAGCCGTTGATCGTCGCCCCAACACCTGGTGTCGTGGCAACACAACGCTGCGTCATGACGAGCAGACCGTTCGGACGATTCACCGAAATGTCCTGGAAGATGACCGTCGCTGACGTTGTGGTGAAGCCCGTCGACGGGGCTGCGGCAACCGGGTTCACCTGGCTGTACACCGCGGTCACTGTGACCGTGTACGCCGAGTTCGCCGTCAGGCCGGTAAGCGGCGTCGACGTCGTGGCCACCGTGAACGGCGCGGGGGCGCCGGTCCCTGTGACTGTCACGAGGTAACCCGTCGGAACTTGCCCGCCGCCGTTCGCGGCCGGAGCCGTCCACGACACCGTCGCCGATGTCGCAGTGACGTTGGTGAAGCCCAGACCACTGGCGTTGTTGAGCGTCCCGAGAGCGGGAGTCAGCGTGGTGTTGGCCGTGGAGACGGGCAACACACCGTTGCTCGCCGTCAGCGTAAAGGTATACGCGGTGCCGTTGGTGAGGCTTCCGACAACCAGACCCGGGTGAGCACCGGGGGTCAGCTGGCCACCGCTGAGGGTGATGACCGTCGGACCCGGGCCATACGAGATGGTCGCGCTGGTGATTGCCGGAGTCGATGCCGGGATCGTGTAGTCCAGCGTCACTTGCGTGTCACCGGCGGAACCGCTGATCGCGGCCCCAGTCGGTGCCGTGCCGAACTGCCAGCTGAACTGTGTCGCCGTCTGGTTGCTGATCGTGATGACCGTGTCCCAGAAGTTGGCACCGTCAACGAGGTTCGTCACCGTATTCACGCAGGCGATGCCCATGCGGTACGCACCCGCCGGGATGGCGGCCTTGTTGACCATGCGGTACAGCGACAGCTGCGGCACGCCAGTCACCAGGAAGGGCGACGAGCTGCCCGGGTTCAACGCGAAGGCCGAACCAGAGACGTTCGGTAGCGCCGAGACAAACGTCGCGCCGCTTCCCGTACCCGCCGCCGGCAGCGGCAGACCCAGAGCACCGAAGTCAAGGGTCGCCAGCGTGACGCTGGAACCGATGAAGTAGCTGCGGACCGCGTAGTTTGAGGCTGCGTTGCCGCTGCAGTGTGCACCCGAGGCCAGGGTCAGGTTGAACCCGGTATCGAGGGCGACGTCGCGCAGACCGCCGCCGGTGACGGCAGCCGTGCCCGACTGCGGACTCAGCGTCGCTGTGTCCGCGGAGGCGATGGCGGCGAGGCCGAAGGAGACCGCGAGGATCGCCGCCAGCACACCTCCAGCGCGCTTAGTAAAGGGTTTCATGATGATGTGTCCTTTCGAGACGTTGAGAGATGGGTGTGAGATGTGTGGGAAGTTGAAAGAATCGGCATCAGCTGAGCGTGCTGCTCGGAGGCGTCCAGCCGCCGATTGCGCCGATCGAACCGCAGGTGCTCGTGCCGGTGCCGTTGCCGACCGCCAGGTTGAGGTAGCCGAACGTCGAGATGATCGACGTACCCAGGCAGATCGGCGAGGTTGGGCCGAAGAACAGCGACCGCAACACGACGTCCGTCGAGTCACCCGCCAGCGTGGTCATCACCGAACTCGGCAGCACATTGAAGACGTTGCGACCGAAGATGGCATCACCAAAGAAGATCGGCGACGCGGTGAGCGGGCCAGTGCCGGTGAAGGCCACGCCGATGTTGCAGCTACCCAAGAGTGGGGTGGCCTGGGCGCAGGTTGCAGTGGTCGTTGTGTCGCTGATGGCGGCGATGCCGAACGAGCCCGACGTGGGGAGCAAGCTCGGGGCGGCACCGTTCGACTGGGCGATGAACCCGGCAGCTGAGAACCCAACGACGAGCTGGATGTTGGTGTAAGTGACGCTGTTGAACGTGATGCCAGTTGGGTTGGCCAACGCCAGCGCATCGGCGCGGGCACTCACGCCAACGAGTTCGTTCTCCTGGAACGTCGAGTTGCAGATGCCGTTGGCGGCGGACGGAGAGCCGGTCGGAAGCGCTGCGGGCGTGCCTGACATCAGGGCGTTGACGACAACGCCGCCGAAGAACTTACGCGTACCCGAGGCGACGTTGATGTCGCACGCCATCAACAGGACCGGCTGGCCACCGCTGACGATCGCCTTCGGCCCACTGTTGTAGATGTCGATCAGGTCCTTGCGGGTCATCAGCGCGATCGGCGCACCGACGGCTCCGGTGATGTTCTTGAACACATAACCAGCGGTCACTGCGTCCCGCGCAAACGGCACCCAGGTGAGGCCGGAGCCGGAGCCCGGGCCGCTTGATGAGCGTGCGAACGCGACCTGGCCGGCGATGTTGACCGAGTTGGCAATCGCGATGGCAGCGGTGTTATTCGGCGAGATGAAGTCGGCCTGCCCGCAGATCTTGTTGGCGAACACGTTGTTGTTGCCGAGCCACCTGGTCGGGTTGCCGGCCAAGCCTTGGGCATTCGCCGCTGACAGCGCCTTGGTCCCTGCGCCCGAACCGTTCGGACGGGTGAAGGCGACGCCGTTGAACGATGTGGTGATGCACGGATCGGTCGAACCGGGGGTCTGGATGGACGCGTCGTACGACTCGATGACCGCGCCGAGCCCACCTGTTACAGGGACGATGGCACGGGGGTACGAGATGCCATTGGACTGACCGGAGAAGGCGTCCATGACGTTTTGGGTGGTGTCGGAACCGACACCTGAGTACGACAGTCCGAGCGATGCCGGTGGATCTGCCTTGGCGATGGACGGGCCACCGGTGAGCGCGCCGGTGGCGAGGCTGAGTGCCACCAAGCCGAGCGCCAAACGCTTCTTAGATGTGATTCGCATGGTTGTGTTAACGACCCTTTCGAGGAAGTGGAAATGCACCAGCGCGGATGCCGTGCATTTGAAGGGTCTCACCCCCATCTGACCGCCAACTGACGGCAAGATGAACGCCGAATGGCTACTAGCGGAAGTCATTCCTCACGCAGTGTGAGCG
>Ga0105047_10003653_pt1 | contig 27079 bp, 28 predicted proteins | sample MAT04_FD_78384 | JGI IMG/M metagenome (GOLD analysis project Ga0105047, IMG submission 78384) | Freshwater microbial communities from Lake Fryxell liftoff mats and glacier meltwater in Antarctica - MAT-04 (megahit assembly) | ecosystem: Environmental > Aquatic > Freshwater > Ice > Liftoff... | reverse complement strand
GACTCGGGAGTCCAGTCGTTGCCCTTCCAGTCGATGAGGTGCGCCGGCACCTCATCGGTCATGTCCTCCCACCACACGTCGCCGTCATCGGTCTTGGCGACGTTGGTGAAGATGGAGTTGCCCCACATCGTGTCCATGGCGTTCTTGTTGGTCTCGTCCGACGTGCCGGGCGCAACACCGAAGAAGCCTGCTTCGGGGTTGATCGCGTAGAGCTGGCCGTCGTCGCCGAACTTCATCCAGGCGATATCGTCACCGACGGTCTCGACCTTCCATCCGGGCAGCGACGGAATGAGCATGGCCATGTTGGTCTTGCCGCACGCGGAGGGGAACGCCGCAGCGATGTAGCGCTTCTGTCCTTCGGGCGAGGTGATGCCGAGGATCAGCATGTGCTCGGCCATCCACCCCTCGTCACGCGCCATGGTGGAGGCGATACGCAGGGCGAAGCACTTCTTGCCCAGCAGGGCGTTGCCGCCGTAGCCGGAGCCGTACGACCAGATCTCGCGCGTCTCGGGGAAGTGTGAGATGTACTTGTTGTCGCCGTCGCACGGCCACGCCACATCGGGACGGGACGTTCCCCCGGCGTCGACGAGGGGGTAGCCGACGGAGTGCAGACACGGCACGAAGACGCCGTCGGAGCCGATCACGTCGAGTGCGCCCTGGCCCATGCGGGTCATGATGCGCATCGAGACCGCCACGTAGGGGGAGTCGGTCAACTGCACGCCGATGTGGGCGATGGGGGAGCCGAGCGGGCCCATGGAGAAGGGCACGACGTACATCGTGCGGCCCTTCATCGAACCCTTGTACAACTCGAGCATCTCTGCCTTGAGCTCGGCCGGCTCACGCCAGTTGTTGGTCGGGCCGGCGTCGACCTCGTTCTCCGACGCGATGTAGGTGCGGTCCTCCACACGGGCGACGTCGCTCGGGTCGGACAGTGCCAGGTAGCTGTTGGGCCGCTTGGCCTCGGACAGCCGTTCGAACGTCCCGCCGTCGACCAGCAGCTGACACAGCCGGTCGTACTCCTCGGTGGTGCCATCGCACCACTCGACGGAGTCGGGCTCGAAGATCTCCTGCCAGTGCTCGACCCAGTCGATCAACTGCTGGTTGGTGGTGCTGCCTGCCATGGGGATGCCTCAGTTCTTTCCAGCTCGCTCGACCACCAGTGACCGATGCTCGTCGACCCAAACCTGATGTTGATGTACCGCAGTCTCCACCGTCGGGTGTGTCGCCCAACTCCCTGATCCGCGTCCGTCAGGACTCGGGCACCGGCTCCGCATGTTCTTGGAACGCCGGCGTGCCCATGTCCACCTCGGAGCCGAGATTGAGCCCGGCGGCCCGCCCGTCGCCGTCGAGATCGAAGCACACACGCTGTCCCTGTCGGAGCATGCGGAACACTGAACCGTCGAGCGCACCGGGGGCAAGGTCGTACTCGCTCAAATCGGAATCCCGAACGACGATGCCATCGCTCGTCGCCGGGTCGTAGGACTTGATGACGCCTTGCACCAGGAGACTCCTTCTGACTCGGATCCACTCATCCTTCGGCACCGTGCCGACGGGGTGGGTCAAGGGTAAACGCTGCATCCGGGCGCGGCAAAGCCCGCTGCACCCCTCGACGCGGACCTAGGCGTTGGTGCGGACCGAGGGCTTCTGCACCTTGCCGGCCTTGATGCAGCGGGTGCAGACGTTCATGCGCTTGGTCGAGCTCCCGACCTGCACGCGGATGCGCTGGATGTTCGGGTTCCAACGACGCTTCGTACGACGGTGCGAGTGGCTGAGGCTCATGCCGAAGATGGGCTTCTTGTCGCAGATCTCACAAACGGCGGCCATGCTGGTGCTCTCTCGCTGTTCTCGGGGACTCGGGACCCACCACGTCAGGCAGATCATTGCGGATCACCCGTGGGCGAACCGACCGGGGAGAATAGTCCAGCGGTGTGCTCCGCCCCAAGCCGCGCTCCCGGGACGAACCACCTCGGCGTGCACGGCGACCCGCCGCGTGGTGCCTCGGTATGGTGGGCGAGGTATGGCATCCACCGCTCGACTCAGTGCCATCGAACTGCTCGAGGGCCTGCGGACCGTCGCTGCGGTGTTGGCCGATCACGAAGCCGCGTTGGACCGACTCGACAGCGATGTGGCAGACAGCGATGTGGCAGTCGGGGACCTCGCTGCGGACCACGGCGCCCGGACGGACGGCGACGTCGCCCCCGACCTGGCTGCAGCGCCGATGAGCTCGTTGGTGAGGACACTGGCCGGAGCCGACCTGACGGCGACCGTCGAGGCGTCGGTTCTCGCCGCTGACGGGTGCACAGACATGGCCCGCCTGTGGGACGGACTGCGCCGTGGTGCCGCCCTCGGTGCGTCCGGGCCGGCTGGCACCGCGCTCGCCGGGTTGCTCGCCGGTATGGCGGAGGTCCTGTGCAACGCCGACCACCTGGACGCGGAGCGGCTCGCCCTTGCTCTCGAGGTCGGTGCAGAGCGCATCGCAGAGGGAGACGACGGAGGGCATCCAGGGTCGCTCGCCGCAGTGGCCTCCGCAGCGGCCGCCGGCGCGCTGAGCGCCGTCGACGACGGAGCGGACCTCGCAGATGCCCTGATCACCGCAGCGGACGACGGTCTGGTCGAACTCGAGACCGGGCCCACGTCGAATCCGGAACTCGTCGAACGCGGAGTTGTCGACGCAGGTGCCGCCGGATTCCTCCTCATGCTCGACACGCTGGCGAGCGTGATCACCGGCGAGCCGCTGCCCGCACCTCCGCCCGACAGTCCGGTGGTGACGAGCGGTTCCGTCAGGTTCAGCGTCAGCTGCCGGATCGAGCCGCACGACGGCTGTGGGCTCGAGTCCGCCAACTGGCTGGAGTCGACGTGGTACGAGCTCGGCGACCTGGTCGACTTCGACGGCATCGGTCCGGTCTGGCGGGCGGAACTCGTGACGCGGCTGCCGGGAGCGGCGATCGAGGCGGTGTTCGAGGTCGGGCGACCCCGTGAGCTGCACATCGGTGTGGCGGTCGACGCCGCGTGACTGACCCGATCACCCTGATGGATCTCGCCACCATGGAGGTGGGCAGACTCCACGGCGTCGGACCGAAGAAGTTGAAGGGACTGAGCGCACTCGGGATCGACTCGTTGTTCGACCTCGTCACGCACTACCCCCGTCGCTACATCGACCGATCGAGGGAGGCTCGGATCTCGGAGTTGGCGATCGGCGAGGAACTGTTGGTGCTCGGTCGTGTCAGCTCGGTGTCCTCGCGTCGCACGCGGAACTCCAAGGTGATGGTCACCGCAGAGATCCGCGACGCCACGGGGTCCCTGCGCTGCACGTTCTTCAACCAGCAATGGAGGGAACAACAACTCAGCGGCCCGAATGCGGCGGAGGTCGCAGTCTTCGGCAAGGTGGAGAGCTTCGGTGGGCGACGCCAGATGACCAACCCCGTTGTCGACCTGATCGGAACCAGGACCGGCAAGATCGTCGCGATCTACCCGTTGTCGGAGAAGTCAGGACTCTCCACCTGGGACATCAGCGACTGGGTCGCACAGGTCCTCCGGCGGTGCTCCGCCCGCGGGATCGCTGACCCGGTGCCGATCGGGGTTCTCGAGCGGCTGAAGCTGGTCGACCGCGGTGCTGCGCTGGCAGGTATCCACACGCCCGACTCGATGGCGCACATGGTGCTCGCACGACAGCGCCTTGTGTTCGACGAACTGCTGCGGATCCAGCTGTCGTTGGTGCAGCGCAAACGCGATCTGGAGCGCAACGCCGTCGGCATCCTCCAGGCTGTCGGTGACGAGGTGGGAGTCGCACCCGGTCTGGTGCGCACGTTCCTCGACGGTCTTCCGTACCAGCTGACCGGAGCCCAGATGCGGGCGATGGGGGAGATCGGCGAGGACCTGGCGGGTCCGGTACCGATGCACCGACTGCTCCAGGGTGACGTCGGCGCCGGCAAGACCCTCGTCGCTGTCGACGCGATGCTGACCGCAGTGCAGGGCGGGCACCAGGCTGCGTTGATGGCGCCGACGGAGGTCCTCGCCGAGCAGCACGCCGTCTCCATCCGGGCCCTCGTCGAGGGGATCACGGTCATCGAGCCGGGCAGCCTGCTGGGGGAGCGGCCACTCGGTGTGGCGTTGCTGACGAACCGCACACGTGTGGCCGAGCGTCGGCGGTTGCTCAGCGCGCTGGCCGACGGCACCGTGGACCTGATCGTCGGAACGCATGCGTTGATCCAGGAGGGCGTGCAGTTCAGTTCGCTCGGGGTGGTGGTCGTCGACGAACAGCACCGTTTCGGCGTCGAACAGCGCGCCGCTCTTCGTGGCGCCAACGCTGACGGCACGGTGCCGGACGTCCTGGTGATGACCGCCACTCCGATCCCACGTACCGCCGCCATGACGGTCTACGGCGATCTGGACGTGACCGTGCTCGACGAGTTGCCTCCGGGTCGGACGCCGATCCGGACCACGTGGGCGAGCGATGATGCAGCGGTGTCGGTCGCGTGGCAACTCGTGCGGGACCAGGTCGGTGCGGGCCACCAGGCCTACGTGGTCTGTCCCCTCATCGAGGGCTCGGACAAGCTCGAGGTCGCCTCTGCGCAGGAGACCCTCGAGGACCTCTCGGGTGGCGAGCTCCACAGTCTGCGTCTGGGGCTCCTGCACGGACGGATGAGCTCTGACGACAAGCAGGTGGTGATGGACCGTTTTCGCGCCGGTGAGCTCGACGTGCTCGTCGCGACCACGGTCATCGAGGTCGGCGTCGATGTGGCGAACGCGACGGTGATGGTCATCCTCGACGCCGACCGTTTCGGCATCGCGCAGCTCCACCAGCTGCGAGGCCGGGTCGGTCGCGGTGCGGCGGCGAGTCATTGCGTGCTCGTGTCGACGGGGGAGCCCACACCCGACGGTGAGGCTCGCCTGGAGGCAATGGTGCGCACCACCGACGGCTTCGAGCTCGCTGAGGTCGACCTCGACCTACGCGGTGAGGGAACCGTGATGGGCGGCCGGCAGAAGGGGCGCAACGACCTGCAACTCGCGTCCTTGCGTCGGGACCGCGACTGGGTGGTGCGGGCGCGGGACGTCGCACTGGACCTGGTCGGTGACGGAACAGGACTGTCCGCGCACCCGCTCCTGGTCCGCGAGATAGCGCTTGTGCTCGACGACGAGGACCGGGAGTTCCTGCACAAGTCCTGAGTGCACGGAACGGTCGGCCCCCGGATCGTAGGATCGACGAGATGCGAATCGTCGCGGGAGCGCAACGCGGACGTCGACTCGTCACACCCCCCGGGCTCGAGGTTCGCCCGACCACCGATCGGGTACGTGAGGCGATCTTCAACGCCCTCGGTTCTCTCGACGTCGTCGCAGAGGCCGATGTGCTCGACCTGTTCGCCGGTTCAGGGGCTCTCGGCATCGAGGCGCTCTCGCGCGGCGCCCGCCACGTCACCTTGGTCGACTCGTCGCCGAAGGCCCTCGCCGCGGTACGCACGAACCTGGACGCGTGTGGAGAGCAGGCGTCGGCGACGCTCGTCCGCGCCGATGCCCTGGCGTTCGTCGAGCGCGACGATTCCCACTACGACCTGGCACTGCTCGATCCGCCCTACGGGTTCGACGAGTGGCCGAGGCTGTTCGACGCGCTCGACGCGGACGTGATCGTGATCGAGTCCGATCGGTGCATCGATCCAGGTGCGGATGCCGAGGTGGTGAGGGAGCGTCGATACGGCGGTACGGTGGTCACCATCGCTCGCTGCACCGGTCGTGTTGAACTCGACCGAGATACTTCGGAGGACCGTTCGTGACGGTGGTGCTGTATCCGGGATCGTTCGATCCGATCCACAACGGACATGTCGAGATCGTCGAGACGGCGGCGCGACTCTTCGACCGGGTGATCGTCGCTGCCATGCGCAACCCGCAGAAGGGTGAGCCGCTGTTCACCCTCGACGAGCGACAGGAACTCATCGAGGATTCGCTCGCACACCTCGACAATGTCGAGGTCACCATGTTCTCGTCCCTCGTCGTCGACCTGGCGAAGGACATGGGTGCACACTTCATCGTCAAGGGCCTGCGTGCGGTCTCCGACTTCGAGTCAGAGCTGCAGATGGCGCAGATGAACCGTTCGATCTCCGGCGTCGACACATTGTTCGTGCCGTCAGCGTCACGGAACTCCTTCCTGGCATCGAAACTCATCCGCGAGGTGGCACGATTCGGTGGCGATGTCACCACGATGGTGCCCGCGCCGGTCGCGAACCGACTCAAGGCGAAATTCGGCTGACCGTCGTCTCTCGTCCGACCTGGTCGGACCGATCACCCACTCGGCCCCCGCCGACGCACAGAATCGCACCTACGAATCACCTGCCTCTCCGATCGACCGCTCGATCGGAACACGATGGAGTGTCCCCATGAGCCCGCGAGCCTTCGACGATCTCGATGACCAGCCTGTGGAGCCGAGCCGCTCGGCGGAGCGCCGCGCCCCGGGCCAGGCCCAGTACCGCGTGCCCGAGACCGAGAGCATCCTCCGGCGTGTGATCGAGATCATCGACACGTCGCCCGGTATGCCGATGTCGGCATCGGTCAGGGTCAACAAGGAAGAAGTGCTCGAAATGCTCGACGACGCGGTCTCGCGACTGCCGGACGAGTTGCGCAGCGCTCGATGGTTGCTGAAGGAACGCGAGGAGTTCATCGCCCGGTCACGCCGTGACGGTGAGGAACTCATCGCCGATGCGAAGTCACGCGTGGCGCACATGGTGCAGCGCACCGAGGTCGCCAAGGCGGCTGATGTCCGATCCGCTCAGATCATCGAGGACGCAGAGGCCGCTGCTCGTCGACTGAGGCGTGAGACCGAGGACTACTGCGACCAGAAGCTGGCCAGCTTCGAGAACGTGCTCATGCGCATCCAGAAGACGGTCGCCGTCGGCCGCAATCGGCTGTCCGCACCGACGATCGAGGAGTCCGAGCTCGGATCCCACGAGGGGCACGAGGACGGCGATGAGCGGCTGGATCCGCCGACGGGGGCCGTGCCGGTCTTCGACCAGGATCGATGACCGTACGTGAGCTCAAGGTCGGTGTCGCGGAGCTGCGACGCCGTCCGGGCAACCGCATCGTGCTCGAACGCTCCATCCCTTTCGGGGGGCTCGAGATCTCGACCGCTCGTGTGCCCGATGGTGCGGAGGCCGAACTCGAGCTGACGATGGAGGCGTTGTCCGACGGAGTCACCGTGGCGGGCGTGGTCCGCGTGCCCTGGGAGGGAGAGTGCCGGCGCTGCCTCGAGATGGCGTCGGGCGTGGTCGTCGCCGATGTGGCGGAGGTCTTCAAGGACCGCCCCGAGAGCGCGGAGATCCTGCCGATCACCAGCGATCAGATCGATCTCGGCCAGGCGGTCCACGACTCGGCGATCCTGGCACTTCCCCTGGCGCCGCTCTGTCGCGACGAGTGCGTCGGACCGGAGCCGGGCCAATTCCCCGTGATCGTCGCTGATGCGGCCGACACGCCACCACAGGATCCGCGTTGGGCCGCCTTGGCCGAACTCCGCTTCGACTCGGACCCTCCCCAGTCGCTAGGCTGACACGTCCGTGTTCGCGGACCGTCCCTCGGGGCGGAACCGCATCCGATCCGCGGACGAGACGTCGTCGACCACCGACGATCACCGGTCAGCCCGATGATCTGCGTCGGATCGACCCATCCGCCCCTCCAGAGTAGAGACGACCATGGCTGTACCGAAGAAGAAGACCTCCAAGTCGAAGAGCCGTAGCCGCCGGGCATCCAACTGGACGCTCAAGCCCGCTCCCCGCAGTATCTGCCCGCGTTGCAACGCGACGAAGCTGCCGCACGTCGTGTGCGGTAACTGCGGTTGGTACGCAGGCCGCCAGGCCATCGAGGTCGACTGAGAGTCGATCTCCCGGTCGTCGGCCCGTCGCTGCAGTCGCACGGTCGACACCGACTGAGGCCCGCGATGGCGGCTGACCTGCGGTCACCGGCCATCGCCGGGCGGGCATGCTGCGAGGGCTAGTGTGGCCGTCACCGCGCCGTGCCGGGTCCGAACCCACCCTGCACTTGATGAGAGCGAGATCAACCTGTCTGCCGAGACGCACACGGAGAGCAATCAGCCCGACCGAGCCGAGGTCGTCGGCGTGATCAGGGACCAGCTCGCGGACATCCTCGAGATCGAGCCGTCGACGATCGGCGAAGGTGACTCCTTCTCCGAGGACCTGCACCTGGGGTCGCTGGAACTGATCGAGTTGGTCGAGGCGATCGAAGAGGAGTTCGGCCAGCGGGTCGCCGGGTTCCGCATCGAGGACGAAGACCTCGAAGACCTGAAGACCGTTCGTGATGCCGTCGACTACGTCATCGCCAGGCTCTGAGGTCGACGACGTCGACCCCCGCAGCGACCTGTGCCGGCGCCTCGGCTACCGGTTCACCGACCCGAGTTGGCTGGAACTGGCGCTCCGGCATCGGTCATGGTGCGCGGAGAACGGCGGAGTCGCGTCGAACGAGCGGCTCGAGTTCCTCGGCGATTCGGTCCTCGGCCTCGTCGTGACCGACCATCTGTACCGGTCCGCACCGGACACGAGCGAGGGTGTGCTCGCTCGACACCGCTCCGAGCTGGTCAGCGCCATCGCTCTTGCTCAGGTTGCTCGAACCGTCGAACTGGGTGCTGCCCTGTCGCTCGGAAAGGGTGAGGAGACCACCGGCGGTCGCGACAAGACCTCGATCCTGGCCGACGGGATGGAAGCCGTGATCGGAGGCGTGTACCTCGATGGTGGCATCGGCGCGTCCACGACGCTCGTGTTGCAGTTGCTCGAGGATCGCATCGACGAGGTGCTCTACGGCGGCCTGGCGAGCGATCACAAGTCACGCCTCCAGGAGCTCGCCGCACACCGGTTCGGCCAACTTCCGCACTACCTGCTGAGCGAGGACGGACCCGAGCACGAGAAGCACTTCTGGGCACGGGTCGAGATGGCCGGCACGGAATGGGGCAGCGGCGAGGGCCGGACCAAGAAGGAAGCCGAGCAGGCGGCCGCCCGCAGCGCGTTCGAGCGCCTCCAGCGGGACGCGGCGGCTCTCGAGAGCCCCAGCGAGGCAGACACAGGATCCGGAGCCACCGAGAGCCCGGCCAGCGCACACGATCCATCAGACCAATCGTCGCCGGACCATCCGGAGACGCCATCGACACCGGCGGGAACGACCCCGGGGGGGAATCATGCCTGAGCTTCCAGAGCTCGAGCTGTTGCGCAGAGATCTCGAACGCGAGATCGGCGACCGCAAGATCAAATCGATCGACGTCCTGGTTCCAGGAGTCGCGAAACACCCGAACAGGAAGGGACTCACAGCGGCGCTCGAGGGCGCGAAGTTGACCGGCGTGTCCCGTACGGGGATGCTGCTCCTGTTCGGGGTCGAGGGTACGAGCACGCTCGTGCTGTCGCTCGGCGAGCACAGTCGCCTGACCAGGAACCAGCCGAAGGAGGACGTCGCCTCCGGCACGGCGTTCGTCATCAGCTTCACCCAGGGCGGGCAGCTCCGTCTTTTCGATCCCAAGAAGGAGGCGTCGGTCGAGCTCGTGCCTGCCGAGGGTCTGCTCGAACTGCATCCCGAGCTCACGCACCTCGGCCTCGACGCCGTCGACGAGCCGATCTCGTGGACCACGTTCGGTGAACGCATCATGCGACGTGAGGGCAAGCTGAAGACGATCCTGATGGACCAGACGTTCCTGGTCGGCATCGGTCCGATCTACTCCGACGAGATCCTCTTCCACTCGGGTCTGCGCTACGACCGCAACACGTCGACCTTGTCCGCCCAGGAGGTCCGCCGCCTGTACCGGGCTCTGGTCGAGACCGTGCACGAGGCCCTCAAGTACAGCGGCACCACGCTGGGTCCCGACGGATGGGTCGGCCTGTCCGGCAAGCCCGGCGACTACCAGCAGTACCTCACCGTCTACAAGCGTGACGGTGAGATGAGTCCGCGTGCCAGGGGGCCGATCGTGAAGGCACGCTTCGGCAGCGGCTACACCTACTTCTGCGAGCAGACGCAGGTCTGACGTGTTCCTCAAGACGCTGCAGATCAAGGGCTTCAAGTCCTTCGCGGATGCCTCCACCCTGACGCTCGAGCCAGGAGTCACCGTGGTGGTCGGGCCCAACGGCTCCGGCAAGTCCAACGTCGTCGATGCCATCGGGTGGGTGCTCGGCGCCCAGAAGCCGTCGGTGGTGCGTTCCGCCAAGATGGACGATGTCATCTTCGCCGGCACGACCAAGCGCGCGGCGCTCGGACGCGCCGAGGTGTCGCTGACCATCGACAATTCGGCAGGTCAGCTACCCATCGACTTCACCGAGGTCACGATCACCCGGCTGCTGTTCCGCTCGGGCGACAGCGAGTACGCGATCAACGGCGTGCCGTGCCGTCTGCTCGACATCCAGGAGCTCCTGTCGGACTCAGGCGTCGGACGTCAGCAGCACGTCATCATCTCCCAGGGCAACATCGACGGGGTGCTCAACGCACGTCCCGAGGACCGTCGTCTCATCATCGAGGAGGCCGCTGGCGTCCTGAAGTACCGCCGCCGCAAGGAGCGAGCGGAGCGCAGGTTGTCCGCCACCGAGGCGAACCTGACCAGGATCCAGGACCTCCTGCGTGAAGTGCGACGTCAGTTGCGTCCCCTGGAACGTCAAGCCGACGCGGCGCGCCGCCACGGTGATCTGGTCACCGAGCTGACCGCTCTGAAGGTGTTCGTCGCCGGTCGTGATCTCACTCGCCTGCGCACTCAGCTGGAGGAGTCGGCCAGGTCGCAGTCCGACCTGCGGACCCAGGACCAGAAGCTCCGGGCCGAGCTCGCCGATCTGGATTCCCGTGTCGTGTCGAGCGAAGCGCAGTTGTCCGCGATGGGCGGTCGCGATGTCGGCGACTCGCTGGTGCGCTACGAGACCCTCCGGGAGAAGGGGCGGGGTCTGCTCGCGCTGCTCGCGGAACGTCGTCGGGGTGTCGAGCGTGAGCTCAGCGCGTCGGTCGATGCGGCGGTCATTGCATCGCTCGAGTCCGAACAGTCGCAGTTGCGCGATGAGGCCGCGCAGGCCGCACACGAGACCGATCTGCTGCAGGCCTCCGCGGTCGAACTCGCGGAGAACGAAGCCGAACTGGCGCAGGAACGGGCCCGGTTCGAGGCCGACTGGGGTGAAGGCGTGCCCGCCCCGACCGGAGAGGCCGCTGGGGTACGCGGCGAACTCGCTGCGCTGCGGTCCGCCATCGAGCGGACCGGCAACGACCGGTCACGACTCGACGCACGTCGGAGCGCACTCGGCGAACGACTCGATCGCCTGGTCCTCGAAGGAGCTCAGGCCCGGGCGGAGGCCACGTCGGCCGAGGAAGAACTGCCCTCGGTCGAGCAGCGCCTCGTACGAGCAGCAGCGGCACGTATCCGCACCGAGGATGCTCTCGGCGTCTCCGAGGCCGGAGGTACCGACGCCGAGGCCGAGCACTCGACGTGGGCCGCGCGGGTCGAGGCATTGTCCCTGGCCCTCGACGAGGCGCGGCAGCGCGCGGGAGCGGAGCGACTGGCCGGTCTCGACGGTGTTCTCGGCACGTTGTTGGATCTCGTCGAGGTGGACTCCGGGTGGGAAGAGGCGTTCGAAGCCGCCGCAGGAGAGGCGCTCAGCGCCGTCGTCGTCGCCGACGTGCCTGCGGCGCGCCGGTCGCTTGCCGCCCTTGCCGATGGCGACCACCGTGGCGCCGTGCTCGCCCTCTCCGGTGTCGCCGCGAGTTCCTCACCTCCGCCCCCTGTGGGAGAACCTCTCCGTCGTCACGTGCGAGCGAGCGGCACTGCAGCAGCCGGAGGCTCCTCGACAGGTATCGAGCGTGTTCTCGACACGCTCGTCTCGTCCGCTGTCGTGGTCGAGGGCGGATGGGACGCAGCACTGGCGATCGCAGCGGAGCATCCGGCGGCCGTGGTCGTCACACGGCGCGGCGATCGCTTCGGCGTCGCGGGCTGGCGCCTCGGCGCTGCTCGCAGCGGTGCGACCGGCGCGGCGCTGGAGGAGGCGACAGCACGAGCTGGCGTCTCGCTCGCAGCTCGCGATGATGCTCGTCGAGCGATCGAGACCTCGCGCACCGCGGTCGCCGAGGCCCGACGTGAGGAACAGGAAGCAACCCGCGGTCGCGACGTGAACGAGTCGCGCCGCCGGGCACTCTCGGAATCCGTGCGGCGTCTCGACGGCGACGCCACCGAGGCCCGCGGTGAGCTCGACTCACTCGCATCGCACCTGGCCGAGTTGTCCGAGCGTCTCGTTCGTGAGGAGCAGCGTGTCGCGACGCTCGCGGAGCAGCTGCCGGCCATGGAGGCGGCCGAGGTCGCACTCGGTGCGCAGGCACGCGTGATGGCCGAGGCACGTCAACGACTCGAGGACCACAGCGCACGAGTTGCAGCGATCAGAACCGATCTGGAGGTCCGAGCGGCAGGTGTCGAGGAGCGGCGTCGGTACGTCACAGACAGGTTGGCCCAGGTCGATGAGCGGTTGTCCCACAACCTCGCGGCCCGTGACGAGGCCGCGCTGCGACGGGTCGAACTGTCCGCCCGCGCCGACGCGACCGATCGCTTGACCCACTTCGTCACTGGGCGGATGGCGAACATCGAGTCGAACCTCGATGCCCTGCGCGGGGAACGTCGCCGCCAGTCCGAGGAGGCTCGCGGTGTCACGGCGCGTCTCGAGGGTCTGCGACGTGAGCGCCAGGACGCCGAGCGTCGCCTGGACGAGCTGCGCGCAAGGGCTCAGAAGGTCGAGATCGCTGAGGCCGAGGCTCGCCTGCGACTCGAATCGGCGACGGAGACCCTTCGCCACGACCTGGACTGCGAACCCGAGGTGGCGATGGCCGCCGAGTGTCCCGAACTCCCTGACGGCGTGCCCGCCGGGGCGCGTGTGCGTGAACTCGATCGGGAGCTCCGCATCATGGGGCCGATCAACCCGTTGGCTCTTGCGGAGTTCACCGAACTGCAGGAACGGCACACGTTCCTGGAGAGCCAGCTCGAGGACATCCGCTCGACGCGACGTGAGCTGTCGAAGGTCATCCGTGCAGTGGACGAGGAGATCGTCAAGGTCTTCAGCGCGGCGTTCGCCGACGTCAGCCAGAACTTCACGCTCCTGTTCGAGACGTTGTTCCCGGGAGGCCAGGGGCGACTGCGCCTCACCGACCCGAACAACCTGCTCGAGACCGGCATCGAGATCGAGGCGAAGCCGTCCGGCAAGAACGTTCGCAAACTCTCGTTGCTCTCAGGTGGAGAACGCTCCCTGACGGCGCTCGCGTACCTGTTCGCAGTGTTCCGCTCCCGTCCGTCGCCGTTCTACGTCATGGACGAGGTCGAGGCTGCGCTCGACGACGTGAACCTGCACCGGTTCCTGGATCTCGTCGCCGAGTTCCGACAGACAGCGCAGCTGATCATCGTGAGTCACCAGAAGCGCACGATGGAAGCAGCGGACGTCCTCTACGGCGTCACGATGGAGCCCGGTGGCTCCTCCAAGGTGGTCTCGGAGAAGGCGACAGCGGTTCTCGACGCCTGAACTGGGAGTGGTCGCTCGACATCACGCCGGCCCGGCCCGTGTCAGGGCAGTCGAGGTGACCAGAGCATCGACACGCCGGCAGCGATCGCCATCAGCAGCAGGCCAGCGCCGACGAAACGGAACGTGACGTCGGTGTCCTCCTCTTCGAAACCGATCGTCGAACCCAGCTCGCTGTAGACACTGTCGAGCGCTCCGGCGCTCTCCGCCGTGTACGCAGTGCCACCGGTCCCCTCCGCCAGTCCCCGCAACTCCTCGACGTTGACCGGAACGCCGGTGAGCTGACCGACCCCGTCGCCGTCCTCGTCGACCATGATCTGGCCGTCCGCGGTGCCGTAGGCGATCGTCGTCACTGCCACGCCTGCTTCCTTCGCCAGCGGGATCGCCTCGGCGGTGGGCAGGCCGACGGTGGTCTCGCCGTCGGAGATCAACACGATCGCAGCCTCCGGTGTGCCGTTCTCGACACCGACCGCCTGGTCGGCGATGACGTCGAGCGAGAGTCTGACGGCGTCGCCGATGGCCGTTGCCTTGTCCAGCTCCAGGCCGTTGATCGCAGTCGTCACGGCTTGGCGGTCCTGAGTCGGCGGCACGAGGAGCTGTGCGGTTCCGGCGAAGCTCACCAGGCCCACGTTCAGGTCCTCGGGGAGTTGCTCGACGAACGCGTTCGCGGCCTCTTGAGCAGCTTCGAGGCGGTTGGGTGCGACGTCCTCGGCGGCCATGGACAGCGAGGTGTCGATGGCCAGCATGACGGTGGTGCGCTCCTGGGGGACCTTGACGGTCATGACCGGTTGGGCGAACGCCAGCACCAGGATCGCCAGTCCGAGCCCGAAGATCGCGGCGCTCAGGTGGCGCCGCCAACCCGGACGCTTGGGCGCGACCTTGTCGAGCAGCGCCAGATTCGAGAACCGCACGGTGTACCGGGGCCGGCGCAACTGGACCACGACGTACGCACCGATCAGGGCGACGACGCCAAGGAACAACCAGAGCCTGGAGGGTTCCAGGAACCATTCGGTCATCGGGTTCGCCTCCCAGCGGTCATCTCGGCTCGGTGGCGGCGTCTGGAGACGTGGTGCGCGAGGTCGAGCAACCAGTCCCCGTCGGTACGGAGTATCAGGTGGTCGGCTCCGGCACTGCGGACCGCCGAGGTGATGGACGCTCGCTGCTCGGCCGCCGCGGCGGCATAGCGAGCTCGCAATCGTCTGTCGTCGGTGTTGACCTCGCGCACCCGACCTGTCGCCGGATCGACGAACTGCAGCTGGCCGACCGGCGGCAGGTCCAGATCACGAGGGTCGATCACCTCGATGCACAGCACGGAGTGTCGCAGTGCGAGTGAGCCGAGTGCGTTCTCCCAGCGGCCTGGGTCCGACAGGAAGTCCGAGATGACGACGATGAGCCCACGGCGCGGCGCAACGGCGGCGATGCGTCGCATCCCGACGTTCAGGTCGGATTCGCCGGTGCCGTCCTCACGCGGAGAGACGAGGACCCGGTCGAGCACCCCGAGCAGGTTCCGTCGCCCCTGACGTGGCGGCATCGTGGTGACCTCGTCACCGCGCAGCATGACAGCGCCGACGCGGTTGCCGCCCCGCGCGGTGAGCAGACCCACACCGGCCGCCGCACCGAGCACCAGGTCTCGCTTCTCACAGCTGGCGGTGCCGAAGTCCAACCCGGCGGACCGGTCGATGAGCATCCAGGTCTCGAGCTCGCGATCAGCGATCGTCTCGCGCAGATACGGATCCTGCATCCTCGCCGTGACGTTCCAGTCGATGTGACGGACGTCGTCGCCGGCCGAATAGGCACGGGCTTCGCCCGGTTCGCTGCCGCGCCCGGGCACGATGCCCATGAAGTCGCCGTGCAGCATCCCGTCGAGACGGCGCGTGATGTCCAGGGTCAGTCGTCGGATGATCTCCTCAGCCGGTCGATCGCCGACCAGGCCGAGAGTGTCGGACAGACCTGCCACGGTGTCAGGCCCCCCACGCCTGGGCATCGGTGGGTGCACCGTGGTACGGATCCGACGACCCGCCGGTCTGGGACGGGCTCACCCGGGGAGCCGGGACCGTCGACAGGATCCGGGCGAGGACCTGTTCCACGTCGACGTCCTGGGCGAGCGCCTCGTAGGACAGCAGCAACCTGTGGCGGAGGATCTCCGGCGCGACGTCGAACACGTCCTGGGGCGTCAGGTAGTTCCGACCTCGGAGAAGTGCAAGAGCCCGTCCGCCGCGGATGAGGCCGATCGAGGCGCGAGGGCTCGCTCCCAGTTCGATGAAGGTGCGAAGTTCCGCGAGTCCGAAGTTCTCGGGTGTGCGGGTGCAGAGAACCAGGTTCACCGCGTACTCGAGCACGCTGCGGTCGACGTACACCCGCTCGGCGGCGGCCTGCAGCTGACGGACCTGGTCGAGGCTGATCACGCGCTGGGCGGTGGGGGCCGCGGTCCCCATGCGTTGGACGATCTCGACCTCTTCGGCAGGTGACGGGTAACCCATGACGACCTTCATCAGGAAGCGGTCGCGCTGTGCTTCGGGCAGCGGGTAGACACCCTCCGACTCGATCGGATTCTGTGTCGCGAGGACCAGGAACGGACCCTCGAGCTGATGGGTCCTTCCGCCGATGGTGACCTGCTGTTCCGCCATGACCTCGAGCAGGGCGGACTGCACCTTCGCGGGTGCGCGGTTGATCTCGTCGGCCAGCACGAAGTTCGCGAAGATCGGTCCGAGTTCCACGTCGAAGGTCTCGGTCGAGGCTCGGTAGATGCGGGTACCGACGACGTCGGCCGGGAGCAGGTCGGGGGTGAACTGGATCCGGGAGAACGTCCCGCCGACCGACAAGGCCATCGTCTCCGCCGAGAGGGTCTTGGCCAGACCCGGCACACTCTCCAGCAGGCAGTGACCGCCGGCGAGCAGGCAGGTCAGCAGGCGCTCGATGGCACGGTCCTGTCCGACGATGACCTTCTTCATCTCGAACAGCAGGTGCTCGAGCACCGCCACGTCCGAGGCCTGGGACCCGGCGACGGGGGAGAGGGCGCCGTTGGGCCCACCCGTCGGTCGGGAATCCGCGGTCGTGGTCGGGTTGGAGGGGTCCATCTGTCTCCTCGGTCGGGCGCGATGACCCGGGTGATCTCGTGTCGGAGTGCACGGTACGGGGGTGTCCCCGGTTCCGCTCGTCGAGCTGGTGGTTTGCTGATCCGTTGTTCAGCTGCGGCTGTCGGCCCCCCACAGCTTGCCCGCGGTCGGGCCGATCCGGCGCCATCGGCGCGGCGCGGTCAGACGTGGGCCGTCGGGGCGCGCTTGTAGGATCGCCCCGGCATGGAACTCGTCATCGTCATCGCCACCGTCGTCGCCATCCTCGCAGTCGCTGCGGGGGTGCTCCTGGTGCGTCGCTCCGACCGCGGCGAGGTGCTCGAACCGCCTCCCGGAACGACTCGTCCGCGCCAGGTCGGGGTACGTGAGACCGCTGCGGACGAGCTCGATGGCCCCGAGATCGAGGTGGTGGATCCGATCTCGGTCGTGCTGCCGCCGGAGATCGTCATCACCGGCCCGGAGCTCACTGCCGAGGAGGAGGCGGCGAACATCGCCGCGGCAGAGGCGGCCGAGCTCGACGGAGAGCTGGAGGCGCTGCTCGAACAGGAGCGCCCGAGCTTCCGGGACCGACTGTCCCGTGCCCGCTCGGCGTTCTCCGGATACGTGGGCTCGGTCCTGTCCCGCACCGGTATCGACGACGAGAGTTGGGACGAGCTCGAGGAGGCACTGATCCGCGCCGATGTCGGGATGGCGCCGACCCAGGAGTTGCTCGACGCGGTCCGGGCGACGGTGAAGGAACGCGGGATCACCACCTCGGTCGAGTTGATCGAGGCGGTCAAGGACGAGATGAAGGCCCGCCTGGCTGGTCCGGTCTCACTCGCCCGTGCGGATTCGCCCCCATCGATCTGGTTGTTCGTCGGGGTGAACGGAGTCGGCAAGACCACCACGATCGGCAAGGTCGGCAGACGCCTCACCGACGCCGGGGACACCGTCGTGATGGCGGCGGGGGACACGTTCCGGGCAGCCGCGGCCGAGCAGCTGGAGACGTGGGCCGATCGCTGCGGTGCGCAGCTCGTGCGCGGTACTGAAGGTGGCGATCCGTCCTCGGTCATTTTCGATGCGATCGCGTCCGCTGCAGCCAAGGGAGCGGATGTCGTGCTCGCCGACACCGCCGGACGTCTGCACACCAAGACGAACCTCATGGAGGAGTTGTCGAAGGTGCGCCGTGTCGCGGACAAGGGTGACGGCACTGTCACCGAGGTCCTGTTGGTGCTGGACGCCACCACCGGACAGAACGGCTTGCAGCAGGCCCGGCAGTTCACCGAGGCGACCGAGGTCACCGGTGTGGTGCTGACCAAGCTCGACGGCTCGGCCAAGGGCGGCATCGTGTTCTCCATCCGCTCCGAGCTCGGGATCCCGGTGAAACTCGTCGGTCTCGGCGAGGGCGCCGAGGACCTCGTCGACTTCGACGCCGAGCAGTTCGTGGACGCGCTCTTCGATCAGAACTGAGTCCTGTGCCGTGAGGCCGGCTGCGGTCGACCGGTGGCGTTGCAGGCAGAGCTGTCGGGGCCGGTAGCGTGTCGCCCGATGTTCGAGTCACTCAGCGATCGTTTCGACGGAATCTTCACCCGCCTCCGGGGCAAGGGACGCCTCTCCGACGCCGACGTCGACGAGGTGTTGCGGGAGATCCGCCTCGCCCTGCTCGAGGCGGACGTCAATCTCTCGGTGGTCAAGGCGCTGCAGGCGCGGATCCGTGAGCGGGCCATCGGTGAGGACCTCTCCCGGTCCCTGAATCCCGCACTCCAGGTCAAGAAGATCGTGCTCGAGGAGCTGACAGAGACCCTCGGTGGCGAGACACTGCGGATCACCTACGCCTCGAAGCCGCCCACCGTTGTCCTGATGGCCGGCCTGCAAGGCTCCGGAAAGACCACCAACTCGGCGAAGCTGGCCCGCTGGTTCAAGGGTCAGGGCCGCAACCCGATGCTCGTCGGCGCCGACCTGCAGCGTCCTGCTGCGGTTCAGCAGCTCCGGACGCTCGCCGCCCAGATCGATGTGCCCGTCTACTCGGCCACGGACGAGGTCGTGGCATCGGGTTCCGGCGACCCGGTCGACGTGGCCAGGGGCGCCGTTGCGGAGGCACGCCGGCTCGGTCGCGACGTGCTCATCGTCGACACTGCCGGCCGTCTGGCCATCGACGCCGAGCTGATGGACCAGGTGCGCCAGATCTCTGCCGAGGTGTCCCCGGACTACACGTTCCTGGTCGTCGACGCCATGACCGGCCAGGATGCGGTGGGGGTCGCCGAGTCCTTCCACGCCACCCTCGAGCTCGACGGCGTCATCCTGACCAAGTTGGACGGCGACGCCCGCGGCGGTGCCGCACTGTCGGTGAAGGAGGTCGTCGGTCGCCCGATCGCCTTCGCGTCGACGGGGGAGAAGCTCGAGGACTTCGACCTGTTCCACCCGGACCGCCTGGCGGGCCGGATCCTGGGGGAGGGCGACCTCGCCACACTGATCGAGAAGGCCGAGGAGGCCTTCGAGCAGGACCAGGCCGAAGAGGCTGCCGCACGGCTGATGGGGGGAACCTTCACGTTCGAGGACTTCCTCGACCAGATGCAGGCGCTCAAGAAGATGGGCCCACTGTCCGGCGTGATGTCCATGTTGCCGGGAGTGCCGAAAGAAGTGCGCGACGTCGAGATCGACGACCGCCAGATCGCTCGTGTCGAGGGCATCATCAAGTCGATGACGATGGCCGAGCGCGTGAAGCCGGAGATCATCGACAGCTCACGCCGTGACCGCATCGCGATGGGCTCGGGCACATCTGCGACCGACGTCACCCAGCTCGTCAACCAGTTCAAGCAGATGCGCCAGATGATGCAGCAGATGGGCGGCAACAAGCTCGCGAAGCGCAAGGCGAAGAAGTCGAAGAAGGGCCGCAAGGGTGGTGGGCGGGTCACTCCCAAGGGTCCTGTACAACTCGACAAGAAGGCCTTCGCCCTTCCGACGCTCGAGGAGATGGAGGCCCAGATCCCCGGTCGCGGTGGGCCCGGCGCCGGCCTCGGGCTCCCCGATTGACACCGACGGCCCTCCACGCCGGACGCAGATGCCGTCGCTGAGCTTGCTGCACAGGGCGGTGTGCGACCATCATGAGAGGCCGCCCTCACCGGGCATCTGGGCGTCTAGGTCCCGATCGCGACGCCAGTACCTCAAGATCTGCGCACCGTTCGCACACGCTGCGAACTGCGCCACACCACAGAACTGACTGAAGGAAGACACACACCGTGGCCGTTCGACTCCGCCTCACGCGGGTGGGCAAGAAGAAGCAGCCCACCTACCGCATCGTTGCTGCCGATGCCCGTTCGCCCCGCGACGGTAAGTACCTCGAGATCGTCGGGACGTACGACCCCCGTCGTGAGCCGTCTGCGATCACCATGGACAACGAGAAGGCCATCGAGTGGCTGAAGAAGGGCGCACAGCCCTCGGAGCGTGTCCAGAAGCTGCTGCAGATCTCCGGCGCCTGGGACGAGTTCCAGGCCTCGAAGGCGAGCAAGTGAGCGACGAGGACCTCGCCGTCGAGGAACCCTCCGACGACTCGCCCGCGACGACGCCCGACCACGCTGTCGCTGTTCTCGAGCACATCGCCAAGTCGCTGGTCGAAGATCCTTCAGGTGTCCGGGTCGAGGTCGCTGACGGCTCCGGTCGTGCACAGCTGAACCTGTTCGTCGCCGAGGGTGACATGGGCCGGATCATCGGCAAGCGCGGCCGCATGGCCTCCGCGATCCGCACCGTGACCAGGGCGGCTGCCGCCCGTGACGGTGTCGAGATCGACGTCGAATTCGTCGACTGAGACCTGCCGTGCCCGGATCAACAGCCGGCCGGCCCGATGGCCCGGGCCTGCTCGAGGTGGGCCGCATCACCAAGGCGCACGGCCTCCGTGGTGAGGTGGTCGTGTTCCTCAGCTCGGACCGCGATGAGCGGGTGGCGTCGGGTTCGGTGCTCGAGACGGACAGGGGCCCGATGACGGTCGCGTCCTCACGACGTCACCAGGATCGCTGGATCGTCACCTTCGACGGCATCGCGACCCGTGAACAGGCCGAGGCGGTCCGCGGGACCGTCCTCAGCGCAGCGCCGATCCACGATCCCGACGGTCTGTGGCTCCACGACCTGATCGGCTGCACCGTCGCGACGCCCGACGGAGTCCCCCGGGGCGTGATCGAGTCCTTGATGGACAACCCCGCCAACGACCTGTTGGTCCTGGACAACGGGTCCCTCGTGCCGGTGGTCTTCATCGTCGGCACGCCGGCCGACGGGGTCCTCATCGTGGATACGCCCGATGGCCTGTTCGAACTCGGGGACTGACATGCGGGTCGACGTGTTGACGATCTTCCCGGAGATGATCGTCGAGTTCGCCTCCCACAGTCTGATCGGGCGCGCACAGCAGCAGTCGCTGATCGAACTGCGAGTGCACGATCTGCGCGACGCCAGCGACGACGTGCACCGCACGGTCGACGACTCGCCGTTCGGTGGTGGCGCCGGCATGGTGCTCAAGCCGGGACCGATCTTCGACACCGTCGAACGCGAGCAGCCACCCCGGCCGCTGTTCCTGCTCGGTCCCGGTGGCCGCACCCTCGATCAGCAACTTGCTCGTGACCTGGTCGCCGCCGGCGGCTTCTCCCTCCTGTGCGGCCGCTACGAGGGCATCGATGCTCGGGTGCGCGAGCACCTCGTCGACGACGAACTCTCGATCGGCGACTACGTGCTGTCCGGCGGTGAGGTCGCGGCGATGGTGGTGTTGGAGTCGGTCGGTCGCCTGGTCCCCGGAGTGATGGGCAACTCGACCTCCGCCGACGACGAGTCGTTCTCGAGCGGGCTGCTCGAGTACCCGCAGTACACCCGGCCGGCGGACTTCCGCGGCTGGGCGGTGCCGGACGTCCTGCGCTCCGGAGACCATGCGAAGGTGCGGCGGTGGCGACGGGCGCAGGCGCTCTGGAAGACCATGGGGTACCGACCGGAGTTGATCGAGGCGCGCGGAGGCCTGTCGGATGACGAGCACTCCCTGCTGCAGGAGTTCCCGTCGCTCGCAGAGTCACTTCCGGTGTGGACCCCGCAATCGAGCAGTGGTTCTGCCCCGTCCGACCTCGATGCATGAGACGCGGGTTCCGCGACCCGCGGTCGTTTTCGCCCGCGGGGGAGCGAGCCGGTATCATCGTCGAGCCGTGAACCCGGCGCCGCGACCCGTGGTGCCGCTCGAGGAGACCCTGCCATGAACCCCACCGACTTCATCGACCAGTCCAGCCTGCGAGATGACGTGCCCGACTTCGCCGCCGGCGACACCCTCAAGGTGCACGTGAAGGTCATCGAGGGCAACAAGGAGCGCACGCAGCTGTTCCAGGGTGCCGTCATCCGTCGTCAGGGCGGTGGCCTTCAGGAGACCTTCACCGTGCGCAAGGTGTCCTACGGCGTCGGCGTCGAGCGCACGTTCCCCGTGCACTCCCCGATCATCGAGAAGATCGAGCGGGTCAGCCGCGGTGACGTCCGTCGGGCGAAGCTGTACTACCAGCGTGATCGCATCGGTAAAGCGGCGAAGATCAAGGAACTGCGCGACTGAGTTCGCGCCAGCACATCGCACCTTCCCCCACGGACCAACCGCCCGCCGACGCGGGCGAGGGAGCAGGTGTCAGATGTCAGATCCAAGGTTCGATTCTCGCCGTCTCGGCGTGGACGGCGAGCTCGTCGCCGCACGGTGGTACACCGATCGCGGCTACGCGGTCATCGCCCGCAACTGGCGTTGCCGGGCAGGAGAAATCGACCTCGTCCTCGCGAAGGGGCGCCTCGTCGTCATCTGCGAGGTCAAGACCCGTTCGTCCGAACGGTTCGGATCTCCATTCGCTGCGGTCGGCCCGGACAAGCAGCGTCGCCTTCGTCGACTCGCCGCCCGGTGGCTCGCCGAGGACGCGCCCTTCCGTCCGGACGTGGTGCGTTTCGATGTCGCCGGTGTCATGGGAAGGAAGGTGACTGTCGTCGAGTCGGCGTTCTGACGCTCAGCGCCGTGGGTGGTGCGTGAGCCGGCGTTCCCAACATCCCTTGTGCCAGTGCCGGCGCAGGTCGGGCGCCTCGAGCGGGACGGCGACGACGTGGCCCGTGCCCGGTGCGATGTCGCGGTTGCACCCGGGGCACACGTAGCCCTTGAGCGCCTCGTACGGCTGGATGCGACGCACCTCGCACTCGACGGTCGCTGTGTACTCGATCACGGCACGGGTCCCGCCGTCAGCCCAGAATCGCCCACACGAGCAGCCCGGCGGCGACGAGCAACGCGGACGCGACGAACACATAGTCCCAAGGAGAGCGTCGATGCGTTCGTTGAGGATTGAAGCCCACGCTTCATTATCGTGCGGATCATGAGCGACACGCACGACGCGCCGAAGATCACCGAGCACACCTCGGAGGTGACAGCGACGCCGGCAGCGCTGTTGAGCTTCGAGGAGGCACGCATCCTCGGGTGTCTGCTGGAGAAGGAACGAACGACACCGGCGGAATACCCACTCACCGCCAACGCGCTGATGCGGGCGTGCAACCAGGCCACGTCACGCCATCCGGTCGTGTCGTTCGACGAGCGCACGGTCGAGTCCAGCCTCGCCGACATGAAGGGTCGCGGCCTGGTGCGGTTCGTCCACAGCCAGTCGAACCGGGCGACGAAGTTCCGTCATGTGGTCGACGAGACCTGGCAGCTCGCTCCGGACGCGACAGCGGTGATGTGTCTGTTGTTGCTGCGTGGCGCGCAGACTCCGGGTGAGATCCGCTCACGCTCCGAGCGACTCCACGACTTCCACTCACCTGACGAGGTCGAGACGACCCTGACCAGCTTGAGAGCGAAGGAGTCGCCGATGGTCGCCGAGCTCGAGCGCGCCCCCGGCCAGAAGGAGCGCAGATGGGTGCAGCTGCTGACCGGGGCTCCTTCTGCCGAGGACCTCGCGGTCGCCTCCGCGCCTGGTCGCGCCCCGTCACGCTCTGCGTCGGACGAGGCGCTGGTGCAGCGTGTCGACGTGCTCGAGCGCGATGTGGCAACACTGCGGGCCGTGCTCGAGGAACTCGCCGGCCCCATCGGGGACTGAGACCAACCGCAGGTCGAGCTGCGACGTGTCCCACTCCGCGCCGACAGCTCGTTCTCGCGATCAGTCCTCGACAGCACCCTCGGGGCGACGGCTCCCCACGAGGTGACCGAGCACGGGTCCGATCACCAGCCAGCTCAGCAGCATCACCGTCGTATTGACGAACGCGAGCGGGATCGTGGCCAGGAACATCGCGAAAGGGACGAGCGACCCGATGATCTGCCAGCGGTGGACCCCCTCGCTCATCGGTTCCCGCCACAATCCTGCGCTGTGTGCGTGCCACATGAGCATCGTCTCCAGGCCACTCACCGCAGCGAGAGTCAGGGCGAACATCACCCCCGAGATGGGGTTGGCCTCGAACTCCCCGACGAGTGACGTCGGGAACGGCAGGAACGCGACACCGGCCAGGTAGAACATGGAGATTCCGATGTAGCGCCGATCGACTCTGCCGATCCGGGTGAAGAACGAGTGGTTCGCCATCCAGTAACGGGCGAGCAGGATGAACGCGACGCCGAACGACACGAACTTCGGGATGAGGTCGTTCAGCGCCGCCAGCATGCTCGATGCCGAGTCCGAGTCCCCCGTCATCCGTGGCAACCGCAGGTCGAGCACCAGCAGCGTCAGGGCGATGGCGTAGACGGCATCGGTGAAATACGCGACTCGGCCGAAGTCGGGGTCCTCGCCGCGTTCCCACATGCGGGCCGGCTGACGTGCGCCGCCGTGCGCCGGTGGGACCATCGGAGTGCTCACTCCGACGCAATGTAGCGGTGGCGCGCGAATCTGCGCCGGTCAACGGGCACAGGACCCCGGTCGGATCGCGACCGCCAGACCGCGCGACTCCCTACTATCCGATGACCGCTCGACAGGAGCGGCTCGTGGCAGCCGCCACCTCCGCGCCCCACGGGGGCGATGTCCGTCGAGGTGGTGCGAATGCTCGCCGAGGTCCCGTCCGCAACGCTGCTCGGCGTCGTTGGTCATCCCGTCACCGTCGAGGTCCACGTCGGATCCGGGCTCCCCGGCTTCAACGTGGTCGGTCTGCCCGACGCGTCGTGTCGCGAGGCGCGCGATCGCGTGCGCTCCGCAGTGTTGTCGAGTCGGTTCAAGTGGCCCGACGCGAGGGTCACGGTGAACCTCGCACCCACGAACCTGCGCAAGGTCGGCTCCGGTCTGGATCTCGCCATCGCTGTGGGACTGCTGGCAGCGTCGGAGCAGATCCCCATCGGTGACCTGTCGGGGTTCGGCTTCCTCGGTGAGCTGGGACTCAACGGCACGTTGCGCCCCATTCTCGGGACGTTGCCACTGGTCGACTCGATCCGAGGTTGCGCGCCGGTCGTTCCCGCCGAGAACCTCACCGAGGCCCGGTTGGTCAGCCCGGACGCGCGGGCAGTGCACACGCTGCTCGAACTCGTCGCAGCGCTCTCGGGCGTGGGGGAGTGGGCCGACCCGTGGGCGATGCGACCCGCTCCGGCCGACGAGGACCCGATGGACCTCGCCGAGGTGCAGGGCCATCCCATCGCACGACAGGCCCTCGAGGTGGCTGCGGCCGGGGGACACCACGTGCTGATGGTCGGTCCGCCCGGCGCGGGCAAGACGATGCTCGCCGAGCGTCTGCCGGGCCTGCTGCCGGACCTGGACGATCGTGGAGCGATGGACGTCTCACGGGTCCACTCCGCAGCCGGAACCCTCCAGGGTCGGTCAGGACTCCTCCGACGTCCACCGTTCCGATCGCCGCACCACACCGCCTCATTGGTGGCGTTGATCGGTGGCGGTTCGACCCTGCTCCGGCCCGGAGAGGTGTCCCTGGCCAGCGGAGGGGTGTTGTTCCTCGACGAGCTGGGGGAGTTCCCCGCGTCGCACCTCGACTCGCTGCGCCAGCCGCTGGAGTCCGGGATCATCCGGGTCGCGCGGGCCAACGCGAACGTCGTTCTGCCCGCCAGGTTCCTGCTCGCCGCAGCAACCAACCCGTGTCCGTGCGGCGTGGGGCGATGGGGCGACTGCCGTTGCACACCGGCGCAGATCGCACGATACGGCCGGCGGATGTCCTCGCCGCTGCTCGATCGCTTCGACATCCGTCTCGCCGTGGATCCGCCGTCGCCCTCGTTGGTCTTCGCCGCACGACTGTCGGGAGAGTCGTCGCGTGCCGTGCGTGAGCGGGTCGAGCGTGCCCGACGTCGGGCAGTGGCCCGTGGCGTGTCGACGAACCGTGAATTACGCGGCGCCGCTCTGGAGCAGCACGCCCCGTTGTCGGATGCTGGTCGAATCCTGTTGCGTCAGCGGCTCGAGACAGGGCTGCTCAGCATGCGCGGCGCACAGCGTGTCCGATCCGTCGCGCTCACGTTGTCGGACCTCGAAGGGAGCGACGGGCCGGTGACGCCGGCACACCTCGAGGCGGCGCTGACCCTTCGAGGTGACGACACACAGATCGGTCTGGTCGCATGAATCCGCTTCCGCACGAGGCGTTCCTCACAGCGCTCGCGAGTCTCGACGGTGTCGGACCCGGCCGACTGCGTTGGATGCTGTCGCACGGATCGCCGGAGCATGTCTGGGAGCTGGTCCGAGCCGGAACTCTGCGGGGTGCACCCGCTCATCTCGCGCTGGACACAACTGTGCTCCGGTCCTGGGTGAGTCAGACCGGGTCGATCGATCCAGCTGACTGCTGGCGGCGGTGCCGATCGCTCGGAGTCGGGGTCATGTCGCTCGGTAGCGCCAGCTATCCGCAGGCCCTCGCGGAGGACATCGACCCGCCGGTGGTCCTGTTCCACCAGGGCGACCCCGACCTGCTCGATGCTCGACGCGTCGCGATCGTGGGGACACGACGAGCCACGGGGTACGGAATCCGCTCCGCCGAGCAGCTCGGATCGGACCTCGCCGACGCCGGTGTCGTCGTGGTGTCGGGTCTGGCACTCGGCATCGATGCCGCTGCCCACCGAGGAGCGCTCGCCGGAGGGTCGACGTGTCCGGGGGTCGTCGCTGTCGTCGGGGGAGGTCTGGACGCGCCGTGTCCAGCACGGAATCGACAACTCGCACGCTCGATCATCGAGCGCGGGGTCATCTTCTCCGAGGTGCCCCCGGGGGTTCCGGCAGCTCCCTGGCGGTTCCCGGTCCGCAACAGGGTGCTCGCAGCGCTCGCCGACGCGGTCATCGTCGTCGAGTCGGCCGGAGCGGGTGGCTCCATGCACACGGTGAGAGAGGCGATGAGCAGGGATCGTCCGGTCCTCGCAGTTCCTGGTCCGATCGACAGTCGCGCCTCCGAGGGAACCAACCGTCTGATCAGCGAAGGAGCGATCCCGTGCCTCGGCGTGGAGGACGTGTTCACGGCGATGGGCATGGTGGGACCGGTCGAGCGGTCCGTCCGTCGGGTCGGGGCGGTGGATCCACGTGACGAGCCGGTGGGTGACGCCGTGACGGTGCTCGAGGCGATCGGCTGGCGACCCGTGTCGGTCGAGGAGGTGGCGATCCG
>Ga0105047_10003651_pt1 | contig 27081 bp, 19 predicted proteins | sample MAT04_FD_78384 | JGI IMG/M metagenome (GOLD analysis project Ga0105047, IMG submission 78384) | Freshwater microbial communities from Lake Fryxell liftoff mats and glacier meltwater in Antarctica - MAT-04 (megahit assembly) | ecosystem: Environmental > Aquatic > Freshwater > Ice > Liftoff... | reverse complement strand
GCCGGGTCGGAGGGCGGGGAAAAGACATCCACATAGGGGAAGCGCTTGCGCAGCAGGGTGTTGTCACGCACGCCGACCATACACCCCATCAGGTTGATCACCAGGTTGGGGTTGCGTTTCTTCAATGGATGCAGCGAGCTGAGGCGCCCCACAGCCTTGTCTTCGGCGCTCTGGCGCACCACGCAGGTATTCATCACGATGATATCGGCCTGTTCGGCTTTGGGGGTTTGCTCGTAGCCCAGGTGTTCGAGGGCAGAGGCGACCCGCTGCGAATCGGCCACATTCATCTGACAGCCTTCGGTCCAAATATGATACTTCATGCGCGCGATTATATCAGAAATCGCGGGGGATATTCATACTAAAATAGTCATGTTTTGTGGTGGGGGGATGAGGTGGAAGCTTAACCACAGAGACTCAGCACCCCTGCGGGTGGCCGAAGCGGCAGGCACAGAGAAGAAAAGATCATTTTGTGGGTTCCTGTTGATCGGGAACCGCTTCTATTCATCAACTGAGGTTTGCCAGTCTTGAAAGGCGCGCCAGCCGGTGGCGTGGTCGGGCCAGTGGAGGGCCTGCATGCCGGTTTGCTGCGCGGCGCGCACGTTGTCGAGGGAATCGTCCATGAACAGGCACTGCGCGGGGGGCACGCCCAGGCACTGGCAGGCGCGCAGGTAGATGCGCGGGTCCGGTTTGCGCAGGCCTTCACGCGCGGAGGAGATGAAGGCGTCAAACTGGGTCAGGTCCACGCGGGCGGTCGATTTGCTCGATGCACTCGTCGCGGGGCAGGTTGGGGCGCAGGGAGAGGAGGACGCCGACGAAATCGAAAAGGAGGGCGCGGGGGGCAAATCGAGGTTCAAAATTTATCCCATTTTGTCGAGGTAGGGACAACCCTTACGGATTGCCCCTACCTCGACTTCCAGATCAGGCTTTCTTTAAAACCGGTTGCTTCATTGGGAAGCACATCTTCTGAAATATCCTCTAAAAATTCTTTGAAAATATTATTAAGTGTCATGAAATAAATCAACTCGGCCGGGTTTTCTTGATAAACAGCCGATATACTGTGAATAACTTCGCTGGTTACATCCTGTAATTTGCTATCGTCATTCCAAACATTTTCAAAAAGTCGAATATATTCACTGCTGAAAGGAGCTTCGAACTTATTGCCATACTGTAGGCGTTATTACCACGCTCTGTACCGATATCCACGGTTGTGAAACTATTTAATGGCATATAAGTTAGCTGCGCAGTGGGGGATTGAACATTCATAAAACCAACCATACCCTCGTGGGTAGAATTGGACTTAAATTTGACTTTCTTTTGGATCCACGCAGCGCATTCCCTGGCAATCGCCTTTTGAGTAAGCTCATTGCGCAACTTAACTTCAAATTCAGTGCCATATAAGCTTTTTTCACGATTGAGGCGCGGGATATAGAACTCACGTTTTTCTGTGGGTGTTTTTTCAGCAACAAAAGTAGGAGATGTAAAAATGAATCGCAATTCTTCTATCTCATGAAGCTGCTTTTTTAGCTCATGGTAGGCATAGATCGAAAAACAAGCTGCGGCAATGGATACCCGGCTGCCCGGTTCAATTACTTTTTCAAGATCGTCTTTTACGACTTTGGTTGTGTTGTTAAATATTTCCATGAGTATCGTTTTTCTACTTTAATTTCATGTTCCCCTAACTTGTAAACCTGCAAATTGAGCCGTTCGGCGTACAAGCATATCATCTAGCAAAATGCGCTTTTTCCAAATCGTCAAGTTCAGCGGCAAAAGGAACAGCCTTAGTGCGATTCAAGTTGAGCAAAAACTCAATTCTAGACATTCCCGCCAGGTCAGATGCGCGCCCAGAAGAAAGCCTGCCCATTTCAAATAACTTGACTGCCGCTAAAACGAGGATTTCACGCCCAAACGATTCGGCGTCTGTCTTTTCCGCGAGAAGCACCTTTTCTGGAATTTCGATCGTAATGTGTTGGGGGGCATTTTTACTCCTTGGTCCACCGCTAATTTTACTGCGCTTCAACGGTTTTTTTCATACCGATTTTCAAGATCCCAATCACTCCCGATAAATATCCATAGAGACTTTGGTTTTGCCCTTGAACGGTTCATTCATTTGTAAGGTTGGGAGAGGATCTCCATTTCTGACACCCTCCAACACCTTCAAGTTTTGCCTGGCAAGGTCATATTTTTTATCAATCCCGAGGGCGCGTTTGAGAGCCGCTTCTGCCTCGTCGAGACGTCCCTGCATCATCAAGCAATTTCCCAGGTTGCCCTGGGGATTGGGCAAGCCATCGCTCATCTGAATGGCACTGCGGAAGGCTAACTCGGCCTCGCTCCATTTTCTTTGCAGCATCAACGCATTTCCGCGATAGAAATATTCCTGCTGTTCGATCAGTTGGTCGAGGGTAAAGCCCTTGGGACGTGACGAAAGTTCGGATTGCGCAATTTTTTGACTGAATTTCAATTCAGATTTAAACTTGCGCAACAGGTCGGGTTCCTGAGTCAACACAACGGCTTTTTCCAGGTCGCGTACCGATAGGCCCGCCAAAGACAGGAACCGATCGGTCACACCGCGGTTGTACCAGAGTAATCCATCCTCCGGGGTGATGGTTAGCGCTTCACTCAGCGTTTGATAGGCAAGCGTAAATTCTTGCTGCATGCCATACGCAGTAGCCTGATAGGTTAATGCTTCCGCCCGCAGTTTTGAGTTTTTGGGCAAATAACGCAATAACCGTTTACAGATCTCAATCGCACCTTTCCAATCTTCCGATTGCATGGCCAGGGTGGCCATAGCAAATCCTTGATTGATTTGGGCTGGATTGATCAAGTTGCCGGATGTTTTTTGAGCGCCTTTTTTGCTCATGTTATACCTCACACTTAATTTTCCAAAAATGGCAAATTCATATGGGCCAGGCGAAAATCAATACGTCCAGGCCACGGAATCGGGCAGGGGGCGCTGGTTGGGTTCATCCCAATCGGATGGCACGCTTTGGGCCACCTGCTGCGGGCGAATCGGGCAGCGCCGGCAGGGCGGGTATTCGCCCAGGCCATCGCGCAGCAGCGGCGCGATGGCCTGGGCGCAATCCCGCAGGCGAAAGAGGGTGGCGCAGCAGCAGCCGATTTGCACCTGCACCTGGGCGCTGCGCATCGCGGGCACATAGCCGGATTTGTCAGTGATGGGGCAGGCACGCTCGCGCCAGCCCCAGGTGCGCCCCAGCACGGTGCGGCCATCGGGCAGCCGCACTGGGTAAGCCTCGCTGCGCTGCCCCAGGCATGGCGCCCCGCCGGACATCTCCACTACGTGGTGGAAGGTATTGGCCGCGTAGCCCACGCCCAACAACAGCCCAAAGCCACCCTCCGCCGCCAACATTCCCAACGACGAGCGCGGGCCCATGGTCAACGTGCGGTGGTGACCTTCGGTATAACGCTGTGCGTTCCGGCCCCAGGCTGCAATCGGGTGGGTGGGGTCCAGGCTGCGCAGAACGCCGGGCAGGCGCCAGAAGTGGTCGGGAATGGCCCCGTTGCTGGTGGGCGTTTCGCGCGGGTCAAAATAGCCCGGGCCGCCGGCTGTGAATGGCGCGGCATGGTTGAAAGACGGCATCAGCAGCGTTCCCTGGGCAGTAATCACCGCCATCAGGGCTTCAATCACTGCCAGCGCGCCGCCTTCCACCCTGCCGAAGCTGCTTAAGGAAGAGTGCACCATCACCCCGGCATTTTCCAGCACGCCGAAACCGCGCAGGCCCGCCGCGATCTCAGCCCGATTTACAAGGGGAACGGGGTTAGGAAGTGGAGTCATAACGATAGCAACCTTTTTTGCTTAAATTTTCCTCTGTCAGCCAGGCCTGGAACGTGCGTGAATGAAAAGGATGCTTTCACAGGCTTTAGTCTGAGATAAACGCTGAAGCCAACAGGAGGAACACAGGCGGCTGCTCCAAAGAGAGTGCCGATCGTTTTTAAATAATCAGGCATGCTTGAGAGAAAATCTCAATCAGAAAGGACGTCCGACCCAGGAGCAATCAGCCTAGCCAGCTACCACCTCATAAGCCGGGCTACCATACCCATTTTAACCGATTATGGATGCAATGAGCAAGTCAGGTTGAAATTTTAATCATCGGGCAAAGTCATCCAACCCTCAGCTTAACACGTCTGTACCGCCATAGATCGCATTGACGATGGGGTCGAAACAGTTGCGGTCGTTGGTCATTTCCGCTTCCCAGTAACGCGAGTGCATGCGGAAACCGATCAGGGCCAAATAGGCCAGAAAATTATACTCTTTCATGGTCTTGGTCGATCGAAACGGGATCGATTCAGGGATCCGCGGTTCAATTACCCCCTGGAGTTGTATGCCCACGGCTACCGCAGCTTTTCCTTTGTGACCGTCATCCCAAAAGTTAGAAGCCAGCACATCCGCGGCGTTATAGAAATTAATCCATTTGCGAGGGATGCCCGGCGCGCCGTAACGGCCCGAAAAATATTCCGGCCAGTACGTCCGGATCATATCGAATGGGCAGCCAATCGTGACCAGGGTGCCCATTTTATGAATGCGCTGGCTGAATAGTTCGGTCGGGAACAACGAGTCGATCGCCACGATGCTGCCAAAGCTGTAGGCCAGGATGTGGATTTCGTTATAGCGCACCCCGCCCGCGACGGCGCCTTTTTCGACGATGTGCTCCAGCAAGGCAGAAAATAGCCCTCCCACCGCGCCGGCCCGCTCGCCGACACTCAGGTAATTGATGCTCGAAGACAGGTCGGCGGCGACCATGGAAAGCACATCTTTGATATTGAATTGTGAAAACAGATAGGTGGAACCGGTGGCCAGCGTGCCCAACTGAAACCAATACAGCCAGATGGGCGTTGCGATTGGGTTTGCCAGGTTGCCCAGGGTTTGGTTTAAATTCGGGACCGCTCCATTAACCACCACTCCAGATTGAAGCGCGTTCCAGGCCGTGTATGCCACTGTGAAGAGCGTCAACAACATATACAGCGCCAGAAAGACAAAAAACAACCCACCCCAAAAAATCTGCACCTTCTCGGGTATGGTCTTGCTGGGCCTGCCTAACGAACCGATTAACGAGCCCAGGTTCATCACCAGGGTGGTCAGAATGGTCATAGCTTGAAAGAAAGGGCTCTTGCGGGCGTATTCCCCTTTGAGCAGGTCCATGTATTCCAGCCCATACAGATCGATGATCGGAACGGTGCTCTGCCCGTCCCTGCGCGAAATGGTGACCATGCGCATCTTGGTATTGCTGACTTCCTCATCCTGCACCGAGTTGATACTGAAAGACGCCTCGCCAGACAGCGCCTGGCGATCCAGGGCGGCGGCGATCCGCCGCGCCATCATGCCAATGGATTGGTTGGGTTCATTTCCCCCCAGACCCGGAATATAAATCATGGCATCCCGGGTTGGCGTTAAGGGTTGTGGCATTGGGTCATTCATCAGGTTGTATCCTTTTTAGCGCGTTACCGATAATCGGTGTTCTTTGCTATGAATAGTAACGCTTTGTAAATTATTTTACAAGTAGGATAATTATTACCTGAATGTATGCGCGCGCCGCTTCAAGCCAGGCTGGTTTTGGGTCAATCTGGGATGCGGAGCTGGTACAGCGCCCCCTTCTGGATCAGTTCAATGCCGGGCGGCAGGCCGGCAGGAAGGCTGTTGATGTAAATAGGGCGGGCAGAAATCTCGCGATTGATCAACTTTACCAAATTCTCGGGGGAAATCATAAAGCGATTGATGGCCTGAACATCCGGCCGTTTTCCTTCGACCAGTTGTAAATATTGGATAATGGGCACCGTATCCCAATAGCCAAAGATCAAGGCGTGCTCACCCGCCGCAGCCAGAATGTCTTCACCTCGCTGGCGCGTGCTGGTATCATGCGACAGATCCACCAGCGGCCAGTTCCAGGCCAGGGCGAAGAGACAAATCGCCGCCATGGTACCGGGCAGGATCCACCGGCTCAACCTGGGCGTAGGTTTGGCCTCTGTCTGCAGGTCTGCATCGAACCAGGAAAGGATCACCTCATACCCGACCCCCAGCCATAAGGCCCAAAGCAAGTAAACGGGTAAAAACATCAAGTTTTTATCCAGCACCTGGTAATCCAGGTAAAAAGCCAGATGCCCCAGCAGCATCAGCAGCAGCATTCCAGCCACTTTCCATTGGCGCTTAAGGAGAAAGCCTACCCCTAAAATCCCCGGTCCGATCCCCACCGCAAAAAATACGCCGACCAGTTGCGCGCAAAAAGAAAGGAACTCCTGCCATACCACCCCCGGGAGAAAAGCAAACATCAACGGCGCAAAAGATTGGCCGGTGACCAGCCACCATAAGCCGCTGAGCGACGTCAGATTGGCGGGGTGAAAAATGCCCAGTTCATCATAGCCGCCGGCATAGTTAAAAGCGGGCGCGGCCAGCGCGCGCAGCGGCAGATAAAGGTAAAAGCTGAGACCCGCGGCGCCCCCCAGGGCCGCGAACAGCACAGATTTCCAGGCCATTGCCTTGCGCGGATGCGAACCGAAGATGAAAAAAGTCAGACCGGGCAGCAGCAGCAGCGTGGCCAGATGATGGCTCAGGCCCAGCCCCACCCCCAGGCCAAGCAGGCCCAGGCGCGCCGGGGTAGGCCGTTCAGACCAGCGCAGCGCCAGTAGAATCATGCCCGCCATCAGCGCGGTCTGGAAGGTATAGACTTCCGCGATCAGCGCCTCTGCCCAAAAAAATTTAGAGAAAGCCAGCAACCCCAAAGCCGCCAGGCGCGCCGCCGCGCGCACGCCCAGCCGGCGCAGGATACGTTCGCACAGGCCAATGGTGAGTGCCGCGCTGACCGCCGAAAGCAGGTTCATGCGGTAACCCACATCTCCCAACGGCAGGTGCGACCACAAGAAACCCAGCGAGAGGTAAAGCGGATACCCCGTGGCCCGCGTAATACCGGCGGTGGCCGCCGCCGTGGTCAACTCGGCGCTGTCCAGGTTGTAGACCGTGGGCGCCAGGGTCAAAAGATAGACCAGCAGCGGCAGACCAAAGGCGGCCAGGCTGTATCCATCCATGCCCATAAACCACTTCGCGAAACGTCCAGCCAAACCACGATCACCCGTGGGCTGCATACTCTTTCGGGCCTACCGGATTACGTTCGGCAGGAAAACACCGTACAACCGGACCGTTTCGTAGGCGCCGATGTCCCAGCCGGCGTCTCCATCTCCGTCCCCTTCCTGGGGACACGGCATGCCACGCTGGTCATGTACCGTATTAGGATTCCCCCAACTAACACCGGTATCAATAGCCGGACTGCCATACAGCAAAGCCTGGGTCTCCGTGCTCCCGCCATTATTGCGTAAATTTCCCAATCGGGCGTCCACGTTCACCTGATCCGTTGCGGCGGGTTGAATTGCGCAACCAGTGCTGCTGCCAATTAGATTGTAGCCCAAGGATGGAAAATTTCCGCCCTCGATATGACAGTCTGGCGAACTACTGCTATGATTGCCCTAAAATCGTATTCTTAAACGGGAAGAATCCGCCATTTGGATCTGTGGTTACCGTATTCATTTCCACACCCCCGCCAGAAACACTGGCCGTGTTATTGGCAATGGTAACGTTTAACAACAGCGAATCGATCAAATATTGGATATAAAGTCCGCCGCCTTTCTGAGCGATATTGCCACTGATGGTACTGTGTCCAATGACCAAAAAATCACCAGTGGGAAGATCAACATAAAAGCCGCCGCCCTGAATTGCCGTGTTCCCACTGATCGTAGAGGTTTCAATTCGAGCAACGCCATCCAGAATGGCCAATCCACCGCCAAACTCAGCCTGGTTTCCGCTGATCGTTGAATCGGTCAATGTGAGATAGGCCCAAATATCTTTATAAATACCTCCACCGGCATTGACGCTTCTATTATTGCGAATCACACTGTTCTTTACAGTCAGATCACTGTAGCGGGCGATATTTATCCCGCCGCCGGCAGCGTTAGAATTGCCGTTTTGAATCGTGACCCCATCAAAGATGACCCAATGGTTAATGCGGATGACCCCCGCCGAACCATCGCCCTGAATGATGGTGTTTGCCGCACCCTGCCCATGCAGCGTCACCCAACCACCGTTGTTCCGGTCAAAAACCAGGTGCGTCTGATAATTGGTTGAACCGAGCATGGATAAGGTGTACGTCCCTGCCGGCAGTTCAATGGTGATCATTGCCCGGTCGCCCCCGCGCTGGTTGGCTTCTTCAACCGCGGCGCGCAGGCTGCACTTTCCAGAAATCGTAACGCAAATTCCGTCCGCGGGATTGACATCCACTTCATCGGCGGTGGTATTGACGACGAAGACGTTCGGCTGGTAAATCATGGCATACTTCGTCCAGGAGAAGGTTTCTTTCCAGGGGAATGCCACCACCGGCACCAGCGCCACGGCTGAAAACATAATTGTCAGACCTATGATGATGAAGCGATAACGTTTCAATGCTTTCCCTCCCAATGAATAAAGCCTTTTGGTCCCACTTTCTGGCTCAAACCCGCGGTAATCCCCGATTTGACGCACCAGGCCAACAGTGTCACCGCAAACAGGCGGCCCGCTTCGAGCGACCAGGGATAGCTGTCCCAAAGCCCCACCAGCCCCAGGGCAAACCAGGCCGCGGCCGTAGCCACCGGCAGCATGGCGTTGCCGCGCAGCCATTTTTCCAGGCCAAATACCGGCGCCAGCCACAGAATATACCACAAAAATCCTCCGGCCAGCCCCACTTCAGCGGCCAACAGCAGCGCCACCAGGTGGACGGAATGCGCCACGTCGTGAATGGCCGGGCTGAGCGCTGCCAGCGGAAAATTCCCCGCTCCGATCCCGTTCAGCGGTCTATGCAGGATGGTTTGGAGCGACAGCCCGATCAGCTCTCCCCGGCCGCTGAGTGAAGTATATTCAGAAAACGAGCCGGCAATGTTCAAGCGGCTGACAATCGGCTGAAACAAGATGATCCCCACGATCACGCCGGCCGCTCCGGCAATTCCCAGCGTCAACAGCAAAGCGCGGCGCATTTCAGGCCGCCGCATGGCGATCCAGCCTGCCGCCAACGGCAGGGTCACTGCCGCCGCCATCCAGGCCGAGCGTGAAAAGGTCAGCACCAGCCCGATGCCCAGCACAAGCCATAAAATTCGCACCCAGCCCCGTTGCAGGTACGGCAGGCCCAGGATCAGCCCGGCTGCCAGGAAGCCGCCCAACACATTGGGATGAAAGGTCAGGCCGTAAGCCCGCAGCCAATTCGAACCCTCCAGCCAGATCACCGCGGCGCGCGGTTGATCGATGGCGAGCGCCAGTTCACCGGGTATACCCAGCGGAGATTTGGTGGCAAATTGCAGCCCGCCGATCAGGCATTGCAACCCCAGCCCCAGCATGAATGGCAGAATAAACTTCTCCACTGGCGCTGTGAGGCTCAGCCAGGCCAGGTAGACCCCAAGCGCCAGCAGCCAGCGCAGTGTGGTGTAAAGTGCCAACCCGGGAGACAGCGCCCAGGGAATGGACAAAAATCCCAGCACAACCAGCGCCAGCAGGGGCAGGACAATTTTAAGGTTCGCGGTTTGTGATCTGAAATTTGCACCGTTCCAGAGCCTGGCGCTGCGAATCCCGCAGGCGGCGATCAGCAATCCGGCGGCCACGTCAGTGAAATAAACCCCGGGGGTAACGTACATGGGCAGTATGCCGCTCGCCGCGGGCTGCCCAAGCGGCCAGAACAGCGAAAGCGGCATGACCAGCACCAAAATGCCTCCCAGCAGTTCTGGCAGTTGCCAGACCATGCGTTTGAAGAGTTCAGAATTCAAGGCTTGTTCCGAAAAAATGATGGATGGATTTGAACAGTCTTTAATTTCCGCCCGGAAAATAGGCTCTTAAATTTTCACTTCGGAGTAAGTATACCCTTCAAGGCCACAAATACCCCTTTTTTTCTTATGCGCGAAACCTCAATTTGTGGCCATGGGTATTAAATATTGCATTCACCCATAAATTGAAAGCAAATCGTTCCCCACCCATCCGCAGAAAACTGGCCCGGCGCGGTGCGCTATTCCCCACAATCTTTAATGTAAAATATTTAACACCCGGCCCCCTCCAGGTGCTATAATCTGCGCAGATCAAAAATTTGTTCCATACAGGGGCCGCATGTCCTTCGTTCATCTCCACGTTCACTCGGAATACTCGCTGCTGGATGGCTACAGCAACATCAAAAAGCTGGTCAAAAAGGCCCACGAGATGGGCATGCCGGCTGTTGCGCTGACCGACCACGGCACCATGTTCGGGGTGATCGAGTTTCACAACGCCGCCAAAGCGGTGGGCATCAAGCCCATCATTGGCCTGGAGAGCTATATGGCGGCCCGCCGCATGGGCGACCGCGACTCGAAGCTGGACAAGACCTCCGCACACATGCTGCTGCTGGCCGAAAACGCCACCGGCTATCAGAATCTACTTAAAATCGCCAGCGCCGCCCAACTGGAAGGCTTCTATTATCATCCGCGCATCGACCACGAATTTCTAGCGGCTCACTCTGAAGGGCTGATCGCCACCTCGGGCTGTATGTCGGCTGAGGCCCCGCGCGCCCTGCTGCAAGATGGCCTGGAAGCGGCGCAGCGCAAGCTGGACTGGTATTTTGAGGTCTTCGGCCGCGACCGTTTCTTTATCGAACTGCAAAAGCATAACATTCCCCAACTCGACACGCTCAACCGCGGCATGATCGAGCTGGCCAAACATTATGATGCGCGCCTGGTCGCCACCAACGACGCGCATTACATCAACCCCGAAGACGCGCGCTACCAGGATATTTTGCTGGCCATTCAAACCGGCGCACTGCTCAGCGACCCCAACCGCATGCGCATGTCTGATCCGTCTTATTACCTGCGCTCGCCGCAGGAAATGGCGGATTTGTTCGCCGAGGTGCCCGAAGCCGTCAGCAACACCCTGCTGGTGGCCGAGCGCTGCAGCCTGGACCTGACCCCCTCCGGCTACCACCTGCCGCTGTTTGAGGTGCCGGATGGCTATACCGCAGAAACGTACCTGCGCGAGTTGTGCGAAGCGGGCCTGCTGCGGCGCTACGGCGCGCGCGCCGCGCTCCCCGAAGAACGCGAGCGCCTCGAATACGAACTGAGCATTATTCACAAGATGGGCTTCGACACCTACTTCCTGATCGTGTGGGACTTGTGCCGCCATGCCCGCACCCAGGGCATATGGTACAACGCGCGCGGTTCGGCAGCCGGTTCGATGATCGCCTATACCCTGGACATTACCCTGGTGGAGCCGATCGAGCAGGGACTGATCTTCGAGCGCTTCCTCAACCCCGGGCGTATTTCCATGCCCGATATCGACCTGGATTTTCAGGACGACCGCCGCCCGCTGATGATGACCTACTGCGCCACGCGCTATGGCAGTGATAAGGTGGCTCAAATCATCACCTTTGGCACGCTGGGCGCGCGCGGCGCCATTCGCGACGTGGGCCGTGTGATGGATATCCCCATTTCCGAGGTCGACCGCGTCACCAAGCTCATCCCGCAGATTCCCAGCAACCCGGTCACCATTCGCGACGCGCTGGTGCAGGTACCGGAGTTTAAAGCGGTATACGACACCACCGAATACTTGCGCGAGGTGATCGACACCGCCGCCAATATGGAAGGTGTGGTGCGCAATGCCGGCACACACGCCGCCGGCGTGATCATAACCGATCAGCCGCTGGTCAATTATGCCCCGCTGCACCGCCCCACCAACGGCTCGGAAGATTCGCCGATCAAAATCGTGGCCCAGTTCGAAATGTCGGTCGTGGAAAGCATGGGCCTGCTCAAAGTGGACTTTCTGGGATTGGCGACCCTCACCATCATGCAGCGCGCCTGTCTGTTAATTGCCGCGCGCCACAAGAAAACCTTCGATCTGTATAACATTCCCATCGACGACCCCGAGACCTACCAATTTTTGGGCAGCGGGCACACCGCCGGCGTCTTCCAGTTGGAAGGCACGGGAATGACGCGCTACCTGATGCAGATGAAACCGCAGAACCTGGCCAATGTCATCGCCATGGTTGCGCTTTACCGTCCCGGCCCGCTCCAATTTATTCCCAGCTACATAAACCGCATGCATGGCCTGGAACAGGTGAGTTACACCCACCCCGCGCTCGAACCCATTTTCAAAGAGACGTACGGCATTCCCATCTACCAGGAACAGATCATGCGCGCCTCGGTCGACCTGGCCGGCTACACCCTCTCAGAATCGGACGAGTTGCGCAAAGCCATTTCCAAGAAGCAGAAAGATAAGCTGCTTAAGCACCGCGAGAAGTTCATCCAGGGCGCCAGCGAGCGCGGCATTGCGCGCGAGACCGCCGAGGCCATTTTCACCGACTGGGAAGAGTTCGCCAAATACGGTTTCAACAAAAGCCACGCCGCCGATTACGGGGTGATCGCGGTTCAGACCGGCTATTTGAAATACCATTACACGGTCGAATTTATGACCGCCCTGCTCTCCGCCTCTAAAAACGACACCGCCAAGGTAGCCTTCTACGTGGCGGATTGCCGTTCGATGGGGGTGGAGATACTGGCGCCGGATGTAAACTCGGGCGGCTGGGATTTCACCATCGAAGACCGCCCCTGCGGCGCTTCGCCGTCCGCGCTTCGCGCTCCCGCAGGAGAGCCGCAGGGGGGCGGCAGCGCTTCGCACCTTGTAGAGGACAGCGCTTCGCGCCCTGTAGAGGGCAGCGCGGCCATTCGCTTTGGCCTGGGCGCGGTCAAAAATGTGGGTCAGGCGCCGGTGGACCTGATCCTGACCGCGCGCAAGGAAGGCGGCCCCTTCCGCGACCTGACTAATTTTGCGCACCGCGTGGATCTGCGCTCCGTGGGCAAGCGCGCGCTGGAATGCCTGGTGAAGGTGGGCGCGCTGGACCAGTTCGGCGAGCGTCAATCGCTGCTGGAGGCCCTCGACCAGATCGTTTCTGTCAGCGCCAGCCATTTTAAAGCGCTGCTGAGCGGGCAGATGAGCTTCTTTGGCATGATCGGCGGCGTGGAAGAACAAATCGACCTGCCGCTGGCCCTGAATATTGACCGCCGCGCCCAGTTGGAATGGGAACACGAGTTGATCGGCCTGTACGTCTCCGATCATCCCATTTCACCTTACCTGCCCATGCTCAAGAAAAAGATCACCCATTTCTCCGGTCAGCTCAGTGAGGCCGGCAATAAGGAGAAGGTGATTGTCGCCGGTCTGGTCACACGCTTCCGCCGCCATCAGACCAAAGACGGCAAAGCCATGGGCTTCGTGACCCTGGAGGACCTGCAGGGCAGCATTGAACTGATCCTTTTCCCCAAGACCTGGGATAAATACGGCAAGCTGGTTCAGAACGACCGCGTGCTGACCGCCGAAGGCCGGGTGGATGCCGAAGGGGGCGACCCCAAGGTGATGGTGGATAAACTGATGCTCGAAGAGCTGATGGATATCCCCGCCGACCTGGCAGCCCCGGCGCAGGGCTGGGCCCTTACCACCCCGCTGGAGCAAGCAACCCGCCCTGTGTTTGAAGAGTTGCCTCCGCTGCCGGCTTTCCGGCGCTTCGACGTCCCCGAAGGGGGGCGGCGCCTCGACGCTTCGGCGCACCCTTGGGGTGTCGACGTCCCCGAAGGGGGGCGGGCCGCCGCATGGGACCAGGGAGCGGAGATAGACGATTCCGCGCCCGACGGCATGGCGGAAGCAAACTCCGATTCTGATTTTGACCCGGACCTGGAGCAGGACACGCAGCCGGAACCCCCACCCTTTCCGGTACAGCCACCCCGCGCGGTCGCGCCATCCACCACCCCGCCGCTGGTGGGTGTGACTCCGCCCCAAACCCGCACGCCCGTCGCGGCTGTGCCAGCCCCGGTTCATGCGCCGGCCGCGGCCCTGCCGCGCGCGGCGGCCGTTTCTTCCTCGGCTGTCCCGCCGGCCACGGACCAAGCGCCCACCCCGGCAGCCCCGGCGCGCGGGCCTGCCACTGCGCCCCTCACACCGGCTGCCCCAGAGGAGCCGGATTGGGAGGACGACTTTCCCCCCATGCCAGATGTTCCCGATGATTGGCACCTGCTGGAGCCGCCCGCCGAATACCGGGCCGCCGCCGAGCCGCTGGTGCCGGTTGCTGCCAGCGCCCCTGCCGGCCCGCGCGCGGCTTTACCCGCCCGCCCAATCAAGAACGCCGAGCCCCCGGCCCCGCCCCGCCCGGTGGTGGTCGATCCCGAACCGCTGCCGCCGGTCGACATGCCCGCGATGAGCATCAGCCCGCTCACCTACCTGGTTCCGCCCAACAGCAGCCCGGCCTCCGCGCAGGATGAACGCCCGCGCATGGTCAAGGTCATTCTGCGCGCCGATGGCGATAAAGATCGCGAAGTGCGCCGCCTCAAGCTGGTGGTGGGCGCGCTGCGCTCCTGCCCGGGATTGGACCGCTTTGCGCTGATGGTTTTCGAAAAAGGCAGCTATTATCTGGTAGAATTCCCGAATGACACTACAGGGTATTCTCCCGATCTGCATAAACGTCTGGTGAAGCTGGTCAGTGAAGAGAACCTACTGGTAGAATTTATTAACATCCAATAATAGAGAGTTGCACAACATGTTTTCCAAATCAATCCGCACAATCGGTGTACTCACCTCTGGGGGTGATGCGCCGGGTATGAACCCCTGTATTCGAGCCGTCGTACGCGCCGGCCTGGCCAGCGGCCTGCGCGTGGTGGCTGTTGAAGGCGGTTATCACGGGCTAATTCATGGTACCTTCCGCGAAATGGGCGCGCGCGATGTCGGCGGAATTTTGCAGCGCGGCGGCACCATCATTCAAACCGCGCGCTCGCTGGAATTTAAAGAGCCGCGCGGCCAGCGCGAAGCCATCCGCCAGATGAGCAACTACGGCCTGGACGCGCTGGTGGTGCTCGGTGGTGACGGTTCGCTCAACGGCGCCGTCAAACTCGCCGAGCAGGGCGTGCCGGTGGTCGGCGTTCCCGCTTCCATTGATAACGACATTTACGGCACCGATATGTGTATCGGCGTGGATACCGCGCTCAATACCATTGTCGACTGTATCGATAAAATCCGCGATACCGCCTCATCTCACAGCCGCGCCTTCCTGGTCGAAACCATGGGGCGCATGTCGGGCTACCTGGCCGTGCAGGCCGGGATTGTGACCGGCGCCGAAATGGTGCTGATCCCCGAAGAGCAGACCCCTGTGGAAGAAGTGGCCAAGGCCATCGAAGACGCCTACCTGCGCGGCAAAGCCCATGCCATTGTGGTGGTGGCCGAAGGGTTTAAACCCACCACCACCGAACTGGGCAACCTGATCGACGCCATGGATATTGGCTTCACCACACGCGTCACCATTCTGGGGCATATTCAGCGCGGCGGCAAGCCCACGGCTTTCGACCGCCTGCTTTCCACCCGTTTTGGCGTCAAGGCAATCGAGTTTTTGGTGTCTGGCCAGATGAATGTGATGACCGGCCTCAACGGGCGCGATATCGAGCCCGTTGCCCTCAAGACCGTCATCTCGCGCACCAAAACGCTTTCCCCGGAATCGCTGCAAATGGCGAGAATCCTGGCCCGGTAAATTCGACCCTCAACCTTGATACAAACGAACACCGGCATGGCCTGCATAACAGGCCATGCCGGTGTTCGTTATTTGCCGCGCCCACCTGGCGGCGCTTTAGAAATCGCGCAGCAGCACCGACTCCGGTCCGCGGTTGATCTCCCAGGGATAGACAATAAAGGCATCGGTGGTCGCCGCGTAATAATCGGGGCGCACCGTACCAAACAGGCTGCGGTACGGGTTGAAATGCATCACACAGGTAAAGGGCACGCCCGCGGCGCCAGAAATGCGGTTTTTTACCGCGGTGATGGTGCGTCCCGAGCCCCATACGTCATCCACCACCAACACCCGCCGGCCCTGCAGCAGGCTGTTATCGGGGAACTGCAGGAATTTGGGCCAGGCCAACAGGCGGCCTTTCTCTTTTTCCATTTCCATCTCCGCCGGAAAATCTACCGCGGCGGTTAAGATGGTGTCTAGTTTTAACGCTTCAGCCAGCATACCACCCGGCATAATTCCGCCGCGAGTGATCAGCACCATCGAGTCAAACTCTACTTCAAATTGGGGGATCAGATGATCGATCAAGCGATCGACATCCTGCCAGGTCAGAACTTCACGCCGCATGCTATGTCCAACCTTATCGTATAGATTTTTTTAAATGGGTCCAAACGCCTGACCCGGCTTTAAAAATTCGTGCCATTTATTATATCAAAGAACTATAGTAAGATAGCTTTAAAACCATCCCGGAGGTTTCAAATATGCCTTCTCTTGTTTCCAATCTGCTTCCCCGCCTGGAGAGCAAAACCCTGGGCGCTTTCAATGCCGGCCCCAATGCCTTTTATCCGTATTATGACCGCCAATCTCTGGTCAGTCTGCCGGCTTCGGTGTGTCACTGGCTGGGTGTGCCCGGTTTTGGCGCGCCGCCTCTGCGGGATGAGATTCTAAACGCCTTTGGCGGCCCCTTCCGCCACGTAATACTGATGCTGGTGGATGGTTTGGGCCTGGAACAGTTGCAGCGTTTCACCCACCCCGCCGCGGACCAGACCGGCGGGCGTTTTGCCTTCTGGCAGCAGTTGCTGCAGGAGGCCACCCTGGCCCCCCTCACCAGCATCGTGCCCTCCACCACTGCTACTGCCCTCACCTCGTTGTGGACGGGCCAACCCCCGGCAGTGCATGGCGTGTTGGGCTATGAAATGTACCCGAAAGAATACGGCCTGATCGCCAATATGATCACCCACTCCGCGACCAATTTTGTGGGCGATGTGGGTGGGCTCAAACGCGCCGGTTTTAATCCGGAATCTTTTCTGCCAGTGCCCACTCTGGGCCCGCACCTGTTGCAACACGGCATCCAGCCCACGGCCCTGCAGCACATCAGCATTGCGCGCTCTGGCCTGTCCACCATGCTCTTCCCGGGGGTCAATGTGGTGCCATTTCGCTCTCCCTCCGACCTGTGGGTGACCCTGCCCAGTCTGCTGCAAGCGCGCACCGACGACCCGCTTTACACCTACATTTATTGGGGCGAGCTGGATGAACTGTCGCACAAATTTGGCCCGGCTGACCGCCGCGTGGACCTGGAATTTAGCTGGTTTTCAACCCTGCTGGAGGGTTTTATCACTGAAATGCGCGCGCAAGCGCACGGCGACACGCTCTTTTTAATGACCGCCGACCACGGACACCTGCACACCCCGCGCCTGTCCATTCAGGAACTGCGAAATCACCCCGAACTGGCGACCTGCCTGCACCTTAATCCCAGCGGAGAAAGCCGCCTGGCTTACCTGTACGTCAAACCCGGCCGCGAAACCCGGCTGACGAACTACATCCAGAACACCTGGCCCGGGCGCTTTTTATGGGTTCCTTCTCAGGAAGCCCTGGCGGCCGGCCTGTTTGGGGGCGGCCCCCACCACCCACGCATCGAAGAACGCCTCGGCGATTTTGTGCTCATCGCGCAGGAAGATGCCTACCTGTGGTGGGCCGACCGCGAAAACCCGCTGCTGGGCCGCCACGGCGGCCTGTCGCGCACCGAGATGGTGGTGCCGCTGCTCGGATTGGTGTTATAAGCCAGAAGCGGCGAAAGATTCCACGGCCCAACTCAGGCAGGCTGCCATTCAATGGGGAGCACCTGCCGCGCTTGCCCTCACGCCCGTGTAATGATACACTTTTAACATGGCGAAAAATATTCTGGTAGCCACTCCCCAACCCGCCTTTGGCGAATTTCTCCGGCTCAGCCTGGAAGAATCCGGCCGCTACCGGGTACGCCTGGTGCTAACCGGGCGAGAAGCGCTCGCCAGTATGGGACAAAACATCTTTTCACTGGTCATCCTGGATGCGGCTCTGTCGGACCCGCCTTTTTCCTATGTGGTCCAGGGCCTGCGCAGCCGCCGGCCGGGGCTGCGCCTGCTGGTCATTCCTCCGGCCGAAGGGGCCGACCAACCCGAGATCCGCGCCGCCCAGGCGGATGGTTGTGTCTGTCAGCCATTTTATGCCCCCAACCTGCTGGAAACCATCGACCAATTGACCGCGGAAACTCCACCGCCCGCGGCCGCTCCATCAGCGGCTCCGGCGGGTGCAGCCGGCCCGGCCCTTTCAGACATCGAAGCCGCAGGAGTGGTGTTGCAGGAATTTCTCAAAGATTCCACCGCGCCCGCCGTGCTGGTGCTGCGCGCCGGCCTGCCCTGGGCCTCAGCCGGGCAGTTTGGCCGCGCACCGCTCGATGAAGTAGCCAACCTGCTCAAGCGTTACACCACGGCCAACGAAGGGGTGGATATGGCCCGCTTTGTTCACCTGGAGGCAGATGGCGGTGAATACCTGATCTATGCCACGCCTCTGCCTGAGAACCAGGTATTGGCGTTGGTTTACCAGGTGAACACCCCACTCACCGTCATTCGCGCCCAGGCCATGCGCCTGGCGCGCCTGTTGCACCAGCCGGCCGCAGTGCTGGCAACATCACCCCAACCCCTCGTAAGCCTTGTGAAAGCGCCCAATCTTTCGCTGTCGCCGGCACCACCGACCGTTGAAAGCGAACTACCCCCCCCCTGCGGCTCCCACCTGCCCCCTCGGGTGCCCGAAGCGGGTGCGCCGATGCGGCGGCGAAGCACAGATGGCGAAGCGACGGACGACGTGGAGAGCGACGACGAACAGTTGGAGGCTGACGCCCTGCGCCTGGTGGATCTGCTGTCAGAAATGCCGGATCCCAACCCGGCCGCTGCCGAACCTGCCGATTGGGTCCGCGAAGAATCTCTGGCAGCCACGGAGGGTGCTTTTTTATTCCCCTGGGAACCCCGCCAAAACTTCACAGAGCCAGCCGGCAGCATACCGGCCATCGTGCTGCCCAAAATGGCGCCAGCCGCGCGCGAGCTCAGCCGGCCCGCGTTTGAAGAAAATAACGCGGAGGATGAACCAACCGAAACCGATCTCGACGCTGAGGGAGAACTGGCCGACCGCAGCCACCCCAGCCCCGCGGCACTGCCCGATTGGCTGAGCGCGCCGCCCGCCACACCCGGTGAAGAAACCCGCCCGGTGGTGCTGCGCACGCTGCAATCGCTGCGCCAGGTGGAACCGATCATGCCATCCTTCTCGCACCTTGCTTATACCTGCCTGCTCATTCCGCGCCTGCCCACGCATAGGCTGGTCAGCGGGCTGGCAGACCGGCTGCGCGAGTGGCTGCCCCAACTGTGCCTGGCCTACGGCTGGCGGCTGGAAAACCTTTTTGTTCGCCCGGAATATTTGCAATGGACCTTGCAGGTCACCCCGGCGATCTCCCCCGGCAACGTGCTGCGCCTGGTGCGCCTGCAGTCTTCACGCCGCATTTTTCTGCAGTTTCCGCAGTATGAAGTCGAAAACCCCTCCGGTGATTTTTGGGCGCCGGGGTTTCTGATTATCAGCGGCTTCCAACCGCCCTCGAACCAGCTCGTGCAAGACTTTATTCATCAAACGCGCACCCGCCAGGGCAGTTGGACGTATTAACCGGCCTGCCCGGCGCTGACACATAGTGTACCTGGCTTATAGGAAAGATCGCAATGCCGCCTACCCTTTATTTAATCGATGGTCATGCCCTGGCCTACCGCACGTATTTCGCACTCACCATGGGCAGCAGCGACCGTTTACAAACCAGCTCTGGCGAACCGACCGCCGGGGTAATGGGCTTTGCCAATGTGATGCTGCGGCTGCTCGAACAGGAACAACCCGAATATATGGCGGTGGCCTTCGACACCGGCAAAACCTTTCGTGATGAACTGTTTCCCGAATATAAAGGCACGCGCGCCAAAATGCCAGACGACCTGCGCCCGCAGATCGAGCGCATTCGCGAGATGGTGGATGCCTTCCACTTTCCGCGCCTCGAGCTGGAAGGGTTTGAGGCCGACGATATTCTCGGTACCATCGCGCTGCAAGCCGCAGCCAAAGGGCTGGGGGTAAAAATCATCACCGGTGACCGCGACCTGCTGCAGTTGGTGCGCGACCGGGTGATTGTTAACCTGGCCGGCAGCCGGCAGTCGGAGGCCAAAGATTACGCCACCGCCGCCGAAGTGACCGAATATATGGGCGTTCCGCCGCAGCAGATTATCGAATTTAAAGGCATGGCCGGCGATACCTCGGATAATATCCCCGGGGTGCCCGGCATTGGCAAAATTGGCGCAGTTAAACTGCTCCAGCAGTATGCCACACTGGAAGACATTTACGCCCACCTGGACGCCATTCCAGCCGGGGTGCGCGCCAAGCTGCAAGCCGGGCAGGCTTCCGCTTTCCTCAGCCGCGACCTGGCCACCATTCGCACCAACCTGCAGATCACGCTGGACCTGGACCAGGCCCGCACCGACCACATTAATTACGCGGCGGTCGAGGCCCTTTTCCGCCAGCTCGAGTTCCGCAACCTGGTGGCCCGCATTCAAAAAACTGCCGACCGGCAGCAAAACCCACTCACCGCCGCGCCACCCGCCCAACAGCTCGCGCTGTTCGGCCAGCCTGTAACGCGCATCGGCATCCCAGCCGCACCGCAGCGCTTCGACGCCCTCGCAGGGGGGCAGCGCACGGTCAAGGTAGTGGACACGCCCGCAGCCCTGGCCGAATTGCAGGCGCGCCTGGACCAGGCCGAACAGATCGCCTTCGATACCGAAACCACCTCCACCGACGCGCTGCGCGCCGAGCTGGTGGGCATTTCGCTGGCGGTGGCAGAGGGCGAGGGCTTTTACATCCCCATCGGTCACCACACCGGCGCTTCGACGTCCCCGCAGGGGGGCGGCGAAGCGCCGCCCCCGCAGTTGCCCCTGGCCCAGGTGCTCGCTGCCCTGCGCCCGGCCCTCACCGACCCGGCCAAACGCAAAATTGGCCACAACCTTAAATACGATGCGCTGGTGCTGGATGGGGTTGGGCTGCGGGTCAGCCCGCTCAGTTTCGACACGATGATCGCCGAATGGGTCGCGGATCCATCTTCGCGCCGCCTGGGCCTCAAGGATATGGCCGATATCTACCTGGGCATCGAGATGACCCATATTGAGGAGTTGATCGGCAAGGGCAAGAAACAGGTGAGCATGGCCGAGGTGGAAATTGAAGCAGCGGCACGCTACGCTGCCGCCGACGCTGACTGCACCCTGCGCCTGCTGCCTTTGATGCAACACAAGCTGGAAAAAGCCAACGGCACCCGCCTGTTTGAAGAGATCGAAATGCCTCTGATTCCGGTACTGGTCGAAATGGAGCAGAACGGCATCGCCCTGGATGTGCCTTTCTTCAGCAAGCTGCTGGTGGAACTGCAAACTGGCATGGTCGCGCTGGAGAAAAAGGTGCTGGACGCGGTGGGCTATCCATTTAATCTGAATTCCACCCAACAGCTATCCAAAGTGCTCTTTGAAACCCTCAAGTTAACCCCGCCCAACCACACCCGCACCACCGCCAGCGGCCATTTTTCCACCTCGGCCGATGTACTCAACGAACTGAGCGGACAGCACCCGGTTGTCGATTGGATTCTGGAATACCGCGAACTGGCCAAACTGCGCTCCACCTATGTGGAGGCGCTGCCCGCCTCTCTCAATCCGCGCACCGGGCGGGTGCACACCTCCTTCAGCCAGACCGGGTCCGTCACCGGGCGCCTGGCCTCATCCGAGCCCAATCTACAAAACATTCCCACTCGCACCGAGTTGGGCCGGCGGGTGCGCGAGGGTTTTGTGGCCGGGCCGGGGCTGGAACTGCTCTCAATCGACTATTCGCAGATTGAACTGCGCATTGTCGCAGCCATGTCTGGTGACGAAGCCATGACGGCTGCTTTCAAAGCCGGCCAGGATATTCACGCGGCCACCGCCGCCGCCATATATTCCACCCCGCTGGAGCAGGTCACCAAAGAACAGCGGCGCCACGCCAAAGCGATTAACTTTGGCCTGATCTACGGCATGAGCCCCTTTGGGCTCAGCCGCACCACCGACCTGACCCTGGCCGAAGCCGAAAATTTCGTCAAAGCCTATTTTCTGCAATTTCCGGGGGTCAAAGCCTATCTGGACGGCATCCGCCGCCTGGCGAGCAGCCAGGGCTATGTCGAAACGCTGCTCGGCCGGCGGCGCTACTTCCCCAACCTGCGCGGCCAGATGAACCAGAACCTGCGCAATCGCGAAGAGCGCGAGGCGATTAATGCGCCCATCCAGGGCACAGCCGCCGACATCATGAAGCTGGCCATGATCCAGGTACCGCCAGCGATTGCCCGCAGCGGGCTGCCGGCGCGCCTGTTGCTGCAGGTGCACGATGAATTGGTGCTGGAAGTGCCCAGCGCCGCCCTGCTGGATACCGCGCGCGTGGTGCAGGTGGTAATGGAACAGGCTTATCCGCTGCAGGTCCCCCTGCTCACCGAAGCGCGCCGCGGTGAGAATTGGGGCAAGTTAATCCCCATCGCACACCAGCGCAACGATGCCCTGACGAGGGCAGCGCAACGATGCCCTGACGAGGGCAGCGCAATGATCGGAGAACATAAGCTATGAGTGGGAATCAGGAAGCCTTTCAAAAAGCCATCAACCTCGGATATTCAGCCGCCTGGGATCAGTTATGGGATCGCGCCGCCGCTTTTTATCGTCAGGCACTCGAGGAATTTCCCGAGCATCCAACGGCTCTTTCGAATTTGGGCCTGGCACTGTTTGAAATGAAAGACTATGACAACGCGCTGCGCGTTTATCTGCGCACTGCCATGGTCTCTCCACAGGACCCGGTAGCGCAGGAAAAAATTGGCAAAATCACCGAGCGCATGGGCCGCCTGGAAGAAGCCATTCAGGCCTATACCCGCGCCGCCGACCTTTACCTGAAAGGCCGCGATGTCGAGAAAGCCATTCTCAACTGGACCCAGGTACTGCGCCTGCAGGAAAGCCTGCTGGCGCGCATGCGCCTGGCGATGATCTACGATAAGCTCGGGCGCAAACCCGAAGCGGTGACCGAATTTTTGGCAGCCGCCAGCCTGATGCAGCGCGCCGGCGACCTGCCCAAAGCGCTGCAGGCCGCCGAATATGCGCTGCAGTTAATGCCCCAAAATGGTGAAGTGCAGCAGGCCGTGATCATGCTGCGCAATAACCAGGCGCTGCCGCGCCCCTCCCGGCCACGCGGCGGCACCGGCCCCACCCGCATGGCCGAAGTGCGCCAGTTGGAAGGCCCCAGCCCGGCCGAAGCCGCTCAGGATCCCATCTCTGAGGCGCGTCAGGCGGCCCTGGTGAAAATGGCCGGGCTGCTCTTTGACCAGGCCGAAGAGACCAACCCGGAAGGGCAGGTCAGCAAGCGCGGCATCAACTCGCTCACGCGCGGCACGGGTGGGCTTTCGCTGGCGCAGGCCGAGCACACCCGCATCCTGCTGCATCTGGGCCAGGCGATCGATTCCCAGACCAAAGGGGAAGACGCCCAGGCCATTGAGGAGTTGGAACGAACGGTTGAAGCCGGTCTGCGCAACCCGGCGGCATTGTTTGATCTGGGCCTGCTGGTCTACCTCAAAGACCCGCAAAAAGCCATGCGCCATTTCCAGGAGTCGGTCAAACATCCCAGTTTTGCCCTGGCATCTTACCTGCTGATCGGCAAAATTTGCTACGACACCGGCAGCCTGACAGAAGCAGCGGTGGCTTACTTGCAGGCGTTGCGCCTGGCCGACAGCGAAACGGTCAGTGGCGAAGAAGCTGACGAACTGCGCCAGTTGTACGAACCCATCATCGAGTCGCAGATGCGCCAGAACGACCCCGCTATGCTCAAGGAGCTGTGCGAGAGCATTCACAACCAGTTGATGCGCAGCGATTGGCGGTTTTACCTGAAGATGGCGCGCCAGCAGTTGCCGGGCCAACCCGCCGGATCACCCCCCATGCCGTTGGCCGAGATGATGTTGGAAACCCGCAGCGGGCATGTGGTGGAGCTACTGGCCCAGATTCGCATCCTGGCGAAACAAAACAAGCTGTTCTCGGCCATGGAAGAGGCCTACCACGCCCTGCAGTATGCGCCCACCTACCTGCCGCTGCACATTCAAATTGCCGAACTGCTGCTGCAAGCCGGATATACCCAGGCGGCCATTGATAAATTCATGCTGGTCGCCGATCTGTATGCCCTGCGCGGCGAGTCCGGCCAGGCCATCCGGCTGTTCAACCGCATCCTCGTATTTGCGCCGATGGTGCTGCCCGTGCGCACGCATCTGATCGAACTGCTACTGGCCCAGGGGAAAACAGAAGACGCCATCCGACAATATATGAGCCTGGCCGAAATTTATTACCAGTTGGCCGAAATGGATCTCTCCCGCCAGACCTACACCACGGCCCTCAAAGTCACCCAGCAGTCGCGCGGCAGCCGGCCGGTGATTGTGCAAATTCTGTATAAGATCGCTGACATCGACATGCAGCGCCTCGACCTGCGCAACGCGATGCGCATCTACGAACAAATCCGCACCCTGGAGCCCGAAGATGTGCACGGCCGAGCGCGGTTGGTGGAGCTCAATTACCGCATGGGGCAGGAACCCGCCGCGCTCAACGAGATCGATGCCTTCCTGGCTCTGCTGGAAAACAGCGGCAAGCGCGCCAAGGCCATAGAATTTTTACTGGAACTGCTCAATGAGCAGCCGGAGAAACGCGAAATTCGCAAACGCCTGGCCGAAATTTACCAGCGCGATGGAAAACGCGCCGAAGCTGTGCAGGAATGGGAGCAGGTGATCAACCAATCCCTCAGCCACAGTGATAAACCCCTGGCCCAGGCGGCCTTGCAAGCGATGATTGCCCTCAACCCGCCCAATCTGGCCGGTTATCAGAAGCAGTTGTCTCAATTACAGCGTATCGGGTAAAGCGCCCACAAATCGAAAAGCCGCAGTAGATTTTAATACCAGATGCGGTACCAGGTATTGGCGGTTCCATTCGTCTTCTGGTATTCAACCGTCACCTGCAGTTGGACAATTTGCTTTGGCGACAGGCCGATGGCAGGCAGCATGAGGATCGCGATGCCGTCTGCGTTGGTGTCTTGCAGCACATAATCGAGGCTTCCGCCCTGGAAGATCACATGTACACGTACTTTGGCGCCCGCTACCGGTTTATAAACCTGGTTTTGAACCACCACGTACAGGGTGTTACCCTGGCTGGCCGGCACCAGGGCCTGCTTGACAAAGGCATTCACCTGAAAATCGGTGACCGTCAACGGCTTGCGCCCAATCTGTTCCAGAGCGGGTTTTGGATTGATCCCAATATAAATCGGCATCGCTACCCGGCCCAGGTCGGTCAGCCCAATCTGCAGGTCGCTGGGCAGGTTGGGCCGCCATTCGAAGCGCGCGTTATCAAAATACTGTACAATGCGCCCGTCGTGCAGTTCGGCGTCTGAGATTGGTTCACCAAAATAAAACGGCCCGTTATTGGCATCGTAGAACTGAAGCAGCTTATAGCACACACTGTGCCCATTTTTGGGGAAGAACCGGCAGGTGGGGCTGTTAGTCGGGATGTTAGCCGTGACTGCGCGTTCTCCATCGTAAAGCAACGAACCCAAATTGGCCAGGTTTACCTTTGAGGGCTTGGCGTTGTTACTCAGTTCCATAACAGCCCGGTCAAAATACTGCACCCGTTTGCCATTGGTCTCAATCTCATTGCTGATCGGGTTACCAAACAGCAGCCAGGGGTCGGGAGCCGCGCGATAGAACTTCAAAAATTCACCCCGCACCACTAATCCATTGGGGAAGCGTTCTTCATCGCCGGTTTGCGCGTCGGCTGTGTGCACCGAAAGCAAAGCAAACAGGGTCAGGAAGGTGATCAGGGCAATCGTTCGCAGCGCACGCATAAGATTATTATACAATTGTTTGGCCACAGCGCAATCAAAATCGATTGACAGATTTGTGATATAACCAAGATAGCCCTTTCGCAGGAGAAAACAGCATGCACTACCGTCGCTTAGGACGCTCTGGTTTGAAAGTCAGCGAAATCTCGCTGGGTGCCTGGGTTACATTTGGCAATCAAGTCAATGAACAAAAAGCAGCGGACTTAATTCAGGTAGCTTTTGATCAGGGGGTGAATTTTTTCGACAACGCGGACATGTATGCCAATGGGCAGGCAGAAGTATTCATGGGGAAGGCCATTGCGCACCTACCGCGCGAAGCGCTGGTGATTTCGAGCAAAGTCTTCTGGCCCACCATGCCAGGCCCCAATGGGCGTGGGCTGTCGCGCAAGCATATTGTAGAATCGGTTAACGCTTCTCTGCGCCGCCTGGGCCTGGATTATCTGGATCTGTATTTTTGCCACCGCTACGACCCGGATACCCCAATTGAAGAAGTGGCAACCACCATGGATGACCTGGTGCATCAGGGCAAGATTTTGTACTGGGGCACTTCCGAATGGGAATCCGCGCAGGTGGCTCAGGCGTATGGGGTCGCCCGCCAGTACAACCTGATCCCGCCGACCGTAGAACAGCCCCAATATAATCTCTTTCACCGCAAGCGGGTCGAGATCGAACTGGCCCCGCTCTGCAAGGAACTGGGACTGGGCCTGACCACCTGGAGCCCGTTGAATTTTGGCCTGTTATCCGGCAAGTACAATGACGGCGTGCCCGAAGGCAGCCGCGCTGCCATTCCCGATATGGCCTGGATTCGCGACCGGATTACTCCGGAACGGGTGACCATCGTCCGCCAGCTCACCCTGCTGGCCCAAGAGTTGGAATTAACCACCGCTCAACTGGCGATTGCATGGGTGCTGCGCCGCAAAGATGTGAGTTGTGTAATAACCGGCGCCACCCGCCCCGAACAACTGGATGAAAACATCGCCGCCGGCGAGGCGGTACAGAAGCTGAATGACGATATACTGGAACGAATCGAACAAATCATCGGCAACCTGCCGGAGTAGGATCAGGCGGCAGCGCTATTGTTAACACCCCCCCTCAAGGGGCGTGGAGCAAAAAGAAATCGTGGATTTGAACGCACTTTGTGCGTTCAAATCCACGAACCTTTATTGAATGGCCCGCGTCGAAGCGCCGCCCCCCTCCGGGGGGCCTAATCATTACCCACATCTTTTAAAAAAGTCGTTTTTCTCTCCAATAACTGGCGTTTGGGTGAGCAAAATTTCTCACCCACCCCCGGCCCCGCCCTCAAAGGGCGGGGAGGATATTTTTTTTG
>Ga0105047_10003648_pt1 | contig 27106 bp, 27 predicted proteins | sample MAT04_FD_78384 | JGI IMG/M metagenome (GOLD analysis project Ga0105047, IMG submission 78384) | Freshwater microbial communities from Lake Fryxell liftoff mats and glacier meltwater in Antarctica - MAT-04 (megahit assembly) | ecosystem: Environmental > Aquatic > Freshwater > Ice > Liftoff... | reverse complement strand
CGGTGGAGGGTTCGACGATTGTGCGAGCCGGTGGGCGCGCCGTCACGCCCTCGCCGTCCGCCCGCGCCGCCAGTCGATCGAAATAGTCAGCCATCGAGCACCAGCCCGAGGTACGCCTGCCGGCGCCGGGACGGCACTGACAGGATCTCGCGTTCCGGCCAGCCATAGGCCGACGCGAGGACGTGAACCTCCCACAGCAACCGCCGCCCCCACTGCCGCAGCTCCTGCCAGACGAAGTCCGAAATGTCGAGGACCGTGTTCCACGAACCGCCGCAGGCCTCGCAGGTCGCCGTCAGCTCGATCTCCGCGAGCGGGTCCGCTTCGGCCAGTGCCCGGCCGACCTCACTCACCACCTCTGCAGGGAGCGCGGCCGCCGGAATGGTCGCTCCGCCCCGACGCGCTCGAACGATCGTGGACTCGAGGAGGGAGGTCCTGGCGGACTCTGCGCGCGCGGCGGTCACCAGGTCGGTGGCCGTCGGCGGCCGGCACACGATCTCGTAGGTTCCGACGCGGACCTCGAAGGCGCCGTCCCGTCCGTGCGCGCCCACCTGGTCGAGCGCCGCGCAGCTGACCTCGAGGCTGGCGCCCTCGCGGCAGTGCACGCAGGTGTCGTAGACCTCGATGGTCGGGCCGAACAGGTGTCTGCGCAGTTTCAGGATCACCGCGTTCCTCACGCCCAGGGGCAGGATGCCGGCGTCGAGGTCCCGGTCCTGCGCGACGGCGAGCAGGATCGCACGCTCCGGCGACGACAGCCCGTCGCCCCACTCGAGCACGTCAAGCAGTTCCGCGTCGCTCGCCGACCGCCCGGCACCCACTATGCGCTCGGTTCGGTGAACTTCGGCTCAGTGGGCTCGACCACGTCGTAGTCGCGTTCCCATCCCTCGTTCTCGAGCTTGAGAGTGCCGATCAGGACGGCGTTGGCGTTGGCGTCGAATTCGCCGAACGGCTGGTACTCCGAGACCCAGCACCGGAAGACCTTGTACGCAATTACCAGCTGGCCGGATTCGTTGTAGACCTCGAGCACGATGTCCTTGCGGAAGTCCTCGAGGGAGACCTCGGCGCCGAGACCCGATCCGAGGTTCCAGACCTTGTTCGCCCACTTCTCAAACTCGGTGTCGTGGGTCACACCGCGTTCCAGCGTGATGGCCTCGAACTCGCTTCGCCCGGGAGACTTGCGGCTCGAACTCGGGTCGCCTCCCTCCCGATGGCTGACGACCTCGGTGGTGCGTTTGAAAGCGCTCACCTTGCTCACCCCTGCCACGTACTTGCCATCCCAGCGCACCCGGAACTTGAAGTTCTTATAGGGGTCGAAGCGTTGTGCGTTGACTGTGAACTGTGCCATGGCTACACCACCGGTCGGAACTGCTGGATGCTGATCAAGACGAATTCGGCGGGCTTCAGGGGAGCGAAGCCCACGATGATGTTGACGATGCCACGGTCGATGTCCTCTTGCGGGTTCGCCTCGCGGTCGCACTTGACGAAGTAGGCCTGCGCGGGGGTCGTCCCCTGGAAGGCGCCGCGGCGGAACAATCCGTTCATGAATGCGCCGACGTTGAGCCGAATCTGCGACCAGAGGGGCTCATCGTTGGGCTCGAAGACGACCCACTGCGTGCCGCGGAACAGGCTCTCCTGGATGAACAGCGCCGTCCGGCGCACCGGGAGGTATGCCCACTGGTCGGCCAGTTCATCCGCGCCCCTCAGCGTCCGGGCACCCCAGACCACCCGGCCCGCGATGGGAAAGGTCCGCAGGCAGTTCACCCCGATCGGATTCAGCTGCCCGTGCTGCCCGTCGGTGAGCCGCACGCTCAGTTCCGGGACCCCGTTCAGGGTGGCCTCCTGGCCGGCCGGTGCCTTCCAGACCCCGCGCTGGGCATCGGTCCGGGCGATGACCCCGGCCACGGCCCCGCTCGGCGCGAAGGTCTCGAGGCGGTTCTCCTTCAGCGGATCGGGAACCCGGATGCGAGGGAAGTAGAGGGCCGCGTTTGCCGAACGCGTGACGAGCGCGCCGAGGCCGCTGACCACGTCGCTGGGCTCATCCCAATCGGCGTCAGGGTCCACGATCAGCATGGCCCGCCTCCTGACGCAGTACGCAGCGGCAGCGTCCCAGGTGGCGATCCCCACCTCGGCACCCGGCGCGAACGGCGGAATCACGAGCAGATTGAACAGGTCTGCGTTTTCCAGCGCGAAGATGCCGCGCCGGGGCGCTTCCAGGGTCGCGGCGTCGGACACCTGGGCCGCACCGACCGCCGCCCCGTCGTTGCCACCGGCGAACGGCATCGCGGCGACGGTGAGCTGCGGCCTGCCGGAGGGAAGGGTGTCCACAATGACCAGCCGTGACCCGGCGGTGAGGACGTCGGCCACGAACCGGGGATCGCCCGGGGTCAGGGTGAGATTCAGGAAGCGCTCCTCCTGGGCGACCTCCTGCGGATTCGCGACGGACATCTCCTGGATGGTCAGGTGGAAAGCGGTCCCGTCCGCGGGGTGGGTGATTGTCGCCCTCAGCTGGTTGCCCCAGATGCCCGGGTCGGCGGCCTCGAGCGTGAGGGGAGTGCCGCCGGCCGCCGGGATGTCGGCGGTGCCTGCCACGCCGCCGTTGTGGACCCGGACGACGATGGCATCCGACCCGCCATTGAGGAAGAAATGCGTGACCGAATACCCCAGCGGCGCCTCACTCCAGGGCTCACCGAATCGGCGCCCGTATTCGCCGAGGCCCTGCACCCGGACCGGGGTGTCCACCGGCCCTCGCCTGACTCGGCCTACGAACGCCGTGATGGAGGTGGGGATGCCGGGAATGACCCGCACCCCGGAGTCGAGCTCCTGGATGTAGACACCCGGATAGGAAACGGTGATGGCCATGGACACTTCCCTTCTCGATCTGGCCGCACGAGCGTGTGCCGCTTTATGGCGCGGGGTCCCTGCCGACGAGGATGTCGACGGTGACGTCACCGGTGGTGGTGTTGCTGAATCGCAGGGTCTGGGGTGCGTCGGCGAGCAACTCGACGGCGCCGGTGCCGATGAGGACGACGGGACCGTCGAGCGCGAAGTCGGTCGTGCCGGCATCCGCACTGAAGGTGATGCCGGAGTCGTAGGCACTCGAACCGATGACGAGCACCCGGACGCGTCCCGCGGTGGTCGACGGCTGCACCTGCACGTCGACGTCTGTGGCGCCGGCCGAAAGCGCGACGCTTGCCTTGTCGTAGGCGTCCACATTGAGGGCGTCGGATCCGGCGACCCGCGGTCCGTCGACCGCCGCGACGGAGAAGGCCCAGTTGATAGTTTCGGGCACGATCGACCCCTCCTGTACACGCATCGACGGGTCCCCGGAAGAACGACGATCAGTGCTCGATGAAGATTGCCTGACTATGTTGGGACGAATTTAACTCCACTGGCACTCGGTCGTGCAACCCCCAGTTTCCACCGTGATAAGCGTCTTGATGGCTCCACGCGCATCGAAGAGAGTGACCGGGGAAAGCGCACAACGAAGGGTGGCGCAACGGTGGAAGAGTCTTCACATTCGTCGGCCCTGCCGGGTACCCGTTTCCCCGCGCGGCCGAGGACGCATTCGCCCGAGCGCGTCACGAGACGTGGGCCCGACTAGTAGTGAGATCCGAGCCCCCCGGCGCGACCGGCCGATCGGGGTCGGCGCGCCAGTCAGTGTGATCCAGCGGCTAACGAGGTCCCGCACCTTCGGGGAACAGCTCGGTGAAGCGCTCGATGCCGTCGAGCACGAGATTCAGGCCGACAGCAAAGGACGCCACGAAGGGGTAGGTGGGCGCGTCCACGTACAGCGTGGCGAGTTCGGTGACCCGCGGGAAGCCCGCGAGATCCATGCCCTCCATGACGTCGGCTGAGGAGGCGGGCAACCCGACCGCCTCGAGCATCGCCTCTTGCAGAGCGAACCCGTACACGAACGCATCCAGGATCGCGTAGGCATGGGCGGTCGCCCGGAGCGAGAAGCCCGAGCGCCGCAGCACATCGAGCACCGCTTCGTGGTTGGCCAGCGTCGCCGGCCCCGGGTGCGCTCGCGTCTCCATCACGGGCAACGCCCAGCGGTGCCGCGCGAGCGCCTCGCGCAGGGAGGTGGAGCGCAGAACCAGCTCCGACCGCCAGTCCCCAGCGCGTGGCGCGTAGACCTCGTCGAAGACGAAATCGACCAAAGCGTCGAGCAACTCGTCTTTCGACGCGACGTAGTGGTAGATCGCCATCGGACGCACGCCGAGGTTGGTGGCCAGACCTCGGATCGTGAGTGCATCGAGACCGCTGCGATCGATCAGTTCGAGCGCGGAGGACAGCACCCGTTCGCGGTCCAGGCTGTGGCGAGGGGCTCTTGAGGAGGGCATGCGATACAGTGTACGATAAGTCGTGTCGTACGTTGTACGATAACGACTCGCCCGGAAAGGACGCCCCCCGATGACACTCCACAACTCGAACGCCAGGCCAACCGCCGCTGCGGTGCCGCGCCGCCTAATGACTGCGATCGTGCAGGAGCGATACGGCCCCCCGAGTGTGCTGCGCGTCGCGACGACCGAGCTTCCAGTGCCGGCACCGGACGAAGTGCTTCTCGCGGTGCGGGCGGCCGGCGTATCGCGCGGCGTGTGGCACATGATGACGGGGCTCCCGTACCTCGTGCGCCTCATCGGTGGGCTGCGGCGACCGCGACAGAGAATCCCCGGCATGGATGTCTGCGGCGAGGTGGTTGAACTCGGCTCGGCGGTGAGTGGCCTGCAGCTCGGGCAGCGGGTGTTCGGCATCGCCCGCGGCTCGTTCGCCGAGTACGCGGTCGCCAAGGCGAGGCATCTCACCGCGGCACCATCGGAACTCACCGACGGCCAGGCCGCGGTCATGGCCGAGTCCGGGCTCACCGCGCTGCAGGCGCTCGACGCGGCGGGCGTCGGCGCGCCAGGCAGACCCGGATGCCGGGTGCTGGTCATCGGGGCTTCGGGTGGCGTCGGCAGTTTCGCTGTGGAGCTCGGCGTACTCCGCGGCGCCCAGGTCACCGCCGTGTGCAGCGGCGGCAAGTCCGACTTCGCCGCAGACCTCGGCGCCGATCGGATCCTCGACTACCGCCAGACCGATCCACTGGCAGAAGGGGAGAGGTACGACGTCATCCTCGACGTGGCGGGCGGCAGGAAGCTCTCCGCGCTCCGGGCAGCGCTCGCCCCTCGCGGAACGCTCGTTTTCGTGGGCAACGAGGCGGGCGGCGCGCTTGCCGGCGGGTACGGTCGCCCGTTCGCCTACCAAGCGCGGATGGCGATCCGATCGCAGAGCTTCGTCAACCTGCTGGTCCACACCGACGTCGAAGGCCTCGCGCGTCTCGCCGACCACGCACGCAACGACGGCCTGCGCCCGCGCATCCATGCCACGTTCCCGCTCGCCGACGTCGGCCGTGCCTTGGAGGAACTCGTCTCTGGCGCCACCGCGGGCAAGATCGCCATTCGACCCACCAACCAGGAACAGGAACTCCCCTCATGAACACATCGCTCCGTAGCTCCGCGCTCGTCGGGGGGATCTCACTCGCGCTGATGGCGCTCCTTGCGCCGCTCGGCCTGCTCATGGCACTCCCGGCCGGAGAGACGAGATTCGCCGCCCTCGTCGTCCTGGTCATCGCGGCCCTCGACGTGGTCGTGGCCGTGGCGCTCTACCCCCTTCTCGCCCCCGGCGGACGGTTGTTGGCTCAGATTGCGGTCGCGATGAGAGTGGCCTATGGCACCGTCTTCGCCGTCGCGGCGGGCTCCCTCCTCGAGCCCGTGGATGTCGCGCACTTCCAGGCGATCTGGGACGCCGGACTGCTGATCTTCGGCGTGCACCTCGTGCTCGTCGGGCTTGCGGTGATCCGCTGCCCCCTCATCCCAACCTGGATCGGCGTGCTGGTACTCATCGCCGGCGCCGGGTACACCGTGGACGCAACCCTCGTCGCTCTCAGCCCCGGCAGCACGCTCGCCTTCGCCGAGTTCACGTTCATCGGTGAAGTGGTCCTGTTCGTCTGGCTGATCGGCTGGGGCGGAAAGCGCGAACACGCTCGCGACGGGTCGGCGGATGCCCAGCGCCGGATGACGTCACAGGGCGTGGCGTAGCCGAAGATCGACGGACCTCCACGATTCCCCTTGAGGCCATCTGGCGAGGGTCTGGTCGAGGGCAGTTGAGGCGGCCTGCGCTGGTCAGCGACGGAAGAGTCCTGCGAAGGGTCTCTGCTGCTCACCCTGCTGGGCGGCGAGGACGATGAGGACGAGTGTCAACGCGGGTGTTGCCCACTGGAGGTATTTCTGCTGCGTCTGAGCAGAGGCGAGCTCCTTAGATGAGTTGCTGTCAGGTTCTGTGACACCTGCTCCGCCTTCAGTGGCATGGGCTGCGATTCGCGTGCCGAGAATACCGGAGTACAAAGTCGTGAAGCCCGCGATACCGGTGATGATCAGCTTCGCAACAGTGTTCGATCGAGCCCCTTGCTGAACTGCCAAGCGTCCCTTGTTGCCGGCGATCAGTCCGAGCCCTCCGACGCCGTGGGCAACGATCGCGGCGACCTGCACGGGCGCCCACTTCGCCCATCCTGCGGAGGAGAGCGAAAGGCGTTCACTCGGGTCTTTCGCCTTCGCAGCGGCCCCGTTGAGTCCGACAGCCCCCATTAACGTACCGCCGAACCAGGCAGCAAGGCCCAGATCATGGAGGCTTCGGACGGTGGTGTTTCGTTCGGACATGACAGGGCTCCTCGAGTGGCGAATGAAGGTCTCACCCTCCTATGAAAACCCTTCGAGAATCAAACCCCTTGCGAATGCACGTGATGCAGGTTACTCGCCGATTCCTGCGGCCCGATCCGTTTTCCTGTCTCCGGACGCGCGACGCCATGATGTTACCGTTCGTGTGCGGCACTTTGAGAGGATCACCTTGATCGCGACGAGGGGAGGGCCGTCGACCGCATCAGGTGATTTTCGGATACAGGCTTGGGGGACTGCGTTGATCGTTAACGAACACATGGATGCCGACCCGGGTGTCGAGCTTCTCCACGAGCCCAGTCGCAGGACGGCGCCGCGATGAGCGCGGCGCGAGCGAGTTGGAGCGAACGAAGTCGGCTTGTACGGGCCCGGCGCCTCCTCGCGACGCGGCATCCGCAGACCTTCACGGAGAAAGTTCGCTACAAGATGCTCCGCGACCATCGCCCCCTCCTGGTGACGTTTGCGGATAAAGCCGCCGTGCGATCATATGTGGCGGCGGCCGTCGGCGAACAGCTGCTGCCCTTCGTATACGCGATATCCCCGGACCCACAGATTCTGAGAACACTCTCCGTGCCCGATGCCTACGTGGTCAAGCCTACGCACGGCAGTGGCGCCGCCATCGTCGTCTCGCCCGGAGGTCAGGGTGACACGACGCTGCCGTTGGCATCGGAAGGCTGGGTGTATCGCCACGTCCGTCCAGACGCGGTGGACTCGGTCCACCTCGCCGCCGTAGCCGAGGGATGGCTGGGGCAGCTCTATGGCCAAGGGCCCAACCGCGAGTGGGCGTACGGCCTGGTGCCGCGCCAGGTCCTCGTGGAGGAGTTCTTGACGGGCAGAAACGGGGGTGTCCCCGACGACCTCAAGTTTTTCGTTTTTCACGGACGGTGCCACTACATTCAGGTCGACGCGGGCCGGTTCGGCCAGCGCACGCAGGATTTCTACGATTCAGCCTGGTGCCGCCTCCCCCTGAGCGGCGGGCCCGCGTGGGCCGATCCACCTCACGAGCGACCCCGTGCGCTCGAGGAGATGATCAGTGTCGCGGAACGTCTGGGGGCGGACACCGACTTTGTCCGTGTGGATCTCTACGATCTCGGAGACCGGGTGGTGTTCGGTGAGCTGACCAGCTATCCGGCGGGTGGCGACAGCCCCTTTGAGCCGCACAGCTACAACGCGGCATTCGGCCGACCCTGGACCGTCCCCAAGCGCTACCGATGACGCAACCCCGTTCGGAGCGCTGGCTCGTCGCGGTCACCGAATACGCCGGGCTGACGGAGTACACAGGCGGGATCGGTCGGCACTACGCCTCGCTGCTGCCCGGTCTTGTGCGGCTCGGGATAACCGTGGAGTTGGTCGTCTTCTCGGACGGGCCGATGGTGCCTGATCGCGATCTTGACGGTGTACACCTGCTCCGATTCCACAATACGAGCACCGTGCCCCGGGCGCTCCTGTTGCCCGAGCGTGCTCGTCAGGTGCGAAAGGCCTATCGCCGTGGTCAATACGATCGTGTGCTTCTCCCTGAGTGGGCGGCCCTCGGAGCGTTCCTGCCAGTGCGTGCGCCCCTGCTGACCAACCTCGCGACGAGCATGGCGCTCGCGAACGAGGTCGCCGGTCGCGCACTGTCCGATTTCCCGCTGTCGAGCCGCATCGTAGTTTCGGTGCAGAATAATCTGGAAAGTCGACAAATCCGCCGTTCGGCGGGGCTCATTGCGATCTCACACGCCATGCTCCATTGGACGATGCGGAGATTCACCGAGATACCGCCAGCCCGGGTCGTCCGAAACTGCATCGACGTGGACCGGGTGGCGGCGGCCGCGCGGTCCTCTGAAATTCCTGTGGGGTGGCCAGCCGGTGACAATCCGACCGTGCTTTTCCTCGGCAGACTGGAACGCCGCAAAGGCGTCGTCGAAGCGATGCGCGCCTTCGCTCAGGTTCTGGAAGCATTCCCGAACGCCCATCTCGTGATGGCGGGCGCGTCCGGCGATCGACGATTCGAGCCAGACCGGGCAGAGCTGCTGTCGTACCTGTCAACCGCCTCGCGGGATCTGGTCACCTGGCTCGGTCACGTACCGGGTGATGCCCTGTACCGGGCCATCCATGAAGCGACGGTCACGATCTGCCCCTCGCGATGGGAGGGCTTCGGCAACGTGGCGCTGGAGGTGAAGGCCATAGGCTCTCCCCTCGTGTGCACGGCCGGGAGCGGGTTTGACGACTTCTGCGAGAACGGCGTGGACTGCCTGATGGTGGCGGCTGGAGATCCAGAGGCTCTCGCGGAGGCCATCATCCAGGTGTTCGCGCGCCCCTTGCTCGGCGTCGAGCTGGGGCGGGTCGCGGCAGCGCGCGTGGCGCCTTTTGCCGCGGATCCCGTTGCTGCCGACTTGGCCCTTGCCGCCGACGACCTGCTCGGAGCCGTTCGAAAACCGCTCTGACTCGCCCGAATCTCAGGTCCTCACCCAGTTCGCGTCCTCCCAGCGCACGGCGCCCGCCTCCGCAAACGCAGACAGCCATCCGGTCATCGGCCACACTCCCCACCGGTCGGCGAACAGTTTTCCGTTGCGCAGGATGTGGTCGAGGTGCTCCCACGGTGGCGATGTTGTCGGATGGTACTGGTGGTACGCGTGTGCGCCCCCCACCCACGCCATGGGGGTGTGCGTCGCACGCAGCGCAAAGGCGAAGTCGGTGTCTTCACCGCCGTAGCCCTCGTATCGCTCGTCGAATCGGGGCGATGCGACCCAGGCGGCGGTGGTCATGGCAAACGAAAGCGACCAGAACAAGGAGTACTCATCGTCGGTAGCGAGCTGGATTTTTCCGCTGGGCGGCGATGGTCGACCGGGATGCGGCTTGGTCACAGCCAGGAGCGCATCGGGGTCGCCGACCGTCGCGCCCGGTTGGAGATAGGTAACCGGTCCGCAGAGCACGGCATCCGGGCGTTCCGCGGCCGCGAGGGCATACCGGTCGACGAGACCCGGTCCGGGAACGCAGTCGGCGTCGAGAAAAATGATCAGACCTGCTCCTGATTGAACAGCCCAGTCGCCGCCAACGTTGCGGGCGGCGGCAAGGCGCAGTCCGGATGTCCCCGGCGGCACCTCGAGCACGGTGTCGGCGTCGAGTGGCGGTGGCGAGTCCTCGCCGACCCACACGACTACGACCGTGACCTCGGCGACCTGCCTGATTGACGCCAGCTGATTCCGAAGGTGGGCGAGGCGGGGCGCCGACGACAGCGTGACGATCGTGCGAGATGATTCGAGCCGTCGTGTCACTGCGGCCCGCCCCCAGCCAAAGACGTAATTTCGAGAGCCGCTCGCTTTGCCGCGCCGGACGTGCGCCAGCGGGACCACTCGGGCTGGAGCGATCGTGCTCTCTGAAGCAGCGCCGGCCATGCTGCCGCTGCCGGCCAGACGGATTCGACGATCGCCAGGCCAGACTTTTTGAGCGCCTTCGCCGACTGAGCCTGTTCCTCGAAGGGGCGATCCTGGGGAAATACCACCGCGCGAGCGCCAGCCGCTGCGATGTCGGCGATGGAGTTCTGACCCGCCCAGGCGACGACCACCTCAGCATTGCAGAGGGCATCCCAGGGGTCGGATAACCAGGCGGATCCGTTGCGGCCGGTGGTACCAGCGACGGTCCAGTCGTATCCGGGCGTCGCGTCGATCGCCGCGGCGATCGACGCCTCGCTGACCGCGGATCCTCCCGCGCCGCCCAATAGCAGCACCCCGGTGCCTCTCGCTGAGGATGGGCTGCGGCTGTCGAACCTGGTGATGCCGCCTACGTAGACGACGTTCGACAGCGCTTTCAAATGGTTCGGCTGGAAGAGGTCGCCCGGCCACGGAGCGATGATTCTCGAGGCGGCGCGGAACGCAAGATGGTGAGGGTCGTCGTCACGGTCGCCGGGCTGAGTGATGAGTATCGGCGGGATCCCGAGCAGGCGCGCGAACAGGGTCACCTCGACGGAGACATCCACGACGAACGCGGTCACGGGCGATGCATCCAGGACAGTCGCGATGGCGGTGAGCCGGCGGCGATGGCCGCCGTGCAGTAGCGGGGCCCAGTGGAGGAGCCCGCCGGCTGCCGGGTCGCGGTCGTGAAGAGGTTCTCCCGACTTCGCGTCCAGGCTGTCGTCCCGCTCCAGAAGCACCCAGGTGCAGTTGTCCGGGAGGTCGACCGGTTCCGGAAGGGAGCTGAAGCAGACGATGTCGCCGGCGACGTGGGGTGCAATCGCCATCAGTCGCGTGAGATGGCCCTGACCGTGGTGGTGGATGTACCAGCCCACCCGAAACGGGGTCATGCCGCTCGCTCTGGTGATGTGCCCCGGGAGTTCATGAGGCGCACGAAATAGGCTTCCAAGTCGGCAGTTCGTGTTGTCAGGGAAAATCGGGACACCGCGTTCGCGCGGACTGCCGCTCGGAAGGTTGGGTCCGCACCCGACCGCGAAATCAAGGTGTGCGCGGCGCGCGCAAGCCCGTCAAGGTCGCCCAATGGAGCGGTGGCCATTCCGGTGCTGCCGCGGGCGATCTCCGGTATACCGCCGACCGCGAAGCTCGCCACGGGAGTGCCGCACATCAGGGCTTCCGGGGCGACGAGACCGAACGGCTCCGCCCAGGCGGGCGTTTCGATGGAACACGCGCTACGACCGACCAACTCGGCCAGCTGATGTGGTGGGAGATGGTGTGCGTAGTGCACGGAGGTTCCCAAACGGGGTAACACGAACTCGGCTGCGTACTTCTCGTCGCCGACCCGTCCAGCGATGGTCAGCGGACGTCCGAGCCGTTCGGCCAATTCGATAGCGAGGTGCGGTGCCTTTTCCGGGACGATCCTTCCGAACCACACGAGTCCGTCGCCTCCCGCGCCGAGTGGCCACGCGGACGGGCTGACCGCGTTGGGTAGCACTGTGGAGTCGATTCCGGCGGCGGCCCACTCGTGCCGGGTGTGTGCACTGACGGACAGGAAACGACTGCGCTCGCCAACCGATTCGCTGTGGGCCGCAACGAGATCCGCGTCAACCGGGGTGTGCAGTGTGGACACCATCGGTACTCCGAGTTCCCCAGCTCGTCGCAAAGGCAGGCCGTGCAAGCAGTGGTTCGAGATCACGTCGTACCGCTCCGGGTGCTCCGCGATCTCGTCCAGGGCTCGGTCGAGGGCTGGGACGGAAATATTCTCGTAGCTGGCCGGATACGTGTCGTCGGTGGGGATGGACCAGGCGGGCCACGTCAGCGAGGGTATGGTGAACGGGTCGTCGGGGTAGGTCCAGTCCGAACCTTCCGCGGCGATAAGGGTCACTTCATGACCCCGGGCGCGCAGCTGGTCAGTTTCGTTCCAGACGGCCGACTCGAGTCCGCCGGCGTGCGGGCGGCGGATGGGAAAACGTAGCGGCGCGATCACGACGATGCGCAGTGGAAGGCTCCCCGTCACGATCGCACACCGCTGAGGAGCTGGCGATAGAGATCCGCGTGCATAGTGGCGATGTTCCCGGCCTGCACCGTGCGCACGGCGCGCCGACGGTCCATCTCACCGTTGCGTTCCGCCGAACCGGCACGGGTGGCTGTGGGCGCACGAAGGGCTGTGGTGATCGCGGAGGCCAGCGAGCGTCCGTCTGCGCCCGCGGTGAACGTCACGACACTCCCGTCGACGTGCTGGTTTTCGTAAAACCCGACGGGCGGTGCGACGACAGGAACGGCGAGGTCCCAACAGAGCTCCAGCCAACCCGAGTGAGTGCCGTGGGAGTAGGGCAGCATGCACACGTCAAGGCGAGCGAGCGCGTTCCACAACTTCGCGTCATCCAGACGATCGTGCTCGATCAGTACGGTGCGGTCGTACTCCCGGACAAGGCAGCGAATCTCATCCCGCAGATCGTTGTTCCGAACCCGGTGGTGCATTCGGATTTCGGCCTGGGCGCTCACGCCGGAGACCGCCAGACTGTCCATCGCCTGTCCGAGTGCCCGTGTCATGCCGACGGCGTCGATGTTGCCGCGTAGGTCCTTGAGATGCATACCGATGTGCGCTTCCGCCGAAACGTGTGCCCGGGGGTAGGGTGCGGTTGCGGGCAGGAGGGCGGGGTGGGGGGAGACAAGCGCGGAGCGCCCCCAACGTTCGAGGATCTCGGCAGCCGCTCCATCCGTCAGCGTCACCAGCGCGTCAGCGCGGGGGATCAGGACGTCGAGCTGCGCCAGATAGGCGGCCTGGTCGTCGAGCTGAGGGTGCACCAGGTCGTGGACGGTGAAGACGACGGGCCATCCGATTTCCCGGGCGGCCGCCAGACACGCCGACAGGTGTTCGGTCGAGAACGACTCGGTGCCGAAATGGATGTGCAGAACGTCCGCGGTTCCTGCGTGCTCGCGAATCCAGTTGGGATCCATCGCAACTGGGGGCCACCACTGACCGGCAGGAGCACCGAAGGGGTGGGGATCGGGGAGAAGCTCGACATCGGGCGAGTCCATGATGCGCTCGACATAAGGGTGGCCAGCGGGTATAGAAACGACCCGCAGGGAAGCCGACAATCCGTCCCTGGTCGGACCGGCGGCAACGTGATTCGTTGGAGGGAGCGACGGTAGCATATGCCCTTCCACCGGATGCTGTGTTGATAGGCGGAGCGACCGCGCATCTGTAATGTACGTCGAAGTGGATGTGGTGAGCAACTCACGCTGGGGCTTGACGTCGAGAGCGAAATGGAAAAGGTGGATGAAGCGATGGACCGCGATGCTCCCGACCACGTACTCATTGGCCCAGCTCGCCACGGCGTGGTCCGATACGCGCGTGATCTCGTTGCGGCTCTCGACGATGCCGGGAGGCCGGTCCGTGTTTCGTCCCTTGAGAATGGCGAGGCGGCGGTGCGTCTGGCGGCGACCCTCGAGCGGGTCCACATTCACGTGACGGACCGTGTCCTCGGGCGGAGCCCGGAGGAAGCGGCCGACCGTGTTGAGGAGATCGGATCTGTCACGAACCTCAGCATCACGCTGCACGATCTCCCGCAGCCGTCCGACGGCACCAACTTTGCACGCAGGCGACAGGCCTACGACCGATTCATGAATGCGGCCGGGGGTGTCGCAGTGAATAGTCAGTACGAAGCACAGCTGGTCGAATGGTACCTGGGGCGGGTAGCTGACGGAGTGAAAGTCATCCCCATTGGCGCACGATCCGTCCCAACCCCGGAGTTGCACGCGCCGCAGCCGCTCTCACCCAGCGCGGCAGCCCGATCCGTGCTGCCGCTCCGGGTGCTCATTGCCGGATTCGTTTATCCGGGAAAGGGTCACCGGGAGGCGATCAGCGCGGTCGGCGCTCTCGTGACGCGGCTCGAGTCGGAGGGATCGCGACCATCAGAGGCGACGGTCGTCGCCATCGGGGCCCCCTCTGCCGGGCACGAGGACGACATCGACGGCCTTCACCAGCACGCAACGAGGCTCGGCGTCGAGTTTCGCGTGACGGGATTCCTCAACGACGCCGCCTACAGAGCCGAGATGTCGTCGTTCGGTATTCCGTTGGCCGCCCACCAGCATGTTTCGGCGTCGCGGTCGATGGTCGACTGGCTTGAGCTGGGCAGAAACGCACTGGTGGTCGACTCGCCCTATGGCCGTGAGATGTCCCGCCTGCGACCGGCGACGATGACCCTGTATGAACCTGGCCTGCTCGCCGAGTTTTTGGCAGCCGCGTGGCGAGATCCCACCTTGACCCATCTTCCCAGGGGTGCGTCGCTCGCCCCTACGCTCGAAGGCACCGCGCGCGCCTACCGGGCATGGTGGAGCGGACTCGTCCAGTGAGTAGCACGGCGGAAGTGGCGGGCCGGGCGGTGCCACGCGGCCGCTGGGATCTCGTCAACGGGGTCGTTCCGGACCCATTGCCCTCAGTCTCGGTGATTGTGGCGCACTACGATCAGCCCGTTCAGTTGCAGCGAACCCTTCTCGCGCTCGCGCGCCAGGACTATCCGTCCCACAGCATCGAGATCATCGTTGTCGATGACGGGTCGCCGCGTACACCGGAGGTGCCAAACACGGTTCGTCTCCTCGTGCAACGCGATGACGGGTTTCGCCTGTCCGCCGCCCGCAACCTGGGCGCATCCACGGCTCGCAATGACGTGCTGGTCTTCCTGGACGCGGATACGAGCCCGGAGCGGGGGTACATCCGCGCGATTTCTCGTCTGCCGGCGCTCCTCGCCGATAGCGTCACGGTCGGACGGAGACGGCACGCTGACCTGAGCGACGTTCCCGTCGACGTGAGCGTCGAGATCGCTGGGCCGGATCGAGAACTCGACGAGCCCGCGTGGCTAGTCGATGCCTACCGGCGGACGCGCAATCTACTTGAGGCCGACCACCGAAGCTACCGGTACCTGATCGGAGCGGTCCTGGCGTGTTCGCGCCGCTTCTTCCTGGAGACGGGTGGCTTCGATGAGTCGTTCACCGAATACGGCGGAGAGGACTGGGAGTGGGGGTATCGGGCATGGCTGAGCGGTGGCGTGTTCGCCCACGTGCCAGAGGCGGTGGGATGGCACGACGGTCCCTCTCCGGCAGACCGTGGTCCTCGTGGGCTCGCAGACAAGAACAAGGAAGTGTTGCGGCTCGCCGATCTCATCCCCGTACCGGGGTCGCGCGGCCTGGGAATGCCGACAGCACACGCCGACATCACGCTCTCCGGACCGAACGGGGGTGCGACCCCAGGCCAGGTCTTCGTCTCGCGAGATTCCGTCCTCGCGGAGGTGCCAGGAAGCGTTGTCGCAGAGTCGGTGACGAATTCCGCCTCGAAGCTCGACAGAGTGCGGATCGAGGTGCGGATCGAACACCCCCTGCGCGCGCATCCGGGCGATCTCGCAGAGGCGCTCACCGCCATCGAGAGCGGAAGCTATTCCGAGGTCCTCGTGCATTCGGGGACAGGGCAGCTGCTCCTCACAATGCACTCGCGACGGGCTTCGGCTCGTCAACGTCGCTGGGGCGGAGACCCGCTTCTACCCACCCTGGAGCTGGCCGCGCCAAGGCTGACCGCCCTGGTCGCGGAAGTCGATCTCGAAGCCTATCTGGGCGGCTGGGACTGACCCGAGGCCCAGATCGACCGCGGCGCCGGTCAACAGAGCGGCGCGGTGATGACGGCGCGCATTCGGTCGGAGACGAGCAGCGCGCCCTCCGCGTCGCAGGTGAGCACGTCGATGTCGCCTCTCTCGAGTGCTGCGTCGAGCATCGGTTGGCCGCCGGAGAGGATCGCGGTGGCGAGCACGTCGGCAATGATGATATCGGCCGCGAGCACGGTGACCTGCCGGAAGCGGGCGCCCTCCGGGTCTGCGGGGCGCCGCCAGATGTGTTCTCCTCGCTCCATCACACCGGATGTCGCGACCGCTCGCCAGTGTGGCGACAGCGGAACGCGGCAGAGGAGGTGTTGGCGGTCGTCGGGGTCCACGATTCCGAGAGACCAGGGCCCGTCGTTGTGACCGCCGCGGGAGAGCACGTCTCCGCCCACGCTGAGGAGCCAGTCGGTGATGCCGGAAGCGTCGAGCAGTCCTCCTGCGTCGGCTATCGCGCGGGCCTTGACGGTGCCGGCGAGATCGATGATGCCGTCGGGTCGGTGGGGGGTGAATGCTCCGGCGGTGTCGGTGCGCCAGTCCAGCGCCTCCGCGTAGGCGTCGCGCATCTGGGGGCTCGCGTTCGCGAGGCAGAGTTCGCCTCGCGCGAGCCTGCTTGCCTCGGAGTCGGGCCGGTAAAGACTGAAGCGTTCGTCGGCGGCCGCGAAGATTGCCTCGATCTCTCGGAGTGGGGGTTCGGTGATCGTTCGGAGGCTGGCGACGGTTCCCATTGTTTCGAAGGTGCGGATCACAGGCCGGCCTGATCGATCGCCGCTTGCAGGGAGGTGAGGTAGGCGTCGCTCGTGTAGGTGGCTCCGCTGACGGAGTGCACGCTGGCGGACTGCGCTTTGATCACTTCGCTGCGCAGGATGGGCGCGGCACGGTTGGAGATCGAGACGGATCGGCCGTCCGCGTCGGTGAGTTGCAGTGCGGTGATGTCGGCGATCTGCCCGCCGGCGACACTGATCCGAACCTGCACGTTCCCGAATCGGGTCGACGCGACGCTGCCCGTGAAGCTACCATTAGTCGCCCCTGGTGCGGCCGGTGCGGCGGAACCCGCCGTTGAGGGCGAGGAGTGAGTCTTCGCTGTCGTCACTCCGGCGGTGCCGAGCTCCCAGGCGCCGACGAGGATTGTGCTGCAGGCCAGGATGCTCGCGATGGCTGCTCGGGTTCTCACCAGTCGAACCTTTCTACGTGGATTTGATGGTCGGGGAGTCCCGCGGCTTTCGCATCGCGCATGACGAGGTCCGCCCAGGGGGTGGGTCCGCACACATACAGGTCGGATTCGAGGAGCTGCGGGAAGACGGAGGAGAGGGTGACGCCGCGGGAGACCGCTTCGGCGGACATCCAGGAAGGGATGCCGTGGGGGCGGGCGCCGATCATTCCGAAGAGCCGTCCGTCGCTCCGGTGCACGAGCTTCTCGGTTTCGGACCACAAGTAGGTCTGGCTGGAGTCGGTGCCGCGCAACAGCACCGTCGCTTCGCCGGGGCGCAGTCCGCCGTGTTCGAGGAGTGCACGGGCGGGGGTGATGCCGATGCCGGCGGCGACGATGGCGAGATTCGGGGCGGTTCGGGCGCTGTCGGTAAAGATGCCGTAGGGGCCTTCAATCGAAACCGGGGTGCCTGAACGCACCCGGGACAGGCGGGAGGTGCCGCCGCCGAGTTCACGGATCGTGATGCGTAGGTGCCGGTCTGTGGGCACGGCGGAGAAGGAGATGGGGTGGGCGTGCCACCAGGTGGAGCCGCTCCAGAATCGCCAGATCGCGTACTGGCCGCCGGTGGCGTTGAGGCGGTGGAGCTTGCGTCCGCTGAGGTGGAGGGAGAAAACGCCGGGGGCGATCACTTCGACGGTGTCGACGCGGATCCGGTGCCGGAGCGTCTTCACGACGGGAATCGCGAACCGGAACCAGCCGATGGAGGCGAATGCGGCCAGGTACAGGCCGATCCAGTAGGCGCGTTGCAGGGTTCCGTCGGCGAGAACCTGCCCGGCGGAGAGTTGGTGGGGGACGGCGACCAGCACCGCGGCGTAGCTGAGCAGGTGGATCAAATGCCAGGCCTCGTACGCGATGTGGCGGCGGACGGCGATGAGCGAGGTGCCGACGACGAGAATCAGCAGGGCCGTGCCGAGGAGGGCGAGGAGCATGTCGCCGCTCGTGTAGAGGGCCAGGGTCTCCTCGATCACGCTGAGACCGTCGGTGAGCGCGTAGCCGAGAGTCAGCACCACGCCGTGGCCAAGGATCAGATACAGGGCGGGCTTACCGAGCCGACGGTGCAACGTGATTGCGACATCTTGCCCGAAGGTGCGGTCGATGATCGGGATGCGGGCGGCGAGCACGAGCATGACCAGGATCAGGTCGGTGCCGATCAGCCCCGCGATGATGCCGGCCGCGCTGAGGGCTGAGTCGACGTCGGTGATCGCGGTCGCCCCGCCGGAGACGAGGTAGAGGGCGATCGCGGTCGCGACCGAACTCCAGCAGAGCATCACGAGCAGGTCCGCGGCGCGCATGCGCCGTCGGTAGGCGCGCGGCCGATCGATGCGGTGGCCCACACCGGGTTGGCGCACGGGTGGGGGGCTCGTGGGGCGGGTCGTGGTGCTCACGGAGTGGCCGTTCGATCGGATGTTCGGCGGTGATCGGGAGTTCACCGATCTTGTTACTTCAGCGTCGGGGCCCGGTCTTCGGGGTGGCTGGGAGAACCGGGGCGGATCGTGTTCGAAAGCTCACACGTTCGAGCTCGGCTGTGTGCTCGCCTTCCCCAGACTTTTTGACAGCGAGCACACCCATGCGGCATTGCGGTGCGGCCGTTCCCCTGAGCGGGGGCTAACGCAGATCCGCCAGGGTGGTCGAACCGGCGAGTACGTCGTGTTCGAGGATGCGATGCGCTCGTTCCGGCTCCTCGAGGAGGGGGCTGTGTGCGGAGTTCGCGAACTCGTAGAACCCCTTCACCGGGGCTCGCAGCTTCTCGAAGTAGTCCCTGGCCAGCGAGGTCACACAGGTGAAGTCGTACCTGCCGACCAGGAAGTAGACGGGAATTGCGAGCGCCGGCACAGCCTCGCGGAGGTCGACTCTGATGAACCGCTCCCACAGCCCGAAATTGCGGGAGAAGGCCCGGCCGCGCCACAGGTTCACCTTCTCCCGCACCGTGTATCCGCGGAACCGCCAGGAGGGGAGAAAAATCCCGGTGATCACCGACTTCATGTCATGGGTCGTGCCGACCCCGAGCCGGTGCATTGCGGCGTCGCGCACCTTCAGGTAGGCCTTCGGGGTGCCCCCCGTCATCGTGACGGGCCCCGCCTCAAGCCTGCGCACCATGCCGGTGTCGCGGCGTTTTCTGTAGGCGGCAAGCATGCGGTCATAGGCGATCTTTTCGGACTCGAGCTGGTGCACCATCTGCGCCATGCCGAGATAGGCCAGGTAGCGGTCGGGTGATCGCGCAGCGGCCTGCAGGGCGATATAGCTGCCCCAGGAGTGGCCGAGGAGGTAGATGCGGTCCTGTCGGAACCTTTGCCGCAGGTAGTCGGTCACCGCGAGAGTGTCGACGATGAATTGCTCGATCGTCATCGTTTCACCCGGGATGGCGGGGTCGTAGGAGAGAGCGGCACCTCGTTGATCCCACCAGACGATGGTGAACAGGTCCTCCAGGTAGGTCGGGTACTGCTGGGTCAGCGGGTAGTCGGGCATGCCGGGTCCGCCGTGGACCCACAGCAGAAGGGGGCCGTCGGCGTGCTCACCGCGAATGACCATGCCCTGGCGCACGCCGTTGATCGGTACGGTGAGCTTCTGGCAGATGCTCCCGGCGTGGGGCAGGGCGTTCATCTCGAGCCGGTCTCGGCCAGCACGGTGGTCATGAGTTCGTGGAACCGGTCGGGCTGCTCCCAGAGGGGGCGGTGACCGGAGCTGTCGAAGGGGACGAGTTTCTTGGCCGGCGCCTCGAGCAGGTCGAACCACTCTCGCGCCGGTCCGTCCCGGCCGGGTGCCTCGTGCACGCCCTGCGCCAGGTAGACCGGCACCTCGAGGCGGGGGGCCTGGGTGCGCAGGTCGACATCCTGAATCCGCGGATAGAGTCCCGTGAAGGTGTCGAGGAAGCCCGCGAAGATGTGGAGCTGCTCGAGCAGGGTGTACTCTTCGACGAAAATGTTCTCGCTCATCTGCCCGGCCCCCTCGGAGTTCCCTGCGTGAGCGTACGGGTAGAGCTCCTGCTCGTACGACAGCGCCGGTTCGTAGGCGAGAATGCTGGCGTAGGGTGGCGGCCCGTTTGCGGTCAGCGTGTCGACCAGGCCAGTGTTGCCGCTCTCGCGTGCCCAGGCGAGGGTGTCGCGGTAGAAGATGCGGTCGGTCGCTTCAGGACTGACCATTTGGCCAACGCCGACGAAGGCCGAGAACAGGTCAGGCTGGCGTTGCACGGCGAGGGTGCCGAGGAGCGTGCCCCAGGACTGGCCGGCAAGGTAGATCTTGTCTTTGTCGAACCGGTCCCGCAGATAGTTGGTGACGTCGACGGTGTCGGCGACCGCCCGGTCAAGGGTCAGCGTCGAGACGGGGTCAAGCTGGTCGTACGACTTGCCGGTGCCGCGCTGGTCGAGGGTGACGACAACGAAGTCGTTTTCGAGAGCCGCGCTGTGGCGGCGCATCGCGCCCAGCTCGCTGCCGCCGGGGCCCCCGGCAAGGAACAGCAGCACGGGGTTCTGGGTGCTGCGTCCGCGGATCATCAGCGCGAGGTCGTGCCCACCGATCTCGACCCGGGTCAGCTCGGCGACGCTGCCCACGACAGTCCGGCCATCCGCTCCGACGATCGGGTCCGTCTGGGCGGGACGGGCGAGGAGAACGGCGACAGCAACCATCGCCACTGCGGTGATCACGGCCACACCGCGGCGCAGCCACAGGCCCAATCCGCTCAGGAACCCCCGTTGCGGGCGGCTCGTCGAGAGGAGGCGGCGCGCCCAGGCGGCACCCAGCGCGGCGCCCAGCGCCATCGGCAGCAGTGCCAGCAGGCCGTGCACGCCGCGGCCGACCACCAACGCGATGATGCCGTAGGTGCTGTCCAGATGGATGCCGTCCACCGTCGGCCCCGAGGCCCAGAGGCGGGCCGCCTCGAAGGCGGCGGCGAAGGCGACCGGAGCCGCCAACATCGCCCATCTGCTGCGGATCAGCAGGCCTGCGATCGCGCCGACCAACAGCCCGAGCGCCATCGCGGCCAGCCCCTCGAATGTGGACAGTGGTCCGCGCGGCGTCCACCACCCGGCGAGCAGGCCGTAGGCGACCGCTGCGAGGAGGGCGAGGCCCCACGCCCGCCACTCGACTGCCCACACGGCCCGCAGCGTCTCCCCACGCCATCCTCCGCGCGCAGAGCCGATGCCCGCCGCCGCCGATCCGGATCGCCGATCCACGGACGGGACGGGAGGTGGGTTCGTGTGCACACTCATGGCGGATGCTCCTGATCCGGGCGTTCGGGGCGGGCAGTCGGTGAGCCGTTGGTTCATTCGGGTCGACTCTGCCTTCATCCTCACCAGCAGCGTCGGCCGGCGGCAGGGCCGAAGGACTCACAGGCGCGATCGTAGTATTCTGAGGTCTCGGACATCATCGGCGGAGGCATTGTCACCCACGTGGACCACACGAGCAGTTCTGCCGGGTCATCTTCTGACCCCTACCATTGTTGTGATCGCGACACGCACTCGGCAGGCGCCAGATGATCGGCGAGGTGCTCACACTGCTCCTGGGCATTCTGGTGATTCTCGTGATCATCGCGGCAAACGGATACTTCGTTGCCCAAGAATTCGCCTACATGTCGGTCGACCGCCGAAAACTCGCTGCGCAGGCCGACTCGGGCGACAGATCGGCGATGCGGGCGCTCGCCGTGACGCGTCGTACGTCGTTCATGCTCTCGGGTGCGCAGCTCGGCATCACCGTGACCGGTCTGCTCGTCGGTTTCGTTGCGGAACCGCTCGTCGGTGAGTCGCTCGGAGTCCTGCTTGGGGGCGTGGGGATTCCCGCCGCGGTGAGCATCACGGTCGGAACCCTGCTCGCTCTCGTAGCTGCAACGATCGTGCAGATGATCTTCGGCGAGTTGTTTCCGAAGAACTACGCCATTGCCAATCCCGAGCCTCTCGCGAAAGGGCTCGCCCGGTCCACGTCGATCTACCTGACTGCCTTCGGCTGGCTCATCGCCGTGTTCGACCGCGCCGCCAATCTGCTGTTGCGTGCGCTGCGAATTGAGCCGGTGCACGACGTCGACACGAGCGCCACCGCCGGAGACCTCGAGCGCATCGTCTCCGACTCGCGGGAGAGCGGTGACCTGCCCGACGAACTGTCCTACCTTCTCGACCGTATCCTCGACTTCCCGCAGCGCGACGTCGAGCACGCGATGATTCCGCGCTCACAGGTGGGAACCGTGCGGCCCGAGACGACAGTGGGGGAGTTGCGCACCCTCATGGCGAAAGCTCACACGAGATATCCGGTCATCGATGACCGCGGCGAACCGTTGGGCGTGGCACAGCTCGCCGATCTGCTCGGTGGGGTCGTCGACGACAGTGCGCCCGTGACGCAGATCATGCGGCCGCCGACGGTCGTGCCGACACTGATGAGGCTGCCGGACGCCCTGGCGCAACTCAGACGCACCCGGAACGAACTCGCGTGCGTGATTGACGAGTACGGCGGCTTCGCCGGAGTGCTCACCATCGAAGACCTCGCCGAAGAGCTCGTCGGTGAGATCACCGACGAGCACGACGACGGCGCCACCTCCGTTCTCACGCGCGACGGCGAGAACGCGTGGCTGATGGGTGGCGATGTGCACGTCGATGAGGCCGAGCGCGCCATCGGTCACGACCTGCCCCGCGGCGACTTCGAGACGGTGGCGGGCCTCCTCATCGCCGAGTGCGGCGCGCTGCCGGGTGTGGGGGAGAGGGTGAGGATCGCGCTCCCGGTCGACCCCGCCGACCTGGTTCTCGCCGAACCGACTCGACGCGTGCTCGATGTCGACATTCTCGAGGTCGACCGCCACGTGCCGAGCGAGGTGCGGGTGAGTTTGCTGGAGATCGCCCACGCGAACGAGACCGGCGAGGAGGTCGAGCGATGAGCGATCCCTGGGTCATCGTTATTGTGACCGCACTGCTCATCGCCCTCAGCGCGTTCTTCGTGGTCATCGAATTCTCCCTGCTCGGCGCGAGGCGTCATCGTCTCGAGGAATCGGCGGCGACGAGCCGGTCGGCCAGGGCCGCCCTGCGCGGGGTCAACGAACTCACCCTGATGCTCGCGGGCGCACAGCTCGGTATCACCGCGGCCACGTTCGCGCTCGGGGCCGTGACCAAGCCCGCGGTCGACGGGTGGCTGGGCCCCCTATTCGAGTCGTGGGGGTTGCCCTCGTGGGCCGCAGCCAGCGCGTCTTTTACACTGTCGCTGCTGCTGGTCACGTTCCTGCACCTCGTGGTGGGGGAGATGGCCCCGAAGTCGTGGGCTATCGCGCACCCCGAGCGCTCCGCCGTTATCATCGGAATCCCCTCGCGCGCCTTCATCTGGCTGTTCCGCCCCCTGCTGAGCTGGGTGAACAGCATCGCGAACCGGCTCGTTGCGGCGACCGGCGTCGACCCGGTGGAGAGCGCCGCCGTTGGAGGCCTCAACGCCGATACGATCCGGCACCTCGTGGATCACTCCGCGAGCACGGGCTCGCTGGGGTCATCGTTCCGTTCCCAGATCTCGAGCGTCATCGAACTCGAGACCATGCACATCGAGCAGCTCATCGCCTCGAACAGCGAGCCGACCGCGGTCTCGGCCGGGGCGAGCGTTGCCGACGTGCAGGCCGCGGCGACACGGTCGGGGCACATGCGCATTCTCGTGGCGGCCGATCCGGGGATCGCTGGTTCGTTCCCCGGCGTCGTGCACGTGCGCGACACGCTTCTCGAACCGGACGCGCGTCCCGCTCGCGAGGTCGCGCGCGCCGCCTTTGTGATCGCCGTCGGCACCCCGGTTCACGAGGCCCTCGCGCGCCTGCGTCAGGCGAGCGAGCAGTTCGCGGTGGTCATGGAGGGTCAGCGATTCGTCGGCGTCGTGACGCTCGCCGACGTCCTCCGACGTGTGCTTCCTGACCCGACGGGGCGTGCGTCCACCCTCACCGGGTAGGGCGGCAAATCTCTGGCCCGAACGGGACTTTGTTCCCTGACCCTCCCGCATCACGGCACCTACGCTCGAGAGCACTGACCACCGCTGGCGAGGAGGATGGCATGGCCGGCAACAATGGCGCGGCTGCGGCGAGCGCCGCCCCGTGGGGATTCTTCTTCTTTCTTGCCTACATCGGTGCCGCGATCTACTTCATTTCTGTTTCGGATGGCAGGTTCCTTTCCGTGGTGGTAGGGCTACTGCAGGCCATGGTGTGGCCGGTCTACGTCGTCTATCACGTGCTGGTGCTGCTCGGTGCCTAGACTCTCGGGCGCCGAACTGCCGCCCACCTTCCGGGAGCACCTGACGGTCAACCTCAAGAGGGACAGGAGGCTCGTCCTCGCGGTCCAGGGGATCTTCGTGCTGGTGGCGGCGATCGCCGTGGCGGCCGCGCTGCTGCTCGACCTTTCCCTCGCGACGGACTGGAGTCCCGTCATCACGATTCCCGTGACGTTGGTCGCCTGCCTGACCTACGGGGCGGTGCACGAAGCGACACACGGGGTCGTCTTGCAGCTGCTGACCGGGGTGAGGCCCTCCTACTCCGTGCGTTTCCCCTTCCTGACCACCGGAAACCATGCCTATCTCACCCGCCGAAGCGCCGTGATCGTGGCCCTCGCCCCGGCCGTCGGCTGGGGGATCCTGCTGACCTTAGCGCTGCTCACCCTTCCTCAGGACTTTCGGTTGACGGCCTACATCGTCCTGGCGCTGAACTTTGCCGGATCCGCCGGGGACGTGGTTGAGGTGCACGTGGTGTTGCAGCAACAGCCCGACGCGCTGGTCAAGGACGACGGAGACGAGGTTCACATCTTCGTGCCGGCGGGCTCCGCCCCGGTGACGTGACGCCGACGGCGGGCAGGCGTCCGAAGCCTTTCATCTATCGCTGAGGGGTACACCGCGGCCCGACGCGCCTCTGCCCCAGAGCGCATACAGGGAATGCCCAGCTCCCACGCTTCTAGGCTGGTTTTCTGCTGGCGCCGACCACCCGGCTGCCAGGATTCCGCCCCCGATGAAAGGCACCAATCATGGCTTCCGACCAGTACGCCTTCGAAGATCCCTCCACGAAGTACGCCGACATCGACACGAGCGCCCAGTATCAGGAGGGCTCGGGTCTCGATGCCGCCCTGAACGACACCGCCGACCGCGGCGAGAAGTCCTACCGAGGGCTCGGCCGTCTCGCGGGCCGGAAGGCGCTCGTGACCGGCGGGGACTCCGGCATCGGCGCGGCCGTCGCGATCGCCTACGCCAGGGAGGGGGCGGATGTCGCGCTGTCCTACCTTGCCGAGGAGGAGGAGGACGCTCAGAAGGTCGTCGCCCTGATCGAGGGTGCTGGGCAGAAGGCCGTCGCGCTCCCGGGCGACCTCACCGACGCCGCGTTCTGCCGAGAACTGATCGCCACAGCTGTGGAGGAGCTCGGCGGGCTCGACATCCTCGTGAACAACGCCGGTAAGCAGCAGTCGGTCGACGACCTGGCCGACCTCACCGACGAGCAGTTCGACGCGACCTTCAAGACCAACGTCTACGCGATGTTCTGGCTGACCAAGGCGGCGCTGCCCCACCTCGGGGCGGGCTCGACAATCATCAACACGACGTCGATCCAGGCCTATTCCCCGTCGGAGAACCTGGTCGACTACGCCTCGACCAAGGCGACAATCAACGCCTTCACCAAGGCGCTGGCCCAGCAGCTCGCCCCGAAGGGAATCCGCGTCAACGCGGTGGCCCCCGGACCTATCTGGACCCCGCTGCAGACCGCGGGCGGCCAGCCGACCGAGGCGCTGCCAGAGTTCGGCGAGCAGACCCCGCTCGGCCGCCCCGGCCAGCCGGCGGAGCTTGCCCCGGCCTACGTGTTCCTTGCCTCGGGCGAGTCCAGCTACGTGATCGGTGAGACGCTCAACGTGAACGGGGGAATGCCGACGCCCTAGCGGCGTCGGCGGTCGGGTGCCGAGTAGTTGCCCCAACTGTGTTCCAGAACACAGAACCGTGGCCTCGGCGCTGCCTAGGATTGCTGTGACACAGGAGACAACCATGAACAAGCGAACTTCCATCATTGTTGTTGCCGGTGTCGCTGTCGCCGCGGGTGCCATCTTCCTCGCGCAGTCGACCGCGACGGACCCGGCGCGGCTGACCGCTGCCGGGTCGTCCGCCTCGTTTCAGGAGTACACGCCGGAGGCCGTGTCGTCGGCAACCGCCGACGAGACGGTGGTGCTGTTCTTTCACGCCACCTGGTGCTCCACCTGCAAGCTGCTCGCCGACGACATCACGGCCAATGCCGACAGCATCCCCGACGACGTGCAGATACTCCTCGTCGACTTCGACACCGCAACCGATCTGAAGCAGAGGTACGGCGTCACCCTGCAACACACCCTCGTTCAGGTGGATTCGAACGGGGACGCCATCGAGCAATGGCACCTCACCCGAACCCTCGGCGAGTTGCTCGACTCGTTGGTCTGATTGGCCATGGAGCTTCTGCCGCTGTCGCTGCTCGCGGGAGTGCTGACCGTACTCTCGCCCTGTGTACTGCCACTGCTGCCGGTGGTGCTCGCGGGGTCGGCGGCCGGGAGCAGGCGCGCGCCCTACATCGTGATCGGCAGCCTCGCCTTCTCCGTCGTGGTCTTCACCCTGCTCATCAAGGCGACGACGGCACTGCTCGGCGTGCCGAGCAGTGTCTGGCTCATCGTGTCGGGCAGCCTGGTCGCCTTCATCGGCGCCTCTCTGGCATTCCCGAAAGTCTGGGACACCATCTCGAGCAGGGTGGGGCTGCAGTCGGCGGCGGGAACCCTCGCCGATCGCTCGGCGAACAAGACCGGCACGGCGCGCAGTGTGCTGCTCGGCCTGTCGCTCGGGCCAGTGTTCACCAGCTGCAGCCCGACCTACGGGCTCATCCTCGCGGTTGTGCTCCCGGCCGACACCGGTGAGGGCATCGCGAACATCATCGCGTACACGCTCGGTCTGAGTGCGGTCATGCTCGCGGTGGCGATGGGTGGGCGCTCGGTCACCGCGCGGCTCGGCTGGGCCACCGACCCCGAGGGCAGGTTTCGCCGGGGCCTCGGTGTGTTCCTCGTCATCGTGGGCCTGCTGATCGCCACCGGCACGATCAGGACTATCGAGGCCTGGCTGATCGACCGCGGTCTGCTCGGCGCGGTGGTGCTCGAGCAGGGCTTCCTCGATTCGGTGGGAGAGAACGAGCCGCCGGATGCCGCGGAGGCCGAGATACCGAGCTTCCTG
>Ga0105047_10003647_pt1 | contig 27115 bp, 19 predicted proteins | sample MAT04_FD_78384 | JGI IMG/M metagenome (GOLD analysis project Ga0105047, IMG submission 78384) | Freshwater microbial communities from Lake Fryxell liftoff mats and glacier meltwater in Antarctica - MAT-04 (megahit assembly) | ecosystem: Environmental > Aquatic > Freshwater > Ice > Liftoff... | reverse complement strand
GGCTGGTGGGGCGGCGCATCGCCCCCGCTGCGGCTGGCAGCCAGGCCGAAGAGGTCGAGATCGCGGTGCACGACACCGGCATCGGTCTGCACGCACGCGACCGAGATCGCATCTTCGACATGTTCTCCCAGCTCGACAACCTGACCCATCGCGGCCCCGGTGGCCTGGGCATCGGTCTGGCGCTGGTCAAGGGTCTGGTCGAGGTGCAGGGCGGCCGGGTGCGGGCGCACGGCGACGGGTTGGGGCGGGGCAGCGTGTTCACCATGGTGCTGCCGGCGCTGCCTGGCGGATCGCTGGCAGCGCAGGCCCCTGACGCGCCATCGACCGAGGCCGCCCCGCACCGCGTGCTGATCGCCGACGACAACCCCGACGCGGCCGAGAGCTTGTCACTGCTGCTGCAGATGGCCGGTCATGTGACGCGCACCGCCGCCGACGGCCTGGCCGCATTGGCCGCCTGCGCCGGGTTCGACCCCGAGGTGGCCCTGCTCGACATCAGCATGCCGGGACTCAACGGCTATGAAGTGGCGCAGCGCCTGCGCGCCGACCCGGCCCGTGCCGACATGTTGCTGGTGGCATTGACCGGCTGGGGTTCGCCTGACAACCGGGAACAGGCCCGGTTGGCCGGATTCGACCTGTGCTTCAGCAAGCCGGTCGACCCGGACGAACTGATCCAGCTGTTGGCGAGCACCGACCTGCTCCGGGCCAGAGCGCCGACGCCAGACCGGGCGTCGGCATCAGGATAGGTATCGGCGCCGGGCAGCGAGCGGCCTGGGGCCTGCAGTTCAGTCCGCTCCTGCGGCGGCCTGCATCCCCACGGTGCGTTCATCGGCCAGCGCTGGAGACAGCGCCTCCAGCAGCAGTGTGTGCACCGAGTCGGCGCTGCGCGACCAGGCATGCTGCGACACCAGGCCCAACATCGCCATCGCGCGGCGGTATCGTTTGTCGGGCGTCTCGCGCAGCAACTCTTCGCATGCGGTGATGAAAGGCTGAGGCCCGCGCGACACATCGGCCAGCGCCACGGCGTCGCCATACAGCGTCACCACGTCCTGCACGGGGGTACTGACCACGGGCTTCTCACCGGCCATGTACTCCAGTGTCTTGGTCGGGCTGATGAAGCGTGTCGACGCATTCAGCGCGAACGGCATCAAGGCCACATCCCATCCGGCCAACAGGTAGGGCAGGCGCTCGTAGGGCTGCATGCCGATCCAATGGATGTTGGAGCGCTGCGGTAACGTGGCGGGGTCGATCTTCACCACCGGGCCCGCCATGACCACCGCCCACTCGGGGTGGGCGTCGGCCACTGCCGCCACGAGTGCGATGTCCAGCCGCTCGTCGATCACGCCGAAATAACCCAGGCGGGGATGCGGCAGCGCGCCCTGCAGCGCCTGCGCCTCGGCGTACGCTTCGGTATTTGTATCCAGCCGCGCAGGCGCGAAGTGCGCTGCGTCCACCGCACTCGGCAGGCACACCACCTGCGGATGGGCGTGGCGGCGGCTCTCGTACAGGGACGGGCCGCCCGTCAGAACGAACGAGGCTTCCTTCATCAGTGCCGATTCGCGCTGGCGCAGCTGTCGCGGTGCGTCCTTGAACGCCGCAAGGTCGTCCATGCAGTCGTAGACCAAGGCCATGGGTCGTACGGCCTTGGCCAGCGGCAATGCCATCGGCGTGTACAACCAGGCAATGTCCACCTGCAGCTGCTCTGCCTGCAGGTGCGCTTGCAGCAGCCCTTGCAGCACGGCCAGCTGGTCGTCGTGGAAGCCGGCGCCGTCCACCGCCGTGTGCGGCACCAGCACCTGCACGTTGTCCGCGCCATCAGCGCCGCGCTCGAACCGCGACTCGAGCCGCGCGGGGCCTTCGGTGCGCACCGGTTCCTCGACAACGATCACGCGCCAGCGGCCTGCCAGCCGCGACAACAGGTGTTGCGGGCGCTGGAAAACGAAGCGCCAGCGGAGGTGGCAGAACACCAGCAGGACGGGCAGGCCTGCACCGACCGTATTGCCCGACGCGGGCCGCCGGCTCATGGCGTGCCCCTTGCACCACTGGGCGAGGCGGACAAAGCGTCGCGGCCCCGCGCGCGGTGGCCGCTGGCCGGGCCTACCGCACTGGCGCTGTCGTCCCGGGGCAACTTCAGCGCTGCACGGCGCCTGGCGTTGTCGACGGCGATGGAGAAGCCCTTCGTGTCTCGGTCGAACCCGGCCTGTTGGAGCGGCGCAAACAACGCGACCACGTCGTGGATGACGTGGTGCAGCACGTTCTCGCTCAACTCGGTGAACCGGACGCTGTCGTTGGCGCCACCAGACGGAAGGTCGCGCAGTGGCTGGGCTGCGGCGGCCGTGGCGAAGTCTCGGCCGGTGTTCTTCGCGGGCTTGTCGTCCTCGGTGCGCTGGGCAAGGGTGGCGGTGAGGCTGGTGCGGGCGGTGTTGGCGGCGGTGCGGTTCGGCATCTGAGGACTCCACATTGACAGGGCGGTAGGCGACGTTGGCAAATGCCGTGCCCTGCCGCGCTTTGGCCAGGTCCGCGCCCCGATCCCGTCCCGGCAGTCCTTGCCGCAATCCAGGCGCACGCGCAGGCGTGCCGGTAAATCTCGCCAACCGTCGCCGCTGTGCCAGGACCTGCCTGCCAACAGCGCGCGCAGGTCACTTTCCTGGCTCGAAGGCGATGGTCACGGCGCTGCCGACCGCCATGCCGACGCCTTGCGGGTTGAACCTGATGCGCCTGCCGCCGCGTGACCTGCTGCTGGCCCGCGTCATTGTCGAGTCACTGGAAGCTGTCTGACGGCCAGATGTGCATGCCGTTGGACGATCGAGGTCGCCGGCATCGATCTGCCAGCGTCGCCGGCCGAGATGCAGACCGCACTGCGGCGGTTGCAGTCGCTCGAGCCGCCCGGCGTTGACGCCCACAGCGTTGCGGAATGTCTACAACTGCAACTGCCGGCGGTGGCATGCCCGCAGGTGCGGGCCGTGGCCAAGGCGATCTCGTGCGACCATCTGAAGGCACCGGCTGCGCGTGACCCAGACGGTTTGTCGCGCGCGCTGGCGAACACCTGAACGACGCCCGCTGGACCGTGCGCCACGCCGAGCAGCGGTTCCTGACCCTTCTGGACTGTGCCAATGCCATCGTGCGCTAGAAGAACCACTTCCTGAAATACGGCTCGATGGCAGTGAAGCCGCTCGTCTTGAACCAGATCGCCGATCGGTTGGGCATCCACGAAAGCACGGTTTCGGTGCGTCCGGCGCATCGCTGTTGCAGCTGTTGGTCCGGCCGCGTTCGCCCCTTGCGTGCCCCGGCTGCAGTCTGCGGCGCGCCCCGGGCCCCAGGCGCTCGACGCCGAGCTGTATCTGGTGTCTCTGTCGGTCGACGCCGCAAGACGGGCTGGCTGCAGGCTGACCTGCACGTGTTCGGCGTCGACCATGCACGGTTGCCACGCTGCGCCATGTTGCCGTCGCTGGGCAGCCTTGCCGCCTGTTTCGGTTGCCTCTGCCTGCTGGAGGGCGCGACGCCGTACGGCCAACTGGTCGACCGGCATTTGTTGCTGCAATTTGGTTACGATCGACCCAACCGCGCCGTGTTCTTCAACGGTTATGCGAAAAGGACAGCAGAGATGTGGACATCGTTTCGCAGCGCCCATGCCACGCACGTCGACGCGGCCAGTGCCGCACGGGCCGAGGCGGTGGCGATTGTCACTTTCGCCGGTTGACGCCATTCGTGCAACCGGCAGAACCCGTGATGACCCCATTGGGCGCCCCGCCGCCACCGGCCTGGCACGGCCAGGCTTACAGCACCAAGCGTTTCGGCGTCAGCATCACCGATTGCGACAGCGAGCCGGTGCAGACGCCCGGCTGCGTGCAGGCGCACGGTGCGCTGCTGGTGCTGCGCCCAGCCGACCTGACGATTGCCCAGGTCAGCGAAAACAGCACCGACGTGCTGGGCATGGCACCCGCTGCGCTGCTCGGCCGGCCGCTGCAGGATCTGGTCGGGCCGGTCCATGCCGGCCTGCTGCTGGCCATGCTGCAGCAGCCCGAGATCGAGCGCAACCCGGGCTATGCCTTCACCCACACAGCGGCCCACAGCGGCGTCGCGCTGGACGCCAGCGTGCACACCGTCGATGGCGTCGCCGTGCTCGAGTTCGAGGCCACCGGGCGTGATGCCAGCGCGCAGCGCGATTTCTATGCGTTGATCCGGCGCAGCGTGGCGCAGCTGCAGCGCGCCACCACGCTATCGGCGCTCGGCGACATTGCCTGCGCCGAGATCCGCGCGCTGACCGGCCTGGACCGGGTGATGGTCTACCGCTTCCACGACGACGGCCATGGCGAGGTGGTCAGCGAACGCCGGCGCGACGACCTGCCGTCGTGGCTGGGCCTGCACTATCCCGCCCAGGACATCCCCGAGCCGGCGCGCGAGGTGTTTCGCCAGACCTGGATCCGCCCGCTGCGCGATGTCGATGGCGGCCTGGCCGAACTGCTGCCGCTGACCCACCCCGACAGCGGCCGGCCGCTGACGATGACCCATTGCGCGCTGCGCGGGCCATCGGTGATGTACACCGAGTACCTGCGCAACATGGGCGTCGCGGCCACGCTGACGATGTCGATCCGCCGTGGCGACCGGTTGTGGGGGCTGATCGCCGGCCACCACTACAGCGCCCCGTTCCAGATGCCGTACGACCTGCGCGCCGCGTGTGAGCTGCTGGCGCAGATCGTCTCGCTGCAGCATGCTGCGGCCGAGGAGCGCGAGCACGCGGCCTACCGCCAGCGCATCGACAGCGTGCAGCAGCAACTGGTGACGCAGGCGGCACAGGAAGGCGGCCTGGAGGCGCTGCTCGACGGCCCGCCGACCTTGCTGGACGGCCTGGACACCGGCGGCACCGCGCTCTACCACCGCGACCGCTGGTGGTGTGCCGGCAACACACCGCCAGTGCAAGCGCTCGACGCGCTGCGCGACTGGCTGTCTCAGCGGCCCGAGATGCTGCTGCGCGACCGGCCGCTGTTTGCCACCGACCAGCTGTCGGCCCACTACCCGCCCGGCCAGACGTTTGCCGACGTGGCGAGCGGCCTGCTGGCGATCGCGCTGTCGCGCAGCGCGAAGAACCTGGTGCTGTGGTTCAGGCCCGAGACGACACAGACAGTCCACTGGGGCGGCAACCCGCACGACAAGCCCAGCGTGGTCGGCCCGCACGGGGCAAGGCTGACGCCACGTGCGAGCTTCGCGCTGTTCGTCGAATCGGTGCGCGGCCGCAGCAAGCCGTGGCTGGCGGTCGAACTGGAAGCCGCGCTGCGTTTTCGCATGCTGATGATGGAGCTGATCATTGCCCGCGCCGACCAGCTGGCCGGCCTGAACGCCGACCTGGAGCGCAGCAACGACGAGCTCGACGCCTTCGCCTATGTCGCCAGCCACGACCTGAAGGAGCCGCTGCGCGGCATCCACAAGTACGCGCACCAGCTGGCCGAAAACATGGCCCAGCTGGGCGACGCAGACCACCAGCGGCTGGCCGGCCTGACCCGGCTGACGCTGCGCATGGACAGCCTGCTCGATTCACTGCTGCACTTCTCGCGCGTCGGCCGCGTCGCGCTGCAGCTCGAAGACTGCGAGGTCGGTGAAATCGTCGACGAGGCGCTGGAGATGGTCGCCGCGCGGCGCGGCGACAAGCCGGCGGCCATCGACGTGCCACGGCCGCTGCCCAGCGTGCGTGCCGACCGCGTGCGGCTGCGCGAGGTCTACACCAACCTGCTGTCGAATGCGCTGAAGTACAACCAGCAGGCGACGACGGTGATCGAGCTCGGCTGGCTGGCCCCGCATGAGACCGCCGCACGCACGGCGCAGGCTGCACACACCTCGGACAAAGGCTGGCCGGCAGCGGCGAGCGGGCAGACGGTGTTCTATGTCCGCGACAACGGCATCGGCATCGAGCCGCGCCACATCGACCAGGTGTTCAAGATGTTCCGCCGGCTGCACGGCCGCGACGACTTCGGCGGCGGCACCGGGGCTGGCCTCACGATCGTCAAGAAGCTGGTCGAGCGCCTCGGCGGCGAGGTCTGGATCGAGTCGACCCCCGGCCAGGGCAGCTGCTTCTACTTTTCGATGCCCGCCGACCCCGGCCTGGGGACCGCGCCATGACAGAGTTGCCCGAAGTCATCCTGGTCGAGGACTCCGACGAAGACGCCGACACCGTGCAGCAGGCAATCCTGCGCTGCAGCACGCCGGTGCGGCTGCACCGCGTGCTGACCGGCGACGCCTGCCTGGCGCTGTTGCAGCAGCCGCGGGCCGCGCTGCCGGCACTGGTGCTGATGGACCTCAACATACCCGGAATGGACGGCCGCGAGACGCTGCGGATCATCAAGCGCGACCCCAGCCTGTGCACCATCCCGGTCGTCGTCGTCAGCACCTCGGCCAACCCGCGTGACATGGACCATTGCTACCGCGCCGGGGCCAACGCCTACCACCTGAAGCCGGTGCGCTACACCGAGCACCGCGACGCGATGGTGTCGGTGCTGCGCTACTGGCTCGACCTGGTCCTTGCCCACCCCGGCCGGGGTGTTCAGGCGTGACAGCCGTCCCCGCCGCTGACCTGACGCTGGCGGCCTCAACGCCAGCGCCGCCGACGCCGACGCCGCAGCGCTTGCGCGTGCTGATCGTCGACGACAACGCCGACGACCGCAGCGAGCAGCGGCGGCTGTTGCTCAGCGGGTCGGAGTTGCGCTTCGACTTCATTGAGGCCGAGCTCGGTGGCACCGCGATCGCGGCCGTCCTTGGGTCTGCCGACGGCCCGCCGGATTGCGTCTTGCTCGATTACTACCTGCCCGACATGGACGCGCGGGACGTGCTGGCCGCACTGTGCGACACCGACGGCGCGGTGCGGTGCCCGGTGGTCGTGCTCACCGGGTCGAGCGAGCCGGGGCTCGGGCGGCAGATGCTGCGCTGCGGTGCGCAGGACCACCTGTCGAAAGCGCAGCTGACCCCTGCGGCGCTGGTGCGCGCGATGACCCACGCGATCGAGCGCTGGACGATGGCGCGCGAGCTGCGCCAGAGCAATCGCGCGCTGGCCCAGCGCGAGCGCGAATTCCGCGCGCTGGCCGACAACTCGCCCGACGTGCTGACGCGCTTCGACCGCCAGTTTCGCCATGTCTTCGTCAGCGAGGCGATCACCCGCATCACCGGCCGCGCGCCGGCCGAGTTCATCGGCAAGACCAACCGCGAGCTCGCCATGCCACCGGCGGTGGTCGCGCAGTGGGAAGAGGCGGTGCAGTCGGTGTTCAGCACCGGCCAGCCGAGGGCGCTGTCGTTCAGCTTCGACGGCCTGGCCGGGCGCCAGCACTTCTCGTCGCGCCTGGTGCCCGAGTGGGCCGCCGACGGCAGCGTCGAGCATGTGCTGGGCGTGACGCACGACGTGACCGCGTTACGCCAACTCGAACAGCAGGCGCGCGACAGCGCCGAGCGCTTGCAGCTGGCGATGGCAGCTGGCAATGCGGTGGCCTGGGCATGGGACATCGAGGCCCGGCGCGTGGAGGGCGGCGACGCGCTGCCGGCCGCCCTGAATCCGGCGTTGCCGCAACCCGCTGACGGCTACCAGGCCTGGCTGGCGGCGGTGCACCCTGACGACCGCGCAGGCGTGGATGCCGCCGTGCAGAGCGCGCTGCATGCCGGCGCGCCCGACTGTCGCTTCGACTACCGCATCGCGCAGGCACAGGACGGCCCCCCGGTCTGGATGCTGGCGCTGGCGCGTGTCGAGCGCGGCCCCGACGGCTCGGCACGCCGGCTGGTCGGCATCGGCGTCGACATCAGCGCGCGTCGGCAGCTTGAACAGACGCTGCGTGAGGTCGATCGCCACAAGGATGCGTTCATCGCCATGCTCAGCCACGAGCTGCGCGGGCCGCTGGCGCCGATCCGCGCCGGCTTGAAGCTGTTGTGGATGGCGCCGGCGGGCAGCGACGTGGCTGGACGCACGCACGCGATGATGGAACGGCAGATGCAGCACCTGGTGCGGCTGGTCGATGACTTGTTCGATGTCGCGCGCATCGGCACCGGCAAGCTGGCCCTGCACCGTGCGCGCATCACGCTGCAGATGGTTGTCGACCACGCGGTGGAGTCGACGCAGCCGCTGATCGATGCCGCCAACCACCGGCTGGTGCTGCAGGTGGCCGGGCAGCCCGTCTGGCTCGACGGCGACCTGACGCGGCTGGCACAGGTGCTGATCAATCTGTTGACGAACGCCGCCAAGTACACCCCGCCCGGCGGGCACATCGTGCTCTTCGCCGGCGTCGAGGGTGCCCATGCGGTGCTGCGGGTCAGCGACAACGGCTGCGGCATCGCGCCGCCAGTGCAGCAGCGCATCTTCGACATGTTCTGGCAGGTCGACGGGCCTGGCCAGAACGCCGGCCTCGGCATCGGGCTGGCGCTGGTGCGCCAGCTGCTGCAGTTGCACGGCGGTGACGTCGCATGCCACAGCGAAGGCATCGGCCATGGCAGCAGCTTCACGGCCTGGCTGCCGCTGCACCCCGCAGCGCCCGCGCCGGGGCATTGAGGCGCACCGACCCACAGCCTTGCGACGTCGGCGACACCGCCCGACATCGCCTGCCACCGCTGCCACCGCTGCCACCGCTGCCATCGCTGCCATCGCTGCCATCGCTGGCCGCGGGCACGTGGCTTGCCCGTTCCAGGGCTCCTTGACACTCTTTTCGGAGATGCCCGATGACACCAGAAACCAGCAGCAACACGACGCGCAGCAGCCGCGGCAGCGACAGCTACCTGACCGGCCTGTTCCCCGACCGCGACAGTGCTGAACGCGCCTACCAGGGCGCCGTCGAGCGCGGCTACAGGTCTGACGACATCAACCTCGTCATGTCTGACCAGACCCGCACGCGTCATTTCAGCAGCGACGGCCTGCCCGACGGCGCCACCACTGAACTTGGCAGCAAGGCCGGCGAAGGCGCAGGGATCGGGATCGGCATCGGCGGCACGATCGGCGCGATCGCCGCAATGGTCACGGCGGTGGGCACCAGCATTGCGGTGCCGGGCCTGGGCCTGGTCATCGCCGGGCCCTTGGCTGCCGCAGTGGCTGGCGCTGGCTGGGGTGGCGCTGCTGGCGGCCTGGTGGGCGCGCTGATCGGCTCGAACATCCCGGAAGAGCGCGTCAAGGACTACGAGGAAGGCATCCAGCAGGGCGGCATTCTGATGGGAATGCGGCCGAAAACTGACGCGGACGCCGACCATCTCGAGCAGCACTGGCGCGGTGCCAACGGTCAATCCGTCATCAGGTGACGCGCGGATCGCTGCCAGGCCAAGGCAGCACGGCATCCGGACCATTGGGGCATCGCGGCCGTGGCCACCAGTCGCAGACCGGGCTGCGGGTACGCGGCTTGCCCTGATCTCGTTACCCCGCGTTCTACCCGAACGACGGGCTTGAAATCGTTCTCAACCTCGACAGGAATACCCACCATGAACCACCTCATAGTTCGCCGAATCACAGCCGCTGCATCCCTCGCGTTCATTGCGGGCATCGCCGTCGCTCAGTCCACCACCACCCCCACCTCCCCCGCCACGCCCGGCACGTCCATGCAGCCGGATACACGCACCAACTCGGGTACCAGCACGGGTACAACGGGCGTCGGGACCAGCGGCATGGCCGACCCGTCTGGCACGATGAACAACCGCAACGCGGACGGCACGATGAACAACCGCAATGCGGACGGCACGATGAACAACCGCAATGCGGACGGCACGATGAACAACCGCAATGCGGACGGCACGATGAGCGGCCGCAACGCGGACGGGACGATGCCGGCCGGTTCGGGCACCAACGGCACCCGCACCGCGCGCGCCGACCGCGGCTAGAAGCCTGTTCACCAGCAGACCGACCGCTCCATCCACGCAGGGATGGAGCGGTTCCACTCCAGCCCCTCATGGAAGGTGTTCAGGCGTGCCGAGCGGACGACCGAAGCGCTGCTGATGGCGGTGGACGAGGTCAGGCGGTAGTCTGACGCCGACGCCGTGAATCTGGTGGCCGTGCCCCGAGGGAGAGTCGGCCGGCCGGCCGGCCGGCTTGCGGCGCGGGCGGCCAGCACAGGCCGGTGCACCGTCACCACTGGCTGTGCAGTTCCACCAGCACCCGGCTGCGCCGGGGCTGGATGCGCAGGGCGGTGGTGTCGCTGATGTCCACGCGCAGTTGCATGCTGCGGCGCAGGTCGTCCATCGGCCGGCTAGCTGTCAGACTGAGGCCGATTTGCAGTTGGCGATCGGACAGGCCTGTGGGTGCGTCTCTCGCGCCTGCGGGTGCCGAGGCGCTGCCGTTGCGGGCACTGGTCGTGACACTGGCGGCTGCCGCAAGGCTCCAGCCCAGCGCATGGCGCTGGCGCTGCACCTCCGGTGGATTCAGCCCATGCCACCCTTTCAGCGACTTCAATGCATTCAGCCCGTCCGGCCGCCACATTGCGGGCTGCTGCCAGGTCGGGCTGGGGTTGTCGATGTCGTGCGTCGGCGAGTCGGCGGACAGGCATGCGGTGGGCGCGACAAGCGCCGCCGCGCCGGCCAGTGCACTGCGCAGCGCGCGCATGCCGCCGCGCATGAACCAGATCCGGGGTGCGCAGGTGGCGGCAGCCATGGCATCAACCCGACGGCTGGCGCATCGGCAACCAGGCGTGCACCTCGGTACCGTGGCCGGGCTGTGAGCTGACCGACAACACGCCACCCTCGGCCTGCACCCGGTAGCGCATGCCCACCAGGCCATGGTGGCTGACGCCCACCGCGTGCGTGTCGAAGCCGATGCCGTCGTCGGTGATGCGCACGGTCACCCGGTCTCCGGCCGGCCGCACGGCCAGGGTGACGTGACTGGCGCGGGCATGCCTGGCAATGTTGTTGAAGGACTCCTGCACCAGCCGGTAAACCGTCAGTTCACCCGATGGCGTCAGCGCCACCGGTGCGATCTGCGGGTCCGTTGGCAGCCCCAGGCGGTCGCAGAAGTCCTTGCACAGGATCTCCAGTGCCGGGCCCAGGCCCAGTGTGCTGAGGGCGGACGGCCGCAGCTCCTCGATGATGCGGCGCTTCAACGCGATGCCGCTGTTCAGCGCCTCGACCAGATGGGCCATGCGCGGCAGCAGGTCCGGCGCCGACTGTGCCAGCTTCGGCCGCATGCGTGCCACATCCAGCTTGGCGGCTGTCAACAGCGCGCCCAGGTCGTCATGCAGATCGCGCGCCAGCAGTGCCCGCTCGTCCTCGCGCGCTGTCTCGAGGTGGCGTGCCAGCTCGGTCAGCTCGGCCGTGCGGTGGCGCACTTCCAGTTCCAGCCGGTCGCGCTCGTCGCGCAGCAGCCGCTGCTGGTCATGGCGCAGGCTGTCGCTGTCGCGCCGCTGGCGCAGGAACATGCCCAGCACCAGCAGGCTCACGGCGGTCATCATGGTCACGCCCACGCGGTTCAGCAGCAGAGCGTCGAACACCTGGTCCAGGCCCCGCGCCACTTCGGCGTTCTGGCCTGTCAGCAGACCGTCGGTGTTGCGGCGGATGGCCTCGGTGGCACTGCGCCCGATGTCCGACAGCGCCAGCCCACGCGCGTTGTCGCCGCCCCCGGCGTCGTACAGCGACACCGCCTCGTCCATCTCGCCCAGCCGGTGGCGAATCTGCCGGTCCAGCGCCAGCAGGTCGGTGCGGCCTTCGGCGTCGCTCAGGGTCGCGTAGAGGCTTTGCAGCCTGGCCAGGCTGGCCACTGCGCGGACGCTGGCATCGCGGTAGGGCAACAAGTCGTCGGGCTCGCCGGTCAGCAGAAAGCCACGCTGGCCGGCTTCCGCCTCGCCGAGGCGCCGTGCCAGGTGCGACAACTCCAGCCGCGCCTGGCTGCGGGTGATCAGCGTGCCCAGCTGCGTGGCGGTCTGCTGGTAGCCCATTTCGCTGATGGCGACCATCGGCAGCGCCACTGCCAACGCCAGAGGGAAGGCATAGGCGCTCCGGCGCAAGCGCCGCAGGCTGTGGTGCAGCCAGTCGGACATGGGCGTCGGCCAGATCAGTGGCATGCCGCAGTGCAAGCTGCTGCGCGGAGGGGCCGGCGCGACCGTGCGACTGGTGCGGCGGGGGCTGCAGGCCCTGCAGGCCCGACGGACCCAGCTGGCCCGGCGGGTCCAGCAGGCCCAGCAGGCCCGGCGGGCCCACAAGCGGTGACTAGGGAGAGCGGCAAACTGTGCACATGGAGAGTGATCGGCCATTTTCCGGGCCAGGCTGTCGCCGCAACGCGCGCCGCCGCCGCGATCGGCCGTAGGACGGCACCTCCCGGCGTCCACCTGCAAGGCTGGGCAGGCCGCTTGTCGGAGGGGTCTTACAAACAGGCTCGCCCTCCACCGACAGGGCAGCAATCTGCATGTTCCTACCATTGAAGGCAGTGCGGTTCGCTCTCCGCCTCACCTTGCACGGGCCTGCCGATTGCCTGGCAAGCGACACGCTGACCACCCATCGGAGCACGCGCCATGTTTTTGTCTTATTCAACCTTGCCCCACCTGCTGCGCAGCGATTCGCATCGGCCTGCGCGGGTGGCTCGGCCAGCAGGCGCCGTGCCGGACCACCTGCGCCTGATCGCCGGCTTCTGCGCCACACGCGAACAGTCCCTGCGATTGCATGCCGACCTGTCAGGGCATTTGCGGTTGCAGCCCGCGCAGGCACTGCTGTTGACACCGGCCGATGTCGGGTCGCCGCGGCTGGCCCGGTGCCTGCGGCGCTGGCGTCGGTTGCGCCAGGCCAGCGGCTCGGCGGCGCCGCCCCGCGCGGTACTGCCGGTCTGGGCCGGCACCATGGCCTGCCTGTTTGCCGGCCTGGCCTGGGCGTTGCTGGCCGGCGCCGGGGCTGGCGATGCCGTGGCCTTCGGGTTGCTCGCTGGGTTGCTGGGCATGGCCGGCACCGTGGGCCTGCGTGTGGCCAGTGGTGAGCGCCCGTCGCGCTTCGACCGCTCGGTGCAGAAGCAGCTGCGCCAGGGCTTGTTTGCCGTGGTGGTGCAGGAGCCGCGTGGCGCCTACACCTGCAACTACCTGGTCGCGTCCATGCGCGATGATGGGTTGCCCTGGTGCGCCGAGGTGCCGCGCCGCCAGCTGGTCAGCGTGCCAGCGCAGACTGGCTGTTGACGGCGTTCGCGCCGCCGGACGTGTTCGTACCGGGTGCTCCGTACGCTCCGCCGGCTCCGCCGGCTGCCGCCTGCAGCAACTGCTGCACCACCGTCATCTTGTTCAACACCGCAGGCGGCAGCAGGAAGGGGTAGCTGTCGCGCCGGCCCAGGCTGCGGTTCATGGCGTTGAGAAACTGCGCCACTGGCAGCCACTGCTGCAGCACCAGCTGCTGCACGTCGGGCGCGTCGGCCAGGTCCCGCGCCTGCGGCGCGGCCGACACCGGGCCTGACAGCTGCAGGCCCCAGGCGCTGGCGGTCTGCACCGCATCCAGCACCAGCAGGTAATGGGCGCAGGTCTCGGCCCAGTCTTCCCAGGGGTGGGCGCTGGCGTAGGCGCTGATGTAGTGCTGCGCCCAGTCCGGCGGCGGGCCGTCGGCATAGTGCCGGGCCAATGCCTGGCCGTAGTCGGCGCGCTCGTCGCCAAAGCTGGCGCGGCAGGTGTCGGCCGCCGTCGTGCCGGCGATCCAGCGGTGTTGCAGGTAGTGGGCCGCCTCGTGACGCAGGTGGCCCAGCAGCGTGCGGGCGGGTTCGCCCAGCCGCACACGTTCGGCCTCACGGTGGTCGTCGTCGGCCTCGGCCACATTGAGGGTGATGGTGCCGCTGTCATGGCCGGTGGTCACCGATGCGGCACCGGGCTGGTCAGCCAGCAGCAGGAAGGCCAGTCCGCGGGTGTCGTGGGGCCCCTGCTTGGGCTGCGGCACCAGCCCCAGGCCCAGCAAGGTGTGCACCAGGCGGCGCTTGGCCTGCTCGATGCGCTGCCAGCGCGACCGGTTTTCCGGCAGGTCCAGCGTGGGCAGCAGCTGTGTCAGCCGGCAGCTGCAGCACAGGCCCGGCGCGCCGCGCGCGGTACCGGCAACGGTGCCTGCCCCGGTACCGGCAACGGTGCCTGCCCCGGTACCGGCAACGGTGTCTGCCCCGGTCCCAGCATCAATGTCGGCAGCACCGTTGTCGCGCATCCAGTTGCAGTGCGCCGCCGTGTCGCGGTTGGCGCAGGGATGCAGTGGCATGCCGCCATCGCCGCGCGGCCAGGGCGCGCCGGTCGGCAGGTCGGCCGGCAGCGTGAAGGCCAGCATGCGGCCTTCGGCAGGCGCGAAACCCAGCACTGCGGCGCAGGACAGGCAGAAGTCGTTTTCGAAGAACACGGTGGCGCTGCACTGGCCGCAGACGAAGGGGTGCATGGTGGGTGGGCGGCAGCTCGGGGTGCAGGCGGGGCGTGGGCAGGCAACCGCCTACCGTGCCAGCGTGGGGCCGACAGGCGTGGCCGGCACGTCGGCCGGCAAACCGGCCGGCTGGGCGTCGGCCAGCCGGTCGGGCGCGGGCGCCAGTGCAGGCGGCGTCTGGCGTTGGCGCACCACCAGCACGTCGCCGTCGGCCAGGCCGGCCCATGCCAGCGGCGTGCCGGCGGCCAGCGTGCGGGCGCCCGGCCAGCGCGACAGTGCCAGTTCGGCCTGGTGTTCGTCCTGGCAGACCAGCACCTGCACCGACTTGTCGGTATCGCGCAGCAGCACTGCGGCCTCGGGCCAGTGTGCGGGCAGGGCAGGACGCACCACCAGCTGGCCCTGGCTGCGCACCACGCCGCAGATGGATTCGACCCCCGCGCGCGCCAGCCAGCCGGCCGAGCCGGTGTACCAGCTCCAGCCGCCGCGGCCGATCCAGGGCGGCTGGGTGTAGACGTCGCCGGCCATCACATACGGCTCCAGCGCGTAGCGCGGGCCACGCGTCGGATCTGCCGATGACCAGCGGTGCGCCGGGCTCAGCAGGGTGTAGACGCCCCAGGCGGCATCGGCCTGGCCCAGCTGGGCCAGCGCCATCAGCGCCCAGACACCGGCATGGTTATACTGGCCGCCGTTCTCGCGCACGCCCGGCGGGTAGCTCTGGATGTAGCCGGCGCTGGGGCTGGCCAGCTGCAGCGGCGGGTCGAGCAGCCGCACGACGCCCTGCGCCTGGTCGACCAACAGATGCTGCGCGCTGGCCATGGCCTGGCGCGCGCGCAGCGGCTGGCCGGCGCCCGACAGCACCGCCCAGGCCTGGGCGATCAGGTCGATGCGGCATTCGGCGTTGCTGGCGCTGCCCAGTGGCGAACCGTCGTCGAAGAAGCCGCGCCGGTACCACTGGCCGTCCCAGCCGGCGTCGTCCAGCGCGGCGGCCCAGCCCTGGCGGGCGGCCACCCAGCGGGCGGCGCGGGCATTGTCGCCGCGGGCGCGGGCCCAGGGCAGCAGGCCGTCGACGACGCTGCACAGGAACCAGGCCAGCCAGACCGATTCACCCCGGCCGGCGTGGCCGACGCGGTTCATGCCGTCGTTCCAGTCGCCGGTGCCGAACAGCGGCAGCTGGTGCGCACCCACGCGCAGGCTGTGGTCGATGGCACGCGCCGCATGTTCGTACAGCGTGGCCTGCTCGGCGCTGACAGCCGGCGTCTCGTACAGATCCTCCTGCCCCTCGGGCACGGCGTGGCCCTCCAGGAACGGCAGGGTCTCGTCGAGCAGGGCGGTGTCGCCGGTGCGCGCCAGGTACAGCGCCAGTGCGTAAGGAAGCCACAACAGGTCGTCGGAGAAATGCGTGCGCACGCCGGCACCGCCTGGTGCATGCCACCAGTGCTGTACATCGCCCTGCGGGAACTGGCGGCTGGCATTCAGGCGCAGCTGTGCGGCCAGCATCGCCGGCGCGCGGCTGACCATCGCCATCGCGTCCTGCAGCTGATCACGGAAGCCGAAGGCGCCGCCGGCCTGGTAGAAGCCGGCCCGCGCCCACTGCCGGCACGCCACCGTCTGATAGGGCAGCCAGTGGTTGGTCAGCGCGTCGAAGGCGGGGTCGGGGGTGCGCACCGTCACCGGCGCCAGCAGCGTCTGCCAATGTGCCTGCTGGCGCGCCAGGCGCTGGGCGGGGTCCACCGCCCAGGCCTGGGCCAGCAGCATGCCGGCGGCCTGCTCGTTCGCGGCATGGCCCAGCAGCAGCGTCAGCCTCAGCGGCTGGCCGGGCCGCAGGGTGGGCTGGGTTGTCTGGGTGATGCCGAGCGCGGCGCAGGGGTCCAGGCCGGCACCCTGGGCCTGGCCCAGCCAGGCCGGCAGCACCAGGGCGCCGCTGGGGTCGTGCAGCTCGCGCCGGTCACAGGTCCAGTCGTCGTCGGGCTCGGCGGGTGCAGCGGCACCGGGCTCGCCCGGCTGCGGCAGCCGCCAGGCCAGGAAGGCGGTGGCGCCGCCGAAGCCGCCCAGGTGGTCGGCCTGGGTGGCCTGCAGCACCCGCGTGGCCGCCACCGCCGGCAGGCCGGCGCCGGCAGCGGCCGGCTGAAGCCACAGCGCGCGGGTGAGCAGGCTCAGCCGCTCGCTGCGCTGGCCGCCCAAAGTCCATTCGGCCAGCGCGACCAGGCGCAGGCGCCGCGGCCGCCCGGCGGCCTGGCCGATCTCGACCTGCAGCTGCTTGACGGCGGCCTCGGCATCCACCGTCCAGGTCAGGCTGATGTCCAGCCCGTCCAGCCGCTGCGTGCTGCGGCAAAAGCCCAGGCCATGGGTGATCTCGCGCGGGCTGCCGTTGCGCAGGGCCTGGCCCAGCGGCCAGACGCGCTGCGTGTCCAGGTCGTGCAGCAGCAGCCATTCGGCGGGCGTGTCGCGCAGCGGGTCGTTGGACCAGCCGGTGATCTGGTGCATGCGGCTGTTGCCGGCCCAGGTGAAGCCGCTGCCCACCTCGGACACCTGCGTGCCGAACTGCGGGTTCGCCAGCACGTTGATCCAGGGCCGGGCCGGGTGCTCGCCCGGCCGCAGCGTGAACACCACATCGCTCATCGGGCCGTCGAAGCGGTAGGCCGGCGCCGGGGTCCGCTGGTGGGCGTGCGGGTGCAGTGGAAGCTGCCTGCGGTCGGCCGGCCAGCGCGGCAGCACCAGCAGGCGGGGCACGGCGGCGCGGGCCTGCGCGTCGCGCGCATGCTCATCGCGCAGGCGGTCCATCTGCTGCGCCAGCGAGCGGCCGTCGGCCACCAGCCGCACACGTGCCAGCAGGTGCAGGGTCAGGCGCTCGTCATCCTGCAGCGCGTTGTCGGGCAGCACATGCAGGCTCGCACGGGCTGCTGCGGGCATGCTCTCGTTTTGATGGCGCAGCCGCTCCTGCAGCTGTTGCAGCAGGTGCATCACCGGCGACAGGTACGACGGTGGTTCGGCATTCAGCACCACCAGGTCCACACCGAGGCCGCAACTGCTCCACTGGCGCGAGGCCATCTTCAAGGTCTGCACCAGGCGCAGGCCGTCTTCGCCGGTGATGGTGACCAGCACCATCGGCCGGTCGCCCGACAGGCCGTGGCGCCACAGCACCCTGCGGTCGCAGCGCGCGGTGCCGCCCCCGCCCAGCGGCCGCGGCATCTGCACCGAGTCGCGGTGCACCTGCGCCGTCAGCAGGGTGTTCAGCCGCAGCATCGCTGTCCAGGTGTCGGTGTCGAAACCCAGCTCGCGCAGGCGGATGCCGGCCATGGTGTGCGACATGCTGGCGCTGCGCGCGGCATAGGTGGGCTGGCGGTAGCGGTCGACCAGCGCGTCCAGGCTGTCGGCGCTGCGGCTGGCGGCGGTGCAGAAGGTGAGCCGCAATTCGGTGCCCGGCGGCACGGTGATGCGCACACGCAGCAGGGCCACCGGGTCCAGCCCGGTGTCCAGTGGCAGGTTGGCGGACGCGGCAGGCGCAGCGGACGCGGTGGCGGTGGCGGTGGCGGTGGCGGTGGCGGTGGCGGACGGGGTGGCGGTTGCGGTGCCGGCGGCGCTGGCGATGGTGTGGGATGCCAGCGGCTGGCTGGTGTCGGTGGCCGTGCCCAGCGGTTGCGCCGGGCTGCCGTAGCGGCCCAGCCACCCGGCGCGGTCGGCGCTGGCCTCCACGTCCACCGGCGCACCGTCGCTGCTGGCCAGGAAGTGCACCGCATGCACCGCCTCTTCATCGGGCAGGCGGGGCTGGCGGCGCAGGAACAGCGCATGCTCCCCGGCACGCCATTGCGCCTGGATGAAGAGGTTGGAAAAGGCCGGATGCGCCGCGTCCGCGCGCAGCGGCGCCAGCGTGGTCTCGGCGTAGGACGCCAGGTGCAGGGTCTGCGGCAGGGCGCTGGTGTTGCACAGCGCCACCTCGCGCAGCTCGCAGTCGTCCTCCGGGCTGACCCAGACGGTGGTACGGCAGGTCAGCGCCGGCCATTCGGCGCTGAAGACCACGCGGTCGGCCTGGATGCGGGTGCTGTAGCGGGCGGCGGGGTCCGGCGCGGGGTGCGCGGTCAGGCTGGCCCAGGGCGCACCGGCCTGGCGCTGCAGGTAGAACCAGCTGCCCTGGTCACTGCGCAGCAGGTCGTCCTGCGCGCGGGTCAGGCCCAGGCCGTCCCACTGGCTGTGGCCACCGCCGTGGCTGCGCAGCAGCACGGCATGGCGGCCGTTGCCCAGCAACTGGGTGGCGGTCAGCGGATCCTGCAGCGGGTCGATCTCGGCCACGAGGCGGGCACCGCGGGCGCGGCGTGGCGCAGCCAGGCGCGGCGGCTCGGTGCGCAGCGGCACCTCACGCGGGGCACGCTCATGCAGCAGCACCGCAGTGGCGCGCAGCACCGGGTCGGCCATGGCCCAGCGGCGGGTGCAGCCGTCGGTCAGCAGGTCGGCGGCGGCCACCAGCGCCATGCCCTGGTGGTGCGCCATGAAGGTGTGCACCAGCACATGGCTGCTGCCGGCCACCTGGCGCTGCGGCGTGTAGTCGATGGCCTCGATGAAGCCCAGGCTGCGGCGCGCGCCCTGGGCCTGCAGGGCCTGCAGGTTCTCCAGCGCCGCCACCGGCGCCACCGTCAGCGCCATGGCGCTGGCGTAGGGCGCGATCACCCGCTCGTCGATCGGCGTGCGGCGCAGTGCCAGCTGCGGCACGCCCTGCGGGCCGTACTGGTAGGCCAGGGTGTGGTCCTGGCCGGCGATGGCCGATTCGCTGATGCCCCAGGGTGTGCCGCGGGGCAGCGCCTCGTCCTGCTGGGCGCGCACCGCCGTGCGGGTGGCCTGGTGCAGCACGCTGCCGATGGGCTCGTCGAGCACCAGCGAGGGCATCAGGTACTCGAACATCGAGCCCGACCAGGACTTCAGGCCCAGTGCGGTGCCGCAGGCAAAGAACGGCCGGCCCAGCGCCGCCCAGTGCGCCACCGGCACATCGCCCTTGCCGATGGCCACCAGGCTGGTCAACCGGGATTCACTGGCCAGCAGGTCGTAGTGGCTGTCGTCGAGCTGCTGGCTGTCCACCCGGTAGCCGATGTGCAGCAGCTTGCGGTTGCGGTCGTACAGCATCGCGTAGTCGGGCGCCAGGGCCAGCGCGCGGCAGCGCCCGGCGAGGTCCAGCAGCGTGGCCTGCTGGGACACAACGTCGGCCTCGGCGTCTTCCAGCATGGCAGCCAGCAGCGCCACATGGTCTTGCAGCAGCCACAGCGCATGCTCGTCGCCAGCCTCGGCATCGGCCGGGTCATGGCGCCACAGCACGTCGATCTCGGCCCGGCTGTGGTCCAGCAGGGTGTGCAGCGCCTGCCGGTCGGCCTGGTCGTCCGGCAAGGTGGTGTGGGCCACCACCTGCGCCAGTGCGCGCAGGGTGTGGGCGCCGTCGATCACCGGCGCCAGCGCCTTCAGGCGGGTGCGCGACAGCGCCAGCGGGGCGTCCCAGTCACGCGGCGACGCCGGGGTGGCGGCCAGCTGGCGGCAGGCCTGGGCCACTGCCAGCAGGTGGCCCGAGCAGTTGCCGCTGTCGACGGTGGAGACGTAGGCCGGGTGCAGCACCGCCAGCGAGCGGGTGTCGATCCAGTTGTAGAAATGGCCATGGTGGCGCGGTAGGCGCTCCATCGTGTCGAGCGTGGCCGACAGCCGCGCGATCAGCCCGCTGCGGCCGATGTAGCCCAGCGCCTGCGCAGTGGCCGCCACCAGCAGGTACATGCCGATGTTGGTGGGCGAGGTGCGGTGCGCCACCATCTGGTGCGGGCTCATCTGCACGTTGTCGGGCGGCAGGTGGTTGTCCTCGGCCGTGACATGGCGCTCGTAGTAGCGCCAGGTGTCACGCGCCATGCCTTGCAGCCACTGGCGCTGGGCGGCATCCAGCCGCTCGCGCTGCGGCAGCGGCCGCGGCTGGCTGGCCAGCCAGATCCACACCGGCGCTGCGGCCCACAGCACCAGCAGCGGCACGGCGGCCCGGTGCACCGGTGCGCCCAGCCAGGCCGCTGCGGCCAGCAGCACGGCCAGGCCGACCGCCACCCACAGCACGCGCCGGTGCTGGCGCAGCAGCGCCGGCCACTGCAACTGGGCCGACGCCTGCGCCGCAGCGGCGGTGGTCCAGGCCAGCAGCCTGCGGTGGCTGACAACCTGGCGCCACAGCGCGCGCAGCAGCGCGTCGCCGTACATCAGCGCCTGCTGCAGCAGCATGGCCAGGTGCCACACGCCGGTGAGCAGCGCGCGCAACACATCGGCGCCGGCCAGGCGGAAGAACCGGCGCAGCGCGATGTCGTCCCGGCTGGGCGCCAGGCCGGCCACGGCGCCGAGCAGCGGGCCTGCGCAGAAGGCCGCCACCACCACGCCCAATGCCAGGCCCAGCGGCAACACGCCGGTGGCCAGCACCAGCAGCAGCAGGGCCAGGCTGGCCGGCGCCACCAGGGAGCGGCGCAGGTTGTCCAGCATCTTCCAGCGGTTGATCAACGGCATCGGCCAGCGGCGCGGGTGCAGCAGAAAGGGCAGCAACTGCCAGTCGCCGCGGGTCCAGCGGTGCAGGCGCGCGTGGGCCACGTCGGCATGCACCGGCGCGTCTTCGACCATGGTGATGTCGGACACACTGGCGCAGCGCAGCAGGTTGCCCTCCAGCAGGTCGTGGCTGAGCACCTGGTTCTCGGGCAGGCGGCCGTGCAGCACCGTGTGCATGGCCTGCACATGCAACAGGCCCTTGCCGGTGTAGGTGCCCTCGCCGAACACGTCCTGGTAGATCTCGGAGCTGGCGGCGCTGTACGGGTCCAGGCCGCACTGGCCGCTGAACAGCCGGTGAAACCAGGTGACGGTCTCGGGCACCGGCAGCGGCGTGACCACCCGCGGCTGCAGGATGCCGTAGCCCGCCACCACACGCCGTTGCGCTGCGTCCAGCCGGGGCTGGTTCAGCGGGTGGGCGGCCACACCCACCAGGGCCAGCAACTGGCCGGGCGGCAGGTCGGTGTCGCCGTCCAGCGTCACCAGGTAACGGATTGCGCTGCGGCACTGGCTGAGTGCGCCCAGGTCGATGAAGGGCGAGGCCATGCCCGCACCGTCCGGGCTTGCCAGCCAGGCCACCAGTTGCTCCAGCTTGCCGCGTTTGCGCTCCCAGCCGATATGGCGCTGCTCCGAGTCGGACCAGCGCCGCTGGCGGTGCAGCAGCAGAAAACGCGGTGGTGTGCCATGGGCCGTGGGGTGCTGGCGGTTGAGCACGTCCAGCGCGGCGATGGCGGTGGCCAGCAGCGGCGCGTCGTCGTCGCGCACCGGCTGGTCGGCGTCGGCCCAATCGGTCAGCAGCGCGAACTGCGCCTCGGCCTGCGGGTTGGCGATGCTGTGCTGTTCCAGCTGGTCCACCAGCGCCTGGATGCCGGCGGCGCTGGTGAGCAGGGTCGGCATCACCACCATCACCCGGTGCGCGGGCGGGATGCCGTCGGGCAGCGCCAGCCTCGGCAGGCGCGTCGGCCGCACCGACTCGCTGATCCAGCGGTTGCCCACCGCCACCACGGTCTCGCTGGCGGGGCCCAGCAGCAACAGCGCCGCCAGCGCCAGCAGGCCGGCGCTGGCGCCGGCGCCGGCATGGTGCTGCAGCATCCAGCCCACGCCGGCGGCCATCAGCAGCGCCAGCATCAGCAGATAGACCTGGGCGGCGCGGTGGCGCCATGCCGGGCTGGCCGGCTGCCAGAAGGCCGGCCGCAGGCCGAGCGCGCGGCGCAGGTCATTGCGGCCCGGGCCGCCCCACCAATGCGCCGGTGCCGCCCCGCTGGCCAGATTGTCGGCGGCACGCGCGGTGAGGCTGCACAGGGCGCGCGCCACCTCTGCCTCGGGCAGCCCGCTGTCGCGGGCCAGCCGCTCGATGGCGTGCAGCGTGTCGTCCTGGCAGTCCTCGCGCTCGGCGGCATGCACGGCGCAGCCATCCATCACCTGCATCACTGCGCTGGTGGCGGCGAACAACCGCCGCCAGTCGACCTTGTCCAGCGCACGCAGCGTGGTGATGGCGTTGCGGATGCTCTGGTGGTCCTCGGTCGCTTCGGACTGCAGCCGGGCCTGCGTGGCGACGCTGTCGGGCAGTTGCAGCGACAGCCAGGCCTGCAGCAGGCGCGATTGCGCTGCGGGCAGATCGTCCTCGCGCTGCTGCAACTGCAGCAGGAAGGGGTCGGCCGCGCCGCGCCGGGCCAGGCGTTCAGCCAGCGCGTCCAGGTCGGTGTGCCGGCGTCCTGCATCCGGCGTGTCGAGCCACTGGTGGGCGGCATCGCGCGCCACCTGCTGCAGGGCGGTGCGCTCGGCCAGGCGGCGCAGGTTCTCCAGCAGCACCACGCGCAGCGTGCCGGGCAGCGCCCACAGCTCGGCCAGGGTCAACGCCCGCGTCTGCTGGTAGGCGCGCAGGTAGGTCTGCAGCAGCGGCAAGTCCAGGCCCGAGTCGGTGTGGGCGACCCAGGCCCAGGCCACGCCGTAGATGCGCGGCAGGCCGGCCAGCGGCTCGTCACGCAGGCGTGGCAGCAGGCGAAAGAAATTGCGCGGCAGGCTCTGCCGCACTTTCTGCAGTTGTTCGTCGAGCAGGTTGGCGTTGTCCAGCAGCCAATGCCCGGCCGGGCCCAGGTGAAGGCCTTCGCTGGCGTGCTGCTCCAGCAGCAGCCGGGCATGCCGCAGGGTGTCGATGTTGTCTTGCAGCCGCGGGAAGAACGCCGCCGCATCGCCGGCGCTGTCGACCTCGTGCGTGGCGGCCAGGCTGTGGCCGTGCTGCTCGAAGCGGGTGGCGCCGAACAACTCAGAGCGGATGGGCGGCTCGGGCGCGGCGGCGCCGCTGTCCAGCGCGTTCAGCAGGTCGTGCCCGGCGTCGCCTGACGCCTTGCCGCGCCTGGGGCCGTTGGCCCCTGTAACTGGCCGTCTTTCGGGCGGTGCGCCCCGCAAATCGCCTTTGGAGCGGCCCGGCGGACTCACCGCCTCACCAAGTGCAGGCCAGCAGCAGCACTGCGGCGATGCTCACGGTGGTGACGAACCGCGGGGCAACTTGGCCATGCGCCAGCTCGGCCCAGGCCGCAGCCTGGAACAGCCTGCCCCGGGCGGCATGGCAGTGTTGAAGGTGGCGGTTCAACGATTGAGCCTGTTCGAACACCAGGGTCGTGGGCGGGAGCAGACGGGCGGTGGTGGTGGTCATGGACTGGGGCTTGGTCTGGGTCTGGGGTTGACGCTCTGGCGCGCTGCTGGCCAGGGCGTGGTTGGATTGCCGGTGGCGCGTGGCGCCGTGGTCCGTGGGACCGTGGGGCCGTGGTTCAAGGACGGCCGCTGGCGCGGTCGGCATGCCCTGCTGCGGCCGGCGTCTCCGCCGCATCGTCCAGCCACAGTGCGTATCCCAGATGGGCGGCACCATGTTCCAGCGACGTCGCATCAGGTTGTACCGCCGCGCTGGCCAAGGCGCCGAGGACGATGGCGAAGTAGGCGATGCTGGTCCAGGACTTCATGGCGGGCTTATTTTGAGGTTGGCGGGTTGGCGGGTTGGCGGCTTGGCGGCTTGGCGAGCTGCTGCCGGCTTGCCGGGTTGGATCGGATGCTGTTGACTGTAGGCAGCTGGCTGGTTGCTGTCGTTCAGACGCGCCGCCTGCCGCTTGTGGGCCTTGTCCTACACCGGCCGCCTGCGCCGACCGCTCAACCGCGCACGTCGAGCTGGTTGTCGACCGAGGTCACGCCCTTGATCGACTTGGCCAGCTTGGTGGCGCGGTCGCGCGCCAGACTGCTGGGGGCGCTGCCGCGCAACGAGACATGGCCATTGGCGGTGTCCACGTCGATGCGCAGGGCGCTGAGCGTGCTGTCCTTGGCCAGCTCGGCATTGACGCCGGCGGTGATGCCCGCGTCGCTGGCCTTCTCGCCCGCTCTCTCGGTCATCTGGGTGATGGCCGCACCGGTCTTGGCACCAGCCTCGGCCATGGCGGACCTGGCGCGCTCGGCAGCCGCACTGGCGTCGGCCTTCACCTCGGCGGCTTCCCGCTGCATCGTCGACCTGGTCTCGGCGCCCTCGCGTTTGATGTCGGCGCTGGCCTCGGCGGCGGCCTGCTCGGTCTTGGCGATGGTGGCGTCCAGCTTCTCGCCGACGCTGCGATCGTCGCTGCGGCTGCAGGCACCCAGGGCCAGAACGGCAGCAGTGGCCATCAGCAGCGTGGAGGTGCGCAGGTGGTGGGTCATGGGTGTGTCCTTTCGAGGGCGTGGTTGCAGGCGCGTGCCGTCGCCGTCTTGCGCGGTGGCGTGCTGTTGCGGAAAAGCGTAACCGCCATGCTGGGTGGCGCCTGTCGGAAGCCTGCGGCAACAGGTGTCGGACGGCGCCCACAGCAACCGGTTCAAGCACCCGATCAGCACCCGGTCGGCACCCGGTCAGCACCCGGGCCACGTCCACCGTGGTGGCGGCATGGAAATTTTCAGCCAGTGAGCCCGCTTGTCTTGAAGCGTTTCACCAGCGCCTGGCATCCGGCGGCCGTGGGGCCGGTGTCGTCGCCGGCATCGATGAGCGGCAGCAGCGCCGCCAGCGGGTGCACCAGCGCCAGCAGCGCTGCCGGCACTGCGCGCTGCAGCAGCTTGGGCTTGTCCAGCGACAGCAGCGGCGCGCCCAGCGTGCCGTCGATGTGCAACGGCGCGCGCAGCGTCAGCGGGCTCCAGTCCTTGGGCCGCACATGGGCTTGCATCTGCAGCCGTTCGGTGGCCATCGATGCGCTGCCGTCCAGCCACAGCAGTGAATCGCGGGTGTCCACCAGCATCACATCGGGTGTTGCCACGCCATCCTTCACCCGCAGGTCGGCCGCGCCGCAGATCACCGGCAGCGGCGCATCGCCGCGCAGCACGACACCCAGGCCCTGGGCGATGTCGAGCCCTGCGGCTTCCACCAGCAGGTGCGAGATCTGGCCGTCCCGCCAGTGCATGCGCAGGCGGCCGTCGGCACTGGCCAGCAGCTCGGCGGTGGAGTTGCCGCGGCCGGTCAGTGTCAGCCGGGCGTTCAGCCGGCCGGTGGCATACGGCGCCTGTCCGGTGCGGCGGGTGGTCAGCAGCCACTGCTCGATGGCCAGGTTGCGCCCGCTCAGGTCAACATCCCACAGCGCAGGTGCCTGGCGGCCGTCAAGCCGCACCCGCCCGCTCAGCATGCCCTGGGCCAGTGTGGCCTGCAGCTGCTCGATGGCCAGCACGCCATCGGTCAGGCGGATGTTGGCGCGCAGCGGCGCCGCCGATTTCAGTTGGGGCGTGCCGAAGTCCAGCTTGTCCAGCGCCACCAGCACCTGGGCGTTCATCGCCCGCAGTGACGGCAGGTTGAAACGCCGGTCGGGCAGCACGCGGCCATTGGCGCGCACCTGCTTGGCCTTGGTTTCAGTGGCACCGCCCACTGCCGGCCCCAGGTCCTGCAGCAACAGGGCCGGCCCGGTGAGCTGGCCCGACAGCATCGGCAACTGGCCTGGCTTGCGCTCATAAACAAAGGCGCCGCCAAGGCGGCTGCTGCCCACGGTGGCCTGGTCGACCACCGTGTACCAGCGGTTGCCGTCATGCACCAGCCGCCCGCCCATGTCGAAACGGCGGGTCTGAGGCAGCGTGATGCCCAGCGGCGCGCCCACCGCCGCCAGCGACGGCCCGCTGAGGCGGTAGCGGCCGACGATCTCGGCAGCCTGGAACAGGTGTTGCACTTCGCCGCTAAAGCCCAGGCTGGCCTGCCCGGCGTGTACCGACAGCGTGAAGGGCAGGGGGGTGTCGAGCGCTTGCGCATCGGACAGCCAGCCGCTGGGCGACCCGGTGTGCAGGCTGGCGCGCAGCGGCTTGCCGAGGTAGCTGCCGGTGGCCTCGGCGCGCAGACTGCCTGCGGGCTGCTGCTTTCCAGCGCCTGCGGTCTGCTGCTGTCCGGCGCCGGGCTGCTGCGGGCCACTGGGCCCGGTGGCCGAAGCGGCGGCCGGGCCTTGGCTGAAGTGGCCGTCCAGCTGCAGTGCCAGTTGGGCGTCCTGCAGCTGCACCTGGCCCGCCGCCACGGCCACGCGCTGCACCGTCAGCAGATCGGCCAACTGACGCGCCGCCTGTGGCGCCGGAACAGCGTCGGGCGGGCCCAGCATCCAGCTGGCACGGCCATCGGCAAGGCGTTGCAGCTGCAGGTCCACGCGGTCGGCCGACAACGTCTGCAGCGCCAGGCTGCGCCCTGGGCGCCAGGCCAGCGCGTCTTGCCAGCGCAGGCTCAGTTGCAGGCCCTGGGCAGCGAGCATTGGCCCCATGGTGGACCAGGCGGGGTTGTCGATGCGCATGGTGTCCACCGACAAGCGGATCGGCCCCCACAGGTGCAGCTGAAAGCCCTGGCCGTCAGCGCCTGCCAATTGCACCGGCCGCCCCAGCTTTTCGACCAGCCAGCGCTGCGCCGGTTGCGCCAGGAAGGGCCAGCCTTGTGACTCGCAGACGGCCACAACGCCGACCAACGCTGCCATGCCCGCAGCCAGCGCCCAGGGCCAGCGGCGGCGCCGGGCCGGCGCACGGCCCGCTGGCGCAGTCTGCGTCGAATCCACTGCAGGCTGGGCTTTCCCCGCTGCCGGCTGGGTGCGGCCGGCGTCGGGCAGCAAGGTGGGCCGGTCAGCGTCCATCGACTCGGCGTGGCCGTGGTGGCTGGCACCACGCCACGAGCATGTCGTTCAGTTCGCCCTGCTCTTCCTCGTCGTTGAAAATCGACTCCAGGATGCGGTGCGTGGTGGGGCCGTTGTTGCCGGGCGCAGACTGGTCGAAGGCCACTATGTGGTCCTTGCGGCTGGCGTTGTCGTTCATCGAGGATCCTTGGCAGCTGATC